>Ga0315274_10014677_pt1 | contig 11101 bp, 7 predicted proteins | sample YL17G02_20_MG_FD_203700 | JGI IMG/M metagenome (GOLD analysis project Ga0315274, IMG submission 203700) | Sediment microbial communities from Yellowstone Lake, YNP, Wyoming, USA - YL17G02_20 | ecosystem: Environmental > Aquatic > Freshwater > Lake > Sediment | place: USA: Wyoming | collected...
ACAAAGATGTGCCACATCTTGCTGAAGGGTATGTAAATAATGAGAAATAGTCCTATGGACAGGTGAATGAGCACCTGATCCGTATATTTAAGCGCCTTGAGAGAATCCGACGGCACAGACAGTAAAAGAATCTTGCTCAGGGGATAGCCCAGAAATGAGTATGCATACTCGGCTGAAGGGGGTAGATGAACTAACCTCACTGCTTCGCAAAAGAAACCCGTCGCAGCGATGAAGAAGAGGAGCCAGATCGCGACCGAATCTGCAAGGATGGTGTCCAGCTGCTTGGTTTTAGTTATGTAGCGCCTGAAGATGGCTATCAGGCACCCTGCCAGAAGGAGTGCCCCCCAGAAATCTCCCCAGAAATCCAAGAAGAGTCTGCCCCCTGAGCCGGGCGTAAAAAAGAACTGCGCCACGGCTGAATTCGGTGATACGAAATAAGAGAAGTAGGCAAGAAAAGCCGTATGCGCAAGAAGTCCCATGAATCCCCAGAATATTAATATGTGCATGAACCAGCGGAGGATGCTCTGTTGAAAAAGCTTGCTCTGGAGTATCACCTTAAACACAAGGGCCTGCATCATAGTGCCGATACTGAATGTGTACATGAGGCTTTTCGCTTTGCCCTTTCTCATGAGGTAGATATTGGCATAGACACCGATGAAGAAGATAACTATCGTAATCACCGTGAAAAGGTAAAGGACCCACTGAGCTTCATAATACATGTACATTGCTTTTTTCCTCCTGCACGTTTTCTCCTCGTTTCACACCGAAGTAAACATTCATAAAGGCAGATGCGAGAGTCCTTAACTCCCTTATTATTGCTTCGACGAGCCCCGTGGTATCGGTTGAGGCCTGCATTTCACTTTTCAGCTCTTTGAGCTTTTCCCGTACTTCCCTTGCAGAGGCCGCGAGGCCGTGAACCGTCTCGCTGCTCAGGCCATTCCAAGAGATTTTCTCCAGGTTATTGATACGGCTCCAGAGTGCATCGATAAATACACGAAATTTCTCCGGCTCATATACCTTTTTCCCGATGAGCCAGGTCATGGTCTCCCTCTCCAGAGCGAGGGCTATAATCCGTGCGCCGCTCAGCTCTCCTTTCAGTTTTCTGAAGGAGTCGCGGGGTATCTCTGACCTCTCTTCACTCTCACCACGCTTATGGAAAAAGGCCTTTCTTTCTCTCAGACCATCAGAGAGTATCTCCATGAGGAACCGGTTCGCTGTCGGATAATGCGGGTGCTCAAGGTGCGGGCCTGAGAGATAGAGTTTTCCCCTGCCTATCGTCTTGCTGCAAACCGCTATCCTGCCCTGCACTGTCTCCCTGGCCAGGTCTTCATCAACAAGGAAAAGGGTCTTGTCGGTAAACCCGCTGTAATATGCTACCGGCGTTGCATCCTCTGATGGTTCCATGCAGGGACCGCCGTAGAGCGGTGCTACAAATTGCTCTTCAGGGAAGTATACGTTGGTGCACCTGATCTTCACTTCATCACGGACAGGATGAAAGACATAGTCGCATCCATAGGGAGTACAAAACTTTTCTGATTGTATGAGCGGACGGGGAAGTGATCTTGAAAGGTTGCTGATTTTTACCCCGACAAGATTCATTAGGTTCAAAGGATACTTTGAAGACCTCATGGGGAGGTAGGCACCGGCGCATGAGCCAAAATAAATACCACCTTCTGCAACAAACCGTTCTATCTTCTCTGAGCCCTCCACGCCTAACCCTTCAGCTATTGAGAAGGTATCTCCTCCCGAGAGGAGGAGGACATCTAACGTTTGCAGGTTACCATCCTTTTTGATGTCGTCTTCTCCCAGGAAGGTGAGGTTGTCGACACCCGCCTTTTCAAGGATATCAACAAACCAGATCCAGGAATGAGAGGCTCCGCTCCCTGTGTATATCCCCATCCTCCTTCCGCGCAGTTGATTTTGATGGTTTACCCTTTCCTCTTTCATAAGACCCTATGGCTGGAGATATATTTAGACGTCTAAATAATTATCCTATAATGGTTAGATAATCGAAATAAATTTACCATGAATTGTGACAGGCAGCAAGAAAATATTATGCCGGAGTTTCCCTTACTTCAGGATAGTAACAGAGGTGAGTACGGCAGGAACGTGAATAGGTGCTCTGATAGAGCTCCCTTACCGAATTCCTGAACTCAGGCAAGGAAGGACGCTCCTTCTCAAGCCGGTCCAGAAGTGTCCGCAGAAAAATTACATCTTTGACCTTCCGTTCAAGGGGATTCCCGCGTCCCACCACCTTCATCCCGTGGATACCGATCTCTTTGAACTCGTACAAGGCACAAGCACCACAGGGGTGGTCATCTACGTGAACAGTCTCCCATATGTGCTGCCGTTCCAAAAAGCGGTGTTCCCGGATTATCTCGCCCATATCCCGCTCCTCAGCGCTGACCTGTGGATAGAGGGAAATATGATAGGGAAGCATACAGGCATTCCGGTAGAGGGGGAGAAATGATTTATCAGAGAGGCCGTGTTCAAAGGTGCAGAAGCCGTCAACATTCACGCACCGGGAGTTGAGGATAAAGACGCTGAACTCTATTCCCGGACTGTTCTGCACAATCTTCCTGATTTCTTCAATGGTCAGATGGCGCGGAAGGGTTATGCCTGAAGCTCCTGTCTTCTGGTAAAACTTTGCCGCCTGGGAATTGAAGACCGTTCCTCCGGTACCGATCTGGAGCTTAACCGGCAGGTTCAAATCGCTCAAAATGGTGAGGAGGCCGTAATCGGCGAGGATAATTCCTGCAACACCTGCGTCTACAGCCTTTTTTACATAATCAATAACCAGGTCATACTGCTCATCAATATAGTAGTGTTCATTCATCGTGAAATAAACAGGTACATGGTGATCTTGTGCCATCATGACCGCTTCTTTTAGGTCGGCAAAGCTCCGGAAATGCCCCTTTCCCGCAGGTCTCCTGTTGATGGAGATGACCGGGTACTTCTCATGCCACTTCTCCTCGAGGAGGCCGCAGAAAAACTCATCGACTCCGGCCTGTATTAATTCTTCTACTTCTTCCTTGCTATCCAAGGGGGATAGGATTTTCATGGTTTCCTTTATCAGATTGGTATTTCAGGCTCAATCACTACCCGGTCAAACATTCTCAAGTTATCAGGGATGTCTTCGTTGCAAAGAAAAATTGTATTCCCTTTGCGGATGAGGTTAGCGATCATGATGGGGTTCTTCAGGCAGAAAGTGTATCGCTGGCACTCGTGACCGCAGGGGAGAATCCCCACTTCTTTCACCCTGTCCGGCTGGTCACATAAGGCAGTCAGGCAGAGGCGGGTAGTGGTGATGTAAGCAAAAGGCAGGTAGAGGGATTTCCTGATCTCATCCCCTGTCCTCTCCAAGTCAATCCCCTGGAGGAGGTTGTCAAACTCCACCCGGTTTATCCGATTTTTAAGCAGAAATTCTCTTACCTTCGGAACAGTAATGCCCGGGCTCCTGTAATATCTCACGCTTTCCTCCGGGATCTTGTCCAGCACATTCATTAACCGAGGCCCGCGCTTCATCTTGTTTAACAGTCTTCCGAGCACAGGAACCAGCCCTGCATAGTTGTCGCTCAACAAATGAAACACACCCCAGTCATTGAAAACCACCTCGCTGCCGGGTTTTTGCTCATTCAATACATTGAGAAGCCTTTCGACCCTCTTTAGACCATCCTCAGTAACATAGGGAGTGACCAGCGTGAGGCCTATCTTCTTCTCATTGACAAAGTTGATCACATTCTTCAAATCATCTACGTTGGGAAGAAGTCTCTCACAGAACTCCATCCCGAAATAGAGGCGGGCAAATTCGTCTGTATCTTCATAATATTTCAGGCTATCAACCTTGGATATAAAAAGGGCCTGTTCCATTGATTTCATTTTATCAAACTTTTACTCGTTGTTTTAGCTATTTCTTAGAGGATTATTTTAGAACGTCCTGAATCTTTTGTCTTTGGGGTTCGCGGAAAATCAATATGCTGCCATTATTCAAAGGGTTGAAAATATTCTATGAGGTGTATCTTTGCTGCTTTTTCCTCACATTATGGACGTGAAGGATGGGGTTCGCGGAAATACCCTGCTAACACATCGCTTTTCTTTGACAAATCAGAACCGCAGTCGCAATGACTGTTTGAGAATCAGCTTGATTGAAACCCATACGATATTGAACATCAAGAGCTTTTTGGCTGTCGCAATGACTGTTTGAGAATCAGCTTGATTGAAACCTTGTCAGTTTTCTGCCAATTATAAACTCCATATGTCGCAATGACTGTTTGAGAATCAGCTTGATTGAAACTTATATAGGGGGTGATCCGCACAGATTACAGGGTCGCAATGACTGTTTGAGAATCATCTTGATTGAAACCCTTCCTCTCTTCCATCATCTTCCATAAATCTTCAAGGTCGCAATGACTGTTTGAGAATCAGCTTGATTGAAACATCGTCACGTCCCTAACTTGCCCTTTACCCCAAGTCGCAATGACTGTTTGAGAATCATCTTGATTGAAACAAGTGCTCGATGATAAAAAGGCTCACATCCTGTCTTTCGACATGCCTGAAGGTTTGCTCCCGGAGCATGTTGCCATGCCAGGGGAACAGCAATGGCCGGGACTGCCCCATCCCGGAGTGCGCCCTCAGGCGGATGCTCTTTTCAACCGGAACTGATAACCGGTCCTGATTGTCAAAGAACAATGTGGTAAAGGGTTACCACCTTATGAATCCTAAGTCAAAGGCTTTAATGGCGTCATTCTTCCGGAGAAGGGCGACCTCAGGATACCAACGACGTTCCTTAGTCTCGCCTTTCTGAATTCCTTGCTTTCATCGAAATTTTTTAGAAACCACTTCTTGCCGTCTCCGTAGCAGACAACGCATCCCGCCGTGAGCATGCCATAACTGCTGAAACCGCAGACTGAGAGGTAATGCTCAACCTCACTGTTCCAGCCGTCCAGGATGGTATTCTCTTTTCCGAGTATTATGCCCTCCTTCAATCTCTCCGGAAGTTCCTTGAAGATTCCTTTTCCCTCAGGAAGAAGGGAATAGTTCTGCCTCACCCGGGCAATGCAGGGCTTGGACATATCCGTCATGCCTGTTTTCTTTTTCGGATACGCCAGGATGACTGCCCGGTTTGCAGGCTGGGTCATGTAGCGGTGCCCGGTTTTGCCGGTCTGCGGGTCTATCCTCTGGAGGTCAATCTTCCCCCTCACCCCCATATCGAACATCTTGACGCCGATTACCGCCGGGATAAGGGACTCATCAGAGGAAGAAAACTGCTCAAGCTCCTTTTTGCGTTGCTGGTCTCCGGGGTTGTTGGAGAAGGCAGACGTCTGGATGCTCTTTCTCACCGATTCGCTCAGCCACGCCCTGAGCGCTTCCGCCGCTGATTTGCCGGGGTTTTCCGGGTTGATGGCGTCTCCTAAAGTCCTTCTCAGGGCAGGGTGATGAATGAGGTCAACTTTCTTTTTCACTCCTTTTTCATCTTTCATCTTTTCCAGTTCGCTGCAGAGGCCAAAAGCGCTCACCCGCTTGGTGGGAAGATTTACTTTCTCAGAAAGGCCATAGGGGTCTTGCTTGTGGGTCATGCTGTCACGCTTGTTCCAGCACATGGCATCAAGCCTCACTTCTACAAAGCCGGATTTAACAGATTCAAAGCCCTCTACAAAGAAGTCGCGGGCGGGAGGCTCAGGCACGCCGCTATCACCTGCAACCGGGGCCTTCTGCCTGACGGCACGGCAGAACCTGCGCATATCAGCGGGAGAGAAGCCGAGCGCTTCCAGAGGCTTCGGGTCTGGCAGGTCGGACGCAAGCAGGATGGCATCTACTGCATGGTTAACTACACCCCCTTCTTCCCTTTCTGCATACTTGCTGAAGTCGGGGTAGGCGATATTCCGGTAGAGCGCTGTGTGCCGTCCGCTTTTGAATACGATTTCAGGCTTTCTGACCTGACGTAATGACAGTCGTGAAAAGAGATAGCGTGCGAAGGGCCGTGGTCCGCGCTGGCTCTGAACGACCTGGGCGAACTGGCTGGCGATGAGGGAGAGGTAACGCTCCGCCTCCCACTGCCTTTCAGGGTCGCGCATCAGGTTCAGGACGCCCTTCTTGATGGTATGGAAAAGGTGGAGGGGACGCGTGCGAAAATTGCTCTGGAGATAGCTCGTATATGCCTCGTATGCCTCGCCGTTGATTTTCAGGGAAGCAGCCGAGGGGGTGCGCGCTCCCTTACTCTGGTTGCACCGGGGACAGGCAGGCACGATGTTCAGGTAGCTATCGAAGAAGAACTCTGCCCGGGGCAGGATGTGCTCAGTCTCCATGAGAGAATCCGATTGCTTCCCGCAGTAGGCACACAGCCCATTGAACTCTTTCCGCAGCATTTCTGAGACGCTTTCGAATCTGTGCATGGGTCCATGCTGATACATCTCCTCTTTGGTTTGGTCTGAGGCATCCAGAATCTTTTTGCGGCTGCCGGCAAGCAGGTCGATAGCGGTGCGCTCGACGACGATGCGGTCAATGCCGCAGGGGGCGAGGGGAAGCACCCGTGCCTCTATATAGCGCCAGAGCTTCTGATAGGTAATCTGCTCTCTCCGCGAGATGATGTCTGACTCTGATATGGTCTGCTTGAAAGGGATTGCCTCGTTTGCGAGGACTGTTTTAACGTAGGCGGCGCTGTGCTCTCTACAGTAACGGTTTCTCCCCTGTGACTTCTCCATGATGTTCAGGACGCCGGTCTCAATATACTTCCACGCCTTCTCACCATCCAGGGTCTCCCTGGCTGGCTGGTAATAGAGTTCCTTTATCTCCCGGAGGAGCATACGCGCTTTCTTCCTGAGGACTTTTTTCTCTTTGTTTGCCCCTTCTCCAGAGGCGTTCCTGATGCGCTTGCCGAGGGTGGCAAGCTGACTGACCGTATCGTCAACCTTTTCCCTTGCCTGCTCTCCACCTTCTCTTATCTTTTCCTGGCATGTGGTATAGACCTGCTGGGCGATGGGATCAGTGAGGGCGTTCTCGCGCCTCGGGGTAACCCTGCTGCAGCCCTCCCAGGCGCACCGGCTGGCTCCACGGTTGTCTATCCTGATAAGGCGGATTTCCTGGAAAGGGTCTCCCTTCCGGTTGAGGACCCTCTCACAGACTGACAGGGCTTGAGGTTTCAGATGGTTGTCCGGAAGGATGAGGCCGAGTTCCCTTTCGAGGCTTTCAAAAAAGGTTTCACGGGAAAACCGGTAAGCGAGGTCGCTCTCTTTTTCGCGGGTTTCGCTTTCGCCCTCATCAAAAAGAGATTTATAACCTCTTTTCCTGCAGAAGCGGACGATGAGGGTGACCTGGTCCGTGCCTATGCCGCAGGCAAGAAGGCTTTCCCTGAGCCTCATTAGGCGTCTGATTTTTGTCTTTCTCGTTCGCCTGAGGCGCCTGATGCCTGCCCGTGTTTCAACCATATCTTTCAAATCGCGGGCATTTATGGCGATGGTGCCGGCGAAGAGAGGCCTGTTGCCGGTCCCGGTGTTTTCCACGAGGGCAACGCCGATATATGAGGCGCCGTAATCAATGCCAAGGGTAATCATCTCTTATACAGAAAGGGAATTGGGGTCGTTTTCACATGGTGTTTTAGCTCTCATTATCCCCCCTAAAACAAAATAACCGCCTTTGCTTGTAATACAAAGACGGCTTTATAATCTCCGGGCAATGCACCTTGAACCTGCATATCCGCCCCGACAGTTAAATATTTTCTTTGATATACTCTTTAACCATTACTACGAAGTTTTTATACAGCGGCTCTGCTTCCTGAGTAAATCTTTTTATAGAATTCCATCTTATATCCAGATATTCATGGGAAATAATGTTTCCCAATTTAACCCGTTCAGCAAGACTTTCCATAGTTTCACTCTCGAAACCAGTAACAAGTGAAAGGTTAGATACAACTTCTTTGTATGTATCAGGGAGTGATCTGTCTTCTGAGGCTAAGATTATCTTGGCAATATCTATTGACGAATTCACAATATTTTCAATCCATCTCTCAACATTTCTTCTCTTATCCCTTTCCTTATCGTATTCTTCCCATGACAATGACCTGAATCGTTCATAATCCAGAAGTTCGTTTTCAAGAAAGGTTATATGTTTAATAAGCCTTACTTTAGCCTCTCGTTTCAAATCCTATCCTCTCTTTATAATCATTGATAACTAATTCCATAAAATCTTCAGCCTCATCTGTTATAACCTCCATAAAATCGAGATAAATCCCCCAATCATTGATCGCAAGAGGAATCGCCCTAATCGCACTTGCAGCTACACTGGCAGAAACCCGGTTCAGCACAAGGAGTTCCACCTCCTTTTTTAGAATCCGTTCGAGGTCTCCCCATATCTTATCTTCATTATCATAAAAAACCTTTGACTCATATTCCACGGGATGCTTTTGCCGGGGATAAAAGTATACAGCAATATCCACGTCAGATAATTTTGTAGCGTTTCCTTTTGCCTGAGAACCATACAAAAAAGCAAATGCAATATCTTTTCTTTCGCTAAAATATTTTTTAAGTTTCGCTAACATACCCTATCTGCTTATTTGAATTTAAGTCATTATTTTTTAATTTATATTAAACCTAAACCAGTTGCAAGTATATTGCTTTTTTGCTATTTCACCCACACCGTCTTTATATTCACAAATTCATGAATCCCGTAGATACCCAGTTCTCTTCCATATCCAGAGTGCTTGATGCCGCCAAAGGGCAGGCGCGGGTCTGACCTGACCATGCCGTTGATAAAGACAGCACCGGCTTCCAGTTCCTGAACGAGCCGCTCAATTTCTACAGCATCTTTTGTCCAGGCACTTGCGCCCAGACCGAAGGGTGTCCTGTTGGCAAAGCTGATCGCCTCGTCAATATCTTTGACCCGGTAGAGGAGCGCCACAGGCCCGAAGAACTCCTCATGGTCAGCAGGTGTACCAGGGGGAATATCAGTTAAAATGGTCGGCAGGTAGAAATTCCCTGGACAATCAGACATGGATTGACCACCGGTCAATACCTTTGCCCCCTTTTGTACACACGCCTGGACCTGAAGATCTAATGTTTTCAGAATATCCGGCGTTGCCAGCGGTCCGAGGTCAGTATCCGGATTCATCGGATCACCTACGGTTAGTGCTTCAAACTTGTCCTTCAGGTTTTGTCCAAATCTATCAGCAATCGATTCCATTACAATGAAACGTTTTGCTGCAACGCAGGACTGACCATTATTCATGATCCGGGCAGTAACAGCAGTTGAAACCGCTTCGGCTATGTCAGCGCTTTCCAGCACAATGAATGGGTCGCTCCCTCCCAGTTCGAGTACCATCTTCTTAATCTTACTGCCTGCAATCGAAGCCAGACTTGCACCGGCTGACTCGCTCCCGGTGAGTGTGGCTGCCTTTACACGCTCATCTTCAAGAACATCTTTAACTTTCTCAGCCGTTATGAGCAGTGTCTGGAAGACTCCTTCAGGGAATCCTGCATCCCGGAAAATCTCTTCAATGGTGAGAGCACTCTGCGGCACGTTTGAGGCATGCTTGAGGAGAATAACATTTCCAGCCATGAGAGCTGGTGCGGCAAAGCGAAACACCTGCCAGAAGGGGAAATTCCAGGGCATGACAGCAAGGACAGCGCCGAGAGGCTGAAAACGGATAAAACTCCTCCCGGCATCAGTTGCAACAGGGACATCTCCAAGGAATTCTGCAGCACGTTCAGCATAAAACCGGCAGTTAAGAGCACACTTTTCCACCTCACCTGCAGCAGAAACAAATGTCTTACCCATTTCGAGGGTGATCAGTTTCCCGAACTGCCTACTGTTGCTCTCAAGGATCTGAGCAGCCTCTTTCATCCACTCCGCCCTTTGGCAAATGGGTATGTTTTTGTATTGCTCAAAAGCCTTCTGCGCCAGTGCAAGTTTATGCTCAACTTCCCTATCTGTCAGATGGGTAAATGTTTTTATGACTTCTCCGGTTGCGGGATTAATGGAAGCAATGCCCATGATAAGACTCCTCAATCAGTTCTCATAGCTACTTAAATAATATGATACTTCCATGCTCAGGGCAAGGAGAGAAAGAATTCATTGCGGGACTTTCCCTTTTAGAGGAGCAAACAAAACATCAGAGCAAACAAAATATCTTGACAAAAAAGCAGTTTGGGTGAAGAAATGATAACGACGATGCCCTATATTATCCCCGTTGCATCTCTCATCATTGCAGGATATATCAGTTTCAGTAACCTCATTGTCCACTGGGAAGATTTTTTTACCTATGTATGGTGGGCAGACTACTACGTCACATTGCATGACTATCCCAACTGGATCAACGGTGTATTTCCCCTTGGTTATCCCCTGTTACTTAAGACACTCTTCTTCATCTCCAACGATTATCTCATCGCTGCAAGGATCATCTCCCTGACAGGGGGTGTGATTTGTCTTCTCTTTACCTACCGGATAGTCCTGGCCCTCTTCAAAGACAGACGGCTTGCCTTTCTTTCCCAGCTTTTTCTCTTCTCTTCCCTGTTCCTCCAGTGGTTCTTTCTGGAAGGGAATGATACCCTTGCCCTATCCCTTCAGCTCATCTCCGTCTATTACATCATGAAAGAACAGCAAAAGAATTCTGATTTTATCATGGCTGGCGTTTTTGCCGGGCTCGCCTACATGGTCCGGTATCAGTCGCTCGTCCTGGTTGTCATAACGTTCTTCTGGTTACTCTATACCCATAAGGGAAAAGAAGGCTCATCCCTTAAAAAAGCGACAGTATATCTCATCTTTTTTTTCATTGCTTCATTTCCGCACCTTTACACGAGCTTGAGCGCTACCGGAAACCCGTTCTGGATGTCGCAGGGTAAAAATATCTGGTTCGGGATATACGGGGATCAAAACTGGGTGAGCAACTGGCAAAGGGTGCCCTATGATATTTCAATCTTTAGCGTGATTATGCTTTCCCCTTTGAAATTTCTCCTCAACTGGTTCAGACAATTCCGGCATGGTTTGGAACTCATCCAACCCATGTTCCCCCTGAACTTCTTCGCCATCGCAGGCCTGCTTCTCTCGCTCTTCAAAGAAGAACATGGCAGTAGAAAAAATATCGTCTACACTGCCATTGTCATCACGGGGA
>Ga0315274_10014678_pt1 | contig 11101 bp, 12 predicted proteins | sample YL17G02_20_MG_FD_203700 | JGI IMG/M metagenome (GOLD analysis project Ga0315274, IMG submission 203700) | Sediment microbial communities from Yellowstone Lake, YNP, Wyoming, USA - YL17G02_20 | ecosystem: Environmental > Aquatic > Freshwater > Lake > Sediment | place: USA: Wyoming | collected...
GGCGTTGGTGCGGGCTTTGGAAGGTACTGCGTGGGGGTCGCTGGCGCAGTAGTCCCCTTGAAGCTGGTAGAAGGAATGAACTCGGTTGCCCCTGTGTCCACCAGCTTGACCACAATGCCTTCCTGGGTGGGCGTGACCCGCCCTTCGAGTATCGCCCGCTTCGTGGCGATACCTAGCATATTCCACTCTTTCTGAGTGATACCCGACCCTGCGGGTGGGCTGATCGGAATAACCGTCGCGTCTGCCATGTTTCCCCCTATATTTCGACACCTCTGCCGAAAGCGTCGCGAACCAAGATAACCCCCAGCCCGATGATAATTACAACCATCGGAGCCAGAAGCCATGTCCCGATTGAACTTGCAACCATGGGAGCGACTAGCGCCAGGCTGATGATTGCTGCAATGATTGCGACTATGTTTCGCTTCCAAAAACTGATGACCACCAAAAGAAGCGGGAGTCCCAAGTAGACGACAAAGGTTGCCAGCAGGTAAAGCCCTGCCCCTGCGCCTCCCGGCGGGTAACCGAATCCTATGTCAATCATGCTTCCTCCCGGCTAAGTTATTCCGTCCAGCGTCATAATGCTGTTCTTCTGCACTCCGTCAATCGTGGCAAGGTTCGCCTTCGTAACTGCGTCCACAGTAGCCACGTTCACTATCCCCCCGGCGGTAGCGTAACCGAGAAGGTGATAGCTGACCCTGGAATCGGCACGATAGCCTTCGATAACCTGGTCGGTGTGACAAGCGACAAACGCACCAGTGTTTGACCTGATATACCTAAAGGCATCGCTTGACGTGTTCTTCCTTGCGCCTGCTCCCAGGACAGAAGTGCTGCTATGAATAATTTGCAAGAACCCACCGATTGCGCCTGAAGGCAGGGCAGAAGACAAGTCCTGCCAGCCAGTAGTGCCAGCAGGCGTTTCGGTCACGCTGTCCACATAGAAGGTCGCTCCGTCTGTGCAGTACCCCATGAGCCGAACATAAGAGCCATATCCCGCACTTGCGGAGCAGTTTTGCTGTACCCTTCTGCTTCCGTCCACTCCCACCCATTCGGTGTATCCTGCTGCTGAACTAGCGTACTGCGAAGTCGCTGCTCCATAGCAGCGCACGTCACTATAATAGGCGGGTGTACTGGTCGTCCCGACAGTCGTGAAATAAACCCCTACGCTGCCACTGGCGATATAGGCAGATAAATCCCTTGTAGTCCAGACCCCGCCAGTCCCGCCCCACACCACAGGGGCATTGGTGGACATGGTTACGCCTGTCTTGGTGTACCCGCATAGCTGGAAGTAGGTTCTGTTTACCCCTGAGCCTGCGAAGTAAAGCTGGAACTGGTGATTGGAGTCCACCCCCACTGTCCACCAGGCAAAACCGCCCGAACTGTTCTGATATAGTAGCCAGGTATCGGTGCTGCCCTGCTTCCTTGCGCCTGAAGCTGCGTTTGAACCTGTGCTGGTACAGTATGACCGAACCATGACGCCTGTTACGTCTGACCCCAAGCCCCCTATGTAGCTGTCCAGGTCATAGGTATTCCAAGTGTAGAAGCTGCCAGGTGCGCCAAAGTCTGCGGGTTCTTGGAAGTAGAAGGTCTGACTCCCGCTTAGAACCTTGACCCTGACATACTCCCAGGTGCAGATTCCGTCCTGGAGCTCGACCCCGATCTGCAAAGCAGCTATGTCTTTCCACTTCCACTCTTCCCCTGTGGCCGGGTTCGCTGCCCACGTGTGTTCGATGAAGGTCGTGCTGCTCGGAGTGATGAACCAGTCGCTATAGTACACAAGTTCGCCCACCTTGACGCAGAGCCTAGCCCGCCCACCCTGGCACAAAGCCCTGAGCAGGACTTCTTCAATCCGCTTGACATGGCTGGTGTCTTCGTCATTGGAAGGCGGGGCTTCCAGCGTGTATAAGTCCAGCCCGCTTCCGTACACATAGTCGTCAAAGGTAGCGGACATCGTGGTCTTGTCTACCTTGAAACCACCGACCAGCATAATCGGCTGCTGGAAGATGGGGGTCAGTTCGCCAGCCTGTAGCGACAAGACTTTCAGCTTTGCGTCTTGAATCGGGACAGTCCTTTGTTCCCCATTCACAGCGAACCAGTTCGCCCCTGCCCCAAGATTGCAGCGAAGGGTAGTGACATCGCCATTGCCCATAGGCAAAAGCTCGTTATAGGAATAGCTCAGGACTTCCCCTGGTGCTTCGCCTGGGACTTGAATCGGTGACAAGACATTATCTGCCAGGGCTTTCGGAATGGCGGGGGTCTGCTCAGGGCTGCATGACGACAGCACCACCGCCAGCAGGAGCAGGACAACCATCACGACTTTTGTCTTCATGTTACAATCCTATCAATGTTCCGTCAGGGTCGAAGTATAGAACGTCCGCAGCATAAGCCCACCCGACCCTGCGGACGAATTGCCCCACGCTTGAAGGCTTGGTCAGCGTGAACGCTCCTGCGGTTGCTGACAAGAAGTAGGGCGATGCCACTGTGAGCGTCCAGGTATCGTATTCCATGAAGCCCTGAACCAGTATCGTTACTGAAGCACTTGCCGATATATTCGCAGTCGCCATGCCCAACATTCCTTCGCTTGTCCCCGAAGCGTCCGCGTCCGTCTTCCACCAGTAGCCATCTGACTTGAAGTAGACGACTTGCCCGATGGTCAGGTTTTCGCCTGCTGTCCCTGTGATGGTCAGCCCCGACCATGTTGCGTTCCCGCTTCCTGTGCTGACGTTCCATGAACCGACAGTCAGGGGGTCAAGCAGGCTGACCGCACCACTGGACACTGTGAAGTCGCTGCTATCGAAAGAAGCCACGCCCTTATTGCTGGTGGAAGCGTTCTCCCCCGCAATGGTGACTGTTGTGCCACTACCGCTAGTGTCTATGCCTTCACCGCCCGCTATAGTCAGGGCTTGCCCCGATGCGGTAGCGTTGCCCGAATCGGTAACTATTGTCCCCGGTATCGTGTCGGGCAGGGTCGAAAGGGTGTGGCTGTGCGAATCGTTGCCCACCACGGTTGCGGTAGCGTTGCCTGTCACGTCCCCCTGGAACTCGTCACTGGTCGTCCACAGGTCGTCCTCTATCAGGGCTTCAAGTTCAGCCAGGGTATCTATGTCGGTGACCTTCAGGAAGTCTGCCCCGACTATGGCTTCAAGTTCGGCCTCGGTATCAATCTCGGTATCGGCCAGAAGGTTTATGCTCCCCAGGATAGCTTCAAGTTCGGCTTCCGTGTCAATCTCGGTAGATATAATGATGTCCACCGATGTCGCTGCTTCGATTTCCCCTATGGTGTCCCAATCCACGTTCCGAGTGATATTGCCCGATATATCCCCATCGTCTATAGTCTCGCCCTGGGTATAGATGTTGACCCCTGTCGCAGCTTCAATCTCAGCGATGGTGTCCCAATCCACATTCCAGGTCACACCAGGGGGAATCTGCGAATCGGTCAGGGTCACGTTGCCATTGACCCACGCTGCGCCATTCCAGATAAGGCTTTCGTTGCCCGCAGGGGCGGTTATGGCGACATCGCTCAGGTCGTCCAGCGCATTGTCACTCAAATCATCGTCTGTCAGCGCACCATCGTTCGCTGTAAAGATGTCTTCGCCTGTGGCAGCTTCTATCTCCGTAATCGTGTCCCAATCTATATTCCAGGTGACCCCTGCGGGTATCTGTGCGTCTGTAAGGGTGACATTGCCATTCACCCATGCAGCACCAGTCCATATCAGACTTTCGTACTCCTGGGGGTCGGTGATGGTGACATCGCTCAGTTCGTCTATCGAGTTGTCGGATATATCATCGTCCGTCAGGTCGCCTTCGCTGGTCGTCCATATTCCGTCACCTATGGCAGCTTCAATCTCAGCGATGGTATCCCATTCGCTGTCCCTGGTAATGTTCCCCGGTATATCAGAATCACCTATTTCTTCGCCCTCTGTATAGATGTTCTCCCAAATGACCGCTTCTATCTTAGCGATGGTATCCCATGCGCTGTTCCTGGTTATGTTGCCCGATATATCTGCGTCGTCTATCCCTTCCCCTGCGGTGTAGATATTGCTTCCGGTAGCAGTCTCAATTTCGGCAATGGTGTCCCACTCGCCGTCCCTGGTAACATCGTCTGGAATCTGGGCATCGGTGATATTCCCATTGACCCAGTTCGCCCCATCGTAATATAGTATCTGGCCGTTCACTATCGCACTTATGATGACATCTTGCAGGTCGTCTATGGAGTTGTCGCCCAGGTTGTCGTCCGTCAAGTTCCCATCGTTGTTCGTGTAGACATCTTCGATATCGCTGAGCAGGGCTTCCAGTTCCGCTTCGGTGTCCACTTCCGTCTGAACCAAGATGTTGACGGCGTTCGCAGCTTCTAGCTCGGCTATGGTGACATTGCCGTTCACCCATGCAGCACCATTCCACTTCAGGACTTCCCCACTGACTACCGCGGTTATCGTGATATCCTGCAAGTCGTCCAGGGAGTTATCGGCAAGGTTATCATCGGTCAAGTTCCCATCGTTGTTCGTGTAGACATCGGTAATATCGGTGAGCAGGCTTTCTAACTCGGATTCGGTGTCTAGTTCGGTCTGGACTAAGATGTTGACACCGGTGGCGGTTTCGATTTCTCCGATGCTATCCCACTCGGAGTCCCTGGTGAAAGTTGCGGGAATATCCGAATCGGTGATGTTGGCATTGACCCACTTAGACCCGTCGTAGCGAAGGAAGTTGCCATTGACCAAAGCGAGCAGGGTAACATCGCCCAGGTCACCCAGGGAGTTGTCAGCTAAGTTATCGTCCGTGAGGGCACCATCGTTATTCGTGAATACATCAGTGACATCGACCAACAAGGCTTCCAGGTCGGCTTCAGTGTTGACTTCCGTCTCAAGAAGTATGTTTGTGCCAGCCTTAAAGTCTATCGAATCAGTGGCGGTGTCGCCTGATATCCGAATCGTGTCGTCCGAACTTGTAAGGTTCAGGGTGTCGGTGGGGTTGTCCGCCTCAGGGTCAGTTCCCAAAGGTGCATTAATCTTGATGAATATGTCTTGCGCAGTCCCATTGCCGATTCCCCCGCCTATGTCGTGTGTCCAGACCCCGTTCACCCACATTTCGATCCGGTAGCAGTCGTCCCCTGCGCCCAGGTCCACCCCGCCAGCGTCCAGCGACAGGTTCTTAAACAGCCAGTTGTCACCACCTGCCTTGAACAGCGGGAAGATACCGTCGCCCTGTACGTCGGTTGCTGCCCCCATGCCCACAATCATCACGTTATCTATGGCCCTGGTCACAGTGGTGGAAAAGTGGTAGCTGCTGTTGCCGAAGTAATCGTTCCACAGCCTCAGCTCACCGCCTGTCGGTGGCAAGCTGTCCAGGGCAGCCTGTATCTGCTCATCATCGTCCACCCCATCGCAAGAGTAGTCATAGTCCAGGATGGATGCCCGGGCGGTGCCGCCCATGCCAATGTCTATGACCGGCCTGGTGGTGCCCGGGAGCGGCTGGAAGACCAGCCCCAGCAGCAGACATGCGGCCAGGACCGCAACAAACTTGTTCATAACCTACCCCTCAATTCGTTTGACGTTGTAGACGACCTTATGCTCTCCGTCACGTTCTCTCTCTATTCCCAGCGCATTGATGGCGTTGCCCAGAACCGAATCGTTCACACTGAAGCCATCAGCATGCAGGGCCTTTTTCACATCGGCAGCATGGACCTGTTCAATCCCAGAATCCGAGTAGTCATTGAATATGGAGGCCAGGAATCCTGCCAGCTCCGCCTGCTGCCGGCGCTTTCCCGACCTTTCAAGTACCTGGGTGGGCTGGTCTACATCCCTCTGTTCCTTCTTTATGCGGTAGGTGCGGAAGCGCTGTTCCAGGGCGGTGAGCCTGTGGGTGTCAAAGTATTCCCAGAAAGCCTTGCTGTAGACGATCTCGCGCTTATACGGGTCGCCGGTTATTAAGTGATAGTGGACGGGTGATCGCGCGGTCTTGCCCGTTATGGCACCTGACAGGTCATAGTATTCCAGCCGCGCCACCGTCCCTTTGATCACGCCCTGTGCCTTGCCCCAGGGCGTGAAAAACAAATCCTCACACCGGATCAGGATGTCTACCTGGTCATTGATGCGCGGGTTGAGGTAGTGGAAAAACTGTATCGCACCCACAACAGTTAGCTGCAGCTTGCGAATCTGCATGAACATGGATGTGCCCATTTTGCTGGAGACTGCCTGCCAGTTCTGCCTATCGAAGAACTCCTGAAGTTCATCGGCCACTATCATCACGCCCTTTTTCTTTAGACCTGGCTTGAGTGAATTACCGTAGTTGATGAAAACATCATCCGGGAGTGGCTCGACCTCATATTTCTTCCCCATGATCTTGCCGCCTATAGGGAAGTCGGAGTATACATCCATATCCCAACAGGAGAGCGCCATCATGGCCATCCGGGCCAGCTGACAGCTCTTGGTGCTGCCTGCCAGTCCGCTAAAAACAACAATGAGTTTTTCTACCCACGGCTGCTGCCCCAAACCTTCCTTCTCTTCAGGGTTTTGGGTAGCTTCTACTTGTATAGAAGTAGGCGAAGGGGTAGTGGTGGTAGTAGGCTCGCCTATTGCCGCCAGTGTCGTCATTATTGGCTTTCCTCATCCTTTTCTTCTTTGCCCTTGAAAATGCCCGCGTGTTTCTTCGACTTCAGGCTGGCTGTCATCTTGCCCGTCTGCAGCAGTTCAAAATAGCCCGGGGCAAATACCCTTGAGAGCCCCTGGATGAACTCAGCGCGTGACCGCGCATGCAGAGAGTTGAGGCCGTTCAGCAGATTCTTAACCAGGTTGATGCCGGCATCATAGGGCGGTTCGGCATCCTCCCCCAGTTCGCTGTCCTCAAGTTTGGCCACGCACTGGACCACCCGGTTGAGGTAGTCCTGGTCCGGGATAGCTGTTTTGGCCAGGATGTCGCTAAGAGATTCACCGGGCCGCAGCAGCTGGAAAGCCGCATCCTGGCTTACAATCTCGTGCGCCGTTGACCTGAAAAAGTCGTAAGGTGAGGAAGTCTTTTCCTCGGGCTTTGTCTTGTCCATCTATTAACCTCCCGTGATGATTGCGCCCAGCATCAGGATGACGATGCCGAAAAGGCACAGGACCACAGCCGCCATCCCGATCTTGACCTTCTCGCCCAGTGGCGACCCCTTGACCCTGGCGATCTTGGCCTGTTCCTCCCAATGCAGCTTCTTGTATAACCACTTGGGAGTCATGTTGCGGTATTCCTTCGGTATTGGTTCGATCTTCAGGGCGCGATATCTATATGGCGAAGGTGGGTCCGGGGGAATCACTGTCACCATTTCGGAGCCTTCCGGCACCGTTTTATGACCGTTCGTAGGCACTTCCTCTGCCTCGGCCTGGGTTGGTGGGGCTTCCTGTTTTTTCTTCTGGGCGTCCAGGTAGCCGGTGACATCTGACACCTGGCTGTAGATGTTGCCCCCGCCGTCAGTGGGCCCGGGTTCTTCGACCTTGACGAATCTTCCCTGGGCGTTCCTCTTTTTAGCCATGGTCCTCTTTTCCCTTTTCAATCACCTCCAGGAGATATACCTTTTTACCCTTGTGGTAACGTGGCAGCATGTTGTCAAACCCCTCTATCTGGCCCTGGGGCACCCGCTGGACCACCTGCCTGCGTTTGCCGTATATGATCGCGTTGACATACTTCAGCGGTGCCTCCTTTTTACGTTTCCTGAACCTCCACCAGAAGAGTCCCACGGCCACGGCAACAAGGATCCCCAGGAGGGGCAAGATAATGTACCAGTAGCCCATCGCCATTTTGAACATGTCGCCAAAGCCCATGAATCGCCTCCCCCTAAAATGCGTTCTTGACGTATGGAATAAGCATGATAATGACGATGACCAGAACCCCGCCCACGGCGGCCATAACGGCAAGCCCCATCCACTCGGCAAGCGGGGAAATGGAGTTCCTTATGATCTCGTCCTCTATGGCACTGAGGAATTGCGAAAGTGTTATGGGGCGGATGTAGGTTTTGAGCTCTTCGTACATCCTCTTCATGTCCAGGTCAGAGGCAGGGAACTGGGGCATGCATGAGTCGTGGGTAAGAAGCACTCCCGCCGTGTTCCCGTCCATCTTGAACTGGATGGCATCGGGGTGGTATGACCAGGCTTCCTTTGTCTTGTCGTTTGACAGGTAAAATATGTTGTCCACCAGGAGTTTGGTGTCCTCTATGTTTGGTCCCTTCTTGAGAAGCAAGACAGGCGCTTTTTCCGCGCCCTTGAATCGTTTGCTGATGCGGTCCCAGAAAAACCAGATGAACAGGCCCAGGGCGCAGATTCCCGTCAGCCCCAGGCCGAACAGCGTCATTGGATTGTTGAATATAGCACCAAGGTCCATTTAGTGCCCCTCCACTTCCGTTTTCCTTGCTTTGCTCAGGCCAAGTTGCCTTCTTGCGAAGCAAAAATAGCCATAGAACATGAAACAAATGGGCAAAAGCAAGAAGAAGAATTCAACCAGTTTGCCACCGATTCCCCTGCCGCTCATCAGGTGCGCCAGGTCGGGGAAAAGAAGGCAGGCAACTATGAAGGACCACATCCCGGTGGCCACTGTCCAAAAGACTCTCAACATGCCCTCCTACTTAACACTGAAGCCCCGCCCGCCCAGCACCGTGTTTCGGTATCCGCAGGCAGGGCTTCTTTCAGCAAACGCAGTGTTTGTGCCTACTTTAGTCTTTGCCCTTGATGGCCTTGTATCCGGCATAAGCGCCAGTGCCCAGGCTTTCGAAGAGCATCATCACAAAGACCAGCATTGGTGCGATCTTGGCGATGGCCGCCAGCCCGGTGTAACTGTCTATGTTGGGATCGTTGATGATGGTGGCTGCTCCATCCATCACTATCGGATAGACCACGAAGGCTATGGCCAGCATGATCAGGGACATCAAGAGGGCCATGCCGATCTTTCCCGATTGGGCTGTCTTAATTGCCCCGTAACCTGACAATCCGAGCCCGCCGAAGATCAGGAACACGAATATCATCATTGGGGCAATTGGCACGATGCTTGATAAGCCTGTGAACTGGGTTATGTTGCCTCCGGTGCCAGTCCAGGCCATGATTGTCTCGGTGCCGTCAATTATGATGGGGAACAATATCATTGAAATGGCCACCATGATGAGCCCCATCAGGGTCTCCTTGTTTTCCTTAACCATTTCTCACCTCCTCTCTTTTCAAGATTATCTGAAGGAGTGGTATATCAGGCCACCCCCGCCGGCCAAGAAGAAAATAAAGATCAAGAACGGCGCAAACGGAATGATGGTCGACAAGTAGTTGTCTTGGCGTTCAGTCTTGTAATCAACGGTGATCGCGCGGGTGTCGCTCTCATGCAAGCCACTTACGGCCAGGGCCTTAGTGGCATGGGAATAACTTGCCGGTGCCGGTGCATCCGCAGTACTTGAGGACGTGATGTTGACGACGTTATCCGTGTTATCGTCATAGAGTCCGCTGGTCAGTGTCATGTTGCCCGCAGTTTCGCCGCCGCCGGTTATGACGGTGCCGATAGACGTTACCCGGGCGGTGTTCATGTCATCAAAGGACGTAAGCAGGAGAGGAAATAGAAGGAAGCCAACGACAATGAGGATAATGCCTAGAACAGCGCTGCCGCGATTCCGCATGAATAGATGATTACTACATTCAACCCTCGCTGTCATGACCAAAAATAACTAATTTTTTAAAAAGCCGGCATCCCCTGAAAGCGGGATACCGGCTAAGATCATTCTGGGTTGTGGTTAGTGGGATTTTAATGAGTCTTTGGTGAAATGCTGACTTGAGAGTCAACTTTGGGGGTTTGAAGAAAAGGGTGCTCTGACACGGGGATACCTGTTTGACAACCTAAGATTGAACTGTGTCGATGGTCTACAATTATGTCAGTAGCTAACAGATCAGGGAAAATGTCAGTCTATGCAGGGACTAGGTTTTGGGCGCACCAGCTGCCCAGGGATTCTACATTGTGTCGTTCTGTTACCTAGCTATCAGACTTAATCATTCCAGGCTTGCAGCTCCCATTCTGAGAGTGAGAGTGACTTGAGTGCCGCTCTTTTTCTAGCTGCCTCCACTAACCTCACATAGGCATCAATCGCATCTATCGAAGTCCACTTCAGGTCAGAGCACTCGGGAAGTTTGTTTATTATTTTACTATCAAATGGACAGTGAGGGGGTAAGGTAATGAATCCAAGGCACCATAAGTACTTCAGATAAAGGTTTAAAGCTTTTTGGGCTCTACCGATTTTGAATCGTCCGTTTTTCAAAGAACCCCGATGCTTTGAGGTTATCCTATTTGCCAGACTTTGTATGTTTGAAAGATGTATTTGTTCAGGTACCTCAGTTGTGTATTCTGCTACCATCTTTTTGAGTTCCGACCGTAAGTCCCTTCGGAAGTCTATTCGATCCTCTTCTTTCTGTGCAGATTCCGAGTAGATATCAACCCTCCCTAATGCTCCATTAATAGATAGGGTTAACAACTCCTCTCTAAGAAAATGTTCCTGTTCAGCGTTCATATTTGACATACACAGTTTTAACAGACGTTTTGACGTTTCGTGTAATTTCAGGACAAGTGCAGCACCTTGTTATGCTTTCTCTTTGTATTCTCTGAAGCTATCAATCAACTGCCTGAATGAGGCGGGCTTGTATTGCTCGAAGTGCTCCATATCCACATAAACGAAATCATATTTAACATCCGCTTGCACCCGGTTGATGTCCTCACACCATTGCCGAAGCCGCTGCATCTTGAGGGGCACGTCCAGGTCTTCCTGCCCTTTGGTTTCCACAATGAAGACTTTCTTGCTAGATAACTTGACCAGAAAATCCGGGTAGTAGTTGGAGATGTCGCCGTCCGCGTTGACGTAATCCAGTTTGAAATGCACCGCCATATAGTTCTTGCCATACGAAATAACGTCTTCGCAATCTTCCAGAAAGCGGGCAAATAGCAACTCAAAATGGCTGTCTCCGATGATGCGGTTAAAGACGCTCTTTTTCGGGATAAGGTAGCCCTGATCCTTTGCCACGAAGGGGCGTGTCTGCCGCAGCTTGATGGTGTCTCGGATTTGGGCGTCGCCTTTGTCCTGAACGGTGAGGGCGTTGATTGCCTTCTTGAAGGTCTC
>Ga0315274_10014680_pt1 | contig 11100 bp, 9 predicted proteins | sample YL17G02_20_MG_FD_203700 | JGI IMG/M metagenome (GOLD analysis project Ga0315274, IMG submission 203700) | Sediment microbial communities from Yellowstone Lake, YNP, Wyoming, USA - YL17G02_20 | ecosystem: Environmental > Aquatic > Freshwater > Lake > Sediment | place: USA: Wyoming | collected...
CCCCTGCCTAAGATCTTCTTCAAGGCCCACGCCAGGGTAATGCTGAGGGGCCTTGTGAAGGCACTGAAGGACTTCAACGAACTCAGCGAACACACCACGATAACCTTCGAGAACGACTCCCTGATCCTAAGCCAGGGCGGCGACATCGGCCACCAGAGCACACCCTTCGAGAAGTACGGCGACAACCTGCTGGACATCAGGTACGAGGAGGACACGAAGTCAACCTTCACAGAAGATTACCTGGAGAAGATAGTGAAGGCGATCCAGCCACTCAGCGAGGTGGTGAACCTCGACCTCTCAACTGATATGCCGATAAAGATATCGCCGGAGCTAGACGTCGGATCACTCGAGTTCTACGTAGCGCCCTGCATTGGGGTGGGTGACGACGAGCCCGTGAGGACCGTGACCGAGGAGAAGGTCTACGAGGAGGAGGTCACCGGCGTCTCGGTTCCTGAGGAGCTCCCCCAGGAGCCTGAGCCAGAGGAACCTGCATCGATACCTGCACCGATACCTGAACCTGCACCAGCACCGATCATGATTGACATGAGCGTGCTGAGAAGGATCAAACTATAAGCCCTTTTTGGAGGAAAAAACAAATACAGTCCGGTTTAAGGTTAAAGCGGTAATAAGGATCAGAGGACTGTTCGGGTTAACGGCCACGGAGAGGAAGTAACTAGACTTGGGGGATTGAATGGAAAAACAGAAGGTGCCAGAGGAGGTCGTCTACGAGGCGACGTTACAGACACTCAACAGTGACGCCACAGGGGAGATAGATACGCTACTCCAGGACATGCTACAGTGGGAGCGGGAGCACCCTCCACAGAACACATACGACGGATTCGAGTGGTACATGGTACACGGCGACATCAGGACCCTCAACAGCCTGGTGACAAGGAAAATCCTAGAGATCCGGATGAAGACCAACAAGACCTGCAACTACAGGCTCACCGACACGAAAGCCGTGGAGAGGGCAATTAGTGAATACCAGGGGATGACTTCCCAACCGGAGGAGGCGGCGGAGATCCCGCCGGACCTCTTTGACATCGTCATCGGCCACGACGACAAGAAGGACGTTCTGATGAGAAGTATAACCTCCGACAGGCCGGTCCACTGCCTCCTCTATGGAAGCATCGCCTCTGCCAAGACGCTGATGCTTGAGGAGCTGGCAAGGCTCCCCGGCAGCAAGTTCGTCCTGGGGAGCAACCTGTCGAAGGCCGGACTCTTCGAGCTCCTCTTCAACGAGCGACCAAAGTACCTGATAATAGACGAGCTCGAGAAGGTAGAAGACGAGAACAACCTCGCCGCCCTCCTCAGCCTCATGGAGAGGGGCCTGCTGACCGAGACCAAGTACAGGCGATACAGGAGGCTCCAGCTGAAGTGCTGGGTCTTCGCCTCGGCGAACAGGATAGACAGGATATGGCCGGAGCTCCTCAGCCGCTTCTCCGCTAAACTCAGGTTCAGGGACTACACGGACAACGAGTTCTTCGAGGTCGTCGTCAACGTACTGACGGCGAGGGAGGGCTTAACGGAGTCCGTATCGGCGTACATAGCTGACGTGACCCTGAAGGATCTGAACAGCAGGGACGTGAGGAACGCCATCGGCGTATCCCGTTTGCTGAAGACGAAGGACAAGGCGGACGTCGACCACGTCGTAAGCATCCTGTCGAGGCAGAGGTAGCCGAATCGGGTCCTCCATACGCTCTCACCGATAATGAGGCTACACTCCCACAGAGCTAGCCTGTTCTTCCCTATTTTTTAACTCAGCATGAACTATCCGATGACAGTTTGCACATAGAAGTTGTACTCCTTCCAGTGCAAGGCCTGTGACCACATGGGGCCGATAGACGAGGGGGAGGGCGTCATGGGTAGGAGCCTTGGGAGCATCGCCTTGGAACTGGCCGGTAAGGTGGCTCTATACAACAGACTGGTTAACGTGTGAAACGGCGTGTGGAGATGTTGGAATGAAGGTGGTGGAAGTCTAACTGTTAAAGGATAGTCCACAAAGCATAAATTTGACCTTAGCCACGGTTGGACTTTTCATCATAAGCCAAGACGAGTCCACGGAGAAGACAACTATACTAAGATATCAGCAGCTCGGGGACTCCTTAAAAATCGACATCGAACATAGACACTACCAGACATTAAGCATCAAGAAAAATGGGGAGACCTACCTTAGACTCCTCATAAACATAGACACCAACAACACGGGCGGGGGAGATTTCACCGTCTTCAAAGACGAAAACACCGTGATAGAAGTTGAGTTAGATAAACTCCCCTCGGGGGCCTCATTAGCGTCTAGACTCATAGTAGTAGATAATTCAGGGTCGGATGGGGGTGAAGGGGCTCAGCTAGCCGTCATCGTTAAGTTGGGGAACTCGGCGAAGTCGACTTGGAGCGTGAAGGACCCGAAACTTCTGTTAACTGGGCTGAATCTTGGCTTCGATGCCGATATTGGGGAGTACCTTCCGACGGTGCAGATCAGTGTTGACCCGACGGTACTTACTCGTGCGCAGTATTATGAGTGGCTTAATACTATTGAGCCACCATTGCCACCATTTGGAAACACTATCACAATTGGGTACATTGCATCAGATACAACTAATCTAGAGACGGCAGAGCCATACTTGGAGCAGATAATTGCCCCAGATCTCACCGACTATGTTAGGGGCCTCGGATACGACTTGGACGTCCAGTTCATTATCGAGGACGCTACGGGCCAAGCTAACGTACACCTAGAGAAGATTCAGGGGTTCCACTCAATGGGCGTAAACCTAGTGATTGGTGGTGGGTGGTCGAGCCAGGCTCAGGCATCGCTAAGCTATGTTAATACCCACAATATGTTGCTTGTCAGCGCAAGTTCGACAAGCCCCTATCTAGCTATAGCTAATGATCGGCTCTTCCGGATGTGTACCCCAGACACAGCTCTCGCCCCTGCCCTAGCGAACGTGATGTGGGCGGCTGGTGTGAAGAGCATCGTCATATTCCAGCGCGGCGACTCTTGGGGTGACGGCATCGTCAACCGCCTAGTACCCATATAGACAGCCAAGGGTGGAGAGATCGCCGGTGAAAAGATAAGATATGCTTCTGAATCAGTCGAGTTTGCTAACTATCTATGGGTTGCTGATGCGCAGGTAGAGGCGGCGGTGGCAAAGTACGGGGGTGAGACGCAGAGGGTCGGCGTAGTGATGCTCTCCTTCGACGAAATCGCAGTGATACTCAAGCAGTCGAGTTCATTCTCAAATATCTACAACGTCCACTGGTGGGGTAGCGATGGCACCGCGTTGTCCCAGAGGGCCATGGATGATGCCCCTGAGGAGGCTAACCACATTGGCTTCTACAGCCTGCTCTCACACCAAACCATTACTCCTAGTTACCTTGCGTTGGAACAGCGGTATGTAGCATTAACTCACCAACAGTTTGGCATGTATAGTGCATACTTATATGACGCCGCGTTTGCCATTATTAAATCTGTGATCGAGACGGGTTCGACCGATGCCTCCGATGTCTCTGCAGCTTTTCCAGTCATATGTAATAGTATGTTTGGGGTCAGTGGCTGGTGTAAACTTGATTCCAACGGCGATAGGGCGGCTTGTCCATACGATGTGTGGGGATTCTACCCCGGTGCAACCAAGGCGTCAGTAAGCAAGATCATGGCCTGGTACGACCCCGACACACATACCACAACCTTCGACACGGCTATACTTGGTTACACACCCATCGGGCCATAAAACAACACTTCTAACAACCTAATCCCCCTTTTTCCCCCATTGGCTTGTAAAACGTGCGCGTGAAGGAGGCGGGTAAGGTGGCGCTGTATAATATGCTGGTGAATATGTGAGGGGGTCGTGGGGTCTGGTGGATGTGGTTCTAACCGCTAACTGATAGTCCACGAAGCAGTTATTTGAACATTATAGATAAAACCTCATACTCGTAGACATGATTTGGGTGTTACTAATTATAAATGAAGAAATAATTTGATGTAGCCATCAGTGGTATATTTACTTTTTATACTAATTCTCTAAGTATATCATCGTATTTTTTCTTCAATTTTAAATATGTTTTTTCGTTGATTTCACCTTTATCATATTTCTCCTTAAATGTATTAAGCATCTCATTTATTCTTTCTTTCTCAAGATTGTTTTTTGTTGTTTTTAGAGTATCATTTTCTACGGATGGAGATATACGGGTAAGCTCTTCTCGTCTCGAAGAAGCCGCCGGAGGAATATTTTTTTCTGGATTAGGTTTCTTTCCCGATCTTTTAAAATAAACTATTACTCCAATTATTGATACAATCGCTATGAAAATCAAGATATATAATGGATAATTTATCGGCTCTGTAATAGTAATAGACTTTGTTATACTATTAGTGGCACCATCCTCATCAGTTACTTTTAACGTAACTACATAGTCGCCAGATTTTTTATATACGTGCACAGGATTTGCTTCTGTAGAAACTTCATTGTCACCGAAGGACCAGTTATATGATATAATTAGTCCATCGGTATCACTTGCTTTATTAGTAAATACTACCTCTTTTTCAGCTTCTTGTTTTTCAGTAGATACACTAAAACTTGCTTGAGGACTGATATTCGGAGTTATAGTGATGGTTTTAGTGACACTAGACGTCAGCCCCCCATCATCGTTGACTGTAAGAGTAATACTCTTGGTCCCTGAACTTGTGAAACTATGTTTTGGGTTCTGAAGAGTTGATGTAAACCCATCACCGAAATTCCATTGATAGGTTAAAATGTCTTTATCTGGGTCTGTGGATGAGTCTGTAAACTGTATTTCTCGACCTGTTTTTACTGATGTTTGTGAAATTATAAAACTGGCTACAGGAGGAAGATTATAGACCTGAACGCTTTTTACTACAGTATCCGTTAGCCCATCATTGTCAGTAACTTGTAATGCAACATTATAGAGACCCTTCCTTTCATACTTGTGTGTAGGATCTTTAAATGTTGAAGTCAAACCATCTCCGAAACTCCAGAACCATGATGAAATTGAACCGTCGCTGTCCTTTGACTGATCATAAAAGTTTACTGTATCTTTAATTGTTGGTTCCTGTGGTGCATAGGTAAATACTGCGTCTGGTTTATTTGGCGTCACACTTACTTGGCATGTAGAAGTTGAAGTTTTTCCGAGATTATCTGTTACTTTAAGGTTGACTGTATATGTTCCTTTAGCTGTATAAGTATAACTCGTAGTGACTCCACCAGCATCGTATACGCCATCGTTTTGAAAATCCCACTGATATGTTTTAATTGAAGAGCCTGTTGAGGCACGTGATGAAGATGCATCGAAAGTGACGATCTCATTTACGGGGACTTGTTGATCTGGTCCTGCATTAGCTGTTGGTGGAGAATAGTTATCGGAAATTGAAAACCATAGACTAGCGTCATTTTGGTCAACATTTGTACTTCCATCGAAATCACCAGAGGTCTGATAAACTTGCCCATCAGTAATTGCAGTATCTCCTGTAAATGTATTGGCAGGCAAAACATATAATATCGGAATTGCAGTATCTCCTGTAAATGTATTGGTAGACAAATCATATAATATCGTAAATATCGCCCCCCTTGGAGCTGGTTCAATTTGACTACCGCTGACTGCACCTGAATTACTACTAATGTCGGCTACTTCATTGACTGTAGCTGAATCCCAATCTAATAAAATGATCTGAATCTGAACCTTGGAATCGGTGGCACCATTTAAATTAAATACATGTGATCTATTAATAATTGGATCCTTTGCGCTTACATAAGGTGATAATTCATAGGCACCATAAAGTTGTGCGCTCGGGCTTGAAACGTATATTCTATAGAACCATTCGGGTATTTGATCAGATAACCAAGGTTCTATATCATCGATCTTATTAATCTCGTAGATATTTATGGTTAAAGTCGGATAGTTATCAGCAGCTTTTATTGGCATAATTCCAATAGAATATGAAATAAAAATAATAATCAAAAGATAAAAGACCTTATTTAAATATATTCTCAAGGGAGCATGCCTGAACACTAGACTCGGTTTATGCAATTTCACTCATCCTCACAAGTTATTCTCCAATTCCAGCTTTCTCACCTTTAGTTCATCTAAACTTTTATTATACTCAGCCTTCAAACTTTCATAATCTTGATTAGATATTTCCTTTTTATCCAGTTTTCTTTCAAGTTCTTTCAGAACATTTTTAGAGCCATTAATTTGAGCATTAATATCCATAAGCTCTTCACGCATTTCTTTAACAATCTGAGCAGTAATGGATTCAATATCATCCGTTAACATATTCATTTTTTTAGCAATACTTTCCCCTAAGCTAGATAACTCGTAAACAGCCTTAGCTGCACCATGCTCGATAACATGGTTTTGCTCAACAAGCCCTTCACCTATTAGGATTCCGACATGTTTACCCAGAGCGGGTCTACTGATTTTCAAGACATTACTCAATTCAGTAGCATAACACTGACCTTTTTGGAGGTTCTTAAACAGAATAAACCTATTCTCGTTACCTAATGCCCTAAGAAGTCTCATAAACCTATATTCGTTTCCAGACAGGCTAGATTTGATAGGCAATAAGACTCCTCCAACTATAAGCTATTTGGTTTAGACTTAATCTTTTCGGTTAAAGCTTAAACTCAAAAGAAGCCTACCTAATGCTTACTAAACAGTAATTCTTTGACTAACGAAACACCATTTGGCTTAAGTTACCTTAGATAAAACTTAAACGACTATTATTTCGGAGAAAAGGGGGGAAAAATATGGAGTGGGCAACGTTCCTTCAAGCCTTGTACAACTTCCTAGTACAAACAGTAATCCCATTCTTCGGGTGCTAGGCTGTAAACCGCCTGACGAGACGGTGCAACCCCGTCGAAACCCACTTTTTTTGGTCGCGGTAACAATGAAGCAAATATCACAACCTCAAATTAGGAAAAAAGAGTCGCTTCTTTTTCTCCTATTGGCACATCACGGACATGACCAGCTTCAAAGAACCATCCACCTTAAGCTAGGGAGTCAAGATCTTTACTTATGTGCCAGAGGTGTAGGTAGATATTCAGGCATCATTGCCATATTTATTCTAAAAAACTTTCTGTCGATCCCTCTGTGGCTCTATCCTCTGAGCTTCGTCATCTTCCCCATTCCATCGACAATTGACTGGGCTCTTCAAAAGGCGTGTAAAAGAGAAAGTAGTAACTCGATAAGGATACCGACAGGTTTCCTCGTCGGTGTTAGTCAAGGTCTATTTATAATCTCCTATCTTCAGGGCTTGTCCACTATCTTCAATTTTGGAATAATAATAATGTCCGTCTACTTCCTCGTATTCTGCCTAGCTAAATATTGTAAAGGGAGAGTAAATCATGTTTAAGATAAATAAATCGAAAAATATGCTTCAGGATGTTCACTTGCCTTTATTCATGTTGATATCATTAAGAAATATGAAGACTCGAAAAACTAGGACGAGTCTTACGGTTCTTGGAATAGTTATTGGTGTGGCTGCCATAGTTGCCTTAACCTCTGTAAGCGAAGGAATGCAACTTCAGATGACGGGTTGGATCAAATCCTCTATGGGTGCTGACCTTATTATAACAGGCACAAACTCGAACGAGATACTGCCTGAGAGCAGAATACCTGAAAATTATTACGAAGTGATTACTGAGATAGACGGTGTAAGTTCTGCATCCAGACAGCTATATGGCATGGGGTCAGTAGAGAAAGTAAGTTGCCTTATACAAGGAGTTGAGTCTGATGAGAAGTTAAATCAAATAATACTCACTAGCGGCTCACTGTTTAAAGAGAATAGTATCGACGAGGTTATTATTGGACAGAAGCTTAGTGATCGTTTAAGCGTGGGGATTGGGGATTATATCACCATCACTTCAACAAGTCAAAGTATAAAGTACAGAGTAATGGGTGTGTTTCAGACTAGTTCATTGATGATGGATGAGTCATGCATGATCTCCCTGAAAGCGGCGCAGGAACTCTTTCAAGACCCCGAAAAGGTATCCATGATTCTCGTTAATTTAAAGGAGTTGAAGGATGCTGGAACAATAAAATTAGACATCGAAGGGCGGCTTAGCGGAGTTAAAGTCATCGAGCAAAAACAGGTTCTTGAGACAGTCCAATATGGAACGGATATTCTTACCATGTTTCTACTCATGGTAGCCAGCATATCCATGTTAGTCGCAGGAATCGGCATAATGAACACGATGCTTATATCCGTCGTTGAGAGGCGGCGAGACATCGGAATAATGAAAGCTGTCGGCATGAGCCGAACACAGATACTTCAGGTGTTCCTATCGGAAGCAGCGATGCTAGGTATCCTAGGAGGCGTACTAGGCTGCGCATCAGGTGTAGCGATTTCTAAACTGTCAGAGTCACTCGCTACTAGTATTTTTGACATACCTATGTCGGTTCAGTTCTCCTCTAATACAATCATATTTAGTATAATCTTCGCATTGGCTTTAGCTACATTATCTGGGCTCTACCCTTGTTGGCGTGCAACCTCGCTTCGACCCGTGGAGTGTCTACGATATGAATGAATTGATAGAAATCCATGGGCTAAACAAGACTTACAAGTCTGGAAAACTGGAGAATCAGGTGCTTCGAGACATCAATCTAGAGATATCGCGAGGCGAGGTTGTCTCAATTATGGGTCCGTCAGGATGCGGGAAGACTACTCTTCTTAATCTCCTCGGGGGGTTAGACCGACCAACAAGTGGAAGCATATTTCTAAATGGAAAAAGCCTAAACGACATGAATGAATCTGAAATGACTCGATTCAGGCTGAGGAACATTGGCATCGTGTTTCAATTCTTTAACCTCATACCTATTTTAACAGCTGTTGAGAACGTTAGGCTCCCTCTTCTCGTCTCTGGTCATGATCATCATAAGACAAGAGAGAGACCTCTACAGCTTTTAGATCAATTCGGTCTATTGGATAAGGCAAATAGGATGCCTTACGAACTGAGCGGAGGCGAACAGCAAAGGGTTGCAGTCGCCAGGGCGCTCGCAAATGAGCCATCTATAATTATTGCGGATGAGCCTACGGGTAACTTGGACAGCAAGACCTCGGCTGATCTCATAGACCTTTTCAACATGATCAATGATGAAAGCGGACAGACCTTCATTATCGTGACCCATGACTCTGAGGTCGCTGAATCAGCGGATAAGATCATATATATGAGGGATGGAAAAATCGTTGGTGAGGAATCAAGAAAAAGAAGAGATAAAACGGTTGATTACTATAAAAAAGTGGAAAAAGAGAAGATTACCTATCTATTAAACGAGTTAGATGATTTATACATTTCTCATATGATCAGTAGAGAACTCTACGAAAAGTGGAGGTCGCAGTACTTGGAACAACTAATTGAGATGGCAATTTGCGAAAACATTACCTAGTTTATGACGTGAATGCGAGCACATCACTTGCGCAGATTTAATGTACGTGACCTTATGAAAGATGTTTCCGTAGTATTCTTGGCTGGCTAGCCCGCCGCTAAACATGGTCCAAGCGACCGTGTACGTGACTGGGCGAAGAGGCTTAAGGGGTCGTTTTTCGGCTTCAAGTTGCACATTAAGACGGATCTCGACCTGGGTCTCATTCGGGCGGTGGAGACATCGTCGGCGTCGGTGCACGACAGCCGCGTGGACCTGTCGGAGCCGGGTGAGGTGGTGATCCGGGATAAGGGGTACTTTGGAGGGGCTTCAGCTAAATAAGCTAAAGGAGACGGTCACTCACGCGAACCGCGCCCTAAAAATTTACGAAACTCAGCCGAAGGGATCACGCCCCCGGGCCTCTCGGGGTTCGAGGTGGAGGCTTTTGAGCAGCTTTACGTTAGAGACCATGTGGAAGTTGCGCATATAGAAAACCGTCTTACATCTTCACACGCTAAACGGAGACTCGGTTAATTCTACTTGTTCCCTGACGGGTTAAGCTGCTCCGCGATGTCGCCCCTTGAAAGAAGCCAACGAAGCTCTCGCTTCTCCTCATACACGTATACTAGCGGAACAAGGTACTTTTGCGCAAGGTAGTAGAACGCGAGGAAAGCTGGCTTAGTCGCCGATGTACAGTCAAGAACCACAAGCCCCTTCCTCATGAGCTCTAGCAGAGGGCCCTCCACCTTCTTAACGACCTTCTCAATATCGATTATCTCATCCTCGTAGCAGAGCAGCCATTGATAGGGTAACTTATCTGAGCTCCACTCCGTCAAGGCATCGGGTGAAGTGACGACGTGCATCGAATCCATCTTCATCCCTTCAGTGCTTAGAAGGGCACACGCTACCTCAGGTTCAGGTTCACCTCGACCGGCTCTTCTCCCCAGCAACCCGAAGTAGGATGCCTCTCTGATATTATCATCGAGGAGGCAGAAAGGTGTCCGGTAAACCAGCTCGTAGCTTCCTTTCGATGGAGATGATACGATGCTGTACATGATGAGCCTGTTCAGGTGGTACACAAGCGTGGAGCCGTTTACACCTGAAGATGTCTCGATCTCTGAGAAAGAAGAGATCCCTCCCGCAGTGGCGATGGCTTGAACCACCTTCCTCCCCTTAAGGGACTTGAATGCCTCGTAGTAAAGGTGTTTAGGGTCAGAGCCCGTCTTTATCATACTCCGAGTCTGGTTCATAACTATTAGAACTGGGTTCTAGGTGAACTTAACTATTACGTTGCGCATCATCTTGTTCGGTGGTACCAATGGATGCATGAACTTCTAGGAAAACTGGGGAACCGAATCAGCCACTTTTTAGGCTGGTTAATCGACGCCACTGCGGCGACCGGCCTCGGATGCATCCGGGTGTCCGGTCCGCCGTTTTTATTGAGAAAAACGTCTTATATCTTAAAGGCTTAAAATAATCTTAACGGGGTTGAACGATTCTGATCGATAAAACACGCATTCGTTTAGCCGCGCTTTTACACGACGTAGGGAAACCCCCGTGCTGGGCCCAGGGGGGCTCATGGTCAGAGCACATTCAGCACACCTACGACATTGTAAGAGGCTCGTTAGGAGCGGAACTCGCGGAGACGGCGATGCGACATCACTCAGGCTCGTCTTACCCCGAAAAGTATCATCCCCACTCTGAGGCGGAGTGGATCATCTGGCTCGC
>Ga0315274_10014682_pt1 | contig 11100 bp, 8 predicted proteins | sample YL17G02_20_MG_FD_203700 | JGI IMG/M metagenome (GOLD analysis project Ga0315274, IMG submission 203700) | Sediment microbial communities from Yellowstone Lake, YNP, Wyoming, USA - YL17G02_20 | ecosystem: Environmental > Aquatic > Freshwater > Lake > Sediment | place: USA: Wyoming | collected...
GCTGCACCTCCCAGTAATAGTCGCAGATGTCCATCCGGACCTGCTCGCTGTCCGGCAGACACGCCGGCACCGCAACGTCTTCTATCTTCATTCCGCTTTGCATGCCTGATTGCCATTTGTACGGCCTGTGCGGGTCGTTGCTGCCGAACCAGAAGCAGAAGGGCGCACCTTCCGGGCGGGCCTGAAGAAACTGTGCAAAATCCTTGAACCTGGGGCCCGCGGGGTTCCGCGTCCGTCCGCCAGGCTCATCGTACCCAGGCCCCCAAGCCTTGCGTGTAAAACCGATGTGGTATCCTGCCTTCTCCAGTAAATCCGGATACACCGTGAACTTCGCCGGCAACGTGCTCCAGAGGTCGCCTCCCTCCTCCAATCGCCAGTGCCATTGACCTGTCAGGATGGCGCCGCGCGAGGGGGTGCACGAGGGCGCAGAGACAAACGCGTTCTCGAACAGCACACCCTCTCGCGCCACGCGGTCGAACGTCGGCGTCTTTACAACCTTGTCCCCTGCGATACTCGCATACGGCCACGACCAGTCATCCGCAATGCAAAAAAGAATGTTAGGCCGCTCCTTCAAAGCCTTGCCGCCGCTTCGCTCAGAAGCAGATGCACAACCCGATAAGCCCAAAGATGCGGCGCCGATACCAAGTGATCTGAAAAACTCACGTCGATTCATTTTGATTGTCCCTCTTTCTTGTTGCCTCGCGTCATTCATTGGCCCCTTTGGCCCCGACCTCGGCCCGCCATTTCGCCAGGCGTTTTCGCAGCTCGGTCGTCTTGGCGGGCATTTTGTCCGCCAAGTTATACTTTTCGGAAATATCATCGGCCAGATTATAAAGCTCTGCCGCACCATCATCGAAGAATTCTATCAGCTTCCAATCGCCGCGCCGGATGGCCCCCGCCGACCGCCCTCCAAGAAAATGCGGCTTGACCAACGGATAATGCCAATAGAGCGTGTCACGTGCGAGCTTTGCCTTTTCGTTCTTTAGCATCGGCAGCAGCGAAACACCGTCCAACACCTGTTTCTGCCCGGCCTCCAGTCCCGCGACGTCGAGCAAGGTCGGATAAAAATCAATAGTGCTCATTGGCGCCGTGCATACGCTGCCCGCCTTGACGACGCCCGGCCAGCGGACAATCAAAGGCTCGCGGATACCGCCCTCGTAGAGCGTGGATTTGCCGGCCCGCAACGGCGAGTTGGAAGTCACCCGGTCCTCGCCGCCGTTGTCGCTGGTGAATATCAATAGTGTGTTCTCAGCCAGGCCCAGCTCGTCGAGCTTCCTGGTAATCATTCCGATACCTTCGTCGATGCTCTCGATCTGCGCAGCCAAATGAGGATTATTGCGCCTGGCGTTGTTTCCCTTGCCCGCGCCTGGTTTCTTTTCGTACTTGGCCGCCAAATCGTCCCTGCCGAGCAACTGCGTATGAACGGCGTAGTGACTCAGGTAAAGGAAGAAGGGTTCATTCTTGTGCCGCTCGATAAACTCAATGGCTTCGAGATTACACCGGTCAACCAGATACTCGTTGCCGTCTATGCGATGTTTGATTTCGCGGTTGAATTGATACGGGTAGAAGTAGCTCCCGCCGCCTATGCCGCGGTTCTCAGAGACGATAACCTCGTCGAAGCCGTGAACGTTGGGCGGCGATTCCTCCGCTCCGTGGTTGGCGTAACCGGTAAGGTGCCATTTGCCGATGATGCCCGTTGCGTAGCCGCCCCGCTTGAGGGCCTCGGCGATGGTGACATAGTCGGTCGAAAGGCACTTGGGGTCGTTGGGCCTAAGGTAGTCCGTAATGCCCACCCTTGCAGGATACTGCCCCGTCATCAGGGCCGCCCGAAACGGTGAGCATACCGGCGCCGCCGAGTAGGCGTTGGTGAACCTCATACCCTCACGCGCCAACCTGTCCAGGTTGGGCGTTTCGTTGAACCTGTTGCCGTAGCACCCCAATTCGGCCCAGCCCAAATCGTCGGCGAGCACAAAGACGATGTTGGGGTCATCAGCGAACATCTTGCGTGAGCCCCGGCCGGATGCGCCGGCGCATCCATAGACAGCCATCGCCGCGGTGCCCAAACCCACGGCCTTCAAAAAGCCACGACGCGTGCAACCGAACGAACTCATGCGTATCTCCTCACGGCTTATCTTGCCGTCTTAACTTGCATCAGCTTTTCGACACTCTCTTTGGTGCCCGCACAGCGCAAAACCAGACTTCAATCATTTATAGTTGACCAAGATGCTCTCGGCAACACCTTCGGTTATCAGTTTCTGCTTGAGCAGGGCTTCTATCGATTCGACCATCGTAATCATACCGTGCTTCCTGCCGGTTTCGATCACGCTCCTCAGGAAGTATCCGCCCCTTCTTCGGATTATGTTCTTGGCGGCTCCGGTGACCACCAGCGTTTCACACGCCACCCTGCGCCCGCCGTCAACGGTTGGTACCAGCTCCTGATGAATCACGCCCTGGAGCGACTCGGCCAGGAGAAACCGCAACTGGCCCTCGTCCGTAGCAGGGGCATAGCTTATCAGCCTTTCCATAATCTTGTCGATGGATATGACGTGGAGCGTGGAGAGGACCATAACGCCCGTTTCCGCCGCCGTCAAGGCGATCTTGATGGTCTCATAGTCTCTCATCTCGCCGATCGCAATGACGTCGGGGTCCTGTCGCAGCGCCGCCCTCAAGCCCGTGTAGAACGTCTGCGTGTCCCTGCCGACCTCCCGCTGTCTTACCACGCCGGCCTTATTTGTGTGCACGTATTCAATGGGGTCCTCGATAGTGATTACGTGCTTGTTGCTGGTCGTGTTAATCTCATCTATCATTGCCGTCATCGTCGTGGTCTTGCCCTGGCTCGTGCTTCCGGTTATCAGCACCAGCCCCTTTCTCCTGTGCGCCAGGTCCCTGACGACATCGGGCAGGAACAACTGCTCGATAGTTCTGGGCGCAGTAGGCAGAATCCTGATTGTGGCCCCGACCTGCCCGTCAAAATAGCCGACGTTTATGCGGTATCTGCCGCTTTCGTCGGCAAGCATCAGATCGTAATCCAGATTCTTCTCAAGCTGGGCCGCCTGGTCCGCCGTCAGCAGTTCCAGCGATATATCTTTGCTTTGTTCGGGCGTAAGCTTCTCTTTTGTAATGGGAACGAGTTTCCCTCCGACCCTGAATAGAATCGGCGCGCCGGCGCAGATGTGTATGTCGGTGGCCTGCTGGGCCTTGGCGTGCTCCAATAATTGCCTTCTGCCTATCATATTCGCGCTTCCCTTCTTTTTTACCCGGGCGGACGGGCATGTCACTTGCGGGCCTGCCGGGCCCAGCTTGTCCGCTCGCCGACGCTTGGCATCTCCGGAAACGGGGCATGCGGCTCGGCCTGGTACCAGTACGCGACGCTGTAATAAAAATTGCCGGAGCGGAACGGCGGATCGCCGCTGCCGTGCTCGATCAAAAAACGAATGGACCTCTTAAACGGAACGGGATCGGGTACGTGCCAGCGGTACGCCGTTGCGAACGGCTCCTCATTGATGGTCACGCCGTAATACGGGAACGCCCCCGCCCTCAAACCGTACGACTCGCAGAAGTAATCTTCCGAGCCGGTCCCCTTGATTTCAGCCAGGACGAGTATCTGGCCCGGTTGCAGCTCGCGCCAGTCTTTGTTGCCGCCGGTCGGGTCGGCTGACGTTATTCGCTGCATCTCGAAGTCGCACAGCTCAGGCAGCGATTCCAAAGCCGATGCCGTCTTTGCCCCGCCGGCTCCGACCTCCTCGGCCTGTACCGGATTTGCCGTGTTGATGCCGAGGACCAAAACCACCCCCACCAAATACAATAGAGCTGTTGTTGTCTCCTTGGCTTTCATAGCCGTTTCTCCGTATCTGACGCCGTTTCGGAAAAGTCAGTGTAATACTATCAGCCCATGTCATTCCGACCGAAGGCGCGACGAAGTCGCGCCGAAGTGGAGGTCGCAGACCCGGCTCTGACCGGAATCTATTAAAAGAGACATGCTTGATTCTCCTATGTCATTCCAGTCCATTCGGTTGCGCTCAGGACAGGTTTTGAGCTGGAATCTATAGAGCGGGCCCTATTCCAGCGAGTTGGCGAGTGCTTGGTGGAACCTATCGAGAAGCGATCTGGCCACGGGGCTCTTGTCGTCGGCTGAGACTTGGATGTAGGAGTGGCCCGGAACGACGGCGGTGACGTCGATTTTGATGTATACGCCGGCTAAAGATTCACCGACGTAGGTGTGACTCCCGGGCGCTGAGTCGCCCTTCTCAACCGAAAAGCCCAGCTCCGAGCAGATCTTCCCGATGATCTGGGGGGCCTTGGAGACATCCATGTCCACTTCTGCAGGCCTCGTCAACAGTCTCAAAGCGGGACGCTCTGCAACCTGGGTGACGGAGTACGTTGCCTTGCCGGGCGATGAACGCGGCTGCTTCAGTGACGGCTGGCCCAGCTTGTAGTGGGCTTCGAGTTTTTTTGGGTCGGCCTGCTCGACTTTGACTAGCTTGAGCCGTTTGCTCTTTTCGAGCATGTCCACAACCTTGTCCCTGCCCTGCTCGGAGTCCACGCAGATAAGCCCGACGAGCATATCTTTCTCGACTCGCGTTCTGTACTGATGCGTCCGGACGCCGGGCGGATGATTCTCATTGAAGGCGTTGAGCAGCTCCATCGCGGTCTCTGGTGCGAAGGGCGCAACCGGCTCGAAGACCACGATAAATGTCTCGGGCTTCTCGTGCTCGATGCGGGTTGTATTACCTCCTATCGCCACGCAGCCGCCCAGGAGTAACAGTAGCAGGATTTGGCTTGCCGTCTTCATTGCGTCTCCTTTCAACCGGGATTTCCCATATGTCTTCATAAGCGACCGTCCTTCACGCTACGACCTCAATAATACCACAACATCTGGTTAGATTTCAACGCTTCTGGCCATGAAAACGGCCAACGCGCCTGTCAGAAAGGCGCAAGAATACGCGAATTCCTTGAAAATCCGCCATTTTGGTATTTTTTCGACGTACCTTGACCGCCGATTTTTGATCACCTGCCCGGATTTTCCCTGCGTGCTTCACCCATTGGGTTCTCCTGTAACAGATGCTCGAAACTGGCTTGAATGGTCTCCATAGGCTCTATACTATCAAAATCCTATCGATTTGTCACGGACTACTTGGGAAATCCGGGTAAAAACGATCCCGCCGAAGGCGAATCAAATCTGTTTTGCCTTACCCTTGTGCGTCGGTTATCTCCAGTTGAAGGACCTTCTGCGTCCGGCCCGTGACTTTGGCCTGCTCACTCATCCGGATCGGCCAGACCCATATTACTTTCTCACTGTCCGCAACAACAAGTATTTTCCTCCGCACATTTTGCGAAACGCGCGCATCGCTCAGGAACTTGCCCACCTTTTTCATAGCCCCCAACCCCAAAGGGGCAAACCTGTCGCCATTGCGTCGAAAGCGAACCACCACCGGCAGCCTGACCTTATCTAAATCAAACTGCTCAACGAGCTTGGGTGCTCCGGTGTCATTCCTGCGCAAGGCCTGCCCTGAGCGAAGCCCCCAGGGGGCGAAGCCGAACGGGTGCGAATCCACTTCACCTTCTTCGTGCCTTAGTGTCTTTGTGGCTGTTTCCTTCTCTGTATTCTCTCGCGCCTTGCCAACACGCGCCTCAATCAGGTATTGCCGAAACACCGTCCGCCCCGGAATCTCAAGCTCAACCGCTGTGTCCGTCGGTTCCTCCCGCCTGGTTGGCGCCCTCTCAAACACCAGCCCGCCGGTGCTTGGGCGGGCCAGCCTGCCATATTCCCGCCGAGCTTCATACCCGCCCGGCAGCTCAACTTTTCCGCCGCCGACGTTCTGCTTGGCCAATTGCAGTATTCTTTCGTAGTGTTTCCGGGTCATCTCTCTTTCACCACAGCCGACCGCCGCCAGCGCCCGGCGAACAAGCTCGACCTTTACCGCCTCGGCTTCATCACGAAACATCCCCAAGTCGAGCACAATCCCTCCCTCGATGGAATGCACCGAGTCCGACCACGTTGCGTCTGCGCGACTGCAAACCAGATCATAATACTTGCGCGCCGATTGTGAGAGTTCGGACAACTGCTCGACAATCGAGCCGGCGCAGTCGGCCTGCAGCGCCGGCAGCAGCCGATGCCGAATGTAATTTCGCGTGTACGTGCACTCGGCGTTGGTATGATCGTCGCGCCATTTCAGACCGCGCTGCCTGAGATATTCAAGAATCTCCCGCCGTCCCACGCACAGCATCGGCCTGGCAAACTTAGACCCATTGCCAAAAACACGCATCGGCCGGATGCCGCCAAGCCCGCGAATCCCTGTCCCCCTCAGCATCCGCTGCACAACCGTCTCGGCGTTGTCATCCTTCTGGTGCGCCGTTGCTATCAGGCTGCAATTGCACTCCTTCGCAATCTCAACCAGACTGCCAATTCGCAGCTCCCTCGCCGCCGTCTCAATTGACAGCTTGTTGCGACGCACAAAGGCCCGCACGTCCACCCGCCTGACCCTAATCTCCAAACCCAGTTTCGCCGCCTGATCGACGACAAACTCCTCATCCTCATCCGCCGCCGAGCCTCGCAACCGATGGTTTATGTGCGCGCATACCAGTTGGGCCCCAATAATACCTTCCGACCTCAGCGCTTGCATTGTATATAGAAGCGCCGTCGAATCGGCGCCGCCCGAAACGGCCAGCAAAACCCTCTGAGCCGAGCCAAACAGCCCGTTCGCCTCTATGAAACTGCCGACCTTCTTCTCAAACCCGCAAAGCATAAGTCGTCACTACAAAAAAAAACCCGCACCTATTTTGAGATGCCAACGCAAATCCTGACTTTCAGGCTGACACTGGACCCTCAAAATAGGTGCGGGACACGACCTACCCTCAAAAGTCCCCGTCTAACGCTGTCCCGGCTCACCACTCTTGGTCAACTCCTCTATCCGCTCTTCCGCAAACCCTTTCCAGACACTGTACTTGGCTTGTTTACCTTCGGTCTCGACGGCCTGCCTGTAAAGATCGAGCGCCTCGCTTCTATTGTGAAGCTGACGGTCCAGAATGTATGCCGCCTTGAATCTCGCAGGGTAGGGAGTCGCAGCATCCCACTGAAATGCCCTCTGGAAGTAAATAACCGCTATTGAGTAGTCGTTGAAGTGCTCATATATCTCGCCCGCTTTGAACGCCGCATCGTCGATTTTGTCGCTGGTCGGATGCTTGCGTATCACTTCGTTGTACTTGTCCAGCGCGAGCCTCAGCAGGCTGTTGTCCTTAAAGAGGAGCAGCGCGGTGGCCTCTTTGTGAAGATTCAGCGCCTGGTCATACAATTCATCCGCCTGGGGTATGGACGCGCCGGCCTTGAGGTCCGGCCCCGCCACAGTCGCATCAACTATGTAGTCATATTGCGGCATAGTGTTTAGAGCGTCCAGCTCCTTCTGTGCCCACTGGAGCTTGATATTATTGCCGGTTTGCGTGTAATGCGCCATTAGAGTTTCGAGCGCACTCTGATACGCCTGCCGGTTAATCGCCACCTGCTCGATGAGATCGACCTCGACAGCGCTGCGAACCTCAAGCATCGGCGCCGTCCCGCCCCGCGGCGGGTTGAGCTGCCCGCGTCCCTTATCGGCCCCGCCGCACCCGACCAGCACGTTCAACAGGACTATCAGCACCGCTGTAAGAATTACCCTTGCCATAATGGCCTCCTTTCAAACCCAAATATCAATATCCCGGCCAAGCGCAAATGCCGTTTACTCAGGAGCCTATTATCAATTATCCAGGTGAGACGTCAAGGACAAACATCCAAAAATGCTCCACCCCAAAGATATGTTGTGGAATCGACAGGCTTTTCCAGAAATTTGCCTTACAACGGCTCGTTTCGCCAAATATACTGTTGTCGTCTCATAAGAGCCGGTTCGCACGAAAGGAGCGCACCAATGCCAAAGAAATGGACTGTGGACGAGATTCTCGGTACGGCCCGGGCCTTTCAGCCGGGTTGCGTTATCACCGCAGCGGCTGAGCTTGACGTATTCACCGCATTGCGCAATGGCCCGATGACCCCCGCGGCTTTGGCTGCCGAGCTTGGCGCCGACCCCCGCGCAACCACCATTCTGCTCGATGCCCTGACCTCGCTGGAGCTCCTGACCAAGCAGGACGACAATTACAGCGTCGCCGCGGACGCAGCCGAGCTGCTCAGCGAAACAAGCCCCAAAAGCATCTTGCCGATGGTCCGCCATATTGGCGTTTACCTGCGGCGCTGGGCGCAACTGGCCAAAGTAGTCAGGTCGGGCCGGCCTGCCGAGCGAATCCCCGGTATCCTCGGCGAGGCGGGCGAAACAGCCGCCTTCATCGGCGCTATGGACAATATCTCCCGTCCGATAGCCGCTGAAGTCGTCGGACGTTTACAGCCCCTGAACTTCACCCAACTGCTCGACGTTGGCGGCGCATCCGGAACATGGACAATTGCATTTCTCAAAGTCGCCCCACGAGCCAAAGCAACTATCTTTGACCTGCCGGACGTAATACCAATGGCCAAGAAACGCATCGCTGAAGCCGGATTGACCGACCGCGTCCGCCTTGTTGCAGGCGACTTCTACGAAAACGACCTGCCCAGCGGCGCGGATTTGGCCTGGCTCGGCGCAATCGCGCACCAGAATTCACGAGAGCAGAACCGCAGCCTCTTTGCCAAGGTCAACGACGCCCTGAGAAAGAACGGCGCTGTCGTCATACGCGACGTTGTTATGGAGCCCTCGCATACCGCCCCCGCGGCAGGCGCTCTTTTCGCAGTTAATATGCTTGTAGGGACCTCCGCCGGCGGGACATACAGCTTCGACGAATATACCGAAGACCTCGCAGCCGCTGGCTTCGCCGATGTCACACTTGTTCACCGCGACGAAGCTATGAACTCCCTCATCCGCGCAAGAAAGCCGTGATGCCCCTTCTCACCGACTCGCCGTGGCGCGGGCGTCCCGCCCGCGCCACTTTCGGTCTGATAATCTACGGCTGGGGGTCCTGAATTCGCGGCGTCTAAGGAGCAGGGCCGAGAAATAGCTTTGCTGCGCCGCCCAATCGCCTGCCTGACCACCGCTCGGGTTATGCTAAGCCGGTGAAAGTTATTCTCGCTCGGAATCTCTCCGATATCATATTTGAAAGACGGATGCACTATACTGCGACGATTTCGCAAGGAGACCAACAGTGACAGTGATTACAATCACGGCCATTTTGTTTATTTGCTCAGGAGTAATATCAGGAGCACTATCACCATCACTGTCAGGAGAATTGCCAGGACTACTACTGGGAGTACTGATAGGCTTAGTGCTGTTGGCGGTTGTGCTGGCGTGCGTAGTGCTCAAGATGAGAAAACGCATCGCCGAGCATCAAGCCGCCGAGGAGCGTATCACGGAAATCAACGGGCAGCTCGAGCGTTCCATTGAACGCGCCAGCCACCTGGCAAAGAAGGCGGCGGCGGCGAACCGGGCCAAGAGCGACTTTTTGGCCAGTATGAGCCACGAAATCCGCACGCCAATGAATGCGATTACAGGATTTGCTGAAGTGCTCGGGGACGAGGATTTGACGCCGGAGCAGAAGGAGAACGTCGATATTATCAGAGAGTCGGCGCAGAGCCTTCTGGCGATAGTGAACGACATCCTCGACCTTTCAAAGATAGAGGCCGGCAGACTGAATGTGGAGATAGCTGAGTGTTCATTAGGGCGGTTGCTCAACTCGGTCGAGTCGGTGATGAGGCCTCAGGCCGAGCAAAAGGGCCTTGAATTCGAGGTAAGCGTGGGCGATGCGGTGCCGGGCCGGATACGGACCGACCCGGTTCGGCTGCGTCAATGCCTGATCAACCTCACAAACAACGCCACCAAATTTACGCAACGCGGCGGAGTGTGCGTGAGTGCAAACCTCCAGGAAGAAGACGGCAAGGCCTTTGTCCGTTTCGACGTTGAGGACACCGGCATTGGCATACCGCCCGACAAGCAGGATGCGGTATTCGGGTCATTCGTTCGTAGCGGGGCTGGAAGAAGGGAGATCTCCGGTGGAGCTGGGCTGGGACTGACCATAACCAAGCATCTTGCTGAGCTGCTTGGCGGGAAGCTGAGCCTGAGAAGCCGGGTGGGTGAAGGCTCGGTATTTTCCCTTGTAGTGCCCGCGGACGTTGATGTGAGCCCGCAGGGTATTGCGGAGGCGCCGGGTGCGCAAAGCGGCCCGGACTGGCCCGCCGGTGCTCGGGCGGGCTGGGGTCAAAACGAGCCAGAGGATGCTGAGAATGTGCGGTTTTCCGGGCGGGTTCTGGTGGCCGAAGATGCGCCGACACACCTTATGCTCGCCAAATTACTTTTGGAGAAAATGGGGCTTGAGGTAACGATGGTGAAGAACGGCGTTGAGGCCGTCGATAAGGCGTTGAACGAACAATTCGATATTATATTTATGGATCTTCACATGCCGAATATGGACGGCTGCGAAGCCACAAGGTCGCTGCGCAACAAAGGCATTGAAACACCGATAATCGCCCTGACCGCCGACGCTATGAAGGGCCATGACAGGAAGTGCATAGCCGCCGGCTGTACGGACTATATCGCCAAGCCAATCGACCGCAAGCAACTGGCAAGGGTTGTCCAGAAGTACATTGGCTCGCCGGTTGGCGCAGCTCCGGACGGCAAGCCCGCCGGTGGCCCCGGGGGCCCGACGACGCTATAGAGAGGGCTGCACATCAGAGTCCTCAGAGAATAGCCGGTTTTGCAGAGCTGAAGACTGAGATTGCCGCAGTCGCTGCGCTCCTGGCGACAATCCGCGATTCCCCTTCGTTTTTTGACCATTTGAGCATTTGAATTTCGGATTTGTTTCGGATTTCGTGCTTCGTATTTCGGATTCTGGGTCTCTCTTCCCTCCATTGTTCTCGTTAGACGCTGTCAGCAGGCCACGAGCTCGAGGACGAACTGCTCCATTGCGACGGGCGTTTTTGTCCGGCCGGTTTTGATCTCGTAATCGGTTTGGCCCAATCGCCTTAGATAGTCACCAATCTGCCTTAAAGACATTTCCCGCAATTGCGCAAAGAATCTCTCTTTGTTGGACCATATTCGAAGGCGACCGGCAATCTTGTCGGGGTGATCGCCCTTTTCGAGCTGCACCTTGGCG
>Ga0315274_10014684_pt1 | contig 11099 bp, 9 predicted proteins | sample YL17G02_20_MG_FD_203700 | JGI IMG/M metagenome (GOLD analysis project Ga0315274, IMG submission 203700) | Sediment microbial communities from Yellowstone Lake, YNP, Wyoming, USA - YL17G02_20 | ecosystem: Environmental > Aquatic > Freshwater > Lake > Sediment | place: USA: Wyoming | collected...
AGGCGGCGAGGGCGGGCCGCAGGTTTCGCGCGAGGGTGTGCAAAGGGACATCCTCCCGATCATCGAAGGCTCGACTGTTATTACGAAATACGGCCCGGTGCAGACGCATCACATCCTTTTCATCGCGGCGGGGGCATTCCACGTCAGCAAGCCGTCCGACCTGATCCCCGAGCTCCAGGGCCGCCTGCCGATCCGCGTCGAGCTGGACAGCCTGCGCGAGGAGGACTTCAAGCGCATCCTGACGGAGCCGAAGAATGCACTCATAAAGCAGTACACCGAGCTGCTGGCGACCGAGGGTGTGCACGTAACCTTTACCGACGACGCCATTGCCGAGATAGCCCGCATGGCCGCGGAGGTGAATTCGCAGATGGAGAATATCGGCGCCCGTCGGCTGCACACAATCATGGAGTGCATGCTCGAGGAGCTGTCATTCTCCGCGCCGGAGCTCTCGGGCCGGACGATAACCATAGATGCCGCCTACGTTTGCGAGAAATTGGAAGGCATCATCAAAAACGAGGACCTCAGTAAATACATCCTCTAGGGATCAAGGTATCCAGGGGGATCAAAACCGAGTGGCAGGTTTATCGGTAGCTTGCAGGAGTAGTGAGTGGTCGGTCCTCACCCAGCCCTCCCGTACGGGAGGGGTAAGCTACAGTCTATTTTCGAATTTGAGGGGATGCTGATGAAAGACAGAGCCGAGCAGGCGGAAATATTGGCGCAGGCCCTTCCCTATATCCGGCAGTACCACGGGAAGACGGTCGTTATCAAATACGGCGGCAATGCGATGGCGGACAAGGCGCTGAAGGAAAGCGTCACGAAGGATCTCGTGCTGCTCCGATATGTCGGGATGCAGCCGGTTCTCGTCCACGGCGGCGGCCCTGAGATAACCGAGGTCATGGAGAAGGTCGGGAAGGAGCCGGTCTTCGTCGGCGGGCTGCGTGTGACCGACCCGGAAACCATGGAGATAGTCGAGATGGTCCTCGCCGGCAAGACGAACAAAAGCATAGTCTCATTGATCAATCAGCAGGGCGGGAAGGCGATCGGCCTGAGCGGCAAGGATGGCAATTTGCTGGTGGCCCGGAAGGCGATGCCCGGCGGCGCGGATCTGGGACAGGTCGGCGAAATTGTCGAGATCAATACCGAGATCATTTACATGCTGGTTCGAGAGGGCTATATCCCCGTCATCGGCTCGGTCGCTGTGGGAAAGGGCGGCGAATCCTACAACGTGAATGCCGATCACGCAGCCGGAAAGCTCGCCTGCGCCCTCGAGGCATCGAAGCTCATAGTGCTTACGGACGTCCAGGGCGTGTACCAGGACTTCAACGACAAGTCCAGCCTGATATCAATACTTTCGTCTGCTGAGGCCGAGGATCTGATACGCTCGGGGAAAGTGGATAAGGGGATGATCCCGAAAGTCGAGGCATGCATCCTCGCGCTTCGAGGTGGCGTCGAAAAGGCGCATATCATAGACGGCACCATACCTCACGCTCTGCTGATGGAGGTTTTCACGGACAAGGGCATCGGCACGATGATGGTATGATATTTTTCGCCGGAGATTGACATCGGCCTGCCCGAAAGGTTAGAATGGGTACACGAGAGAGTTGCTGGAAACGAGCATGAAAACGCCGGCTCTGATAACAAGTGAGTATCAGCCTGGTATAGTGGAAGAGACAGAGCCTTTACTCTGTCTCTTTGTCGTTTAGCGGCATGAGGAGCGGTGACGAATGGCGGTAACCACCGAGCGGGAGACCGACACCCGGACTGTGATTCAGATGTACGCCGATTACGTGATGCACACGTTCAACAGGCAGCCGGTCGTCTTCGTTCGGGGCAAGGGGATGAAGGTCTGGGATGCAGACGGCAAGGAGTATCTGGACTTTCTTGCCGGCATTGCTGTCAACGGCCTCGGACATTCCCACCCGGCGCTGGTTGAGGCGATCAGTCGGCAGGCGGCGACGCTGATGCACGTCTGCAATCTCTACCATGTTCCCCAGCAGGCGGCTTTGGCAAAGCGCCTGGTCGAGCTTTCCGGCCTCGGCAAGGCTTTCTTTTGCAATAGCGGGACCGAGGCGAACGAGGCAGCGATCAAACTCGTTCGGAAGTGGGCCAAGGAGAATGCCGGGCCGGAGAAGTTCGAGATCATCACCGCCGAAGGGTCGTTCCATGGGCGTACGCTGGCCGCCGTCACCGCTACCGGGCAGCCTAAGTACCATCGCGGGTTCGAGCCGCTGGTGCCCGGGTTCAAGTACGTTCCCTTCAACGACTTATCGGCGCTGCAGGCTGCTGCGACCGATCAGACTTGCGCGATCATGCTTGAGCCGATCCAGGGCGAGAGCGGCGTGCGGCCGGCGAGCAAGGAGTACCTGAAGGGCGTTCGCGAGCTGTGCGACGACCGCGGGCTGCTGCTGATGCTTGACGAGGTGCAGACCGGCCTCGGCCGCACTGGAAAGTGGTTCGGCTACGAGCACTATGGCATCAAGCCTGACGTGATGACGCTGGCGAAGACCTTGGGCGGGGGTTTCCCGATCGGGGCATGCCTGGCTGCCGACCGCGTTGCAGAGGCTTTCGAGCCGGGCAGCCATGCGGCGACCTTCGGCGGCAATCCGCTGGCCTGTGCTGCTGCACTTGCGGCGCTGGACATCATGGAGCGCGAGAAGTTGATCGAGAACGCCGCGAACACCGGCGCATATTTCCGCAAGGCCCTCGAAGCGCTGAAAGAGCGGCGGGATGATATAGTCGAGGTGCGCGGCGTAGGTCTCATGCTGGCGATGGAGATGGACCGCGGTGACGCTCCCGCAGTCTCCGCCTGCTGTCTGCAGAAAGGGCTGATAGTCAACCCGGTCGGCCAGGGCATAATCAGGTTCCTGCCGCCGCTGATCGTGCGGAAGGAGCATGTGGACTCCGCCGTCCGAATCCTGAGCGAGGCACTGTCGGAGACGGCTAAGGATACATCCTAACAATGCTTGCGGGAGTCCGCCACGGCGGATCCAAACGCCGACGTTTCTTAGAAAGGGATGGAATATGAGTAATTCCCTCTCCCATACGGGGCGAGGGGAGCATCTTCTGCAGAGCATATCCTCCGAGAGGAAAGGTGACCGACATGTGGAAGCAACTCACCCAGAAAGCGAGAAAGGCGATATTTCTGGCCCAGGAGGAAGCGGGCAGGCTGGGATATAACCATGTAGGGTCCGAGCACCTGCTCCTCGCGCTGGCCCGTGAGGAGGACTGCGTCGCTGCCAGGATTCTCGAGCGACTTGGTGTTGACCTCGGAACGATACGCGTGGAGATAATGGGCCAGTTATCGCGCGGATCGGAGCCGCTGGGGGAGGAAATACAGCTCACCGCTGAGGCGAAAGAAGCTGTTGACCTGGCGTTCGACGAGGGCAAGCAGATGAACGATGAGTGGGTCGGGACCGAGCACTTGCTGATGGGTCTCGCTCGGGGTACTAAGGGCGTGGCGTCGCAGGTGCTGAACAGTCTGGGTGTGGATGTTTCCCAGATCCACAGTCAGCTCCGGAACTTGCAAGGAGGCACGCTTCCTTTTCAGCGCGTCGAGGGCGACGGCCCCGGCCCCACGTCTGTTTCGGTTAACTAGGCGCGGGCGTAATCCGCATAGGTTCCATCGGGGGTATGGCAGATGTGGCAAAGATTTACTGAGAGAGCAAGGAGAGCGATTTTCTTCGCTCAGGAAGAAGCCGGCAGGCGGGGCGAGAACTTCGTCACCACAGAGCACCTACTTCTCGGCCTGGTAAGGGAGGACGACAGCGTCGCGGCCCGCGTATTGGAACGGATGGGCGTCAACCTGAACCGGATCCGCTCGGAGGTGAAGCGTCAGGTCCCCAAAGGCGACGGCCGACCGGGCCGGGACATGCGGTTGACGCCGCGCGCGAAGCGAGTCATTGACCTGGCCTACGACGAGGCGCGGCGGTTGAACAATAACTATATCGGCACGGAGCACCTGCTCCTGGGCATAATCCGTGAAGGCGAAGGGCTGGCCGCGCGTATTCTCGTTAAGCTCGGCGCCGATCTGGAACGGACCCGCCAGGCGGTCGGGGCGATTCAAACGGGCGAAGCGGCGAGCGCAGGCGCGGCGGAGGTTTTGGAAAGCCGATTGCGCGGGAGAGACCTCTTATCAATACGTGATTTGAGCGGCGAGGAGGTCTGGGAGATATTCAGAACTGCGCGCATGCTGAAATCGCGCACGCTTCAGGAGCAGGTTGATTTTCCTTTGCTCGCGGGGAAGACTCTCGCGATGATCTTCGAGAAGCCCTCGCTCAGAACGAGGGTCACGTTCGAGGTCGGGATGACCCAGCTCGGCGGGCATGCAATCTACCTCCAGCCGTCGGATATACAGTTGGGAAAGCGCGAGACGGTCGCCGATGCAGCCCGCAATCTGGAACGCTGGGTCAACGGCATCATGGCGAGGACTTTCGAGCACAAGACGGTGCTCAACCTCGCCAAATACGCGAACATCCCGGTCATCAACGGGCTGTCCGACCTCGAGCATCCCTGTCAGGCCCTGGCCGATTTCTTCACCATCTACGAGAAGAAGGATAACCTGGCGGGGCTTAAGCTGGCGTTCATCGGCGATGGATGCAACACGTGCCACAGCCTGATGCTCCTCGCTGCGAAGCTCGGCGCGAACATGACCGTCGGCTGCCCGGAAGGCTACGAGCCGGATACAGCGATATTGACCAGCGCCCGCAGGGACGCGAAGGAGACGGGCGCAATCATTTCAGTTGTAAACGACCCCGTAGAGGCCGTGCAGGGCGCGAACGTGATATACACGGATGTCTGGGCTAGCATGGGCTTGGAGGACGAGCGCGAAAAACGCATGCCGGTCTTCCAGCCGTTCCAGGTCAACCAGGAGCTGGTGGACGCGGCGGCGGACGATTTGATAGTCATGCACTGCCTGCCCGCCCATCGCGGCGAGGAAATCACGGACGAGGTCATGGACGGCCCGAGGTCAGTGGTCTTCGATGAGGCGGAAAACCGCCTCCACGTCCAGAAGGCCATTCTAGCTTTGCTGCTCTAGGGCATGGATAGACTGCAGACCGCGCGGTCTGCAGTCTATACCGAAGGGAGCAATCCAGCAAATGAAGAAGATAGTACTCGCCTACTCCGGGGGTCTGGACACGTCGGTCTGCATACCGATGGTGAAGGAGTTCTACGGCTACGATCGTGTCGTCACGGTCACCGTTGACGTCGGCCAGCCGGCTGAGGACATAAAGGAGGCCGAAGGGAAGGCCCGCGCGCTCGGCACGGAGCATTACACGATTGATGCGAAGTCCGAGTTCGTGTCGGATTATATATTTCCGGCGATCAAGGCCAACGGCGACTATCAGGGCTATCCGATCAGCACCTCGATCGGGCGGCCGTTAATCGCTCTCAAAGCTGCGGAAGTCGCCAAGAAAGTGGGGGCGAATGCCTTCTGCCACGGCTGCACCGGCAAGGGGAACGATCAATTCCGGTTCGAGTTCGTCTGGCGGGCGCTCGCGCCCGATCTGCCGATTGTCGCCCCTATGCGGGAGAGGAACCTCACCCGAACCGAGGAGATCGAATACGCGAAGCAGCACGGCGTTCCCATCGGGCAGAGCGCGGAGAAGATATGGAGCATAGACGAGAACCTCTGGGGCCGCTCGATAGAGGGCGGCCGCCTGGAACAGCCCGACTTCGTCCCGCCTGAGGAGATTTACCAGTGGGCGAAAGGCCCTCAGGACAGCCCGAACACCCCCACAATCATCGAGATAGGTTTCGAAAAGGGCGTCCCCGTCTCCCTGGATGGGAAGCGAATGGACGGGGTCGCGCTGATTCAGACATTGAACAAGGTTGCCGGCGAGAACGGCGTCGGGCGAATTGACATCATGGAAGACCGAGTGCTCGGCTTGAAGGTGCGCGAGAACTACGAGTGCCCGGCGGCGGTAACACTCTTGACCGCCCACAAGGCGCTCGAGGCCCTTGTATGCACTGGCGAGGAGACGAAGTTCAAGTCCATCGTGGATCGGGAGTGGGGCGAGATTGCTTACAAGGGGCTGTGGTTCGATCCGCTGAAGGAGGATTTGGAGGCTTTCATCAACAAGATACAGGAGCGCGTAACCGGCTCCGCCAAAGTCCAGCTTTTCAAAGGCTCGGCGAAGGTCGTAGGCCGCAGCAGCCCGTATGCGCTCTACTCGGAGGAGATGGCCTCGTTCGACTCGAAAGCCTTCGACCAGAGCGAGATGGCCGGCATGGTCAAGGTACACGGCCTCCAATCCCGAATGTACCGGCTGCTGAAGAAGGGAAAATGATGTCTAAACTCTGGGGTGGCCGCTTCAGCAAGGAGACGGCCGAGATCGTAGATCAATTCAATGCGTCTATCGGCTTCGATGCTTGCCTCTGGGAGTACGATATTGAGGGCGGCATCGCCCACGCGCAAATGCTCGGGAAATGCGGCATTATATCAGAGGATGATGCCCGGGCGATTATTGACGGGTTGCACGGCATAGCCAATGACATTCGCGCGGGCAAGGTCAAATTCGACATTGCCGCCGAAGACATCCATATGAACATCGAGAAGCTGCTCCACGAGCGCATCGGCGAGGTGGCCGGAAAGCTCCACACCGCCCGGAGCAGGAACGATCAGGTTGCTCTCGACCTGCGCATGTACGTGAAGGCCCAGATTGAGGCGGTTGATGAGGCCATCGGGGGTCTCCAGCTCTCGCTGATACGCAAGGCCGAGGAGCATATAGAGACATTGATGCCGGGGTACACGCATCTCCAGCACGCCCAGCCGGTGACCCTCGCGCACCATCTGCTTGCGTATGTCTGGATGCTCCAGAGGGACCGGGAGCGATTTGCCGACTGCTACCGGCGCACGGACGTGCTTCCGCTCGGCTCGGGGGCAATCGCAGGGACTTCCTTTCCCATAGACCGCGAATACGTGGCGAAGCTGCTCGGATTCTCGCGCATCAGCGAGAACAGCATGGATGCGGTGTCCGACAGGGATTTCGTCGTGGAGTTCCTGAGCGCCGCCTCGATCCTGGGGATGCACATGTCCCGCTTCGCCGAGGAGATCGTCCTCTGGAACAGCGAGGAGTTCGGATTCGTAGAGCTTGACGACTCTCTGGCGACCGGGAGCAGCATGATGCCTCAGAAGAAGAACCCGGATGTGGCGGAGCTCATTCGCGCGAAGGCCGGGCGTCTGTACGGAAACCTGGTGGCGCTGCTGACGGTGCTCAAGGGCCTGCCTCTGACTTACAACAAGGACCTCCAGGAGGACAAGGAACCCCTCTTCGACACCGCCGATACCGTGCTCCAGTGTCTTAAAGTGATGCGGTTGCTCATCGAGACCAGCAAATTCCGCGCAGACGTAATGGCGCGCGCCCTCGAAGGTGATCTTTCGCACTCCACGGACATCGCCGACTACCTCGTTAAGCGCGGCGTCCCGTTTCGCACAGCCCACGAGATAGTTGGACGCCTGGTGAAGTATTGCATCGAAAAGGGCAAGTCGCCCGGCGAGCTGACCCGGGACGAGCTGCTGCGCTTCTCGGACAAGCTTGAAGAGATAGATGTGCCCGAGCAGGCCAAGCAGAGCGTCGAGGCGCGGGACGTTCCCGGCGGAACCTCGTCCGGTCGGGTGAGGGAGCAGATCGAGGCGGCGGAGCGCGCGGTAGCTAAACAACTCCTGTAAGCCCCAATTAGTCGTGTCATTCCGCGGACTCGGAATGACAGCACGCCGGCCTGTCGAGCGCAAACCGTTGATAATGTGGGCCGGGCTACTTCTTTAGCTGCTTGACCATCTTAACGGTAGTTTCACCGCCGTCGCAGATAATCTTCAGTTCATCCATGACCTGATCTATGAGGTATAGACCAAGTCCTCCCTCGGTCAGCGACTCGGCCGCCGGTTTGCATGGGTCTTCATTTCCGGTGAACCGTGTTCCCGTATTGCGCACTTCGATCTCCAGCCGGTCGCGCTCGATTCGGTACAGCACGTGCACCACAGATTTGCCCGGTTCGCTGAACTTAATCGCGTTGGTGCACGCCTCGCCGACAGCCAGCTTCAGATCTTCCACCTGTTCATCCGTCAGCGCAAGGCACGAGGCGATCGCTTCGATGGCCTTCCGAGGGATGGCGATGAACTCAGCAGAACATGGTATTTCTAATTCTATGATATCGGGTTTTACCACTTCACTGCGGCCTTCTAAATCCCTTTCAGGGCTACTATAGCAATATCATCCGGCGGTCTGCCGGTGTGTCTACTGATTGCCAGCTCGTGTATGCTATTAGCCAGCTCCTGGGCAGACTTCAGCGCCGATTCTATCAAGGTACTCTCGATCTTTGACAGCCCAATCTCACAGTCTGGCGACAGGGCGGCAACCAGCCCGTCGGTATAGAGGAGTAAGATATCCCCCAATTTTATAGACGTTATTCGTTCGCAGAATGTTGCATTCGGCAGCACGCCCAGGAGAATGCCGGGCGTGCTGATGTACTCTATTGTTTTCATACGCGTCCTTAGCAGAATGCCCGGCTCGTGTCCCGCCGAGCTGTATGCCAGGGTCCTGTTTTTGGTGTTCAGGATTGCATAGAACATGCTGATGAAAGCTTCCGGCTCGGTATTATCGTAGATCAGGCGGTTCATCTTGCGCAGCAGCTTGGAAGGCGAGGTTATGTGTTCGGCGATAGCGCGAAGTGAATGCTTGCACATCGCGATGTGCGCGGCGGCGGACACGTCCTTCCCGGCGACGTCGGCCACTACTATGGCGAACTTGTGCTTGTCGAGCTTGATCAGATCATAATAGTCGCCGCCGACCTGGTGTGCCGGAGCATACTTGCAGCCAATCTCAAAGTGGGGTATCGGGTCGAGCGCTCCGGGGGTCAGCATCGTCTGCGCGAGGTTGGCGATGCCCGACTGGCGCTCGTAGAGCCGGGCGTTCTCGATGGCTATTGCGGCCAGTTCTGCCATCCCGATCAGCAGCTTGACCGCTGTGCCCGGGAATCCTCTCGGCTCGCGCCGGTATGCTGTGAGGAATCCGACTCGCTTCCGCTTTATCATAAGGGGCACGATAACGGCGGAGCGCAGGCCCAGTCTCTCGGCTGCCGGCGAGTGCCCGTGCGCATGATGGGCGCTCAGATCGGGAACCACCACCGGGCGCAGCCGGGATAGAGGCAGCTTTCCCGCGGGCATCATCAGGTCGGCATAATCCAACTCAGCGCCATCCGGAATGCCGCAGCCGCAAGCAACGTTCAGGCGCCCCGTCTCAGTATCGTAGAGAAGCAGGCCGCAGACATCCGACACGATCAGCGCGCGCAGCCGGCTCATTATCATTTCTAAAACGGCGTCCAACTGCAGCGTTGAGGTGATTGTACGGGCAATTTCATACAGGTCGCGCAGGTAGCGCGTCTGAGCCTTTGTCGCCTCGTGCAGCTTCAGGTTCTCAATCGCTACGGCCAGCGGCCTGGCTATGTGCGATACCACAAAGGCCAGGTCCCGGTCGTTGAAAGCTCGACCGGCCCGCGTTCGGTTAATGTTCAGTAAGCCCAGCATCGCTCCCCTGCCCCGCAAGGGCGCAGAGATGGCGGAGGCTATCTCGGGGCGTAGAACAGCGCCCGGGTACTCCTGCGCACCAACGGGCCCATGCAGCAGAATAGGTTTTCGGCTGGCTATCACACGCATAGCGACCGTGTCCCTGGCTCGATGAACTTCTTGGCTGGCGCTCGGACCAAGGCCATACGACGCGGCTACGCGGCATCCCCTTGACTCATGGAGCATTACCGAGCCGCTATCCGCTTGCATGAGGGCCAATGCCTCGCGAAGCGTCCTGCTCAGCAATTCGTTAAGATCCGCAAATGTCCACAGCGCCTCCCTCAATCGCCCCAGGAGCGGTCCTATTTGGGGCGGCGTGCGTCCCTCGTCCGTTTGCTTCAGTCGGGAAACGGCTGCAACGTGGTTGGCAATCGTGTTCATGACCTCTATTTCCCAAACAGTGAACGCGACAGGGAAGGAGCACATGTAGAGGAGCACGGCCAGCGTTTCCCCCTGAGCAACGACGGGTATGCATGCCAACGAGTGCACCTGCTCCCTGGCATACACGCTCGCGCTGGTCGTTGACAGCGAGGGTACGTTCTCCACTACCTTCGGGCTTTGGCTGGCTGCCACCCAATCTACGATGTCGTCGCCGGCCAGGAGATGGCACTCGTCCAAAAATGATTGCGAGACGTTTCTGAAGGCCAGGGGGAAATACGGCTTACCGAGTGCCGGACAGCAGAGCAGCACTGATTTATCCACGCGAAGATGCTTGATGGGAAGCTCAACCGCCGCATCCACTACACGCGCAAGATTGCCCTCGGCAGTTTCCCGGGATAGATGCTGGAGGAATCCCAGAAACTCCAGAGCGCTCTTCGATCCGGGAGTTGTAGCGCCGACCAGTTGCTCGCGATAATCCATTCCCATGCCCCGCGAACGCCAGGCTCTATTACGTGGGCGCTTTGCCCTGCGGTTCCAGCGGATGCTGTAGGGCCTCCTCCAACGAGGGGTATATGGCCAGGAGACTGGGCATCTTCGTAAGCCCGCCGATGCTGAGCTTGCGGATTGTTCGAGGGTTGCAATTTACGAGCGATAGACGCCCATCCACTGCGGACAGCCGCTTGGCTGCAAAGATGATCCCCGACATGCCGCTACTGTCCATAAAATCCACGGCGGACATATCCACGATTATGGTCTTATGCCCCTGCTGGATGAGTTCAGACACTACAGAGCGAAATTCGGGCGTGCTGTAATGATCGAGGTCGCCGTCTATTTGCACCACCGGCACGCTATCGTGCATCACGACGTTAAACTGTGTATCTGCATTCATGGATACCGACTCGTTTCTAGTAATGCTGGTAAGCGAGTCTGCTGGTGGACAAGGAGCGTGGTCTTCTGCTGGAGAGGATTCTTGCCAGCCCTGTGTATTATGGCAAGTCCTCACCCATTTGTCAAGAGTGAATAGTGGAGGAAAGAGTTCACGTTCCTTGATAGTAATGTCATGCTGAGCAAAGCGAAGCATCTCACCTACGCTCGATGGATTCTTCGCTGCCGCTCAGAATGACAACGGTCGGGGTTTCATTATCAACAATCGTGA
>Ga0315274_10014685_pt1 | contig 11098 bp, 15 predicted proteins | sample YL17G02_20_MG_FD_203700 | JGI IMG/M metagenome (GOLD analysis project Ga0315274, IMG submission 203700) | Sediment microbial communities from Yellowstone Lake, YNP, Wyoming, USA - YL17G02_20 | ecosystem: Environmental > Aquatic > Freshwater > Lake > Sediment | place: USA: Wyoming | collected...
CAAAGCCAAACTGACCACCAGAAAAGCGTATGGATTTCGGACGTTCAAAATGCTGCAAGTGGCCTTGTATCATACGCTCGGGAATCTACCCGAGCCGGAATCTACCCACGAATTCTTTTGAGGAGGCGAAAATGAAAGGTAGTGGTATGAAACCCAAAAGAAAACCGGCGGCAAGAGGGCGCGGCAAAACCTCCCCGCCACCGCGAAAGATCGTCTGGAAGCCCGGCACGATGCTCAATCCCGTGCCCGTGGTCATGGTGACGTGCGCCGAAAAGGGACAACGGCCCAACATTATCACGATCGCGTGGACCGGCACGGTTTGCAGCGACCCGCCGATGCTCTCGATTTCCATCCGGCCCGAGCGGTACTCGCACGACATCATCAAGCGCACGGGGGAGTTCGTGGTGAACGTGCCGTCGGTCCGCGAAATCCGCGCCGCCGACACCTGCGGCGTCGTTTCCGGCCGGGACGTGGACAAGTTTGAGAAGACCGGCCTCACCCCGGCACCCGCTTCCAAGGTCGCCCCGCCGATCATTCAGGAATGCCCGCTCGCGCTCGAGTGTCGGGTCCGCAAGACTGTGGAACTAGGCACCCACACGATGTTTGTGGCGGAGATTGTGGCGGTGCAGGTGTCGGAATCGCTGATGACCGCGGGAGGCCGCCTTGCGCTGGAAAAGGCGGGGCTTGCGGCCTTCGCTCACGGCGGATACTATGCCCTGGGCAGAAAGCTGGGCTACTACGGTTTTTCGGTCCGCAAGAAACGCGCAACAAAAAAGCCGCGCCGCCCGGCGGCCTGAATGCGCTCACCCAAACAAACCGGCGCGCGCCGGGATCAGTAGTCCTTCGGTGTGTTGCGCAGGAATTCGCGGAAGGGTTCCAGCCGCCGCTCGGCCTCGATCTGGCCTTTCGTCTTCTCCCCCTTCAGGCGCAGGAATTCCTCGTGAGAGACGACTTCCTCGAAGGTCATCGGGTAGGCGTGGCGAACGAAGCTGCTGTCATAGGCCAGCCGGGCCACCTCGAAAGCCAGGGTATCGGTCTGACTGGGAATCTCGAACACCGCCGAGAAACCGTAACGCTTGAGCGACTCGCGGTTGATGGGATCATCAGGCTCGACCATTCCCAGAACAGGGGACTTCAGGAACTCGGGATGCCCGCGCAGCGTCTGGGTCACCTGGAAACCCGGCATGTGGTACAGACGCACACCCAGGACGAAAACGTCGGGAAGATAGTGAATGGCCTTGTCCAGCGCCTCCAATCCTGAACAGCACAGGATGCAGTCGGCGTAGCGGTTCAGAGCGGCCTCGACCGATGTCATCCGCGGGGGTTCCTGATCCGCGAGGAGAACGCGGACACGGTGAACGGGGGGCGCGGAAGGCAGGACGAAGCGCCGTGCCGCGGGAGACTCATGATTGGGGCTCTTCTCCGAATTGGGGCTCTTCTCCGAATCCGGAGCGGCCGGGGCCTTCTGTTTGGCCAGAAGATCCCGCCGAGCCTTCTGCTCCATGTAGGAGTGGATGTCCGCCAGTGTCTGATGCTTGGGCCGCGGCTTAAGTCCCAGCTCGTGCACCAGGATCGCCATCTCCGTGGCGAAGCGGTGGACGGGGATTTTCTTGCTGAAGCACCTCACCGCGCGCACCATGTACCCCAGGCGCATGTCAGCGGCGGAATCCTTGTGCGAGAGGAACACGCAGGGGGTCTGCCGGTCCTTCTCGTGGCGGTGAATCTGGCGGACGAGTTGAACCCCGTCCAGATCCGGCAGGCTCATCTCCAGCACCACGAAGTCGGGCGTCATGCATTCGAACTGATCCAGGGCTTCCTGGCCGCTATTGAGGACGCAGACCTCGTAGTTCTGCGCGAGCGCGTCGAACAGCTTCGCCAAATGGGCGCTGTCAGCGTCTATCAACAGAACGCGCAGCTTGGATTCTGTACTCATATCACCCCGCCCCCCATCAGGAGCAAAGAGAGACAACACCAGTTCAATTCGTCGCCCTCCATTGTAACCACCATCGTTATTTTCTCCGCTCCGCCTCCCGGAGTCAAGATAAAAGCGCTCTTCTTAAGCAAGAATCTGTGCAATACCAAAGCCTAACCTAGTTATCCGTGCAAATACTCCAAAGGCAAGGTTCTGAGGCTGTTTTCCGCGTTTGGCGGTCCGTCCGGGCCGGACCTTTCCGCATCAAAGCGCAGCCTCGGGCGTCCCCTTTCGTACACAGATGCCGTTCCAGCTGGCCCTTTTCGTTCCTGGTTCCGCTTGGGCCGATCCATCCCGCCGTCCCGTTGTCCCGCCGTCCAGGAGAATTTCAAAGTCGTAGAATGATACGGAAGCAGGCTGAAGCCTGTACTCTAACAATGTCAGAGTACAGGCTTCAGCCTGCTTCTTGATCCCCATTTTCTTCGATCGAACGACTTTGAAATTCTCCTGTCCCGCCGTCCCTTCGCGTCCGGATCGGGTTGACAGCCCGCACCTCGCCGCGTATTCTGAAAGCGGCGATCCCAGAGGAATGGGAATCCGGAAAAGGACCCGCGTGATGAAGTATGCGCTCTTTCTGGCCGATGGCATGGCCGACGAACCCATCGAGTCCCTCGGCGGCAAAACCCCGCTCATGGTGGCCCACACCCCCACCCTCGACGCCCTGGCCCGGCGCGCCCGGTTCGGCACTTTCCTCTCCCTGCCCGAGGAATTCCCCACCAGCTCCGACGTAGCGAACCTCTCCGTCCTGGGCTACGGCCTCGCGGAGGCTTACCAGGGCCGCGGACCCCTCGAAGCCGCCAGCCAGGGCATCACGCTCGGGCCGGGCGAGATCGCCCTGCGCTGCAACCTGGTCACTGCGTCGCAGGATGGACGGCTTCTGGATTACTCCGGCGGCCAGGTTCGCAACGAAGAAGCCGCCGAACTCATCCTGGCGCTCCAGAAGGAGTTCGGATCGCCGGACATTCTTTTTCACCCCGGCGTCCGCTACCGCCACCTGCTGATCCTGAAAGGGGAGCGGTTCTCGCCCGATTTCGACTACGAAAAACCCGACGACCACCCCGGCGATCCCTATTCGCTCCTGCTGCCCACGGCCCGCGGCCCCCATAGCGAGGAAACCGTGGCCCTCCTGCGCCGGATCATCCTCGAATCGCTGCCCCTCCTGAGCGCCCACCCCGTCAACCGGTCCCGCGAGGCGCGCGGCGAGGCGCCGGCCAACATGGCATGGCCCTGGAGCCCCGGCCGCAAGCCCACGATGCGCTCGTTCCACGAGATGTACGGCAAAACCGGCGCGATCATCTCCGCCGTGGACGTCATCAAGGGCATCGGCGTGCTGTCCCGCATGGAGATCGTCCCGGTCGAGGGCGCCACCGGCTACGTGGACACCAACTACGAGGGCAAGGCGCTTGCCGGCGTGGACGCGCTGAAGCGGCACGACTTCGTTTACGTGCACGTGGAGGCGATTGACGAGGTCTCGCACGAGGGCAACCTGGAGCTCAAGATCCAGGCCATCCAGGACTTTGACCAGCGACTCGTGGACACTTTTCTGCGCGAGTTCGGACGCGCGTTCGGCGGCGCCGACCAACTCGCCTGCGCCGTCCTGCCCGACCATCCCGTTCCCGTCGCCCTCCGCAAACACACCCGCACGCCCGTGCCGGTGATGTTCGTGCACCCCGGGGCGAAGCCGGACCGCACGCTCGGCGGCAGCGGGCTCTACTACGACGAGTTCAACGCCGGCAAGGGCAGCCTCGGCCTCCTGCGCGGCGACGGGGTCATGCGGACGCTGTTCAGTCATTGATTCAGCCAGTCTGCCAATCATGGCTCAACAAACTTTCATTGCTTGCCGGCTATTGCTTGCCGTACAATCTTTTTGCGGGTAAATGGAGGAACTCACCTATCGTAAATCCATCGCGTGAAGCGGGTTCGGTGAGATTCTCCAATCTCTCCCGGAGTCAGGAGAGGAGTGAACTATGGAGGGAATGCCCATCCGGGTTTATGCCGACACGTCGGTCTATGGCGGAGAGTGTGATGAGCAGTTTGCGCGGGCGAGCCAGGCCTTCTTTGCACAGGTAAGAGGCGGGCGGTTCCTGCTGATCGTCTCGCCCGTTCTGGAGGAGGAATTGTCCGGCGCGCCCGAACGGGTCCGGACACTTTACCACGAGATGGCGGGGCTGGCTGAATCCGCCGTATTGCCGACGGAGGCGGTTCGCCTGCAGGAAGCGTATCTGCGGGCGGGCATTGTCGGCGCCAAGTGGGCCGACGATGCTTTGCATGTGGCTTTTGCCACCATTTCCCGCTGCTCGCTCTTGGTGAGTTGGAATTTCCAGCACATCGTCCATTACGACAAGATCGCCCTGTATAACGCCGTCAATGTTGTGGAAGGGTACGGGGAGATTGGAATCCACAGTCCCGAAGAGGTGATCGAATATGAAAGCGAAGACGTTTGACTGCGTGGAGATGAAGCGGAAGGCCGCCCTGCGCATCTACGAGGAAACGAAAAACATGTCTTTGGAACAGCGGCAGTCCTATTGGCAGCGGAAAAGCGACGAGTTCCTGAAAAAACAGCGGGAACGCCAACGCGCGGCCGGAAACGCGGAGAGGTAAGGGGTGAAAGTGAGAACCGTGCCGCCAAGGGCAGCCTCGGCCTCCTGCGCGGCGACGGGGTCATGCGGACGCTGTTCAGTCATTGATTCAGCCGATTAGGCAATCAGCGAGCCAATCATGGATAAACCAACGTGTGTTGGTTGCTAGCTATTGTGTGCCGTGGAGTCGAGTCACGGGCAGAGGCAAGCCTGGGATGGGGAAGAAAGGCGCATCTGAGATTTGCGAAACCAGTTACGCTGGGGGAGAATGGGAAAGAGGACTGAGAGGAGAGTGCGGAGGGGGGGAGGAATGGGACGGATAGGACGGATAGGACGGATGGGAAGGATGGGAGGGATGGGACGGAGTGGACGGGGTGGACGGGGTGGACGGGGTGGACGGGGTGGACGGGGTGGACGGGGTGGACGGGGTGGAGGAGATGGAGGCATCGTATTGTTTCAGGTAGGCGCGGATGACGTCGGCGAGGGCGCGGGTGATGTTGCCGAGGATTTTGAGTTGGAGGCTCTGGACTTTGGATGTCCAGAAGGCTTCGGAGGGGAAGAGGGGGGAGTGAAGAAAAGGACTGAGTGCTGAGTGCTGAGGACTGAGTATTGAGGATTGCGGATTGTGGATTGCGGATTGCGGACTGAAAACTGGAGAACGGCGGTGGACGGGGAGGATGGGGGTGAGGTCGGGCTTGGGGACGGAGGGGGGGAGTTTTTCGGCTATGCGGCGTTCGTGCTGGAGGGCTTGGGCGAAGGCGCGGATGCGGAGGCGGGTTTCGAGGGTGTGGCGAAAAGACAGTGCTGAGTGCTGAGTGCTGAGGACTGAGGACTGAGAAGAAAGTGCTGAGTGCTGAGTGCTGAGTGCTGAGGATTGTGGAATTATGGCTGAGGGCAGAGAAGATAGGACTGAGTGCTGAGGACTGAGGACTGAGAAGAAAGTGCTGAGTGCTGAGTGCTGAGTGCTGAGGATTGTGGAATTATGGCTGAGGGCAGAGAAGATAGGACTGAGTGCTGAGGACTGAGGACTGAGGATGGAGAAGAGAGGGCTGAGGAGTGGCGCTTGAGGAGCAGGGGGTCGAGGGCGGCGATGTTTCTCACGAGTGTGGCCCAGCGTCGGGAGAATCGGACGGCTTTGACCAGGTAGACAATGATGTGCGCTGCGAAGAGGATGGGGTGGTCGAGGGTGTTCTTTATGCGGGTGAGGATGTCCCGCATCTGGCGGTGGCAGTCGAGCGTTGCGGCGGCGGGAAAAGTGTCTTGGATAGTCTCGATCACGTCCTCGACGATTTCGAGGTGGACTTGGGAAGCTTGGCGGGGGTCGAGTAGGGCGGGAGTTGTCATGGGGGGATGATAGGGGAGGTGGGGGAGAAATGGAATTCCCGCAGGGGCACTAAAAGGACCGGAGGGGACCTTAGGCTGTAGGCTGTAGGCTGTAGGCTTTAGGCTTTAGGCTGTGGGCTGGAGGCTGAGAAGAGAGGGCTGAGTGCTGAGTTCTGACTGCTGAGGACTGAGAAGAGAGGACTGTAGGCTGGAGGAGGAAGGAGGTGGCAGCGGGTTGGATTGCGATGAGTTGCGCGGCAGGAAGGGCAGCTTCGGACTCCTGCGCAGCGACGGCGTCATGCGGATCCTGTTCGGTCAATGATCCAGCCAGATACGATCCAACCGCGCTTTTCCCGCGAAGGGAAGAGAAAGCCAGCCGGGATATCGGATGACGGGGATCACCACACTCTTGCTGTCCGGCATCCATTGCCACAATGAGGTATCATTTGCACTGAAGACTCCTTTTCCCCAGACGAGAAACCAGGTGCCTTGAGTCACTCCTATCGTTTGGATCTTCTCTATCCTTCCGGTTTCGCTATCCCATAGCTCGCACTGGAGGAGTCCTCCGATGAGGGATGGCGACTCTGAGCGGCGGAAATAGAGGATTTTCTTGCCGTCCGGCGAAATCTGTATTCCTAGAAAAGAACTCTGGCTGGAAAACACTTTCTCTTTGATGATTCCCCGCTCAGGGGAAAGCAACGTCAGCGCACAGGAATTCTCGTCGGGATGGCAGAGGCGCAAGTAGGCCAGAATCCCCGCGTTTGCGCTCCAACTGCAGCAGTCCATTCGGCCCAGGTCGCGGCGTTCGAGATTCCGCAGGTCCACCAGAAAAGTGTTGGAAGTACTCCCTTCTTTCTCATCTGAACTTGTGGACCAAAGCACCTGAGTTGAACCAGGCAGAGGAGATAGTCTTTCATTCAGGGCCAAAACCAGACTGTGGGAGTATTCGAGGCGGCTTGTGCCTGATGCGATATCGAACTCGCGGATTTCGATGGACGTGGGAGCATCGGGATTCTTCAATTTCTCAAGAAGCTCGGGATAACTGATGCTCACACACTCGAAGCGGTTCTCGTCCAGCCACTTGCTGATGAATGCGGAAGGGGAATTGTCAAATCGAACCATCTTGCCTGTTTCAATCTCCACCGCCACGATCCCAGGATTTTGCCTTTTCGTCTTTTCTGTGCCAGTTCGTATTGCAGTCAGCAGGAACTTGCCGCTAGGAGACCAAGCGAGTTGACGCGAGAAATGGGCCGGCGGAGAGTACCAATTGGAGGGCAGTGTGGTAACTGGCTGGATATCGCACAGGTTCCGAAACCTGCAAAGACAGGTCTCTTCCATAGACATCCCGGAGCGGTATAGCAGAATATCCTTATCTTGCCTGCTGGCAAAGAACACCCAGGATCCTCCGTCCAAGCGAATATAGTTGGGTTCTCTATCCGCTCCGATAACTCCCAGGATAGAGAAGTCTTCTCCCCCAAAGAGGATCCCACACACCGCCCTCTCTCCCTCTATGACCCGCACGGCCATCGGGACGCACGGAAACCGCGCGAGGGTTTCACGCCGGTTCGTGCTTTCAGGCGGGACTATCACTCCTGCCGCGGCAACCGCCAGAAGGCCTGTCGCTCCCCATGCGACCAAGGCGCCCCGTGTTCCCTTCCACCAGAGGAGAAGCAACGGGAAAGCAATACTGAAAGAGAACAGAATTCCCATCCGCCTGGTCCAGATGATTTCCCCCGCGGCTATTCCGTAGAGCATTCCCACCATGGAAAGAAGGAGAACAAGAGCGCTCAAGCAGCAGAGGCCTGCTCGCGCACTATCCGCGTGGCGGATGGCCTGAGACCTAAGAACCGTGAGGGATCCGGCAAGCGCGCCAAGAGAAATCCAAGGCACACTCCCTTCCTTCCACAGTGCTGCAAAAGAAAAACCCCACAAGATAAAAACAGCGCACCAGCAGGCCGTCAGTACGATTCTCTGGGTCACGGTTTCCACGCGGATGCGAAGACGGAGGCTGCGGAGAAAATCCGCGACCTTCTTTTCCATTTTATCTTCAACAAGAACAGCCAGGGCCAATCCGGCGGCTCGCATCCCCATTGCGTTTTCCGAAAGGCGCACTGTACCTCCGGAGCATTTCAGAACGATTCTTCGTCCACCAAACAAATGGCTCTTCTCGAAGGCGACCTTTCGAATCTCATCAAAAGCAAATCTTCGCGAAACAAAAGGCAATTGTCTTACCAACAAGCCCCCGTTCACCTCTACCCTGGGCCAGAATGATCCTAGTAGGGTCATAAGCGGCATGCCCACGATAAAAGGAAGACTCATGCGTACCCGGTCAAATGACATGCCATTAGATAACGCGATCGCAAGTGGCAGAAGTCCGAATAGAATAGATAGTGATGCCCGCTCGAATATGAACCACCCCATTCCAGCGTTAGCCTTGAAATGCCGCGCGAGAAAGGAGGGTTCACCGAAAAGGCGCATGGCTTCTTCCTCGGCCAAGTGGGTCGGCAGGACGCGGCTTTCCGCTTCGGCAACCGCCAGACGGATGTGCTCGCGGATCTCGTGCTCGATTTCGCGGCGTTGCGCGTCGTCCACCACGATGCGCGACAGGATTTTTTCCACGTACAGGTCAAGCCGTTCGCTCATGTGGTCCGCCACTCCTCCCCCAGGAACTCGCGCATGAGGTCGCACAGGCGCAGCCAATCCGCGCGGCCTTCGGCGATCCGGCGGCGGCCCGCCCGCGTGATGCGATAGACCTTGCGGTCTCTGCCGGTGGGACCGATCTCCCAGGCAGAGGCGATCAGCCCCTGGCTTTCCAGCCGGTATAGGAGGGGGTAGAGCGTGCCTTCTCCCATTTTGAGGAGGCGCCCGCCGCGCCGCTTGATTTCCTTGGCCAGGGCGTAGCCGTGGACCGGCGCTTCCTCGATGATGCCGAGGACCAGCACGGGGAGATGTCCTTTCAGGAGTTGCTCGTCCATGTTCTCTTGGCCGGAAAAGGGGATTGCGGAAATGACACAGATGGGTGCATCTGCAAGATACCTCGCGATGCATAGTATACAAGGAATGGTATGGATTCAAGAAGAATCGGGGGAAAATCGGAGACGGAGAGGCCCCGTCTCATGGACCTCTTGCAGGGGTGCAACCCGCCGATTTGCAGGAAGCATATGGCGTTCCATGTCCCGGAGGGACATCTGACAAAGTCTTCGACGGCTTCGCCAGCCCAGCGCTTCTGTGGTGGGAAAGCGCGCCCGTCTCTCCCTGTCCAGTCCCGGAGGGACGGCTGAAACAGGTCTTCGGATAGGGCCTCAGCCGTCCCTCCGGGACTCGGGGGGACAATGGACCGCGGCTTGTCCCACCGTTGAAACGGTGGGCTATTGTCAGCCGTCCCTGGCGGGACTATGCAGCCAGGCTCTTCCTCTGGGAAAAGCGCAACCCCGGATTGCTGAGCCTCAATCTGCGCAGTGGAGTGTGGTAGGGATTGAACACATTTCTCCGCGCCATCCTGCAAATCGGCGGGTCGCACCCCTCTTGCAGAATGGGGACAACCAGAAGCTGAATCAGGCCATCGAAAGAGATGTCCTGGATATCCTGCCTACCCTTGTTCAAAAAAGGAGACGGAAGATTGTCAAACAGGGATAGACAGGATGAGCAGGATAGGGGACAACCAGAAGCTGAATGGGCGCATCTTGGGGAAGCTCCGCTTGGGTGAGACCGCTCTTTCGTGCAGGGCCTGATTGTAGATTCCCCAAGATTCGGCCACAGATCGCCCAAGGCACTTGAGGTCTGGCTCCCTGGGAGCGCCGAGCCCCAGCTCGGCTCCTGGGGGCGCCAAGCCCCAGCTCGGCCCGTGGGTCGCCGGCACAGAATTGCAGCTTGGCATAGACCGGGAGTGCCGAGCTGGGGCTCGGCGTTCCCAGATGCGCCCAAGCTGAATAAGGACCTTGTCCGTGGTTCTTGCGCTCGGGTGGGTTTTCTGAGAGAATCTTCTCTGTGGGTGGGGCGTGAATTCGTGGGCCGATGAGCCGCGCCTGTCTTAGGACCGCGCATCAGTAGGAAGGGATCAGGCTTTTCTCCAGAGTCATGCCTGAATCATGGGCGGGACGCCCATGCCACTTGTAAGAAGGGATCAGGCTTTTCTCCAGAGTCATGCCTGAATCATGGGCGGGACGCCCATGCCACTTGTAAGAAGGGATCAGGGTTTTCCCCAGAGTCATGCCCATCGCCATCGCCCTCGTGCATTTCCCCGTTTACAACAAGGCCGGCAGCATTGTCGCGACGTCGCTGACCAACCTGGATATCCACGATATCGCGCGCTCGGCCCGCACTTACGGGGTTTCGCCGTACTTCATCGTCCACGCGGCGCCCGAGATGCAGGACTTCGCCCGCGAGGTGATCGCCTACTGGTCCGACGGGTTCGGGGCCGAATACAATGTCACGCGCAAGGAGGCCCTCTCGCTGATCGAGGTGGTGCCGGACCTGGCGCAGGTGGACAAGCGCCTCGCCGAGATCTGGGGCCGGCCGCCGAAGTTCGTGGTGACCTCCGCGCGGCGTTTCCCCTTCACGATTACCTACGAAGACCTGCGCCGGCGGGTCGAGAAGGAGGACGAGGCGGTGTGCCTGCTGTTCGGGACGGGCTACGGTTTGATCCATGAGATTGTGCTGGAGGCGGACTATATCCTGGAGCCGCTGATGGGTCCGACGGATTGGAACCACTTGTGCGTTCGCTCGGCGGCTTCGATCATTCTGGACCGGTTGTGCGCGGTGCGGCCGAGCGCCGCCGCGGGGTGCTGATGCCGGATCGTCGGCAACCGGAGGCTGGGGATGAAGAAGAAAGAGGCTGAGACCGTCCGGGAGGTGGAGAAGTCGGCGGTGGACGCCTACCTGGTGCAGATCGCGATTAACCGGAAAAAGGGGCAGCGCCTGGTGTTCCGGGAAGGGGAGCGGCGCAAGCGGGACAGGCGCCACGCCATCGTGTTTGTCGCCGAAGACCGCAGAGTGAACAAGGGCCGCCGCACGAGGCGCGAGCGCCGGACCGGCCCGAGTGTGTGCTCCGCCGATTCGCAGCTGGGGCGGACGGCGGCGCCGGTTCCCGAAGCCGGATCGGCCATTTTCCCCACTTTCGGCAAACTGCTTGCCGGCGCAAAAGCGATGCTTTCCTCTCCCAAGAAAGAGGGTGGGAAGCGGTAAGAGAGGCTTGAGACTTGAGGCTTGAGACTTGAGGCTTGAG
>Ga0315274_10014687_pt1 | contig 11098 bp, 10 predicted proteins | sample YL17G02_20_MG_FD_203700 | JGI IMG/M metagenome (GOLD analysis project Ga0315274, IMG submission 203700) | Sediment microbial communities from Yellowstone Lake, YNP, Wyoming, USA - YL17G02_20 | ecosystem: Environmental > Aquatic > Freshwater > Lake > Sediment | place: USA: Wyoming | collected...
CGCCGTCTGCTCGCCGTCGCGAAGCGTTACATCGACCAGTCTTATGTCGTGCTGCAGCGTCTCTATGATCGCCATAGGTTCACTCCCAGCCGGCGCAGGTCCTCGTACTCCTGTATGACCTCTTCGTCGAACAGGGCCCTCTTGAGGGCGATGCTCTTCTCGCGCAGGTCGCTGACCAGCTCCGGCACCTGCACCTCGTCCAATTCCCGGCCATACTGGCGCAACTTCTGGCGTAGAACGCTCGGGCCCGAGTACTTGCCGAAGACAAAGCGCCGCTGCAAGCCCACATCTCCTGGCGCAAACATCTCGTAGGTAGTCGGGTCGCGCAGCACACCGCCCGCGCGCCCCTCGGACTCGTAGACGAACAGGTTGGCGCCCGTGATCGGCTTCCAGGTCGGGATCGGGCGGTTGCTGGCATTGGCCACGTACTCGCAGACTTCGCGAAAGCGCGCCGTCTTCATCCCCAGATCGATGCCAAAGATATACTTCAGCGCCATCACGAATTCCTCGAGCACGGCGTTGCCGGCGCGTTCGCCCAGCCCATTCACCGTAGTGTTGATGTAGCTGGAGCCGGCCATAGCGCCGGCGATGGCATTGGCCGTCGCCATACCGAAGTCGTTGTGGGTGTGCATCTCGATATCGATGCCCACCTCGTCACGCAGTCGCTTGACACGCTCGTAGGTGGCGAAGGGGTCGAGCACGCCAACCGTGTCGCAGAAGCGCACCCGGTCCGCCCCTGCCGCCTTGGCCGTCTGGGCGAACTGCACCAAGTAGTCCATGTCGGCGCGCGAGGCATCCTCGGCGTTCACGGAGACGTACAGATCGTGCTTCTTGGCGAACTCCGCCGACTTCGAGACCGAATCCAGCACCCACTGCCGCGACTTGCGCAGCTTGTTCTGGATGTGGATGTCAGAGGCTGAGATAGAGATGGCCACGGCATCGACGCCACAGTCGATCGAGTGTTGGATGTCGCCAACGATCGCGCGATTCCAGGCCAGCACGCTCAGCGGCAGGCCCAACTGCACGATGTCGGCGATAGCCTTCTTCTCATCCCCGCCCATCGCCGGGATGCCGGCCTCGATCTGGTCGATACCCAGGCCGGCCAGTAGACGGGCGATGTGCAGCTTCTCGTCGTTCGCGAAGACAACTCCCGCCGTCTGTTCCCCATCCCTTAGAGTCGTATCGTCGATCCGAATCCGCTGCGTGATCTGAGCCTTCGGTGATTGCGCGGCTTCAGCGCTCATGCCCCAAACCCCTCCTGACTCATAGTGGTCTCCGCGCAGTCCTCTGACGGGCTCGCGGTGGGCCCTGAAGCCGGTGCTTCGCTGCCCACGTGTCCATAGACGCCCCTCAGCTCTGGGGGCATGAGTGCCGCCAGCCTGTACATGGCTTCGTCGGTGATACGTTGCGCATCTTCCCGTGTCGCTTTCCCGCCCGTCCGCTCGGGCATAAAGGGCATCCCCACCCGCACCTGAACCGGGGTACGGCTCAGCCGCCAGAAGAAGGAGTAGAAGTGCAAGCCCCCCAGAACGGCCATGGGCACCATCGGCGCCCCCGCGTGCAGCGCCAGGTGCCCGACGCCCAGCTTGCCCCGACGCAATCGTCCTGTGCCGCTGCGCGTGCCCTCGGGAGCCAGGATCAGGATGCTCCCGCGCTTGAGTACTTCCAGCGACCTGCGGTAGGCACTCAGATCAGCCTCGTCCCGTCGGACGGGGAATACACCGTAAAGCCTGAACAGCAGCCCAAGGACGGGCAAGCTGAACAGCTCGCGTTTGCCCATCACTGCCACTTCGCGGTCGATCACTCCGGCAGCGACGAAGGGGTCCAGGAAGTTCGCGTGGTTGATATAGACGATCAGCGGCCCCTCTTCCGGGATGTGCTCCAACCCCTGTATCTCCAGGCGAAGGAGGTGCCCAAGTATGAAGCGCAGCACGGGCTTGAGACGGAAGTGCCAGTGGTTCCAGATCCGCCTAGGTCGCTTCATTCTTGCCGTCGCAGCAGATCAGCGCCTGTATGCGCTTCATCACCTCGTCGATGCTGATCCCGGTCGTGTCTATGCGATGGGCGTCGTGCGCCGCTTGCAGGGGCGCCACGGCTCGCCCCGAGTCGACGCGGTCGCGCTCCCTGACGTTGCAGAGCACCTCTTCGTAGCTAGTCTCGACGCCACGCGCGAGCAGCTCGCGGTGACGCCGTGAGGCTCGCTCTTCAGCCGAGGCATCGAGATAGACTTTCAGGTCGGCCTCCGGCAGTATCACTGTCCCGATGTCGCGCCCCACGACGACCACTTTACCCCGCAGGGCGACGCGGCGCTGCTGCTCGAGCAGGGCCCGTCGCACGCCGGCATAGGCTGACACCGGCGAGACGTTGGCATCCACATCGCTGCCCCTGATAGCCCAAGTCACGTCGGCGCCTTCGAGCAAGACCGTATAGAGCCGGCCATCGTCCGCGGTCGGCGGCCACACGTCGAGCGACATGGCTTCGGCAACGCGAGCCACCGCTTGTTCGTCGTCGATTGGCACGCCGGCGCGCAGGGCTGCCAAAGTCGCCGCCCGGTAGACGACGCCGCTATCGAACAACACGTAGCCCAGGCACTTGGCCAACGCGTGGCCTACAGTCGTCTTGCCCGAGCCGGCCGGGCCATCAATGGCAATCGAATGAGGCATGGACATTCTAGGACGTTGCTTTGAGACCGACGTGCCGGCGCAGAGCTTTCACCTCTTCCAGCGTGAGCGCGCGGTACCGCCCCGGCGCCAGGTTGCCAAGCCGTAGCGTGCCCAGCGACACGCGCTGCAGCCGCACCACCGGATGGCCGACGGCTTCACACATGTGGCGAATCTGCCGTTTGTGACCCTCCGCCAGCACGACGCGGAGAATGGAGAGCTGGTCGCCCGCTTCCAGCAGATCCACCTGCATCGCCCTCGCCGGCCCTTCCTCCAGCTCCACGCCCTCCCGCAGCCGCGCCAGCTCCGCATCCCCCGCGGGACCGCTAACCCAGACTTGGTAGACCTTCTTGACGCCGAAGCGTGGATGAGTCAGCCGGAAGGCTAGCTCACCGTCGTTGGTGAGCAGGACGAGACCTTCGCTGTCCGCATCGAGCCGCCCCACGGGATAGACCCGCTCGCGAGCCCGCACCAGGTCCACCACTGTCCTGCGCGCCAGCTCATCTTTGGCACTGGAGACGACGCCGGCAGGTTTGTTGAGGAGGTAGTAGGCCAAGCGTTCCTGACGCCGCTCGACCGTGCGACCATCGACTCTGATCTCGTCGTCCTGCCCCACGAGTTGGCCAATCATGGCGCGGCGGCCGGCGACCGTCACGCGCCCGAGCGCTATGAACTCCTCGCAGGCCCGGCGCGAACCCAGGCCGGCGTGGGCCAACACCTTGTGTATTCGCTCTCTGCCCTCGGCATTGGAACCACGTTGCTGCATGAGTCGAAGTATAGCACGGGGCGTGGCGCCGCGCTCTTGGCGCCGGACGCCTCACGGGCTCCTGAAGATGTCACGCCCAATCTGGCGGACTCGGTAGCCGAGGCCAGTGGCGCCGAAGGTCGCCGTGGCAATCTGACCGCCCACCGGCTGGTAGAGGTTGGGGTGCACGGCCGCCTCCGGTGCGTTGCTGGCCGGGAAGAACTGGCGCGAGTTGGCCTCCACGCCCATCAGGGGATCGAGGCGCGCCGCCAGCCCGACGGAGTGAACGAGCGAGATCCCGGTGTTGGTCAGGTCCTGCACGGTATAGGGCACGCCGGCCTGAGTCGCGCGCGCTGCCACGAGCAGGGCGTGGCTGTGGCACTTGCAGGTCTTGAGCGCCACGCCCGACCAATGCAGCTCCATGGCCAGGTCGAAGTCGCCCAACGTCATCAGGCTCTCGTCCACAATGACCGGCTTTAGCTTGGCTATGGGCGACATGTCAAAGCGGTGAGCGTTCAGGTCGCGTTCGGTGGGCTGCTCCACGTAGAGCAGCGCCTCGTAGGCCGACGGTCGCCTCTCGCGCAGCTTCGTTAGCAGCTCGACGATGTAGCCGGGGCTCTCGCACATCTCGTTGGTGTCGGCCGACAGGTGCAGCTCGTCGATGCCCAGGGCCGCCTGCTCCTCGCGCGCAACGACCTCGACCTCGAGCATGCGGTTCAGGTCCCACTCCAGATCGCGGCCATTCAGTTTGACCTTCAGGCAGCGCAGGCCGTCGTGAGCGATCCAATCGTCGAGTGAGTTGGGCAAGCCGTCGTGCGGGTCGGCGTCCGAAAGCTCGCTGCGCCGCAACTTGTCCAGCGCGCCGACGAGGTGGAAGACGGGCAGACAACGATTGTACGCAGGCCGCAAATACTCGCTCAAGTACTTGCCGCTGAAGGTCGGGCCGAGGTAGCGCCCGAGGTCGGGGCAGAAGTCGGGGCCGTAACCGTCGTAGGTGCAGATCCCGTTGGCTGTGCCAAAGCCGTCATGCAGCGCGGCATCGATCGTCGACAGACAGATCAGGGCGCTCAGGAAGGGCACCGGCTCAACCAGGCCAAGCGCCGAGGAAACCTTGGTCGACAGCGCCGGCAGTTCGCCCTCCAGCTCGGCGAACAGGTCGAACGGATGAGCCGAGCGGGGCAGCCGCATCGCGGCGGCGCAGCACTCCTGCGTCAGCCGGCGCATGGCTTCATCCCGCTGCTCGTGTGCCACGACCTTGCTCGGCCAGCCCCAGAAGTCCGAAAGGGGGATGGCGCCCCAGCCGTCGGCCACGCGCCCGTCCGCGTTCTCGACGCGCAGGCGCACGTGGGCGAAAGTGACGCCTTCCACCACTACGCCGCCGAACTTGAGCGGCAGGCGGGCCTTCTCCAGGCTGAAGTAGGGCTGCGCTTCCAGCACGAGTATGTCGCTGTTCACCGTCTACCTCCCAGGCCCGATCGGCCGCCGCGTGGGCTAGCGAGCGGGCCCGCTACAAAGACAACATGGCCTCGAAGCACCTTCGAGGCCATGCCGAAATGCGGGTCGGCTTGAGATCGCTTATCTGCCGGTGAGGCTGCGAGCCAGATCCACGGCCGAAGCCGCGTCGGGCGAGTAGCCGTCGGCGCCGATCTCGTCGGAGTAGCGCTGAGTCAAGGGCGCGCCACCGATCATGACCTTGACCTGGTCGCGCACGCCAGCTTCCTTGAGTGCTGCGATCGTTGTCTTCATCGAGGGCATGGTAGTGGTAAGCAGCGCCGATAGCGCAATGAGGTCCGGCTTGCGCTCTTTGACGGCGTTGAGGAACTTCTCAGGGGAGACATCGACGCCCATGTCGATGACCTCGAAGCCGGCGCCCTCCAGCATCATCGCCACGAGGTTCTTGCCGATGTCGTGCAGGTCGCCCTTGACGGTGCCGATGAGCACTTTGCCGGCCGGCTGGATGTCGCCTTCGGCCAGGAGCGGCTTTAGGACGCTCATCGCGGCGTGCATTGCGCGAGCAGCGATCAACACTTCAGGAACGTAGAACTCGTTGTTCTTGAAGCGACGGCCAACTTCGTTCATGCCCACGATCAGACCCTCATTGAGGACCTGAGCGGGAGGCGCGCCATCGTCGATCGCCTTCTGTGTCAATTCCTTGGTCTTGGGAGCATTGCCATTGATGAGGGCCTGCGACAGTTCTTCCAAGATCGCCATGTCCGCGCGCTCCTTTTCCGGGACAAGCATAAAGCAGCAGCCTGGACCCCGGAACGTTGGGATTGCCGCGGATACTAGCACATGCCCCTGGCGGCGTCAATGCGGTGAGCGGGCCTACCGTGCGGCCATTTGGCATGATTCCCGGCTGTGCTATAATCCCGCCCTGTCACCCAAGCCTGGAGGCCCATTTGATGCATGGCAAGAACCTCGTCGTCGTCCTCGGGGTGTGCCTGGCCGCGGCCTTCGCCGCCGTGAGCTGCGGCGCGCCGCGGGCGCTGCCGACCGCCACACCCACCAAGACGCCGAAGCCGACGTTCACGGCCACCACAACGGCCACTGCCACGCTGGCCGCTACCGCTACGCCGGCCAATACCAGCACTCCGACCACCACGCCGACCCCTACGCGCACTAACACCCCCAGAGCGACCAACACTCCTGAGGCCACCGACACACCCGAGGCGACCAATACGTCCGTCCCGCCGACGGCAACCAAGACGCCGTCCGGCCCCCCGCCGCCCACGCGCACGCCGGCGCCCACCAACACTCCTGCGCCGCCGCCGACGCCTACCCCTCTTCCCGTCCAGTACAGCGGCAGCGTCAGTTGGGACGCGGGCAGCTCCAACTGCGCCTTCCTGGAGATCCGCAAGGCCAGCGTCATCGTGGATGCCTCCGGCAACCCGGTGAACGGCGTTTGCGTCTGCGCCAATGTCTACGGCAATGTGATTGCATCGTTCCCGAGTGGCCCGGGCGCGCCCGGCTACTACGAGCCCGGCCACTACGACCTGGCCAACTTGGTGGTCGCGCCACAGTCGGACGTCACGATAACGAGCTATGTATGCGATTGCGGCAGCAAGGCGCCGGCGAATAGCGACGTGGTGGGAGTGCCCTTCTCAGCCAGCAACTGCGGCCCGGACCAGGGCGGGCACCAATCCGCCATCGTCAACTGGCGCAAGAACTGGTAAGACGTAGCGTGCTTGCAGAGCCGGCACCCGGGAAGCCCGTGGCGCCGGCTTCGCCCTTCGCCGGCCTGGCCCTGCCGGCCGTGCTCGCGCTGGCAGCGGGCCTGCGCCTGGTGGCACTCGATGGCCAGCCACTCTGGTGGGATGAAGGCTGGAGCGTCTACTTCGCCAGCCTCCCTCTCGGTCGCATGCTCGCCGCCACTGCGCTAGACATCCACCCGCCTCTCTACTACGCCCTGCTTCACCTCTGGACTGAGCTGCTCGGCTTCTCCCCTCCTGCCCTGCGCCTGCTTTCGGTGTTCTTCGGACTCGCCCTTGTCCTGGCGGTTTACCTGGTGGGCCAGGAACTGCTCGGCAGGCGAGCGGGCACCCTCTCGGCGCTGCTCGTGGCTCTCGCCCCGCTGCATGTGTACTACGCCCAGGAAGTGCGCATGTACGCCTTCGTGACAGCGCTCGGCGCCCTTTCCTGGTACGCGCTCCTGAGGGCTGAGCGCGGGGGCGGCAAGCGCTGGCACGTTGCCTATGCTGTGGCGACTGCGATGGCGCTCTACACCGAGTACTACGCCGCTCTGCTCTGGTGTGGCCAAGCGCTCTACGTCGCGCTGCGATCCGCGCGCAACCGACGGCCGCTCAACCGCCTGGCGCGCGAATGGGCCTACACGCTGGTACCGCTCCCGCTCTACCTTCCCTGGCTCGTCTATGCGCTACCCAAGCTGGCGGCGTACGTTGGCGCCAAGCGAGCGATCGAGGGCTACCTCGCACTCGACCCGCTCAGCTACTTGTGGGCTCACCTCTCCTCCTTCGCCGCCGGGCAGCGTGTTGGGCCGCAGCAGCCATGGCCGCTCATCGCCGTTACCGCCTCGGCTTTCCTGGCCCTCGCCGCCGTCGGGTTGATGGCGGGTCGCCGCAACGCTAGACTGGTCGCACTGGTCGTGAGCTATCTCGGCCTGCCCCTTGGGCTCGGCTATGCCATCAACGCCATCTACCCCTTCACGCCGCGTTTCTTCGAGCGCGTGCTGCTCTTCGCCTCTCCGCCGCTCTGCCTCGTCGCCGCGGCCGGCCTGCTCTATCTAGCGCGACGCACCCGCTTCCTGGCCACGGTCGCGGCGCTGCTGGTGCTCGCACCAGCCGCTAACCTCTACTTCGTCTGGACCGTCCCACGCTACCCTCAACGCGATTACCGCCCCGTCTTCGCCACCATCCGACAGCTAGGTTCCGAGCACGACCGCGTGCTCTGTCTGCACCAATGGCAATACGGCTACGCCTACGCGTACCTGCCGCAGCGGCTGCGCCACCTCTACCTCGCGCCGGTAGATAGCTGGGAGAGCGGAGAACCGCGGCGAGCCGGGGTGAGCGACCTGCTTGCCCAGTCGGCACGGCTGTGGTTCCCGGCGCACCAGTCGCTCGGGCGCGTCCTGGAGGAGGAGATCACGACCGACCTGGACGACGTCGGCTATCGGGCGCTCGCCGGCTGGTACGGCAGCGAGACGCTCCTACTTGCTCACGCCGGCCGCCCGCCCGCTCTCAAGGCTGGTAGCGCTGGAGCTTTCGACGATGGCCCCGTCCTGGTGGCCAGCGAACTCTCGAGCAGCACACTCGCCGGCGGCGGCGCGGTCGTCACGCGGCTCTCCTGGCAGGAGCTGGACGGTGGACTGGAGGCAAGCCTGCGCCTGCTGGATGGGCAAGGCTACGCCTGGGCCGCCCGCGACTTCGCGCTAGACGCCCCAGAGCAGCGACTGGGCCTGATCGTCCCTTGGGGTACGCCCGCCACCGAGCTCACGCTGGCACTCGTTGTCAGCCGCGCGGGCGCTGAGCTGCACCCAGCGGGCCAGCCACCCGGCGCGACGGCGCTGCGGTTGGGCACTGTCTCGCTATTGCCACCCAGTGAGCTGCCGCCCGACGCGGCAGACCTCGGGCTTCGCCGTCCGGCGGCTTCGTTCCAGCCGGGGCCGGTGCTGCTCGGGCAGCAGTCGCTACCTCCGGAGGTGCGGCAAGGAGATGACCTGCCGGTGGTGCTCTGGTGGTCGGCGACGACGCCGTCCGAGAAAGAGTACGTCGTCTTTATCCAGGGACTGACCGACAATGGCGAGCTGGCGGTGGCCATCGAGGAGCGGGTGACGGGCGGCGCCTGGCCGATGACTGCCTGGCAGCCCGGCGCTCTCGCGCGCGACCCGCACGCGCTGCTCGTACCGGCTCACGTTCGCCCGGGCGTGCTCCGCTTCATCGCCGGGCTGCTCGATCCCGAAACGCGGCAGCGCCTGCCAGTCGGCAATGGCTGGCAGGTGACTCTGGGCGACGTGCGCATCCTCGCTGTTGAGCGAGGCTTCCAGCGGCCACCTATGGGGAATACGCTTGATGTCCCCTTCGGTGATCTGGCCGACCTGGAAGGCTACACCTTGTCTGGCTGCGAGCCTGAGCCGGGCGGCTCCTGCCTGGTCGCGGGCGACGCGCTGCGGGTCGAGCTAGTCTGGCGCGCGCGCGCCGAGACGGGCCGGCGTTTCCGCGCTTTCGTGCATTTGCTTTCGGGGGATCGGATTGTGACCCAGTCCGACCACCAGCCCGGAGACTTGCCGACGACGGCCTGGATGCCTGGGCAGTACGTGCTCGACGCTCACGTGCTCGACCTCACGCGCTTGGAGCCCGGCGAGGGCCCGCTCACGCTCGCCGTGGGCCTGTACGATCCGCGCACGGGCGAGCGGCTGGTCCCACGTGGCGTAGAAAGCAGAGATGGGCGCCTCCTACTCACCGAGGTCGCACGCCCCTAAAGCATCGCGCCGGGGTGGCTGGTCTCGACGCTCTTGGGCGGCTCATCCTCAGTCCCCCGAGCCGTCCACGATCTTCGTGTCTGTGCGCCTCGGTGGCTACGTGTTCACAACTTGAGGAACCAACTCAGCCACTTGCCGACGGCCGTCTCCGCCGGCTCGATGTCCAGCTCGTACTCCAGGGCGTAGTCCCCGCGGTAGCCGATCGCCTCCAAGTTGGCTAGGACCCAGCGGAAGTCGATCGCGCCCGTACCCAGCCACACCGATTGCAGCTTGCCGTCGATCTCGTAGCCGTCCTTGATGTGGCAGTGCGTGATGTGTCCCTTCATCACTTCGAAAGCTTGCTTGTAGTCCACCCCGGCGAGCATCAGATTGCACGGTTCGTAGAGGACGCCGGCGTACTCGCTGCCGACTTTGTCGAACAGCTCGGCACACAGCTCCGGGTTGCCCGAGATGGCCCCGCCGTGGTTCTCGATCCCCATGTAGACGCCTTGCTTCTCCGCCTGCTCCGCCGCGCGCTTGAAGCAGTCGGCAACGCGCTCGAGCAGCCGCGGCTCCTCGCGCTGGCCTGGGCGTGTCCGGATCGAGCGTGCGCCGCAGGAGGCCGCCGCGTCGATTACGGCCCAGGTGTCGGCGACGGCGGCCAGGCGCTTGTCGGGGTCATCACTGGCGAAGTCGCCGCCGCAATAGGAGCCGATGTTGGCGATGGCAATGCCGTGCGCTTCAGCGGCCCAGACCACCCTACCGAACTCGTACTCCCGATCGTTGATGTCGAAGTGCGGCATGCGCCCGAGAAGATCGACCTTTCTATAGCCTGACTCAGCCAGCACACGAAAGACGTATTCCGGCTCGCGGCTGTGCATGGCTATGCTACAGCACGAGACGCATTCCCTATCCATGTCGGTATGTTCCTCCCTCAGCGCCTAAAGAGACGGCGCAGAATGAACCAGACGAGGGCGAAGGCGGCGCCCGCGACGAGAGCCTGTCGCTGACTGAGTAGAGTCGTCACATTGCCGTCCAGGCGCGAGGCCACGACGACAACGGCACGCACTCCATCCGCCCGCACCTCGCGCCCCCCCACGAAGCCCACAACACTGCCCGTGACCTGGGCTCGCTGCGCGACGCCGAGCGCCCCAACGATACTGGTGTGCGCGCTCAGAGTCGTGCCGCCGCAGGCCCCGACTACCGTCTGTCGGAAGCTCGCCTCGCTCGCCTTGGCGTAGCCCACGGCGCTCGCCGTCACCTCAACGACATTGCCCTCCACGCGCCGAACCGCCGACTTGCCCAGCTCGACGTGTGCTGACTGCACCTGCTGGACGACGCTGCGCTCGATGTCGGCAATGTCCGCTTCCAGGTGGTCGACGGAGCTCGTCTGGACACGAACGCGCTGGGCGCGCACGGCCGGGACCTGAACCCGCTCGAGATCCTCGACCAAGCCTTCGCCACTTACCATCAATCGGCCTCCCCCGCGGCGCCCGTGCCTACAGCCGGCGCGGCAGTCGTTGCGCCACCGGCAGCAGGGACGGGAACTGCTTGTGGGGCTCGGTCTGGTACCAATAAGCCGTGCTGCTGTAGTCGTCGCTGCGGCCATTGGCGTGCCCGTGCTCGATGGTGACGCGGATGCGCTCCTGGAAGTGCACGGGGTCCGGGATGTGGTAGCGGTAGGCCGTGTACCGGCCCTCCCAATCGCGCTGCTCTCGGTTCATCACCGAGACGCCGTGGAAAGGGCCAAAGGTATCCTGCATGCCGTAGGCGTGGCAG
>Ga0315274_10014692_pt1 | contig 11096 bp, 11 predicted proteins | sample YL17G02_20_MG_FD_203700 | JGI IMG/M metagenome (GOLD analysis project Ga0315274, IMG submission 203700) | Sediment microbial communities from Yellowstone Lake, YNP, Wyoming, USA - YL17G02_20 | ecosystem: Environmental > Aquatic > Freshwater > Lake > Sediment | place: USA: Wyoming | collected...
AGTGATCGCAAGATGCGCTCGTCTCCAAGATGCCTTCGGGCATCGGCCAACCGGTGCGCCGATGACTATTCCAAGAGGCTGGCTTGCATTGACCGGCCATGGTTGGCTGGTGGATCAAGGCCATATACTACTCCCAACCGGTCCTTCGGTCGAGGCCGGCCCACAGAGCCGCGCGTTGTTCCGACAGCACAGTTCCGCGGGGTCAGCGATTTGCTGGCTCGCAAGGGTTTGGCGACGCGCGTATCAATAATTTCAGAGCTGGGCAGGGCAGCCAGGCGCCGGCTCGGGTGTACGCCCATGAGCAGGCACCGCCGCCCTCGGCGACTCCGGGCTGGCAGAATCCGATGGGCGGGGTTTCGGGACGCCGATCGAGAAAGGTGACCGGAGGTGTGAGTCTCTTGGGCCGCGGGACCCTCTAGCCGACGTCCCACTCCGAGTAGGTGCGCCGCAGCCAGTCGCGCAGGCGAGGGAAGATCCACTGCAACCCGCCGGCGCGGTAGAAAGCGCGCGCGATTTGCAGGTACATGCGTGTGCGATTGCGGACGCCTTCGACGAGGCCGCGGTGGTACTCGCTCGGAGGATGCCACACGCCGGGCAGGGGCACGCGCTGCACGCGCCAGCCGTATTGCAGGGCGGCGACGGTCAACGCCGTCTCTATTCCGTAGCCCTCGGCGGCAGCCCAGTCGATGCGGTGCAGAAGTTCGCTGCGCAGGCAGCGTTGCCCCGAAAGCCAGGGCGTCAGGCGGTGCGATATGTCGGAGGTCCACTTGCCGCCGATGAAGAGACCCAGCGTCATCTCGGCCTGATCGGCCAAGATAGGCTCGACCAGGGCCTCGATGTGAGCGGGGCCGAAGCTTTCCAGATCCGCGTCCAGGAGCAGGATAGCGCCGGCACCGGCGGCCGCGCTGAGCCCAGTGTGTACAGTTGCTCCCTTGCCGCGGTTGTGATCGTGGTGCAGCACGCGCACGCGCGGGTCGCGGGTTGCCGCCGCGCGGGCCTCATCCAGGGTACCGTCCACGGAGCCATCGTCCACGACGAAAATGGAGTCCAGGCAGTCGACGAAACGCAGGCCGGCCAGCACGTTCCCAACGCGTCCCGATTCGTTGTAAGCTGGAATGATGCATGCGACCCGCCGCGCGAGAGGGCGGCGCGCGGTGTTGGCCGCGCCTCTCGCGGCCTGAGTCTTCCGCTTCACATTCATTTCTATTTCGCTCACTCCGTCTCCTGGTCCATCAAGTCCCGTCTGGGTGCAGTACCAATAAGGGGCGGCCATGCGCGCGTCGTGGGAGGGGACTCTCGCGGGCCCGGTCTGGTGCATTCTCAGGCGCGGATATGTGGGAACGGCCTCCGCGCAGCTCCGGACCACTCGCATTCTAATCCACATGGGTGGTCCATTTCCAGTGTGCCGCTCGTCGCCGGATCGCCAACGGGCGAGCCGGCAGGTCACCTGAGTTGTTGCTTGACACGATATACGCCCGTCATCCTGCCAGGTTTCGGGCGGTTCCAGGCTTCCGTTGCCAGTGATCGGCGATGTGGTCTTCAGTTGAACGCCAAAGTGTGTAACCTTAGAAGAAGATGTGAGTCTAACCAGGATGAAGCCCACGGGTGTCGGTGCGCGATGCGGAAGCGCTCCGCCGTCGGGCGCGCGGCCACCGAGGCGAACGAGATGCTGAGCGGAATGACATCGGTACGGCGGAGTGAGGCATGGGACGCCTGATCGCGAAGCAGACAACGCCGCCCACCCAGAATGACCCCAACACCGGCCGGCGAGGGCTGCGGCGCTGGCACTCGCACGCCACGCAGGTCAGCGAGTCGCGATGCGGACGATTCTCGTGCGGAGGTGTGCCCTCGCTGCGGCCTGGGCCGCCTGGAAGGCGACGCGCTGTTCAACCGGGCATGCACTGCATGCGGGCACGTGATCCATGCGTCGGCCTTCACCTGATGGCCGCGCGCGGCGGCGTGACCGAGCTGGAGTGAAAACTGGCTTTGAGCGGCGCAGATGAACCGACCTTCGACCGGACGGCCCATACTGCGGCGGATTGGGTATACTCACGGCGTTAGGATTTAGCGGTAGGAGGTTCGGAGGCAAGGGTATGAGTTTCGAATTGGGCAGCGGCGCGCAGGCTGAGACGGCGGACGACCGCCGAGTGAAAGACGTGATCGTACTGGGCTCGGGGCCGGCCGGGTTCTCGGCTGCGCTCTACGCCGCGCGCGCCGATCGCGCACCGCTCGTTCTGACGGGCCAGGAGCTTGGCGGGCAAGCTGGCCTGACTCACACCATCGAGAATTACCCGGGCTTCCCGGGTGGCGTGGGCGGCGCTGAACTCGGCCAACTCTTCCAGAAGCAGGCGGAGCGCTTCGGCGCCCGGGTGGAGCTCGACTCAGCGACCGCGATCGACCTCAGCCAGTGGCCGTTCCACGTCAAGACCTACTCGGCGGAATACGCCACGCGCACACTCATCATTGCGACCGGCGCGAACCCGCGCAAGCTGAACGTGCCCGGTGAGCAGGAACTCACTGGGCGCGGGGTGAGTTACTGCGCCACCTGCGACGGCTGGTTCTTCAAGGGCAAGGAGGTCGTCGTCGTGGGCGGCGGCGACAGCGCACTTGAGGAGGGGCTCTTCCTCACGCGCTACGCCTCCCACGTGACGATTGTCCACCGCCGCGAGGAGTTGCGCGCCGGGCGCATCTTACGGCAGCGCGCGGAACGCAATGAGAAGATCTCCTTCAGACTGAACACGGTGGTGCAGGCCATCCGCGGCGAGACGGCCGTGACCTCCGTCGTGCTGCGCCATGTGGCCTCCGGCGCGATCGAGGAGAAGCCGATGCAAGGAGTGTTCATCTTCATCGGGCACGACCCGAACACCGAATTCCTGCGCGGCCAGGTCGATCTCGACGCCAAGGGCTATGTGGTGGCCGATGCGCGCATGCGCACCAGCGTGCCGGGCGTGTTCGTCGCGGGCGAGGCGGCCGATTCCGTATTCCGGCAGGTGGCCACCTCGGTGGGCATGGGCGTGGCGGCCGCGATGACGGCCGAGACGTGGCTGGCCGAACGCGAGGCCGAGTTGGCCGAGGCGGGTGCCTGAGAGGCTCCACGTGAATCAAAAGCCCGCGGCCTTGGCCGCGGGCTTTGCTTGTACGCCCAGCATGGGCGATCCGCGTTCAGTAACGTGGCAATTCCGGGTCCGCCTCCACGCTGTAGGCATCCAGCCCGCCGCGCAAGTTGACCACCTGGGTGAACCCGTGACCGCTAAGGTAGAGGGCCGCGTACAAGCTGCGGATGCCGTGATGGCAGTAGACCACCAAGCGTTCGGCCGTGTTGAGCGCTTGCGACCACTGCGCGATATCTTCCAGCGGCCGCAGTTCGGCGCGCGGCAGGCGGCAAACCTCCCACTCGTCGGGTTCGCGCACATCGATCAGCCGCACCGGCTGGTCTTCCTCCAGCCACTGCATGAGCTGGCGCGGCCCGATTTCCGCGAAGGCGTCCTCAGCCACCGAGCACCTTGAGGGGTATGGGGGTGAAGACGAGGACGAAGACGATCAGGCCGAGCAACGCCAGGGCCTTGCGCCGACCGTCGAGCTGGGTAATCTGGTCCAGAGGTTCGGCATGCACGCGACCGAAGACCAGGATCAGGAATAGAAGCAGCAGCCATCCCTGCCAGACAATGGCCAACAGCCCGAGCAGGATGAGGATGACCGGCAACGCGCGGTTGGCCTTTGACCCGAAAAGGGTATACAGCAGGTGACCCCCGTCGAGCTGGCCAGCGGGGATCAAGTTCATGCCGGTCACCAGCAGCCCGGCCCAACCGGCCCACGCGACCGGGTGCAGCATGACGTCCATTCCGCCGAGCGGCAAGGGAGTGCCGAGAAGCCAGTAGCGTGCCCAGTGGAGCAACGGGGGCAGCGCGTAGTGTGCGGGTTCCGGCAGCATCCGGCCGAACACCAGGAACTTGGCCAGGAGATAAAGCAGCGAATTCCCTTCCAACATCAACTGCTGGATGCCCGCGACGGAAGACGGCAGGGGTTCAATGCGTGACAAGCTCAGCCCGTACAGCAAGACCGGAATGGCCACCACCAGCCCAGCCAACGGACCGGTCACGGCGATATCGACTAGGACCCGCCGGTTGCGCGGGGGCTCCTTCATTGAGATGAAGGCGCCCATTGTGCCAAAGACGCTCAAGGGCAGTGGAATGAAGTAGGGCAAGCTCACCGCGGTGCGATTTCGCCGCGCGGCCAGGTAGTGGCCGAATTCATGGACTCCGAGGATGCCGAGCAGGCTGGCAGCGAACGGCAACCCGGCCGGCAAATTGCGCCCGATGAGCAACAGATTGTCGAGGAAAGAGACTCCGCCCGCGCCGCCAAGGGGGGCGGGGCCGGTGTAGCTCATGCTCGCGCCGACGAACAGGACCGAGAGCAGGGTGAGCACGAAGAGCACCAGGTTGACCCTGGCGTCTGAGGCACGGGGTTCGTGGACTCCCTGCACCAGAAAGACAACATGGTCCTCCCCCTCCTGGCGGAAGAGCGGCGTAAAGCCGACCGGGCGCACGGCCGCTGCCAGTTCGTCGTACGCTTCGACCGAATCCTTGAGCAACCGCCCGCGAAACCGGAAGCGGAAATTCTGGTTGGGGGATCCCAGGGTGGTGTCGTGGATGGCCAGAACGCGCGCAACGAGTGAGGCAATGCGCGAGTGATCGAGATCCTGACTGACCTCAGACGGCATACCAAACCTCAAGGCGGGGATGGATGGGGGTCGAACCCACCGCGGCTCGCAAGCGACCCGCCAGCGGTTTTGAAGACCGAGGGGCCCACCGGGGCCCAGCCATCCCCAGAAAAAGGATTGGGTCGCGCTAGCCTTCGCCCGACGATGGGGTCCATCCTGGTCGGCGCGAAGGGCCGGCGCGTACCCCGAGAGCGGATTTTATCACGCGCCCTTGGCCGGACGAGTCTCACCTCTCGCAATGTGCAGGTTGGCCACCTCCAGCCACTGAGGCTCGCTAATGGGGACCACCCCAAAGCGCATGCCATTCTCGGGCGAGGCCACGGCAAACTGGTTGTCCATCCAGATCACCAGCCCCAGCGGGGCCTTGGGCGGTTCGGCCGAGACGGCCAGTATCTCTCCATCCATGAGAAACACCACGCGATCCAACCGCCAATCGATGACATACGAATGCCACTGCGAAGGGTCGAAGTGCAGGCGGGTCTCCTCCGCATGATAGAAGCGCCGCATGAGGGCCATCAACCCGCGCCGCAACGGGGGCAATTGCATGCCCAGAAAGGCACCCGCCACGCCGGGCAAAAGCAATGCCGGGTGCAGCGGCCGCGAGCGCAGCGTGGCCGTTTTCCAACCCTCTCCGGAGACTTCGTGATGGAGCCGTATGTCGGAAGGTGGCGAGGCATAGAAGAACCAGGCCGTCTGCGGAGTCTGCGGCACGCGGCGCGCCGCGCCACGGGCGCCGAACCCAAAGCTGAACGGGTCGTTCCAAAACCCGAAACCGAAAGTGCCCGCCGGGCGGGGGGTGGAGCTACGCGCGCTCAGGCTCAGCCGCACAGGAGGCGACCAGGGCAAGGCGCGCCGCGCCAATTCGCGATGGTCGTCAAGTTGCGCATCGGCGTAGCGCCTCGAGGCGGAAAGCGAAAGCCGCCATTGAATTTTCTCGTTCGAAGCGGTGGCCGAGTCGGCGCGCCCCGTCCCCAATTCGAGGGGCGTGAGGTGAAGCGGCACGTCGACAGCTGCAGGTCGCGACATTCCATCGAGTATAATGGATTCTATTCGTGGAGGGCGCATGGAAATCACCTGGTACGGGCACTCCTGCTTTCGTCTGACCGAACGGGGTGTGGCCTCGGTCGTCACCGATCCATACGACGAAAGCATCGGCTACAGCGCCCTGCGCCTCAAGGCCGATATTGTCACCGTCAGCCACGAAGCGGCCGGTCATAGCGATGTGGACGCGGTCAAAGGCGAGAAACGCGTCATCCGCGGGCCTGGCGAGTTCGAGATCGGCGGGGTGTTTATCACCGGCGTGGGCACCCACCACAACGGCGACGAGGCCGTGGCCAAGCGCAAGCCCGCCACCAAGCGTGAGTCCAACACACTGTATTTGTTCGACTTCAACGGTCTGACCATTGCCCACCTGGGGGATCTTGACTACGTTCCTACCCAGCAGCAGATCGAAGACCTGGGCGCGGTCGAGGTGCTGCTCGTGCCGGTGGGCGGAGGCGAAGCGCTCACCGCTTCGCAGGCGGCTGAAGTGATCAGCTTGCTCGAGCCGTCGATTGTTGTGCCGATGCATTACAAGACGCCCGACACGACCCTCAAGCTCGAGTCCTTAGGCAAGTTTCTCAAGGAGATGGGTCTCTCGGCGCCCAAACCGGTCGAGTCGCTCAAGCTCGGGCGCTCCGATCTTCCGGAAGAAACGCGGGTGGTGGTCCTCGATTACAAACGCGGCTGAGCCCAGTCGGCGGCGGAAGCGGAGCGCGGCGCAGGGCGGCGCGGGAGAGCAATGGCACCCATCAAGCTGCTGATGACCTGGGACATTCAGCCAGGCAAAGAACAGGAATACTTCGAGTTCATCGTGCGCGAGTTTCTGCCCGGCATGCAAGGGCTGGGCATCGAGCCGACGGATGCCTGGTTCACCGCCTACGGGGACGCGCCGCAAATCATGGTCGGCGGCAGCACGACGGAAATGGGTTCAATGCAGCACGTCCTGGCCTCGGCCGGCTGGGTGGATCTGCGCGAGAAACTGATGCAGTACGTCGACAACTTCGCCTTCAAGCTGGTCAGGGCGCGGGCCGGGTTCCAGCTGTAGCTTTCAGAAAAAAGGACGAGGGCGGCCAAAGGCCGCCCTCGTTTTGTTCCTGCCCGCGGGCAGTCTATTCCGTCTCCGGCTTGCTGGGTGCGCTTTCGCCCTTGCCGCCTTCGCCCTTGCCGCCCTCGCCTTTGCGGCCCTCGCCCTTGGCGCCTTCGCCCTTGCTGCCCTCGCCCTTGCTGCCCTCGCCTGCTTCTTCGGCCTTCTTGTCGCGCGACGGACCCTGGCCGGAAGGCGATCGATGATCGGTCGAATACCAGCCGGACCCCTTGAAGATTATCCCGGCCGGTGTGAAGACCTTCTTGAGCGATTTCTTGCCGCACTCTGGGCACTTGACCAGAGGCGCATCGTCGAAGTGTTGTTGACGGTCGAACTGCACGCCGCAGGAGCTGCAGCGATAGGTGTAGATCGGCATTTCTTTCCTCGTGATTGCCTGCGAACCTCGCGGGATTATAGCGCCGCGATCCTTGCCTGTAAAGACCTTGAATGCGAGCCGATCCGTGCCCCCTGCGAGCACTTCGCCCCGGCCTCCCCGCACGGCCCAGGTGAGGCTGTTGAGCTCATGGATTTCCTTGGCTGGAGTACGTGGGGGGCCGACGAGGCTGTGGGTGCCAAAGGTGGAGCAAGAGCGCCAGGGCGATCCTCGCCAGGCTGACAATGAGCAGGAGCGGTGGTTGGAGGATGACGCCCGACGTCAGACCGGCCACGAGGAAATATGCATGGAATCCCAGCGGCACCGCCCAGGTGGGTGGCGGCGCGCCGCGCGGCAACTTGGGACGCTGAGAAAGAACGATGGCCAACGCGGCAATCAGCACCGCGGCGACCAGCGGACCGTGCCAGGCGAAGGGGGGGAGGAAGGCGATGAGCGCATTGGTAGCCAAGACCCCTGCCAACCCGAGCACGAGGGCCGCCAACGGAGCCAAGGCGCGCCCGGTGCGGCCGCGGAGAAGCGCGGCCAGACGGCACCCTGCAGAGAACGAAACGATGACCCAGAACCATGCCCAGAAGTTGGCGAATGGCACGCCGAAGTAGTTGAAGCGCAATCCCTGACCCCAATCCCACATTCCCAGTCGGATGGCCACCGCATCCATCGCCAGGTCAATATTCAGCGCCAGCAGGCCGTCGAGGATTGGACGTGCCCATTCGGGCAGGCGCGTAGCATTCGAGAAAGTCATCGCGCTGTATACGATGCAGCCCCAGGCCACGGCCACCATCAGAGGGACATCAAACACCATCACGCCGAAAGTTCCATAGTGCTAGGCCTGCAACTGGCGGAGGGTCGCCAATTCGAGCAGCAAACCGAACACCACGCCGGAGATCAAGCGGGCCACGCCTACCCAGCCTTGCCTGGCGGCATGCACAAAACAGACGAGGAAGAGGCCAAGGACGACCAATTCGTTGACCAGGAAGTACAAGTTGAGAATCGGGTGGCGATCTCCTCAAGCGGTAGGCGCAGTCTCGATTCTAGCGCGGCGCGATCCCCACGCGCGGTGCGGAACGACATCGCGCACTCAGGGGCGTGCGGCGGGCGCCCAGGCCTAACGATGGGCGTGCAGCCCGCCGAATGCCGTGCCGCGCGACACCCGGCGTACAATTCCCAGCGCACCCCCGTCATATTGAGGCGCGACCCTCACGGCACAGTGTGCTCGCGCAAGCGGTGAGAACCTCGAGGTCGATGTGGAGTCCGGGCGACACGAATCGCTGGCTTTCGATCGCGCCGCGGAGATCTACGATCAGACGCGCGGCTTTCCGCCTGGCGTGGGCGAGAAGGTGGCGGCTGCGCTGCTGCCGCATCTGCCTCGCCCGGCGCGCGTGCTGGAGGTGGGGGTCGGGACCGGACGCATCGCCCGCCTGCTGCTCAATCTCGATGTGCCCGTTGTAGGGGTTGACCTCTCGCGGCCGATGATGGATCGACTGCGGGACGCGCAGCCCGCGGGCGCGGCTGCCGTGCGTCTCATCCAAGGCGACGCGAGGCGGCTGCCCTTGGCAGCCGGCGCGGTCACGGCCGTGATCGCCGTACACGTCTTTCATTTGGTGGGAGATGCTGAGCAGGCGATGAACGACGTCCTGCGCGTGATTGCCTCGCGGGGCGTGGTCGCGGTCGGGTGGAACTGGCATCCGCCGACCTCAATCGGACGGCGCGTGCGCCGTGCATGGCGCGAGATCGTCGCGCAGCATGGCGCCGACATGGGCGCTCCAGGGCTGCGTGAGATGGAGGCGCCGGTGACGTTCTTCCGCAGCCGAGCGCGCCGCCATAGCGAGATCCTGGCCTGCGAGTGGCACGTCGCGCGATCGCCCCGCCAGGCCTTGGAGGATGTCGAGAAGAAGTCGTTCTCCAGTTCGTGGGTGGTCAGTGAGGCGGTATTCCCCGTTTGCCTCGCCGAACTGCACGTGTGGGCGGAACGCGAGTTGCCCGACCTGGACCGCCCGCGCTACGAGCTACGCCGGTTTGTCTGGCACATCTTCAGCGAGTGGCGCGCCTGAGGCGGCCGAAGCCGATGACCCCGCCGCGCGCTTCAGACGGCGGGCCACCCAGGCAAAGATATCATGCCGGTATTCTCTCCACACGTGGATCATGCTCGGCAGCGCGGAGAGGAAGATCACCACCAGGACGATCAACAGGAAGTAGCGGTCGATTCCTGGCAGAGCCTCGCCCAGGAAATAACCAGCTGCGGTCACCCCCACCGCCCAAAGCAATCCCCCTAGAATGTTAAAGAAGAAGAAGCGCCGATACGGCATTTGCACTGCCCCGGCGACGATCGGGGCGAAAGTTCGGATGAAAGGCATGAAGCGCGCCAGCACGATCGTCTTGCCGCCGTGTTTCTCGTAGAAGGTCTTTGCCGCGAGCAGGTTCTTGCGCCGGAAGAGAATTGAGTTTTCGCGGTTGAAGATGGGCGGGCCGGCCTTCTTCCCGAACCAATAGCCCACGTTGTCGCCCAGCACGGCCGCTACGGGGAGCGTAAGCAGCAGGATCCAGATTTCAAGTTCACCATGTGCGGCGAGCAAGCCTGCAGTGAGCAGCAGGCTGTCGCCGGGAAGGAAGAACCCGAAGAACAGGCCCGACTCGGCGAAAATGATCCCGATCAGCCCGAGATACCCGACCGTTTCAATCAACTTAACCAGGTCGAAACCCATCCACACTCACTCTCTATCCCGCGCGCCGCATCAGGAGTTGGGGAGGGCAGATTATACCCGAGCGATTCGACATCCAGCGCGAGCAGAAGCCCAACAAGGAGTCGATCGCTCCGTAATCCCCGTCTGCCCCGAGTTGAGACTTGCGCGGGAGGGCGGCCGCCTGGAGGACCGTCCGGCACTCGGACTTACCTCGCGTGCACTTGCCTCGCGTGCAGTTGACTCTGTGCAGCCTTGACCCTATACTCGTTCTAGAACTCCGCAGTGCTCCTTCGTTCCCAGCCACCGGTCCAGGTCCTCGGAGGGAGGTCCTGGGCGACGCATTCATCCACCTGGCAGAGAGGAGAGAGGATGATGGCGGATCGACCCTGGCTCAAGAACTACGACCCTGGCGTTCCACGGACACTCGATCTCCCGAAGGTTCCCCTGTTTCGCTTCTTGGAAGACGCAGGCGCCAAACACCCGGACGTCCCGTGCACGATCTTTAAGGGCGCCAAGATCACCTACCGCGAGATGGACGGGCTCGCCAATGCGCTTGCGGCGGCGCTGGTGGAAATGGGCGTCAAGCGCGGCCAACCGGTGGCCATGTTCATGCCCAACACCCCGCAATTCGTGATGTGCTTCTATGGCATCCTCAAGGCGGGCGGCGTGGTGGTGGCGACCAACCCGCTCTACACCCCGCGCGAGATCGAGCACCAGATGAAGGACGCGGGTGCCGAGATCATGATCTTGACGAGCAACTTTTACTCGCGGATCAAGGAAGTGCAGCCGTCCACCAAGCTGAAGAAGCTGATCGTCACGAATATCAAGGAAACACTGCCGCCGCTCCTGCGTGTGCTGTTCACGCTGGCCAAGGAGAAGAAGGAAGGCCATCGCGTTGAATTGGCGGCAGGCGATATGTGGCTGAAGGATCTGTTGGCCAAATACGCCGGTGCGGCCAAGCCCAAGATCGTGATCGGCCCGGATGATTTGTGCATCTTCCAGTACAGCGGCGGCACCACCGGCGTGTCGAAGGCGGCCGTCTCGACCCATATGGCGCTGCTCTCCGACACGCTCGCCATCCGCTCGTGGATGCCCAACTTGCGCGAGGGTCAGGAGCTGATGCTGATGGCCATCCCGCTCTTCCACGTGTACGGTATGGTGGCGGGTATGAGCATG
>Ga0315274_10014694_pt1 | contig 11095 bp, 7 predicted proteins | sample YL17G02_20_MG_FD_203700 | JGI IMG/M metagenome (GOLD analysis project Ga0315274, IMG submission 203700) | Sediment microbial communities from Yellowstone Lake, YNP, Wyoming, USA - YL17G02_20 | ecosystem: Environmental > Aquatic > Freshwater > Lake > Sediment | place: USA: Wyoming | collected...
ATAGACAGTCTCCAGTACCGTTTGAAAACATGAGGAAGGCAGTACGTGGGAAACAAACAATGCCCCCATTGCGGATACTCCAATCCTCCAGCCGCTACCTTCTGCGGTGAATGTGGGCGCCCCTTGCTGGCCGGTCATCCTTGTCCCAACTGCGGTTTCACCGGCGGTCTACCCGAGGCGGTTTTCTGTGTCCAGTGCGGCGCGTCGCTGCGCAAGCGATCGCGTCCCTCGTTTGCCTGGGTGGGCGGGCTGGCGCTGCTTCTGCTCCTGGTTGCGGCGGTCGTCGTGTGGCAAACAGGGTTGTTCGAGGAATGGACTGCCGGTCCATCTGTGCCATCCGCCAGCCGTTCAGCAACCGCAACGGCTGCTTTCATAGCGGAAGAAGCTGTGGCAGCGACGATGTCTGCGCTGACCGCTCTACCACCCACTGATATGTCAACGCCATCCTTCACTCCTACCCAACCACCTACGGCCATTCCTCCACCAACTGTTACTCGCCCCCCCACAGCCACTCCTTCACCAACCGTCCCCCCGTCGCCCGCTTATACTCCTTCCCCCACCCCGTGCCCGGTGGCGGTCTACGGCGCTTTTTCCGAAGTCTGGCTGGCCCATGCCAGCCAGTTGGGCTGTCCGTCGTCTGCCAGCAAGACCAACGCGTGGATGGCCCAGGAAGATTTTCAACAGGGGCGTATGTTCTGGCGGAAGGATAATAACAAAATCTATGCCTTGTATCACAACGGCCGGTGGGAGCGTTACGACGACTTATGGCGCGAAGGTGATCCGGCGTTTACCTGCGGGACACAGCAGAATCCCCCTACGCCGATCCGCGGGTTTGGTGAAGTGTGGTGTACATACACTGCTGTCCAACAGGGTTTAGGCGACGCGACCGGCATCGAATGGGGTGAGTATGGTGCGGTACAGGATTTTGATAACGGCCTGATCCTGCAAACAGGGAGCGGAGAGGTTTACGTATTCTACAGCGACGGGACCTGGAGATAATTGGGAGGAAACCGATGGCTGAGAATTCAGGAGGGAACATTTGCCCTCAATGCAATCGACCTTGGACCGGCAAGCGCAATTTTTGTCCTTATTGCGGCTATTCCTTCCGGACCGAACCGGTTGAGACTAAGCCACCAGCAGTAGTAACAACTCCCCCCATCCAACCGCAAATCAAGCCAGAAAGGCGGGAGCCTGCTGCGCCTGCGCAGCTTCCCGCCCGCCCACAGCGACCCCCGGCGGTCAACCGTTTCAGGATTGTAGACCGGCGCGTGCTCTTTGGCATCCTGGGAATGGTAGACATCCCGGTAATCATCACCCTGCTCGTTCTGCTGTTGTGGCCGCGCCTCGCTCAACCATCTGCTCCGTCGGCGTGCGAGCAACTCGACCTGGCCAAGTTCACCCCGGAACGATATGAGCGCGGCATCGGCGGCGAGATGACAGAGGACACAGTGTTTAACGCCGATACCGAGTATTTGATCCAGGATACCCTCGTCGTTCCCCAGGGTCGCCGGCTGCTCATTCAAGCTGGCGCCAGCTTGGTGTTTGACGAGGGCATAGCGTTGGACGTGTACGGCAAGTTGTACGTGTGTGGCAGTGAAAGAAAACCGGTGACATTTACGTCTGATAAGGGAGAGCCGGGTAGTTGGCCAGGGCTCCGCTTCTACAACGTAGATGAAGAGTCCGTGCTCAGTCACGTCCTGGTTCAGTTTGCAGGGGATAGGGCCATTTACCTGGAAAACAGTACTCCCGCGCTGTTGGACGTCAAAATCGCCAACAGCAGTGGTTTTCCCATCAGCTCCGATGGCAACGCTTTGCCAAAATTCCTTGGAGACGTTGATTTGGACGACAACCCCTTTAAGGGGATCGAGATCCGGTCGGGAACAGTGAACAATGAAACCGTTGCATGGCCTAACCAGGGGTTTGTATACGTGGTATCCGGCCCATTGGAAGTTGGTGCTAACACAAGCCTGACCATTGGCCCGGATGTCATCATCAAGTTCTGGCACGCGCCCCAGGGTAACCCCCCGGGCATCGGGGTGCGCGGCCTTTTGAAAGCGGAAGGGGCAAAGTTCACATCTGTATATGATACCCGGGAAGAGATGGGCGGCGCTACTTATTTGGAGGCGCGGGATCCAGGGCCGGGCGATTGGGTTGGAATCGGCTTCTACGAAAGTAGCGGTAAATCCTACCTGCGCCGTTGCCTGATTCAATATGCCGGTCAGCAGCAACGAGGCGCGGTCTCTATGGAAGCCAGTTCACCGGAGTTGAGCGAGGTGACGATTGCCGATGGCGCATGGTATCCCATGAGCGTGGATGCCAACTCTTTCCCAACGCTCAACAACGTGATACTGACTGATAACGACCCTGGCGATGCCGTTGAGGTACGCGGAGGGTCCACCGTCGCTGGCCGAGAAGAGCGGACATGGGAACCACTAGGGGACAAAACCCAGATCGTGCGCGTGATTCGGGGTGAGGTAACCGTGGAGCCTGAAGCGACGTTGACGATCGAACCGGGAGTGGTCATCAAGTTCGAGGAAAACGGCAAGCTCGTCATCGGAGGAACACTGCGCGCAGTGGGAGGCAACAAGGATGCGGAACGTATCGTCTTCACCTCGCTACGAGATGGGGACTACGGTGGAGATACCGACAAAGCCACGGGGCCTCAAGATAAACGAAGTTGGGGCGGGATCGTCTTTGACAAGGCTGATGCAAATTCGGTGCTTCAAAACTGCATTATGCGTTATGCCTCAATTTCGCTCGCGGACGCCTCTCCGCGCCTGATTGATAACCTGATCACGGAGAGCGAATCGGCCGGTATATGGGCTTCTCCCGGCGCGTCACCGGAACTGCGGGGGAACCAACTGGAGCACAACGGGTGGGACGGCATAGCCATCTGGCAGGCGGAGCTCAAGTCCGATCAGAACTGGCCCAGGATAGGAGAAGGGGATGCACAGTTGATCCGCATCCTGGCCGGCGAGATAACGGTGGTGGACGGAGCGACGTTAAGTATCGAACCTGGTACGATCATCAAGGTCAGTTCGGGTGGGAAACTGAGAATCTATGGCGGATTGCGCACGCTGGGGCAGGCCGACCTGCCGGTCGTTTTCACTTCCCTGAACGATGACAGTGCGGGCGGAGACACCAACCGCAAACTTGAAGAGGCCGTTGCCGGCGACTGGGCTGGCCTTGAGGTCGGCGCCAATGCCCAGGTTTATCTTGGCCACACGATCATTCGTTACGCGCTGAACGGGCTGTCACTGTACGGTGGCAACGTTCCCACTATCGAGGGGTGGCTGCGAGTAGAGGATGGGAAGAACGCCTTATGGTGCGATAGCGCACTGCGGATGCCCGGCTCTTTTCAGCCCGAAGGCAACGAGGTCAATGAGATCCAATGTCCCGTTCATTAGGGTGAGGTAAGTCAAATGCTGTATCGATCCTGCCCCAATTGCTGGCGCAAGGTAGAAGATCCCGAAGCGGAGTTTTGCCACTACTGCGGCGTCAATTTGCGCGAGCGGACGCACGCCAGCGTTCAGCCTCAGCCTGTGACCAACGCGATCGTATTGAACAAGACTCCACTCACCATCGGGCGGGGCGAATTCAACGACATTCGATTAGATCACCCGGCCATCTCAAAGCAGCACGCCCGGCTGGAATGGCGCTCGGATAAAAACGCCTGGTACGTCGTTGACGAGATCAGCGCGCGAGGCACTTTCGTCAACTACCAGCAGGTTCCCCACGGCCCGGAGGGATCGCCGGTCAACCCGACCACTGACACCGTCTGGATCGCGCCTTACTCCTTCCAACTGGTGTGGGGAGATCAACAGCGGCCTTATTTTGAGCCAGCGCGCCTTCGCATAGATGTGGAGAAGCTGGTGCGCACGGTCAAGCACGAGAAAACGAAGCAACCCTTCACAATTCTCAACCTGGAATCGACCCCGCTTTCCTTCCGACCGGGTGAATTCATCGCCCTGGTCGGAGGCAGCGGAGCCGGAAAGTCCACGCTGATGAAGGCGCTACTGGGGCTACCGCCGGCTCAGGACGGGATCGTTTACGTGAGTGGTCGTCCATTCATCATCAATGGGGAGCCTCAACGTTTCGAGGCGATGCACGCCATCGTCGGGTACGTGCCCCAGGAAGACGTGGTGCACTATGAACTGACACCCCTGGAGGCTATGGACTACACCGCGCGCTTTCGTCTTTCGCCAGACCTGAACAAGGGCGAGCGGATGGCTTACATCCAAAAGACGCTTGAGACCGTTGAACTCTGGCCGCACCGCAACAAGCTCATCCGCAAGTTGAGCGGCGGACAGCGTAAACGGGTGAACATCGCACTGGAATTACTGGCGCAACCACGACTGCTTTTTCTGGACGAGCCCACCTCTGGCCTGGATCCAGGGTTGGATCTATCCATCATGGATCTGTTGCGCAAGTGGGCCACCGACCCGGCCGATCCACGCACCATCATATTAGTCACTCACGCCACAGAGAACGTGACCAGTTGCAAATACGTGGCCTTTATGGCGCCGGGAGGGTACGTGGCCTATTTTGGCCCGCCGGACAAGGCATTGAGCTATTTTGGCGTGAAGCGGTTTGCCGAGATTTATCGGGACGTCGGCAGTTACCAACCGCGCGAGTTGAGTTCCCCACAGAGCAGCGGTGCGGATGTGCCCCTCCGTGACGTCCAGGAACTGGTGCTCAGGTTTCAAAACTCTGAGGATCACTTTCGGTACGTTGAAGCGCGCCAGTTGGATGAAGCGGACAAGCTGCCTGTTGCGGAGACGACGCCGGGCGACCAGGGCCGCCACTCCATCGTCCCCGGCCCGGCGGAGCGCGAGCGGTTCTGGCGGCAATTCAAGGTTCTGGCGGCGCGTTATTGGAAACTCATCCGGCGTGACCGGATGAATTTCGTCACCCTCTTGCTCCAGGGTTTCCTGGTGGCGGGGCTTCTGTGGGCGGTGGCCCGGCCGGATACGTTTCAGCCCAAGGGGGCTGAAAATGCGCAGACGGTGCTGTTCATCATGGCCTGCGCGGCAGTCTGGCTGGGCATCCTCAACGGAACTAAGGAAATTGTCAAAGAACAGGATATCTATTTACGTGAACGCCGATATGGACTGGAGGCTGCTTCATACGTGCTGTCCAAGTTGACCGTCCTGGCCACTGTCGGGGCGGTGCAGATGGGCACTTTGCTCCTGATCGTCAGCTACCGTTTCACGTTGCCGGAGCGTGGGACGTTAGGGGCTTGGTCGCCGGCCTGGTTGGAGTGGTTCATCACCCTGGAGCTCACGTTGGTTTCAGGGCTGGCGCTGGGGCTGTTTCTATCGGCCAGCGCGACGACGATTGACGCAGCGACCGCCATCATGTTTGTGCTGTTGCTCATCCAGGTGATGTTCGCCGGCCTCTTCTTTCCCGACGCCCGGTCGGCGGACATCCTTTCCATCTTCACTTTCAGTCGCTGGGGGTTAGAGGCAGTTGGAACCACGGCCGATCTGAACGGGTTGCTGTCAAGAGCGGTGGGCAGTTCCTACCAGCCAGATGAAGCCTACACTTTTTCGGCGCTGCACCTGTGTACGCGCTGGGCTGTGCTCAGTGGGTATATCATCATTCTGGCAGCGGCTGCCAGTTTACGTCAGGCTCGGAGGCGATAGCAGTAGTAAGTAAGGAGGTGGAGAGATGTACTGCATCAAATGTGGAGCCAAGATCGAGGGGAATCCGAAGTTTTGTCACTATTGTGGCCAGCCGGTTGTGCAGGCGAGCAAGCCTGGATCTCAACCCCCGCCTATCCCGCCGATGGCTTCCTATGTCCCACCAACGTATCCTCCCGTCGCACCGCCGACTGCCCCGCGGTTCCGGAGAAAAGCCCGGCCCAAGTGGCTGGCGACCGGTAGAATTGTGCTGTTAGCACTGATACTTGTCTGCGGCGTTATTGCACTCAGTGTTTACCTGGGGTTGGGCCTCTATCGCACCAACCAAGCCGCTCGGATCGTTCCCGCCCAGACAACTGCTTTCGTCTGCATCAGCCCTAGCCTGCTGCAACTGCCTCAATTGCGTAACGCGGATAATCTGATCCCGGGCGCGGCGGCCTTGGCGATATTGCCCGGGGTTCAGGAGGCGGCCCTGGCTGTTCAAGACAGCTTTGCCCTTGAACTTGACGTGGATCCAAAGAAAGACATCCTGCCCTGGATCGGCCGGGAAGCGAGCCTGGCCGTCCTGCCCACCGATCGAGAGAGCAGCAACACAAGTAGCGCGTCGCCCGGCCTGGCTGCGCTGACCAAGCGCAGACCCGGCGCTTATTATGGTTCGCCGCTCATCCTGACAGTCGCCACTCGCAACCTCCACGCTTCCAATGCCTTCCTGGAAAAGCTGCGCTCCCAGATGGAACGGCAAGATATTAAGTTTGCAGAAACGGCCTATCGGGACACACAAATCGTGGAGATAGTGTCTCCCTTCGGCATGGCGTTGTTTTATGCCACCTTCAACCACATGATTGTCGTAGCGACAGATATGAATACACTCCGCAGCTCGATTGACGCGGCCAGGGGGGACGACGTCCCTGTCTTGAGTGATCAGGAAGCTTTCAAAAAGGTGTTGGGTAGCCTGCCGACGAATCGCTTTGGTTACATATACCTGGACCGGACCGTACTCATGGGAGCAGCCGAGAACCCGGCCGTGGGAAGTCTTCAGGCGATTAAGAATGTGGGGGCCGCTCTGTCGTTAGCGAAAGACGGGCTGCGCTTTGACTATGTTGTCAGCTATGATGTGGATACCCTCTCGCAAGCTCAGAAAGACTCGTTGCGTCAATCACCAAGTTCCAACAAATTGGTTAACATAGCGCCGTCCGACAGTCTTGTATACATATCCGGGCAAAACTTACTCCTGGCGTGGGAGAGTCTTGTAGGAGAAGCAGTCCCTCAAGCTGCCCAGGAAGAGTGGATGCAGGACATCGTTCAAGAGATAGAGAATGAAACTGGCGTGCACCTGGTAGACGACCTGTTGTCCAAAATGTCTGGAGAGTACGCCTGGGTACTGGCTCCCGACTCAGGTAGTCTCCTGGGGAATGAAGACTTGCCTATCGGATTGCTGCTGTTTGTCCAGTTAAAAGATCAGTCTCGGGTAGAGCAGAGTTTGGAGGACCTGTCCAGGGCACTGTCCCAGGATAGCAGTCTTGATTTTTATCAGGATGAGGTCAACGGCGTGCCGGTGTGGCTACTGGAAAACGAGGAGGAAAACACCACGTTTGGCTATGGTTTTACCAAGAACACCTTGTTCGTTGGAACTTCCAATGATATGGTTCGTCTGGCCACCCAGTCTAAGGATTCGCCCCTCGCTAACAATAAGCTGTTCCGGAAAGCGATAAGACCTTTACCAGGCAAGAACCATGGATACGTTTATGTGGACGTGCAGCGGGGTGTGAGAATGATCTACCAGACAATGGATGACGATGCTCAGGAGAAGTTTGACGCCAGTGTACGACCTTACATAGAATCAATTCAGGCGCTTGGCATGGCAACGGAGCCAATGGATGGAAAGGGTCGGTTGCGCGGCGTCTTGTTTTTGTATGCTGAAACTGACAAGTAGTCTCAAGGAGGATGAAAGGATGAGCAGCGTTTTTAGTCGTATCCGTTCCGGCGCCAGCAAAGCGGCTTTTGAAGCCGATAAGCTACGCCGCATTGCCTCGGTCCAATCTGTCATCAAATCGCTCAAGGAAGAGATCACCCAGGCATTCTCCCGTGCTGGCTACGTAGCTTCTGACCTCCACCGGACTGGTCGCATCACACAGCCGGAGTTGCGGGAGGCTTGTGAACGTATTGCTTCGCTCCAGGCTCAGATTGCCGCTCGTGAACGTGAAATCGAGACCATTCGTAGCCAGGCCTATGTAGAGCCGACGCGTGGCCCGCAGTACGGGCACTTGTGCCCAAATGGGCACGGCGTACTGCCGCCTGGGGCACAGTTCTGCGCCGTATGTGGTGCCCAAGCCATCTACATCCCCCCGCAGGCCACAGGTACCTTTTGCCCGGCTTGCGGTACTGCTTCGGTTCCCGGAGCTCGCTTCTGTCCGAAGTGTGGTGCGACAGTTCCAGAGCCTGTCCCTCCGTCCCGAATTGAACAACTTTCCCATATTCCTGAGGAAAGTCCCTCTACATTATCATTGCCGACCTTGGGTGCCTCTTGCCCGGTCTGTGGCACAGCTTTGGCCTCAGAAGCTCGTTTCTGCCCAGAGTGCGGCGCGGCCATTCCAGAGCCACCTCCCTCACCCCCAGCTGCACCACAGCCCTTAGTCCTTGAGAAGAGTCAGCCTGCACCAGCACCACCACCCGTGGCTCCTGGCCTATGTCCCAAGTGTAACGCCTCTTTGGTCCCTGAGGCAGTTTTCTGCCCGGATTGTGGATATCGCCTTGTACAGAGCGCCGACGCAGCAGTAGCGGAGACAACCACCCTGGAGAAGAGTACGTCTTCGGCAGTGATAGAGCCATCAGTAGCAAACACTGATAAGACATCGGAAAGGTAGGAGTTAATCTTGTGTGGCATAGTGTAAGAGTAACACATTAAGGGTACCCATCAGTTGGCCCAGAGGCAACTGTCGTCGAAATTTGGTCGAACTGTGCAGAAGAAATGCGGGCAAGCAGTCCAATGGCGCTACGGCTTAGGCAAGCCAGCGCCGTCGCTGTTAACGCTGGGGACCCATCTGTTATCTTTGCCACTGTGAGCAGTGAGTTGGCAGAGAAGTGAAGTGACAGCATCGCCACTGGTTGTCAGGGGTAGTGTGTGACTGTGGCACCATTGGGAAATAATGAGTGATCATCACCCTTGGCCCCGCGGATTGCCTGCTCCAACTGTGGCAAGACCAACCTGTTTGGCCACTGTTTCTGTATCAGGTGTGGACATAGATTGCTGGCTGAGAAGCGAAGCTGGGTACCATGTACTGTGCCTACACGAGAAGTGCAGTCTGCTTAGCGATCGTCATGGCCAATACTATCGCCACCCACAGAGCATACTTGTTCTGATGATTGGACTTATTTGTTAGAGGGGTAGTGGGATGAAGAACTGCCCACACTGTGGATATACTAATGTCTCGGTGGCCACCTTCTGCACCGAATGCGGTCAGGAGTTACCATCTATCCGCCCCTGTCCTGGCTGTGGTTTCACTGGCAACCCACTCCAGGCGGCCTACTGTGTCCAGTGCGGGGTGTCACTGCGCGGTCGATCTCTTGTCCTCTTCATCTGGCTTGGCGGACTGGTGCTGGTTCTAGCCGCGGCTGTCGTCTTGTGGCAGATAGGACTACTCCAGAAGTGGGCGGATGATAATTCCACCCCATCTGCTGGACATCCGCAAATGCCAACAGCTACCTCTCTACTGAGAGAAGTAGTGGCAGATATGACGATCACCCTAACCGCTTCCTTACCCACTCATACATCGGCATCACCAATCTACAACCAATCACCTACTATTACTTCCCCACCAGCTGCTACTCGGCTGCCCACCGCTACCCCCCTATCACTCACAAACGCCCTCACTCCAAGCGAAGAGATCTCATCTCGTTGTCCCGGCGCGTCACCACAGCGTGTTCGTGTTGGTTATAGAGCAAGAGTTTGTACTGCATATGAAAACTTAGTAGTACGTGCGCAACCGGGGCGTGGCAGTCCTGAGATCACCCGCCTTAGACCGGGTACGTATGTCACGGTTGTCGATGGCCCTATTTGTGCGGATGTTTGGTCATGGTGGAAAGTCCAGAGTGATTCCGGAATAGTCGGATGGGTCGCTGAAGGGGGCGACGAGATTGATCCATATTTCATTTGTCCTGTAAGATAGGGAGTGCCTATCCATCCGCTTTCCTTCACAGGTTCGTTGTAAGATCTTTCCAGTGGTACAGGTCGGGATGGTCGTTCTACAAGCCTTTAGTTCAGTTGCTTGACCTAGCAATCCAGTGGTAGGCAGAATTGTGGCTCGTACCTATGGCTCCAGGCACCAGCTATCCCAACTCGGCTTGGGCTATCTTTAGCTTGTGCACGGTCCCGCTCCCGTAGGGGCACCGGGGCTCAACCTCGGCACAGGAGTCGAAGTCGTCTGGGTTCACGCCTAGTTCCCGATACTGCTACTAGACCACCTGACCCGTGTTGAACTAGTCTTTCAGCCACGAACGCAGCAGTCGATCCTCTTGGTCGTACACCAGAGGATGCCTGGGAACTTACCTTCCCGGCAAGCCTACACACCCGTTCAGATCAGCAATGTGTTCGACTGCTTCGTGCTCTCCCCGGCGGTCAGGATGGTGAACCGCCCCCACTCCGCGATGTGCCCCACCACTTGAGCGACCGTGCGGCCATCCGAACTGACTCGGGCGGCGTCTTGGGGGCTGATGGCTCGCACTGCGTCGAGATAGCGGGTGGCCACGTCAGTGTGCGGCCCGGCAAGAAGCCTGTGACGCTCGTGCGGCGGTTGGGCGGCGATTTCGACGCTCCGCCGATAGAAGCCTTCTGCTTTCACGGTCGCTCTCCCTCCAACGCATCTACCCGGTGTAATAGCTCTGCAGCGGCACGAGCACCCGCGTCGTACAGTCGAACTGCCGGGCCAGTCCCCTGCGCCAGGTTTCAGACAGGCGAACGGACGTCTGCGGGCCAAAGTCCCACAATCCCGCGGGAGTTCGCCTGTCCCACAGCCATTCGATCGCATCCTCCGCCTGCTCCTGCCAACCCGGGAAGCGGGAGAGCAGCGCCAGCGACGCGAACCAGTGGTCCAGGCTCCAGGTGTCCAGATACTCGTCCGGGGAGGACAGCCTCGCGCCCAGGTAACCGATGCCGCTCTCTCTGTGTCACACCCAGTCCAGCAGCGCCTGCTCCAGGTCGCGCGGCAGCGCGTCCGGGCGGCCACTGAGTAGCGCCAGTTGGTACTTGCCGCTGAGCACCGGGTAACTGTCTCGCACCGTCGCGCCGGTCAGTTCCCGATGGGCGAGCATCTCCGCCTCGGGGTCGTACCGGCCCGAGGTGAAGGTCCTCTGCGCGATGGACACCCACAGGTACCACACCTCGTCCAGGGCGGGATGGTCGGGCTGGACGAGCGCCAGCGTGGCGGCGGTGAACAGCCGCGCGCCGGTGGCCCAGC
>Ga0315274_10014695_pt1 | contig 11094 bp, 8 predicted proteins | sample YL17G02_20_MG_FD_203700 | JGI IMG/M metagenome (GOLD analysis project Ga0315274, IMG submission 203700) | Sediment microbial communities from Yellowstone Lake, YNP, Wyoming, USA - YL17G02_20 | ecosystem: Environmental > Aquatic > Freshwater > Lake > Sediment | place: USA: Wyoming | collected...
CTCCATGATGGCCCTTGAGAAGGATTTTATCGGTTATGTGGTGTCAAACTCGGCCCCGATGATGGCTCCCTTTGGTGGGCGAGAGCGGATCATTGGTAACAACCCCATGTCCTATGCCTTCCCAACTGGCACCTATCCACCGGTAGTTGTGGATTTCTCCTGCAGTGTGGTTGCGTCGGGAAGGTTGATCTTGGCTCGTAAGAAGGGTGAAAAGATTCCTTTGGGATGGGCCGTTGACAGAGAAGGAGTGCCCACCGAAAACCCCTACGACGGCTATGAGGGTGGCGGGTCCCTGTCCCCTATGGGAGCTCATAAGGGTTATGGATTGACCCTGGCCCATGAAATGCTCACGGCCATATTGACTGGGGGTAAGTGGACACGCAATATCAAGAGCCTTTATGAGGAGGACAAATCCGGCATTCAGGGAACATGCCACTCCTTTATGGCGTTGGATCCAGAGTGTTTTTGCGGGAGGGAAGCGTTCAAGCAGAGTATGGATTTATATATCAAGAGTATCAAAGAGAGTGGAAAGGCTAAGAATGTCCAGGAGATTCTGATGCCTGGCGAACCCGAATTCAGGACCGAATCCGAGCACTTGGAAAAGGGTATTCCGCTTGCATCCAATACGGTTGATGAATTGATCTCCCTCGGTCAATCATTAGGCATCTCGATACGTTTTATTGAGAAAATAATAATGGGGGCAAGTTTTTAATGTTAACATTTGATTTGAATTAATCAATAACGTTATTTCCTAATCTTGTCCTCTCTTTCAATCGAAAATGATGTTAATCCTCACTCTTTGTAGGTGCTATCCTTAAAAAGCTACCCGCTTAATTTGACTCCGATCTAAAATTTTTCACAAACTCCTTTTTTGATTGGGAGCACAAGGATATTTCTGCTTAACTTCTTCCTGAAAGGGTGATTTTGGAATTTTCTCTCAAAATAGAAGATTTCAATCCGAAATCAATAAAGAGTGGACATACTTTTTCACACTTTCGAGGGATAACTTGCAGATTAACGATTTTTCTTGCTTCTCAGTTAAAAATAGTATATATTTAATTTCAAAACTAGTTGCCTAGAGCCGTTTTAGGTTATGATAGTTAAGCCCGCAAAGAACTCTAAACAACTTCTTTGTGGGCTTTTTTTATGGCGGAATCAAAGCCGACTTGAAGGTTAAAATGGTAATGACGTATAAAGGTCAGGGAAATGGTGATATAAAAATAATCAAAGTTGAAGGGGAAAGTAATAAGGAAAAGGAGGTAATCGTTCGTCATGAAACTGTCCCCCGAAGGAAAGGAAGGTCAACGTGGAATTAGCATAAGGATTTTGCAATAGAATGGAGCAAGACTTTTATAACAAACAAAAGAGAAATAAATCCAAAACAAGGAGAATGATTATGAATATTTATGTTGGGAACTTATCCTCTAATGCAACAGACGAAACGATCCGGGAGGCTTTTGAAGCCTTCGGCCAAGTAACATCAGCAAGAATTATCAAGGACAAGTATACTGGCCAGTCCCGAGGGTTTGGTTTTGTAGAAATGCTTGAGCAGGCTCAGGCTCAAGCGGCAATTAAGAGCCTTAACGGGAAGGAACTCCTGGGCAAACAGATAAGTGTGAATGAGGCACGTCCTCGCACCGACCAGGGAAGATCTGGAGGCCAGGGAGGGCGAATGGATTATAGTGGCCGCAAGAACCGTTATTGATTCCGTTTTCGCAGGAAAAGAGGTTGACTAATGATGCAGCGAAGAAGGCATGGGAGGTTCCATGCTTCAAAACCGGGCCATTTAAGGCATCCCAAATCCTATGAAGTTATATGTTCGGGTTGCGGAAAGGAAGGTGTCACCCAGGTTCCCCCACCAAATGACAAAAAACTACTGTGTATGGAGTGCTTTAGCAACAGAGATATCTAAGGAGGAAAGATGAATAAGAAAGTTTACGTAGCCAACCTCCCTTTCCAGGCCGGCGAACCTGAACTCAAAGCCCTTTTCTCCAAAGCTGGAAGTGTCATGTCAGTCAAGATTGTCGAGGACAGGCAAACTGGCCAACCGAGGGGTTTTGCCTTCGTGGAGATGTCCACACAATGGGAAGGCCGGAGAGCTGTTTCCATGCTGAATCGGACAGATTTTATGGGGAAAAATTTGCTGGTAAAAGAGGCAAAAGAAAGACGTGGCTTCCGAGGAAGATAGTAATAAGAATTTAGAGAACTCAGTCATCAGGATGGAAAGGGAGGGTCTCATGAATAATGAAAGGCTGGAATGGGTTATGTCGGGATTAAACCAACATACATTAACTAAGACTGAAGATCAATTTGTCAAAACTGCATTGGAGGATTTCGATAAAAACCATGCGCTAACAGAACATCAGGAAGAAAAGCTGGAAACTCTTTACAAGGAGAAGTCAAAATTTATACCCAGTAAAAATCATTCTCCTTTTAAGGAAAGCAGCCCCCAAAAGGCCAAGCCCCGTAAGGCTCGCTGGAAAGTCACGTTTTGATGTGTGAAAGTTACGATTTGACCTTCTGGGCACTGCCAAATTTCGTGTCGGGAGGAAGCAGCGATTCGGACAGAGGGAAAAATTAAGGGCGGTATCGCTAGTGTCAATGGGTCCCTTTGGAGATGCGCGAAGGAGATAGCCGAATACGCAAAGCGGAATTTCAAATAGGAGCAAAGAGTAGAGGCTATTTACGGTTTTGCAGAATATCGCCTTTAGAAAATTGAGATTGGGTAGTAGAGGTGGTATATGAGTTAAAGTCGGATTGAGCCCCCTTTCTATCTAACCGGCATATACACTTTCAACCCGTAATCGCCAATTTCTGATATGGCATAATCTTCACTCTTTGTAGGTTTACTCCTTAAAAACTACTTAGTTAATTTGATCCCGATCTTAGATTTTTCACAAACTCCTTTTTTGATTGAAGAGAGAATTTGGGGGCAGGCAATAGAAATAAGGTATTTTTTATCTTCAGTCAGATGCCTCTCCATAAGCTCAAACCTTTTTCGCTAAATCTTTATTCTTTCGCAGAAGATACTTCACGCTCATGAAAGAAGAGTAAACCCTGTTGTTGCATTAAATTTGGCGCTCAGATTCATCAAACCTTTGGCTATCAAGGGACGACTCTTAAATCAATGTCATCTGCTGGATTAATCAAAGGGTGACCCTGTGGAATAGGTTTTACATCTTCTCTGGAAAGATAAAACTCCCAATAGTGGAGCAAATAATACGTGATGCTATTGAATATGATTCTTATTCCACAGGGGAAGAGATCATCAACATGCTGGAAACCGACTTTTTATGATAGTATCCAGTTAATTCAACCGAATCTTTATGCAACAATAGGGTAAACTTCTCATATTTAATTGTTTAACAATATACTCTTGTGGGGGGTGAGGATTTGTGTTAGGTAAAGACCGAATTTCTTCTTTCAGGGGGGGAAGTATGGAAGCCATAAAGAGGATTACGTTTGACAGAAATCCGGAGAAATTTATTGAGAGAACCATTGCCAATTTCGTCCAGAAAAGCCATGCCAACCGCCGTAAAGTTGACGCAGGCAAATATTGGGAAGCCCCTTTGGTCGGATTCGCCTGGGGGAAAGACCCCTTTTTTAAGCAGTATAAGAAGATTATCGGGAAATTCCATTTTACACCCCAGGAAATATTTGAACTGACTTTCGGAAAAGGTAACCAACCGAAAGAGCTCTCGGTCATCTCCTGGGTCCTCCCGGCATCTGAAGACATCCGTAAGAGTAACCGCAAAGAATCCAAGTATCCATCTTTGCTCTGGGCACACGCCCGCGACTTTGGCGAACAATTCAACGTCAAATTGAGAAATCACGTCGTCTCTTTATTAAGAAAGAAAGGGTTCAAAGCTGTGGCCCCGATGAACTCCCCTTACTGGAGACGACTCAGATCCCCCAAGGTTGGGCTGACTTCCAGCTGGTCCGAGCGTCATGTGGCTTACGCCTGCGGCCTTGGAGCTTTCGGACTCAGTGATGGGCTGATCACCGCAAAGGGCAAGGCTATGCGCGTTGGCAGCGTGGTCACGGATTTACCCCTCAAACCTTCGGAAAAAATCTATCCTCATCATCGGGCCAATTGTCTTTATTTCTTCAACCACACTTGCAAAACCTGTGCGGTCCGCTGTCCGGCTGGAGCGATCACACCCAAGGGGCATGATAAAGATAAATGCTTCGAATATAGTTATGGCGTCGCCCTTCGAGACAAAAAAGCTGAATATGGTGTCAAAATAACAGGCTGTGGCCTCTGTCAGACTGAAGTCCCCTGCGAATTCGAAATCCCAAAGTTGATTCAGAAGGAATTACAGAAAAATTTGCGTGTTTTGGCAAAAGCTTAGAAAAGGTACACAGAGGTTTTAGGGACGTAAAACGTGTTATTTAGTAATGAAAGGGGTTGGGAATGTCTCCCAACCCCTTTCATTCTCTGGTGCCTAGGGCCGGAGTTGAACCGGCACGGTAGGGGACTACCGAGGGATTTTAAGTCCCTTGCGTCTACCAATTCCGCCACCCAGGCATTTCCCCGTTCTTCGTTACTCGTGAATTGTTTATCGTTTTAACTATAATTATAGCTTTTAGGATATTTTGTCAACCCTTCCCTTGTCTCTGTCCCTTGTCTCAAATAGAATCTTGTGTTAGAAGTGATGGAAATGAAAAAGCATTTATTGGAATGTTATTCAAGCCAACTGAAGTAATCCCATGGAGAACGAGATTGCCGCGCCCTAAGGGCTCGCAATGACAATATAAAAAATTGAAGGGGAAGGAGAAGATGATGCGATCTGATGCAATGAAAAAAGGACTCGAAAGGGCACCCCATCGTTCTCTTTTTAAGGCCTTGGGTTTAACGGACGAAGAGATTGAACGGCCCATGATTGGGATTGCTAACTCTGCCAACGAAGTCATTCCAGGCCATCTCCATCTACATCAAATCTCAGATGCCGTAAAAGCGGGAATCCGAATGGCAGGAGGAACCCCACTTGAGTTCTTCACCATAGGGGTTTGCGATGGTATTGTCATGGGTCATGAGGGGATGAAGTATTCACTCAGCTCAAGGGAGTTGGTTGCAGACTCGATTGAATCGATGGCAATGGCCTATCCCTTCGATGGTCTGGTCCTCATCCCAAACTGTGACAAGATCGTCCCCGGAATGCTGATGGCAGCAGCCCGACTCAACATTCCAGCCATCATCGTGAGCGGTGGGCCTATGCTGACGGGTGAGTTCCAGGGGAAAGCATTTGATGTGATCACAGTCTTTGAGTGTGTTGGTAAGGTAAAGATCGGAGAAATGACCTTAGACGATCTGAAAGAAGTGGAAAATTGTGCATGCCCAGGAGTGGGCTCCTGCGCAGGAATGTTTACTGCAAACTCAATGAACTGCCTTTCTGAGGTGCTTGGTCTTGCCCTTCCCTATAACGGCACCATTCCTGCCGTCTTTGCCGAGCGAATCCGATTGGCAAAGAAGACTGGAATGCGGATAATGGATCTTCTCAAACAGGATTTGTGGCCTTCCAAGATCCTTACAAAGAAGGCCTTTGAAAATGCCGTAACAGTAGACATGGCCTTTGGAGGGTCGACCAATACGACGCTTCACCTCCTTGCCATCGCCCGCGAGGCTGGGGTTCAACTTTCTCTTCAAACTTTTAATGAGATCAGTGAAAGAACTCCCCATCTCTGTAACATGGCACCTGGCGGGCCTCATCACCTTTTAGAACTTCACCGGGCTGGAGGAATCCCTGCGCTGATGCTCGAGTTGAGTCGAGGAGGTCTGATTCATCAAGAACAAATAACCGTCACAGGAAAATCGATTGGAGAGAATCTCAAGGGAAAGAAAAATAGCAACCCAGAGGTGATCCACCCTATCGAAAAACCTTACCACGCAACTGGAGGCCTAGCCGTCCTATTCGGAAATTTAGCACCCGAAGGTGCGGTGGTGAAACGATCAGCCGTGGATGATGCCATGCTCAAACACCGGGGACCAGCCAGGGTTTTCAATTCTGAGGAAGAGGCTTTGAAAGTAATTCTCGACGGAAAGATTCAAAAGGGTGAAGTGTTTGTCATCCGGTATGAAGGTCCAAAAGGTGGCCCAGGGATGAGAGAGATGTTGGCTCCAACTTCTGCCATTGTCGGTGTGGGAAGAGACAGGGATGTGGCATTGCTTACGGATGGTCGTTTTTCAGGAGGGAGTCGTGGGGCTGCGATCGGCCATATCTCTCCAGAAGCTGCAGAAGGAGGCCCTATTGCTGCGGTTCAGAATGGGGATATGATCGAGATCGATATCCCCGGGAAGAAACTGAATCTACTTATTTCAGATGAGGAGTTAAAGAAAAGATTATCGCAGTGGAAACCACCAAAGAAGGAACTAAAGGGTTACCTGAAAAGATATGCCAGACTCGTCCAATCTGCAAACACAGGGGCTACCTTTGAATAATAAGACGGCAGTAGGCAGAAAACACAAGAACAGTAAGGTGGACAAAGCGGGGCGTGTCCCCCTTGACAGACACGACAAAAGACAGTGAGTAGAAGTGAGATAATACTCAAAGAGCAAAAAAGAAGGCATGGCGGTAATAAACCTTATCTTTTTCTGCGTACTGCCTACTGCGTACTGCCTACTGCGTACTGCCTACTGCTTTCTGAACCGGCACGGCATAGGGGCCTTCTCGGATGAATGCCATAGTGGGTTCGATACCTTTTTCTCGGTATCGATTAACAGCAAAGAGGACAGCTTTCTGAACCATCTCTTGGGCCTTTTCAAGAGTGGGTTTCTTTCTCTTCCCTTTTAGAAAATCGAGACCACAGACTCCAGGTAAGAAGCAGTAATTTTCTCTCGAAATTTCGAGGGTGCAATAGACCAATCCCTCCTCTCCCACCTTCCTCAGCACCTTTCCCCAGACCTCAGGCTCCCATTGATCTTTTGTAAATCGCCAATGGGAAGTTCGAAGCAAGTCTAAATATCCATCTGGTCCCTGCAATTTCAAAAGATGGATCAGACTCTTATATTCAGGCGATCCGACGGGTTCGATGGTATCTCGATTGTTGGCGGCAATGATAATAATGCCGCCATCCTTCACAGCCGGAATGGCACCGACTCCCGCCTTTGCAGTCTGGTAGTGATCCCTTCCAACATATCCGCCGTGAGTGAGGACAATATCGAACGGCTTATCAAGAGGTATCTCGGCATAGCCCTTGATCATTTCATAGGCCTTCATGTTTACCTCCACCAGATCACCGGTAAAGACCCGGGTGAGGCGCAAATCCTTGTCGAGATTGACATTCACAATAAAATCGACTCCAACGGTCTTTGCAACTTCTAATGCCTCCTCATGACAGGGGTTCCCTTCAAGGATAAGGTTTGTGGCATTGGGATCTTCAAGATAATAGGGGCCGTGAAACCTCTGGATCGTCTTTACATCAACCAATCCCGGACAGATGGACTTTCTTCCTCCAGAAATTCCGGTCATGAAATGGCTTTCGACAAGACCTGTCGCAATTTTCAAATCGGAAAAATAGAAGTCACGATTGACATAGACATGAGTCCCTCTTCTGGTCTTTCCGATACTTTCCAAAAGATCGTTATTCTCACAATCGTGGTCTAAGATCGTGAACTGTTCAACGATCTCCTCCCCATACATCTCCACTTTTTCCTCATGGGTACTGGATCGATGCATCCCTGTTGCCACGATGATCTTAATATTCTCTTTTTTGATGCCTGCGGATTCCAATTTTTTAAGTATGGGAACGAGGATCCCATTTTTCCCTTTGTATGGAACAGGTCTTGTGATGTCAGAAACCGCGATGGCTACCGAGATCTTTTCAGGCGGTTTTCCTTTTTTTCGGATGATCTCCTCCAGAGTGGGACTACTGATGGGGTTTAAAAAAGCCTCCTCAATTGCTTTTTGGGGATCTTGAAGAACGGGTACATCCTTCATACCCAGTTCAACACAGTACGGAGGGACGAAAATCTCCAAGAAATTCCGACCAAACTCCACAGAAACTTTCTTCCAATCTCTCGTATCGATCTTTTTAATGGGCTTTTGAATATCAGGTCTCATACTATTTTAACCCCTGATTGGCTAATGGCGCATAGCTAATGGCCAATAGCAAAGACCTATTAACTATAAACTATTTGCTATCAGCTATATGCCATATGCTATCAGCCAATATTAATTTATGGAATTAGACTCAAATCCCCAGAAAAGGCAGCTTCCAAGACTGGCTTCATCAACCGATCCACATCTCCCTTCTCAGCATCCATCGGAGTCGGCATATTCTGGAGTTTCATCTTCAGTTGGGGATTCTTTGCAGCGGCGAGCATCCTTTCGATATGTTCCTTGGTTGCCCCGGCCTCTTTCAAATTTGTCGGAAAGTTCAGATCCTTTGCAAAAGCAATCATCCCGTTCGCTACGGCCAATCCCAACTTTCTTCCACTCAAGTTATTAATCTCTTTTTTAATATAACCCGCTTCCTTAAAAATCGCACTAACGCCCTTCAGTTGGTCCTGGATCACTGGAGCAAAGAGCACAGTATAATATGGGTTTAATAAAGCACAGGCCCTACCGTGGCTGAGAATATCGATCAGAGAGAAACTCCCAAGATGGGGACCGCCCGTTCCTCCGAGCATGATCGAATAACCACCCAAATCGGTTCCGAGTCCAAGGGCAATTCTTCCCTCCAGATCTTTTTTATCCTTCTTAATCTTCTGGAGGCCATAGACCACCAATCGGATGCATAATTCAGCTACTTCTTTCACCTTCTCATAAGAAGAACCGCTTGCACCCATGAAGACCTCCCAGGCGTGAGCAATCCCATCAAGGCCGCCGTCCAATGTGAGACTGATCGGAGAATCGAGGGTGATCTTAAAATCGAAGACCGATGCGGGAGGGACAATGGCCTCATCCACAATCAGTTTCTTCTGTCCGGTGACAGGATCAGTGATATTCGAATACTTTGTCAGATGAGCTCCTGAACTGGCAGCGGTCTGGACAGCGACAACAGGCATTACCGGCCTGCCTGTCCTCTCCTTCATCTTAGTCACGATCCCTGTTCCAAAATAGGGTTCGATCGAATCGGCTTCGCTAACACTTGTCCCCAAAATTTCTATCACCTCTTGTGAAGAATAAGTGTTGAGAACGGCTGCAGCCTTACAAGCATCAATGGTGCTCCCTCCTCCCAAAGCGACGATCACATCCGATTTTGCCCGAGCCACCTGAAGACTGATCCTGTAGACATCTTCCCGAGGAGCGTTGGGTCTTGCGCCGTTGATCGTTTCAAAAACCACTCCTTTGGTCTTTAAGCTTGTTTTCACTCTCTCAAGAGGCTTCTCCATCCATACCTGACCTAACTCGGTGACGACAAGGGTTACCTTATCCCCATACTGGCGAACATACTTGCCCGTCACTTCGAGCACATCCTCTCCGCAAGTGTACGAATCCCCTTTCCAATCTTTTAAGATTTTCTTTGCTCGATCAATATTCTCCTTCATCACCCTACCTCCTATTCCGTGTTTCGGGAAAAGCATAACATAAAAATTTAAAACCTTTTCTTCCTGCCTGCGATAGGCAGACAAATAGCCCTCTTATTCCAAGTTACAATATAATTTGAAATCCTGTCAAGAAAAAGCTGGGAGAGCTCTTGAAAAATTATTAGAGCTCTCTGATTACACCGATTTTGATTTGATGACACAGATATTATCGGCGTAATTTTATCTGTGTAATCGATATTTAATCCGAGTAATCAGAAATTTATGAATTTTTCAGAAATTTCGCTGTCATTAAAATGGAATGTAAACCCCGTTAGAAGGTCTTCGACCTTCCAACGGGAGGGCTCACACGGGGCTTTAAACCCCGTGTTCGCTCCAAAAGGAATTTTATCTTCATCCCCGCTACAAGCCCCGATAGAAGCTGAGCTTCGCACGGGGCAAGCAGCGGGGCTTTCTAACGGGGTAAAGTGGGATGAAAATATTTTATTGCCAAAATCGTCCATTTTGGAGTAAAAATTAATAAACTATGAAGAGTAAGGACTATTTAGACCATAAAGCGATCATTTTCATTATCATTCTAACGTTGCTTTGGGGTTTCAATTACCCTGCCATCAAATACTCCAATAGAGGAATATCTCCAGTCTTTGCGTCAACGCTGAGGTCCATTATCGCTTCAATTTGCGGGCTCATCTATTGCCTAAGGAAGGGAGAGAGGGTATTCCACACAGATATTATGCTCTTTCATGGTTTCATGGTAGGTCTTATGTTTGGTCTTGAATTTGCCTGCATATACTTTGGACTGCTCTACACAGATGCTGCCCGCTCAGTGCTCTTTGTCTACACGAGTCCCTTTGTGGTAGCCGTGGGAGCTCATCTTTTTCTCAGAGGGGATCGACTGAACTTCCTAAAGACCTTGGGTCTTGTTTTGGCTTTTATGGGAATCTTTGTGGTCTTTGGTGGAAGGCCAAAGACAGCTAAACCAACCATGCTGATCGGGGATATCTTGGAGATCGCAGCGGGTTTCTTATGGGGGGCGACAACCCTCTACATTAAAAAGTTTATGGCTGAAAGGGTCCATCCCATCAATACCTTTCTTTATCAGCTCTTTTTCTCTATCCCCATTCTATTGATCGTGAGCATCCTCCTTGAACCCAAGTGGATCTACGGAGTTGATCCTTATATCGTCGCCTCCCTCTTCTACCAATCCGTGATTGTTGCCTTTATAAGTTACTTCATCTGGTTCAAGCTTATCCACGAGTATTCGGTAAGCAGGCTTTCTGCTTTTACATTTTTTACCCCCATCTTTGGCGTCCTTTTCGGAATCCTCTTCCTTAATGAGGAATTCACCTCTTCTTTAATGGTCGGGCTCCCTTTGGTCTCTATGGGGATCTTCTTAGTGAACTGGAGGAGAATGAGGGAAAGTTAAGCTGCATTTGTTACCTTCAATGGTAGCAAAACTATACATAACGACATAATAAATTGCGCATGTGGTGTCATTCCCGCGAAAGCAGAGATTTTAAAGCGGCATATAATTTTACATTTAGAGCAAATATTGTCAAATACACGAGTGAAGGTATTAGGCATATTCGAAACAATGGATCGGCTTA
>Ga0315274_10014696_pt1 | contig 11093 bp, 8 predicted proteins | sample YL17G02_20_MG_FD_203700 | JGI IMG/M metagenome (GOLD analysis project Ga0315274, IMG submission 203700) | Sediment microbial communities from Yellowstone Lake, YNP, Wyoming, USA - YL17G02_20 | ecosystem: Environmental > Aquatic > Freshwater > Lake > Sediment | place: USA: Wyoming | collected...
AAAGTAGGAAATATGTTGTGACTACAGTTTCTACGCAACAAATGGTATTTGACTGAAATAACTCAGGAAAATTGATGCAAAAAAATTAGGCGGTCAAAAAGGGGTTTAGTGCCGATCCCCAGCGCTGGGTGAAAGCGATACTTCCTGGTGTGGCATCTCTGATGCCAGCAGCATGGGCCTTGGCGATGTAGTACCGATGAATCTCGGCATCGGGCATCAGGCATCGGGCATCGGGCATCGGGCGTCGGGCATCGGGCGTCGGGCGTCAGAAATCGGAAATCGGAAATCGGGAATCAGCACAGATCCTGCGGAAGCACCCTTCATTCCTTAGCTTCGGCCCGGCGCAACGCGTGCTTCCACAGTTGTTGCTGGGCCGTGATGTAATCCTGATTCACGCGGCGCATCCTGACAGCAAGCTCTTCTGAACAAGCACGGTAAAAGCGCAGCGGCAAATCTCCGGATGATTTTTCAAGCCACCCATGAAAGCGGTCGGCATTGAGAAAGAACAACTGACAAGCCGTTTCAGCTATGACGGTTGCTGATCTCGGCGCCTGGTCCACAAGACTCAATTCGCCGAAATTAGCTCCCTCGTCCAGCAATGCCAGACGGCTCATAGATGTAGAACCTGGCTCATTACGGTAAACGGAAACTTGCCCGGACATGATGACAAAGAGTCCACGCGTTGGCTCGCCCTCGATAATGACATGAGCGTGTGGACGCACGTGGATCGACTCTCCGAGATGCCAAAGAGCCTCTATCTCTTCCTTAGTGAAGCGCGCAAATATCTTGATGGAAGAGAGACTAAATGCTGATTGGTCGCTCATGCTGCTACTCCAGACAGCACGCCTGTATCACCTCTTTCCATAGTCTCCGCTTCCAGCGGTTCCGCCTCACTACCGAACACTAGATCATTCAGGGTCAACAAGTTGATTGAGCCACTCTTAGCAAGGTTACGAAGCCGACTGGTCACCTTCATCTCAACAAACTGATAATTCTGCTCACCACCGGTGAAGTTTTCTAAATCTTCCACCCAACTGGAGGCTAATTCAGGCGGTGCTTTGCTCAGTAGCAGTTCACGAATATGCTCTGGTGAGCCCGCGAGGAAGCAGAGTAAATCTTCACGCTCCATACCAAGGACAATCTCCAGCAAGTGGCCATCTTTGAGGAACGGCATCAGCTCGACAGTGACCAATTTAAGCTTAATGCCTCGCGCACCCTCAGGATTAGTGCGCATGAGGTTATGCATGAGTGAGCGCTGTTCATCGAGTGTGGCCTTGTCCATAAGATCGAACAGAATCTCGGATGAACGAAGATTTTCCACATCAAATTCAGGTCTAGCCGTAACTTTGCGCTGCAGCACCACAGCAATGTTGGCAAGAAATTCCTTAGGAATTGGTTCACCGCGACAAAGCTCCTGCATCAAGTCGACTTTCGGCTGACCAGCATACATATCAAATACAGACCGGCGCCGTTTCGGATCGAGCTGAGTCATGCAGATCGCTTGGACTTGCGGTTTCTCATCGATGATCAAGTTGTAAATTTGCACTGCATCTAACTGTAGAAGGAAATCAAATCGCTCAACAGAGCGCCTCGTTAACACGCGAATTTCATTGGCAGTTACGCGGGTTTTTAACGTTGTTAAGAGGCGATTTTCCTGCTCTGCAGTAAAATCAAACGATGACTTGTGATAGTACTCACTAAGTTCATAGAGTTCGCGTTGAAGATTGGGGTCGGCAAGCAGTTCAAAGACTACTATTTGCCCGAAGATATGGACATAGCGTGCCGTTGCCTCGACACCATCTTCGGTCAATAGTCGTGAGAAGGTCTCTTTCGCAAGCCGTGGTTGCTCGACAAAAATCCGGCTAAGTTCAGTACGCAGCTCCTCATTTTTGAGGCGCAAACCGATATCTCGGCGCACATCAATATCAGCCTCTTTACGCCCAGCCTCGCCCCCTTCAGAGGCACGCGGGCGATCTTCCGCAGCAGCAGCTGGTGCAAGACGAGCGCCCCCCATTCCATTGGCCTGGGCTTCATACATCATCATTTTCGCGTCGCGGTTAGCGTGCGCATATTTCAGAAGAATAAATAAGATAATACCCGCAAGCAGCATAAATCCGGCTAGGTACGCCATCCATTGCCAGATGGGAAGGCGCTGCTCTTTGTCGGCTGCAGCTGCAGCCAATCGCTCACTCGAGTACTTGTCCAGCTCAGTCTTAGTCAGAGTGGAGTCTTTAGTCAGCGTCTTGGTATTGGTATTGGTGTTGGTATTGAGTTGACCCTGAATTTTGCTGTTACTCTCCTCACGCGCACTTTCTTTACTGCTACTAGTGTCTCTCGAATTGTTGTTGGAGCTATTCGCACTCGTGCTTGTGGTGCTGCTATTATTCGTGGTCAAAATCTCTTTCGTTCCCGCCATCTCACGAAAGATTTTCAGAGTCTGGCGCAGTTTCTCCAAACCATACGGATCATCCCCGATTTTTTTGTCTTTATCCTGCTGGCGAGCAAATGACTCCGGAAACGGTGCCACATCTACGGATAAGTTAACAGGCTGAGCAAAGCGCGTTTTAGCCTGAATTAGCTTAGTAATGCGCGCCCGAGTAGTGGCTGGCAAGTTTTCATTCATAGCCACTTCAATCTCAATGCCATTCACATGGAGAATCGCATCACCGCTGCGATCACGGACCAGCTCCTCGCCCGGATATCCCGAAGCTTCATCGGGTGTCACTAGTTTGCCATCGACCAATACCTGGGATAATACGCAGTCTTCAGGGCAATATAGATCAATGACCTTATTGACCGCCGCTGTCATGCGTCTTTCGAGTTCATGCCTAAGCTGTTCTTCTTTCGCTGCTGACTGACCAAATTGAGGAATGGTTACTGGACGCCAGACCATGTCCACAGGGACTCCCAGATCCTGAACATTGGTCTGGAGGATTTTCATCAGCCGGTCGCGATTGATACTGCTAACGCGGTCATCAACCTGCATGCCCACTACCACACGACTGACGTTAATAATCTTTGCCGCGGGTGTACCCTCCACCCCCTCAAAGCCAAGGTCATCGGACTCAATATTGTCTTCATCGAGCGTTACGTTAACGTCGACTATGGAACAGGCTTCCTTACAATACTGGGACAGCAGCGGCGTGAGGCGATTCTTCACGTTCTGCACCATCTCTAGTTTAACTCGCTCCAAACCGGAGGACTGTGCCAACGCCTGATGACTGCCGATGATAGCCACGAATGTGGCTGCCAGAAAGGCGCGCAGTAGTCTTGGAATGGCATCAGATCTGATCACCGCTTAACTCCGCAAAGGGTGTTCCCTCATTAGAGATATCGGCATCAAGATCAGTTACTTAACGGGAAAAAATTGCCTAGTACCGTGGCGGTGGGTCGCCTACTTACCTAGACTCTTCTTAACCGACTTTTCCAACTCAGCAAGATCGTGACTTTTCACACGACGACCATTGATGAAAATTGCTGGCGTTCCGGTGATACCGATTCGCTCGCCCTCAGCTTTGCTTTTATTGACGCGAGCCGTCGCGGCTGCACCCTTTAGACAGTTCGCAAACTTTGCTTCATCAAGCTTCAAAGACTTTGCCAAATTTGTCGGAGCGTCGCTAGAACCTAGCTCCTGCTGCTTTTCAAAGGCCAGATCATGAAATTCCCAGTACTTATGCTGCTCGCCGGCGCAGTACGCACCTTGCGCCACGGACTCCGACGACACGCCCCTTATCGGAAAATCAGCAAAGACAAACTTAACTTGCGTCGGATACTTCTTCACCAGGGCTTCGAGAGTCGGTGCGACCGTTTTACAATGAGGGCACTGGTAGTCAGCAAACTCAACTATTGTAACCTTAGCGGCAGCTGCACCTTGCGTCGGCAGGTCCTTAACATCGATCGAGACGACTGGAGCTTCTGGTTCCTTCAAAAGCGGCACGAACTTACCATCTGCTTTTAATTTTGCTAGCAGCGCTTCCCGCTTCTCTTTTGCCGCCTGATCTTTTAGCAGCGTCTTAATCTCACCAGAGACCTTATCTAAGGTGTAACCGGGAGGTATGCGGCTCTTGTTTTGTTCAAACCAATCGGCAGCCTGCTTGTCGGTAGGCTCGGCGACATTAAGCACCGCTGCCTCAACTTCACTCTTCGACTTGCCGGTCTTTTTCGCCTCGTCACCAAAATACACGTTTAGGGCTGCCTGATGCGCTAAGAGCAGTCTGCGATTGTATTCATCACTCTCGATGTCAAAGAGAGCCTGCTGATCAGCTACGGATAGATCGGTAGCCTTGTACACTTTACCGCCAAATTTAAAGATATCCGCCTTGGCTGAGCCAGCGAGCAGTAGGTTGCTCGAAATCGCAATGAGGATACACGCTTTGCTCACTGTACGCCCTGCGTTCATTTCGACCTCTGCGCTTATAAATTCGGTGATTTCTTATCTTTGCTACCGCCGCCCCCTGCACTTGCATCAGACAGCAAGGCCAATTCAGCATCGGTAAAGGTCATAAACTCAAACCGCCGATTCTCGAACACTTCGCGACGAATGTTCCACTCACCTTTTTCATTACGCTCCCAGTACAGCGCCTTACGACCGATAGAACTAAAGCGCCCATCTCCATGGAAGTCCTGATTGAAGAAGGCTACGGCGTACTTCGGATGAGTCACCACGCGCAGGTTATCAAAAGTCACTTTCATGTTCTTATAGCTACCAAAGACTCGGCGCTTGAAGTCAGAATAAGCCGAAAGATCCATCCTACCGAAACGGAAATCCGTCCGATAAAACTTCACGTAATCGTCCACCTTACGATCCGCCCACGCCTTCATCCAAGCCAGAGTGCGAGACTCAACGGCAGTTAAATCGTCGTTACGATTTACGTCTTGAATATCCTTGGCAATGACCACGACACCCTGGTAGCCCTTGAGCCAATTAGCCAAACTGGAAATGTCGGCATTATAAAAAGCGACGCAACCCTCAGTGACCTTGGCCTCGTCGACTCGGTCGTCATGATCAACGCCGTGGAGCCAAATGCCGTGACCGGTCTTGCCCGATGCCCGATCGATTGGGTTCGGAAAATCAATCGGTATGGCCTTCCGACCATACTTCATTGGGAGTTTTTCGCCTAAAATATGGCTCTGCGCGAAGTAGATGCCTTCTGGCGTGCGATTGTCGCCTTCCTGCTGCTTATCGCCCTCAGCTTTACCGATGGCGATCCGGAAACGCTTCAAAAGTGAGGCTGCCGCTGGGTTCTGCGGCCAAGTCTTAAGCTCGGCTTGCAGAGCCTTTTTATCGACAGTCAATATGATCATGTCACTGTGACGAGCCGCAGCAGAACTAGTCATTATAGGAGACGCCGGCGGCTCCGCGTTTGCTTGCGCAGGCGACAAGAATTCCGTCATTAGAAATAGGCTACTGGCTATCACCAGATGAAGCGCTAGGTGCGAGCTTTCTGTCATGGCTCGTCAAACTCCAAGAGGTAGCGGGCTATCATGGTCCAATTTATATTCTTACTTAATACTAAGATCATCACAAGTCCCAGCGAAAAGGAGCAAGGACTTGGAGTAAATCACAAAAATCTTCAGGAAGCGGAGCCGTGAAGGAGCATTGCTCCCCACTGACAGGGTGCTGGAAGCTCAACTCCGAGGCATGTAACATTTGCCTTGAAATTTTAGATACTTGAGTTCGAATTTCAGGGGGGAAAACAAGCGGCAATTGAATGGGCCGATGATATAGAGGGTCACCGACGATGGGCAGGCCCAGCGCCTGAGCATGGACACGAATTTGGTGCGTGCGCCCGGTATACAAGCGGATCCGCCCCAGGGTGAGGCGCTGTCCAAAGAGAGCCTCGCGGGTAAAAAGGGACCTCGCTAAACGCACGCGACTTGGACGCTGTCGCTCACTCAACGCGCCGTAGGCTGTTTCCGTCATGGAGGCAAAACGCAAGCGATTGGCCGGATCTCGAAAGAGGTAACTGGTATACAGCCTCTCGCTCTGTTGCATGGCACCGTCCATGAGGGCCGTATACTCGCGCAGCAGAGTTTTCTTTTCTTGAAACTGCTTGGCCAGGGCAGCATGAACCCTGTCCGTTTTAGCACAGACCATGACTCCGGTAGTGTCCTTGTCGAGCCTATGCACTATCCCTGGGCGCACCATCGCCCCTTCAGGGCTACTACCTGCACTAAGTTGACCGCAGTGATACAGAAGGCCCTGCACCAAGGTCGGACCAGTGTCACCAGCCCCAGGATGGACGGAAATTCCCGCCGGCTTATTCAGGACAATTAATTCATCGTCTTCGTACATGATGACTAACGGCATGGCCACAGGCTGCAATGGCGAAGGAGCGACGGCAATCGCCCAGGTCACCTTGACCTCGTCCCCAGCCACCAGTCGTTCTTTCGCCCGCGTCGGCTTACCATTCAGGCTCACTGCTCCGGCGGCAATAAGCTGCTGAATTTTTGCTCGACTTACCCCTGAAGCGCGTTTAGCGAGATAAACATCGAGGCGTTCACCCGCATCCGCAGCTTCAGCAACAAAAGAGTCTAGCTCTTGCGATTCGCTTGCCAATCCATCAGCCTCGCTGAGAAAGCCTGCACTAATTTATCGGCCTCGGGTAGGTCGAGGTAGCGGCAGTAACTACGGAGAAAACCCTTGACGAAGACGCCTTGGGGGAGCCGGTCAAAGCGGTTGGCCTCGATAGCTTGAATGTAGGCGACGCTAACTTTGGTACGTTCTGAAATTTCCTGTTCGGATACGTCGCAAGCCTCTCGCATGCGCCGCAGCAAGTCACCGTCACCTGGGTCTCCAGACTGAAGGATCTCAAGCAGCAACTCTCGAACATCTGTAGCAGTAGCCTTATTAGCCTTGAGTTTGATGATGGTCAACATAGAGCGTGTGGTACGGATCACTGCCTCTGGACGCAGCTCTTCAGCGCCTAAGTCCCCTGCCTCGGTGGGGCCCCCGTTAGCTCCATCTAAGTCGACATAGCCAGCGAGAGTCGCCGCGACTAAATCATCCTGCGAAAAACCAATGTTTACCTGATTAACGGCACCCTGCCGCTGATTCCCGCGCTTGATTCCATACTCACGGTCGTAAGCGCGTCGTGCAACTTCGTCACTCAAGACGCGAAAGGCAGCCTCTATTTGCGCCATCTGAGCACTAGCTTCCTCTTTAGAAAGCAGGGAATATAAGGCTGCGCTGCCACTGCCGTAGGCATTCTTCAGGCGAAGATAAGCCTCCCTTATGGTCATGCGCGACGCATTCGGCTCGACGTCGAGCACCCGGTAGTAGTTGACCTCGAGGGCGTTGTCTTGCTGATGCGAGGCCGACACATGGTTTCCGGCGGCTTTCGGTTCAGTTTGATGCACGGTCTCTCCCTTTCATCAAAAACCTAGATTACTCAGCACTAGTCGTGACAGCTCAGAAAAACGCTTTGACAGCACTGAATGTGGAAAATCAACTACCAGAAGACGCCGATTGCGAAGCGACTTCCAGGCCGCCTCATCATAGTTCAGATAGCCGCAACTGCGACAGTTGAAACCGAAATACCGCTCGGCTATCAGCTCCATCGACTTACCAACGTCGATATCTTTCTGGCTTCTCACCTGATTGACTGCGATTCCCAAAGTACGTGACTGAACAGCACTACGCAAGCTTGCTATAAACTCAGGGTATTTCGCACCGATAAGACGCAGATGATCCCCGTACCCACTCTTTCGGGCTTTATCTGGTTCCACGAGCAGGTCACGTACGATTAATGCAATATCCTCTTGCTTCAACTGATCACCCACATTGCGGACTAGCCGAAACAAAGCCGTCTTGAGAAAAAGGTACGCATTCTCAATCGACGTGGGCTCTGGCAAAACCGTGAGGATGCCAAGATGGGCCGCTAAGTAGCAGTCTAAGGTCAAGCCATGCGTCCCCGCCCCGAGATCGAGAAGGATGATGTCGGCAAGGTCCTTTTCCTGAACTTCAATAAATGATTCGAACAAGCGCCCCATGGCAGCCTGATCCATAGCAGCAGCGCCACCCCAAACCTCTTCATTACCCCCCGCCACCAGGCTCACCCCAGTTGCGTTGGTAGTAACCATGACATCGGCCAAACTACTGCGCCCGTAGACAACTACGTCAGCTAGGCCGCGCGTTGGCGTTGGAAGGCCGAAGTAAGTGTGCAAATTAGCGCCACCAATATCCATATCAATGGCCAAAACTCGCCATCCAGAAGCAGCCAACTTGACTGCTAAATTGGCACTCACCAAACTTTTGCCAACGCCACCTTTACCGCCCCCAATGGCAATGATAGGTGGCGGGCGCCTACCACTCAAATCAGTATAGCCTGGCAAGCCGAGTTCCCAGCCACGCTGGCGTGCTGCCATGCGTGCCGCAATAACCGTCGGATCTGGCTTTGGCCCACGCAAGCCCATCATCCCTCTGGCAGCGGTAGCCTCACTGACGCGATCAAAGATTTTGGACATCATGCAAAGGCTCCCAAATATCGCGAAGCATAGAGCTCGTTACCACCTGAATGCTGACCATGTCAGGTACCAGGCCATGTCAACTTGGCGACGGAACAACGAGCAATTCCCGAGATATTTTGATATATCTTAACAGATGACTCCGCTTAATCAAACGAATATTGCGCGACGTCAAGCTATGGCGTAGGGACTAAGGCATCTGCGCTTTCCTACCGATAACATTCACAGTAGGTCCCGCAGCTCGAGGAGCAATGGCATGGCGGAGTCTGACAAGATTTACGATTTGCTTGTGATTGGTAGCGGCCCGGCCGGCTACCGAGCCGCCGTGCAAGCCGCAAAAATGAAACGATCGGTCGCCATCGTCGAAGCGACCCCCGGCCGATTGGGCGGGGCCTGGATTCATACCGGCACGGTCCCCTCTAAGTCCATGCGCGAGTCCATGGATGCCATTAACAATATAAGATTTCACGCTGGAAGTAAGTGGGTCGAGCGCATCATTCGCGATCTGCCAGCTGCGAAGCTAATGGCACGTGCCCATAAAGTGTCGCAGTATGAGGAAAGCATCGTCAGACGGTATTGCGACCGCTACGCCATAGAGATTATCGAAGGCTTCGCCTCGATTGAAGACGCAAATCATGTACTTGTGAAGAGTGCCAATGGTGACGAATTCATCGCGCAAGCGCGCTGCATTTTGATCGCTACTGGGTCGAGGCCGCGGCGCCCGGCCGATGTTCCGTTTGATGGTTGGCGCATCGTGGACGCCGACGAGTTACTCAAGCTCGAGAGCGTACCTAAAAGCGTGCTGATTTATGGCGCTGGCGTGATTGGCTGTGAGTATGCCTGTATTTTTGCCGCACTGGGAACTGAGACCACAATCATCGATGGCCGAAATACCATCATGCAGTATGCCGATCATGAAATCGCAGCCGCACTCAAGAAGACTCTTGAGGACGAGTCTGGTGTTAAATTCGTGCTTGGATCGAAGATGGCGCACGCCAAGGCAAACAGCACAGGAGCGCAATTAACACTAGAAAACGGCGATATACTTGAGGGCGAAGTTTTATTTTTTGCTGCTGGTCGAGTGCCAAACACTGAAAAAATCGGCCTTGAAAAAGTTGGGATCGCCGCTACAGAACGAGGCGAGATCATCGTCAACAGCCACTTCCAAACAAATGTCCCCAATATATATGCCGCCGGTGACAATATCGGCGCTCCGGCGCTAGCTGCCACGTCTGCAGTACAGGGCCGCTACGCGGCGCGACACATGTTTGGCAAGAAGGCGATTGAGTACCCGAAGGTTTATCCAATTGGTGTTTATACCATCCCCGAATTATCAAGCGTTGGCCGGACTGAACAGGATCTCAAAGAACACAACGTCGACTACGTGGTCGGCAGAGCTCACTGCTACGAGGTTGCCCGCGGCTATATTCGAGGCGATGAGCATGGACTGCTAAAATTGCTAGTCTGCCGCAAAACGCACAAAATTCTCGGCATCCACATACTAGGCCCAGATGCCTGTAATCTAGTTCACGTCGGACTAGTGATCATGCAAAAAGGTGGGCATGCACAAGATCTAGTCAACATGGTGTTCAACTACCCCACCCTCGCCGAGGCCTACGGGATAGCTGCATTCAATGCACTGAACAAGATCTTCCCCGACGGCGAAATTTGCGATCCGCCGCTTTAGCAGGGGGTCAGGCACACTCAGCAACCAACCGAAAACACTGCGTTGTGCGCTTTGCCGTTGATTTTAAAGCGGAATGACTTCGTTGGCTGCCTGTTTGGGGCCATTCGGAGGCAAATCCCGTGCCAGCAGGTCGCTCGCCGAAAGCCACCCAATAATATCCGAGATATTATGTGTTTATAAACTCCCCTCAATTTTTGTGAAATAAAACCGATGCTTCTCTTGGGCCAATAGAGTGGAACCATCCGCCGACCGCTGAATTTGGGCTGCATTCGGATGGAATTTAGGCTCACTCATGCTGGAACGGTTTTATAAAACTAAACAAAAACTGAGCTTACGGATAGCCGCCGGCTTGCTGTGTTGCGCGCTTTTTTCCGAAACGTCACTCGCAGCAAATTTCTCAATTAACTAGTCGCTGGCGCGAAAGCGCCAGCGACTAACTACTCCGGTCGGCTGACCCGGTCTGATGGCTCGCCGCTCGAAGGCCCAGTGTCGATTCAGGTTAAATTTTGGAACGCACCTACGGACGGCGCCCAGTCAGTTTTATCTGAATATTGTCGGCTGGGTCGATATGCGTGGAAGATGAATCAGAGACCGCAGCATTGGCGGTCGGCCAGCGGTTGGTAGTTGTCGCAATCCATTTTTGAACAGCAATTTGAGGAGTTTTTTGAAATAAAATGCGCGTCGACCTGTTACTTTGTGCTCGTAATCGAGCAAAGCGCTCGCGGGTTGAGCCGGTTGTTGGTGTTACGTTTTTTTGTCAATGCATCAGCCGGCTGGCCGCTTCGTGAACCAATGCCTCGGGACCTAAATATTTGCATTGATTACGCGGCTTCCTTAACTTTCACCTCCGCGACTAGCCCGGCGGCTTCGACAAGACGAAGTACGCGATTGATGGTTACCTTCTGCATGCTTCCGGCAAGAATACCCGTCACAGCACTGC
>Ga0315274_10014697_pt1 | contig 11093 bp, 9 predicted proteins | sample YL17G02_20_MG_FD_203700 | JGI IMG/M metagenome (GOLD analysis project Ga0315274, IMG submission 203700) | Sediment microbial communities from Yellowstone Lake, YNP, Wyoming, USA - YL17G02_20 | ecosystem: Environmental > Aquatic > Freshwater > Lake > Sediment | place: USA: Wyoming | collected...
CGAGATCGCTTCGCTTGCGCTCGCGATGACGTTGTCCAAAGGGCCTCGCTCGCGATTATAGCGTTCTGTCATTGCGAGGAGGAGTCCTCGACGACGCGGCAATCTCCTCCGGACGTTAACAATGCTCTGGACGAGATCGCTTCGCTTACGCTCGCGATGACGTTGTCCAGAGGGCTTCGCTCGCGACGCGATAGCCCTTTCGAGAACGACTCTAGAACCTTCCATACCCGGTGACGTTAGCCTTGAAGGCCTGGCGCAGAAAGAACCGGTTGAACAAGTGCATGAAGGGCAGGGAGGCCCGCATGGGGTACTTCACCACGAGGTCCTGCGGGCTGCGGTTGATGATGCGCTTGGCCGCCAGCAGCGGGTAAAAGGTCCAGTTCAAGCGCCTGAACTCGTCGTAAGCCCCTGCCGGGTCGCTGTAGGCTCGCGCCGCGATCTTCCCGGAGAGGAAGGCGCCGTGCATGCCGAAGAAGAGTATGGGGTCCATCATCCCCGCCAGCGTGCCGGCCAGGATCATATCTCCCTGGAAGAGCCTGGGATTGCTGAAGTGTCGTATCGGCGCAGCCGCCGCCCCTCCCTTGGCTCCTCCTCCCAGGGGGAAGAACTTCTTGAAGGGGTAGCCGTCCTCGAGGGTAGCCTGCTCGGCGAACTTCTCCATCTCCCATTTCGCCACCGGCCGCTGGCGGTTGAAGATGAGGGCGAAGGCGATGCCGTTCACCGAACAGGTGAAGGCGTAGTCGGGTGAGTAATCGTCGAAATAGAAGGAGACCCTGGCCTCCGGCCATGGCACCCGGCACTTGGAGAAATAACCGTAGAGGCTCTGATAAGGCACGTTGGCCGCCTCGAAGCCGTCGGCGTGCAGCCCGGTGGCCATGATGCTCCCCCGCGGCAGCTCGTGGACCTGCATGTCCGAGACTATGGGCTGATCGAACTCGAACTTAACCCCCTCCTCCACCGCGATGTGGTAGAGGTACTGGTCCATGGAGGACTGGCGCGGCCCCCGTTCGATCATCCAGGCCTGCACGTTGGGGGGGAATTTCAGCTTGAAACGTTTGCCCCAGACCCCGAGGATCCCCCCGGTCATAGGCACCATTCCCGGCTTCAAGTCGATGCCGGTGTAGCGGGACATGGCGTCGGCGTCCATGGGGGTGCCGTGGGGAGAGGGGTTGTAGACGGCCAGCCCTCCCACGCGTTTCCCCTTCTCCAGCACGATGACCTCGCGGCCCTCCCGGGCCAGGTTGATGGCGGCGGTGAGCCCCGCCAGCCCGGCTCCCACCACGTAGATCGGACCCTTGCGTTCGCCCATCACGCCCTCCTAGATGTTGATGTATCTAGAATATTTATCCATACGCTTCAACAGCACATAACCGGGGATCATTTCGGCCAGGCCCGCACCCTGGATCTTCCCCATGAGATCCACCCGGGAGACATCCCTTATCACGCGGGACAGCGCCCAGCCGCGCAGGAACTCCGGTGAGTAGTTGATGGCCAGGCGGCGGAATACCCACATGCGGTTAAAGCTGCGGTTGCAGACCTTGAACATCTCCTGGGCCGTGGCCTTGTCCTCCAGGGCGATGGCCGCGATCTTCCCCGAGACCATGGCCCCGTGGCAGCCGAAATAGGTGCCCGGGTCCTGGGCCCCCGCCAGGGTGCCCGCCAGTATCTTGTTGCCGGCGAAGATCCGAGGCTGGTTGGGATAGCGTGAGGCGAAGGGGCCTTGCTCGGCGTGCCAGGTCTTGAACTCCATGCCCTCCGTATCTTTGAGCTGCCGCTCCCAGATGACGCGCCGCTCCTCCCCCACCGGGCGGCGGGCGAAGAAGAGCCCGGCCGCTATGCCGTTGGCGGTGGGGAGATAACAGTAGTCCTTGGTGTAGTGGTCGAAGTAAACGGCGCAACGCCGGGCATAGGACTTCTCCCCTCCCCAAGGCTTGTATGGCGCGCTCAGAACGTAACCGCCGACCATCTCGTAGGGGATATTCAGGGCGTCGAAGGCCTCCCGGTAGGGGCCGGTGGCCACGATGGTGTTGGGGGGATACTGCGCCAGGTCTTTCTGGGACCGTATGGGATTGCCCCACTCGAAGGTCACCCCCATGTCCAGGGCGATGTCGTGCAGGTAGCGGTCGATAGCCGTCTTGCGGGGACCCCGCTCTACGTTGTGGAGGATGGAGTACTCCGGCTTGAGCTCGCACTTTTTCCCGAAGACATAGATGGGGAAGCTCTCGACGGGTCCCACCTGAGGCTCCCCGATGGGCACGCCCAGGAAGCGTGACATGAGGTCGCAGTCGAAGGGGGTGGAATCCACGAAGGGGTGCGCCCCCGGCATCCCCCCAACCCGGTTGTATTTATCGACGCAGTGCACGTCATATCCCAGCTTGCGCGCCGTGATGGCCGCACACAGGCCGCCCAGGCCCGCCCCGACTATGGTGACTTGTTTTTTCGCCATATGAAACGCCCCGTTTCCTGATCAGTACCTGCCGAAGCCGGGCAGGGACTTCAACGCCACGTCGATCACCGGCTGGAGCAACGGACGTTGCCTCAAGTAGAGCCCGAAGCCCAGCCTCAGGCCCAGGTTGCGCATCATGTGCGGCTGTACGTCGAAGAGCCACTTGTACAGCCACGAATACTTATATGCCGACGTGAAGGTGTTGAAGAGCCTCCATGCCCGTTCCTTGTCGTCCACGGCTATGGCTGCGATCTTTCCCGAGACCAGGGAGCTCTGTACCCCGAAGAGGAAGAAGGGATCCTGCATGCCCGCCAGGGTGCCCGCCAGGATCTTGTTGCCGGTGTAGAGACAGGGAGCGGTGATCTTCTTCGTCGCCACCACTCCCTCGTGGGGGAGCCACTGCTCGAACTCCACGCCCTCCCACTCGCGCAGCTGCCGGTCCCACGCATCGCGCATGGACCCGGACGCCGGCCGCCGGTCGAAGGCGAGGGCGAAAGCCACCCCGTTCACGTTGGCGCAGTAGTTGTAATACTTGGTGTAGCGGTCGAAGAAGCCCATGATGCGGGGAGGGCCCTCGTAACGCGTCTTGCCGATGAAACCGTAGACGTCGACATAGGGCCTCTTCAAGGCCAGGAAGGGCTCGACATGCAGCCCGGTGGCGATGATGGAGTTGGGGGGAAGGCGGGCGAAATCGCCCTGGGAGTCTAAGGAGACGCCGAACTCGAACTCAACCCCCGACTCCCGCGCGGTCTCGTAGAGCAGCGAATCCAGCGAGGTGGGGCGGGGGCCCCTCTCCACCGAGTGGAGATAGAGCTGCCAGCCTGGGATGACGTGGGCCTTTCCGTAGACGTAGACCACGAACTCCTCTGTGGGAGTCACGTAAGGGGGTTTAAGATCCACCCCGATAAAGCGCCCCAGCTTCTCCGGGTCCATGGGCGTCACATCGACGGCCGGACGGATGTGGGGATCGCCTCCTATGCGCTCAAACCTCTCCAGAACCCTCACCCGGTGGCCTGCCTTGGCACAGTTGACCGCCGCTGCCAGGCCCGCCAGGCCCGCTCCTACGATGGTGACCTCCGCCATGTCTCCCCCTTCGCGTCCAGCCTACTCCGCGGATTGAGGCCACCCGCCGATCTCTTAAAGACCAGCGGGTGACATCTTTAACCCAGAATAGCCGTTTTCCGGCTTCCCCGGGAGGGGGTTCGTTCCAGCGACGTGTCCGCGCGCCGCCTTTGTCCCGCTGTCCCCGTTTCCCGGGTCCCACGATCACTCCCAGGCCATCACCTCCTCCGCTCCCTGGGGGCCGGCCCCTGGGCCGGCGTATCCGGGCCTGCGGCCCGGTCTGCAAGCCGTCAGTCAACGCCCGCGCCGGCGTTCCCGCGCCATGCGCTGGGCGGCGTAAAATCCCACTGCGAACCCCATGAGTAAGGGCAACAGCTTGCGCAGCATCCCGTCCTCTCCCTAAATGCTCAGCTTCTTGCATAAGCCCGTCTCGTAATCCCACCTGCGGGCGGCGATGTTGTTGGGGTCCACCGCCATCTTGAAGGCCACCATGGTGTCCATGAAAGCGGCCGCGTTGGGCATGACCAGGGAAAGGAGATCGTCGAGCGAGGGCATCCCCTCGGGCAGGGGCAAAGCCATGCCCTTGTTCAGCGGGATGGCCCCGCAGGCGAGTAGCAGCCCCTCCCCCAGGATGCCCGCCATCATGGCACGCATGTAGGTCATGAACATGCGCATGTTGTCGTCCTTGTCGCCCTGGTTGGAGTAGAGGTCGTACTCCATGTAGGCCGAGCGCCCCATGTGATATGGCTGCAGGTAGGTGGAGGCGTCGTCGGGAGGGAGGTTGTCATCGGTGTGGCCGGCCTGGTCGCTGGTTTCCACGCGCATCTTGCGCTCCGCCTCCAGGAAATTGTCCAGGTGCCCGATGAGGGCTCCGATGAGGAATGAGCCGCGCACCCGCATCACCCGCACGGTGACGTTGAAGAATTTCTGCCAGCGCTCCAGGTTGACGCTGCGCAGGTCGCCCACCAGGTCCTCCATGGCCTCCGCGGGCAGGAACTCCCACTCTGGGTCGATGTCCAGTATCACTTTCTGGAAGATCTCCGCCTTGAGCATCGCCTCCTCCATGCTCGTGCCGGCGAAGATGGAGAAGAGGTTGTTGCGCGGGAAGGAGCCCGCCAGCGCGCTGGCCTGCTTGTTGTTCTCCCCCACGAAGATGCCGAAGAAGGAGTTCTGCATGTGGGCCAGCTCCAGGGTGAGATTCTCGTTGGCCACCTTGTAGAGGACGTCGATAACGCACTCCAGGTCGTCCTTCTCGTAAGCTGGGAATATCGAGTAAATATGTTCCGCCTCGGGATAGATGCGCAGGGTCATCTCGGTGACCGTGCCCAGCTGCCCGAAGGCGTAGCGGAAGAGGGAGGCCATGTCCGGGCCGGGGCCGGGGACGTGGGCCTTAACCGCGCCGTAGGCGGCGGGGCCGGTCTTGAGGATGGTGCCGTCGGGCATGACCATGGTCATGTCGACGATGTTATCGATGCCGAAGCCGTACTTCGAGGCCAGGGTGTTGATGTTGCAGAAGGCGTGGTTGGATATGACCCCCGCGGTGGCGGCGGTGGAGGGGTTGAGCACGCGGCACTTCACCTTCTGCGCCTCCACCTGGGCCACCAGGTAGTTGACCCCCGGCTGGACGACCATGTAGCAGTTCTCCCCGTCCACCTCCAGGACCTTGTCCATGCGCCGCAGGTCCATGATGATCCCGCCGTACATGGGGATATGCAATCCCATGGTGTTGAGCCCGGTGCCCATGGGGATGACGTCCACCTTGCATTCGTTGGCTATCCTGTAGACCTCCGCCACGTCCTCGGTGGTCTCGGGCATGACCACCAGGTGGGGGTACTGGGAGGGCAGGGGTCCCTGGTCCCGGGAGTAACCGATGAGGATGACCGGGTCGTCGGTGACCCATGCCTCGCCCAGGGCCTCGGCCAGCATCTCTTTGGCGCGGGCTACGTCCTCGGGCTTGTTATGCAGGGGCTCCGCTTCGTGCTGGAAGATGATGCCCGAGATCCTTCTTTCCTTTATGTCCTTGGCTATATCCTTGGTCCACATACCCCTACACCTCCTTGCCCAGCGACGCGAGTAACACTTCCGCCAGGTCGTAGACCTTCATCTTGCTCCCTGCTGCCTCCACCGCCTGGTTGAACATCTGCACGCAGTAGGGGCAGCTGGTGATGATGGCTTCAGCCCCCGTCCATTCCGCCTCGAAGAGCCTTTCTTTTGCCGTGGCCAGGGCGTAATCCGGGAAGGCATAGCGCACCCCGCCCCCGCCGCCGCAGCAGAGGGAGTTGAAAGTGGCGCGGGGGAATTCCATGAGCTCCAGGCCGAGTATGGCCTCCAGCACCCGGCGGGGCGGGTCGTAGATGTCGAAGCGCCGGCCCAGCTTGCAGGGGTCGTGGTATACGGCCTTGAGGGGCACTTCCTTCTCGGGCGCGAGCTGGCCCTTCTTGAGCAGGCGGGAGAAAAGTTGGCTTACATGCAGTACCTTGATGTCCGGGTCGAGCTCCCGCGCATACTCCTCCTTGAACACCCAGGCGGCGTGGGTATCGGGAGTGACGATCATCTTCACGCCCAGCGAGTTGAAGGTCTCGATATTCTCCGCGGCGTAGCTCTCGAAGAAGTCCCGGTCTCCCAGGATCAGCATGAGGGACCCGTCGCTTATCTCCGCCGCCCCCAGGGTGCCCACGTCCAGGCCCGCCTCCAGGAGCACCTGGGCCGCAGCGCGCACAGCGTGCGCAAGGGCCGGGTCGCTGGTGTAGGCGTCGCCGGCGTAGAAGAGCACCTCGGCCGATTCTGCGGGCAGGCTCTTCAGGGCCAGGCCCTTGGCCCAGTCGCCGCGCTTCTTCTTGTCCGCCCCGAAGGGGTTGTCGTTGGCCTCCAGGCTCTCGGCGAGCGCTGCATGCTCGGGCATGGGGCCCCATCCCTCGCGCACCGCTTTCTCGCGCATGAGCTCGAAGACGCGGGTGGGGTGAAGCTGTTTCACCTCGTAGCACTGCTCCTGGCAGGACGAGCACAGCATGCAAGTGTAGAGGATGTGCTGCATGGAATCGGTGGGCTCGATCTCGTTGATGTGCAGGCCGCGGGCGATCTCCATCTTGCCCGAGGCGTAGTAGGCATCCCAGCGGAAGCGGGTCCCGGAGGGGCAGTTGCGCCAGAAGCGGGACTCGGGGCAGTACTGCACGTGTACCCCCTGGCAGATCTTGCACTTGGTGCAGATGAAGTAGTCCTGCTGCAGCTCGTGCAGCACCTCCCTGGGAGCGGTGATCCTTTTCTTCATCTGCTACACCCCCTCCAACAGTTGCTCGGGGTTCATGAGGCCCGAGGGGTCCACTATGTTCTTGAAGGTCTTGAGCACCTTGATGTAGCCTTCGTTGACGCGGTCGAAGACCATCTTGGCCACCTCGCCCGTGGGACGGTCCACGAAGCTGCCCTCACCTAAGAGCTTGGTGTAGACTGCCCGGCTGATATCGGCCGCCTTCGCGGCTTCCGCCTCGTCGGAGGGGTCGAAGAAGAGGTCGCTCTCGCAGTAGCAGGAGCCCCCGAAGTAGACGGGGATCATCACCTGTCCCACCTCGTCCGCCGCGTAACCCTTGGACTGGGCGGCATCGCGCACCGCAGCGAGCAGGCCGGGCGCGCGGCGGTAGAAGTCGTAGTGCTCGATACAGCTCGTGCGTCCCTTCATGTAATCGCGGTCGAAGAGGTACCATGGCTCCTGGAACTTCGCGTCCATCATCTCCGGCAGCTCGCCGTCCAAGGCCTTGCCTCCCAGCGCCTCGGCGTCCTCGCGCACGCATTTCTCCCACAGGTCCACCAGCTCTACGTGGTGCTCGATGCTGACGGCGGTAACCCAGGCGGGAAGCTTCTCCCGCAAGGCCTCGGCCGCGCCCGCATCCTCCCCCAGCAGCACGGAGAGGTAGCGGGAGTTGGCGGTCACGCTCTCGAAGCAATGCTCGTCGCGGTTGACCTTGTAGGCCAGGTTCGCCGCGGGCTCCGGGGCGTCGAAGCCGAAGAGGATGACGCGGCGGGTCTCCCGCAGCGGATAGAGGTAGACGATGCCGTAGAAAGGTATCCCGAAGATGTCCTCCGAGGCACCGAAGAAGGGGGAAAACTGGGGTCCCTGGTCCTCGCGGAAGTCCGCGATGCCCTCGGAGGCCATCTGCTGGGAGCCGGAAACCCAGATGCGCCCGTCGGAGAGTATGGCGTGGAAGATGGACAGGTTGGGGAAACGGTATACGGCGTTGCCGTTGAGTATATCGCGGTCGAGGTAGGAACGGAGGACGGAGCGGGAGGTGGCATTGGCCGGCATGAGGACCTTGCAGTCCTTCTTCAGGCACTCCTCCTGCAGCTGCTCGTAGGTGACCCCGGCGAAGATATGCCCCATGAGGTTGCGCCGGTCCAACTCCTTGATACCGTCCATGCGCGCGAGGTCGATGAGCAGTCCTTCCCGGCAGGCGAGGGACGTTTCCATTTTCTCCCTGCGCACCGAGAACAAGGGCAGCTTCGCCTCGCTGGCCGCCTGGGCGACCTCGGCCAATTCGTACTCGTCCGCCGGCTGCACCAGCACCAGGCCGGTGTCCGAGAGCCGGCCCGCGAAATAACCCGCCAGCGCCGCAGCGCCCGTCTTTACATTGCCTGAACCCACGATCTCCGCGAGTTCCCGGACCATACTCGAGGCTGCCATCGACCTACCTCCTTGCCGTTACTTCGTGGGCCGATCCTTGTAAGGGACAGGCCTCCCACCCGTTGCGTTCATCAAGCCTTGTTTACATACATTGCCGCTATATAATATATGTTAATATGAACGACTGGTCAGTCATAACAGCCGGTATTATTATATGGTCGCCCGGTGCGGGTGTCAAGGCAAACGGGACTGGAAAAGGGTGGTATATTACCTGCTAGACGAGCTATAATAGATTTTCGATACACAGTCGGAAAGCAGGGACGAGGAGGATATCATGGCTGAGGTGATGATCGTTGGGGCGGGTTTGGCCGGGATGACCGCGGCCATCAACCTCGCCAGGCGCGGGCAGGACGTGGTGGTGCTGGAGAGGGAGGAGCGCCTGGGAGGCTCGCCTCTCTACCACCCTTCCGGCCAGGGCAGCCCCTTGCGGCTCGACGCCCTCCGCGCCTATCTGGGCTTCGATATATCTCCCGGCATCGAGCCCATCCGGGAGATGGTGGAGATAGCGGGCGGCAAGGCCTTGCCGATCGACCCCTCCCTTATCCATTCTTATTTCTTCGAGCGGGGGCCGCGGTCCACCAGCCTGGACAGTTACCTGCACGAGCTGGCCCGCGAGGCGGGGGTGGAGGTCCGCTTCTCGAGTCCGGTCATCTCCCAGGAGGACATGGCCTCGCTTCCTCCCAACACCATCGTGGCCACCGGCCTGCACTTCGAGGGCTTCGACTCCCTGGGGGTCCCCTACCTCACCTCCCACCACTTCACCTACAAGGGTACCTGCGACACGGACCTCAACTACGTGCACATGTTCCACGACACCTACACCAGCGACTACGGGTACACCTCCGCCTTCCGGGGCATCCGCTACGTGCACCTCTTCAACCGCAGGTTGCCCATATCCCTGCCAGCCCGGGAGCGCTTCGCGGAGCAGGTGGCAAAGTTCGACGGCTTCGAGGTGCCGCAGTGGAACGAGTTCACCTTTCCCTTGCCCGCCGCCTCCATCAGGACCCCGCGCATCTTCACCGGCAACAAGATCCTTGCCGGCACGCTGGCCGGGGCCATGGACCCGGTGGCCTTCTTCGGGCTGCATGGCGCTCTGGTCTCGGGAAGGATCGCGGCCTTGGCCATAGAGGACAAGGAACGCGCCTGGCGCGAGTTCGGTAAGTGCGTTGCGGTGTTCCCGACGGCTTACCTGCTGGCACGCATGAAGGAACTGCAGCCGCTGCCACTGAGCGTGCTGGCCTTTCGGCTGGCCTTCCAGAACTTCGACCGTTTAAAACTGGTGCATAAGATAATGCAGGAGGGCATACCCGGATACAGGTGCCTCCCTTTGTAAACCCCAGTGACCGGAAACGGAGGTGTGCATAATGGCACATGAGGCGAAAAGGGCCGTGGTCATCGGTTCCGGGCCGGGGGGAGCCGGCGTGGCAGCCCTGCTGCAGATGCGGGGCTACCGGGTGACCCTGCTGGAACGCAACGATTTCTACGGCGGCAAATGCTGGTCCTTCACGCGGGACGGCTGCATGGTGGACTCGGGGGTGCACATGTTCTCCATGGGCGCGTCCGGCCAGCACGGCGAACTCAACCGCATGGTGCGGGGGGACCTGGAATGGCTCACCGCCAACCCCAGCGAGCACCTGCTCATGGACGGGAAATACTGGCTCAGCCTATACCAGAGTCTTGCCGATCCCCGGGGAGCCTTGTCCAACGCCCGCACGAACATGCTCATGCTCAAGGACCGCATCTCCCGCCTGGGCCGTGGGGCGGATGTGAAAAAAGAGTTCGGCCGCGAGGTCTATCGCGCCTCCAAGAGGAACTCCCCCCTGGAGACCCTGCGTGCGGTGGCGAAGATCGCCCGCCTCGATCCCTCATACCTGGCGGAGTTGGACGAGATCACGCTGCAGGAGTTCATGCACCGCATCACCGACGACTGGACGCCTCTGCAGGGCATAGCGGCCCTCTCCATGCTCCTCACCGTGGTCCCCTACGAAGAGGTCAGCGCGGGCGAATTCCTGTGGTGCTTCTGCAACGCATTCCGCAAAAAGACCCTGGGCGTGCCCCGCGGCGGCTCGCGGGAGATACCGGGAGCCTTCCTGCGCGCCTTCGCACGCGACGGCGGCGAGCTCCGCCTGGGCTGCGAGGTCGCGCGCATCGTCGTGCGCGACGGCAAAGCCCGCGGGGTGGAGACCGCCGAGGGAGAGGAGATAGCGGCGGACCTGGTCATCTCGAACGCGGGAATCAAGCGCACCCTGGAGATGGCCGGCGAGGAGCATTTCCCGGCGGAGTACGTCTCCTACGTGAAGGGGCTCGAATATTCCCGCTCCTTTATCACCACCAAGTACGGCCTCGACCGCCGGGTGGTTGACCTCCCGGCACCCGGTTTCTTCAACATCCCCGCGGTCAACCCGGACCACATGTTCGACTATATAGGCAACGGCGGGGTGCCCGAGGACCCCTTCCTCTTCACCCCCTTCCCTTCCGAGTGGGACCCCTATGCGGCTCCGCCCGGCAAGCAGTTGATCATCTGCGGGGTGCCCGGTCCCATCGAGGTCAACAAGGAGAACGTCGCCCAGTGCGAGCGCATACTGGACCGCGCCGAGGAGAGGCTGCTCGATATCTTCCCCCACATCGCGCCCCATATCGAGTGGAAGATGCGCACCCATATCGCCCATACCGCCTCCATCACCGGCAAGCCCACGGGTGAATGCATAGGCCTGGCCCAGTGCGTGGGCCAGACCGGGGTGCATAAGCCCAAGCCCTGGACGCCGGTGAAGGACCTCTGGCTGGTGGGAGCGGACGCGGGCGCCCGCGGCGTGGGCACCGAGCAGGCGTCGGGGAGCGCTATCTACGTTTCCAACCTGCTGGGTTGAGCGCATAGGGGTCGTGGGGGTGGGAGATGGGTTGTGTTAGAGGCAG
>Ga0315274_10014698_pt1 | contig 11093 bp, 7 predicted proteins | sample YL17G02_20_MG_FD_203700 | JGI IMG/M metagenome (GOLD analysis project Ga0315274, IMG submission 203700) | Sediment microbial communities from Yellowstone Lake, YNP, Wyoming, USA - YL17G02_20 | ecosystem: Environmental > Aquatic > Freshwater > Lake > Sediment | place: USA: Wyoming | collected...
GCAAGCCCCTCCAGGTTCGCGAGGTAGTCCCTGGCGAGCGGATCTATGGATACTACGACGGCGCCGCCAATAGCCTCGGCGACGGCGTTCGCGCTCTTAGCCGAGGACTGAGGTTCGACGAATATGATGCGCACTTTCTCACGCTTGGCGTGGTCGATTAACGCCGCGAGTTGCTTTGCGGTCGGTTCCTTGCCCTCGATCTCGATGGCGGTCTGTTTGAGGCCGTATGCGTCGGCGAAATAGCCGAACGCGGGGTGGTACACGAAGAATTCCCGTTCTGGAAGCGGCGCAAATGCCGCGGCGATGCGCTTGTCCACTGCGTCGAGGTCCGCGTCAAACGCGGCAAGGTTGGCCTCGTAGTCCGCGGAATTCGACGGGTCAACCTGTTTCAGGGCGTCGCAAATCGTGCGCGCCTGAGTCTTGACGAGGCGAGGGGCAAGCCAGATGTGAGGGTCCGGTTCGCCGGCCCCATGGCTGCCGGCGTCTCCGTTGGAACCTCCGGCGTGAGCTCCGGACTTTTCGGCTGCGGCTTCACGATCCGTGACGGTCCGAAGCGTAATCCCCTTGCGCGTGTCGATGATGCGGACGTCGGGAAATGCGGCCTTCGTTTTCTCCACGAGCGCGTTCTCAAATGCAAGGCCGATGGTGAAATAGACTTTCGCCTCGGAAAGGCCCGCGACCTGCTTCGGGGTCGGCTCGTACGTGTGCGGCGACTGGCCGGGCCCCACGAGCACCGTCACGTCCACGTGCGCGCCGCCGACGCGTTCGACGAAGTACTGCTGCGGGAGGATGCTGACGCAGATCTTTGTCCTAACCGGCACATCGGCGCTGCGGGCAGTCTGCGCCGGCGCGGCCAGAGCGAGCATCGCGGCGACGCCGAGCATCACGGCCCGACTCGAGATCGCGCCGGGAATCGACAGGCGCGTCCGCATCCTCCGGCCTCCTATCTCGCCTTCCGGGAATGCGGGCTCCTGCGCCGCTTGTGGGCGCACACCAACTGCAGTTCGTGGCATTCGCCGCATTCCTCAACGTTGTGATCAGCCGCAAACGCGTTCCAGTGGCTTTTCTGGTTCATCGTGAGTTTGCCCGTGCCCTTGCAGACGGGACACGTGCTGTCGAGGGCCGAAAGCACGGCGGCCCGGATGAACTCCGAGCGGTTGGCGACGCCGTTGAGCGCCGCCAAGAGTGGCCTGTCGACCTTGAAGGTCACGATTTCCGGTTTCCTCGTGGGCATGTGAGCCTCCTTGCCTCTGAGAATGTTCGGCGAACGCGAATATTACAAAGTAATACCGCGCCGTCAACGGCAAATTCCCCCGGCCAACGCCCTCAAACTTGCCCGTCTATGGTGGGCGCGCAACCCGTGTCCCCCCGTGCTGAGTTCGCCGCAGGCGAACGAAGTTTACCCGCCTTAGGAGGGTCCCGACTTGTCGGGATGCCACTGGTCCTCCCGATCCGGATCGGGACGTCGGGACCTGCAAGTGCTGTAGAGGCAGGGCCAGCCCTGCCCGATTCCCCTCTACCTCCGGGAGAGGTTTACCCGCCTATGGCGGGGGTCAGAGGTGAGGGAGACCGATAGTTCGCCTCGGCGGGCGAAATTTGCCCGCCTCAGGAGGGTCCCGACAAGTCAGGATGGCACTGCTGGCTCTCCACACGCAGGCAGACTTGTCCGCCGGTGCTCGAGCCTGTGGCGTCCAGGAGGGCCGGCGCCGCGGTAGCGCGGCCATTTCGCAGTTTTCTCACAGACTCTTATTGCCAAGCCGCGACACACCCGATAAAATTTCCTCCGGGAAACCCGGGTAGTCAGGGAGGGCAGTTCGTGGGCGAGACAGCGAGGCCCGCCAGTGTAACCATGGTGCGGGAGGACATCGAGGACATACCGGCCTTCACATTGCCGAAACCGTACAGGTTCAGGACGTACAAGCCGGGGGACGAGGAAACCTGGTACAGGATTTGGACGCTTGCCGACCAGGAATACCGCGCTGTAAATCCAAACACGTTTGCCGAGAATTTCGGACACGACATCAAAGCCCTTGCGGCGCGGCAGTTCTATGTCTGCGACGCGAAAGGCGACGCCATCGGCACCGCGTCCGCCTGGTTCAGGGAAGACTACAAGGGCAAGCCCTGGGGCCTTGTCCACTGGGTTGCCATCGTGCCGGAGGCCCAGGGCAAGGGGCTCGCCAAGCCCCTCATGACGCACATCATGAGGAGGCTCAAGAAACTCGGGCACCCGCGCGCGATGCTCGTGACGCAGCCCTATCGCGTGAGGGCGATCAAGATTTACCTCGATTTCGGTTTCACGCCCGACCTCATGAGCGAGATCGCTTTCGTCGCCTGGCGCCAGGTGAGAGACGCGCTCGGACAAAGCGTCCTCGACGAGATGGATCTCGGGGACAGATAGGCGGCCGGCTGTTATTAGACCGGACCCGGATCGCAGGGGCCTGGCGGACGGCGGCGGGGAGACCGGAGACATCAAAGCCCGGGCGCGACAAGGGGGCCATACCGTGCGAGCCGCGCTATGTGAGTTGTCCGAAGTCACATGAGCACTGTCACGCCGAACCGACCGTGGGAAGGGAGTACCTGGGAACAGTGGTCACACGGAGAGACATACAGAGGGCGGTGCGGGATCTGGGACTTTCCGGGCTGCCGGTATGTCTGCACGTGTCGTTCAGGTCTTTCGGGCGCGTTGAGGGCGGGGCCGGAGCCATCGTGAGCGCATTCCTGGCACAGGGGTGTACGGTGCTCGCGCCGACGTTCTCAGATGGCTTCGCGGTGCCGCCGCCAGTCCACATCCGGCCGGAAAGGAACGGCTGGAACTACGACGACTACCCGGGGCCGACCGAGGGCGTCGGGCGTGTTTTCTCGCTGGAGACCGACGAGATTACTGTGGAGGAGATGGGCGCAGTTGCGGCATACCTGGCCGCTCAACCGGAGCGCGTCCGGGGCCGCCACCCCCTGTGCTCATTTACTGCGATCGGACCGATGGCCGGGGAACTCGTCTCCTGTCAGACTCCGACGGACGTCTTCGCGCCGCTCAGGGCGCTTGCCGGGGCAAACGGCTGGGTACTGCTCATGGGCGTGCGACTCGAAAAGATGACGCTCCTCCACGCGGCTGAGGAATCAGCGGGGCGCAGGCTTTTCATCCGCTGGGCCAACGGCCCGGACGGGGCTGCGATGGGCGTGACAACGGGCGGCTGCTCCGACGGGTTCGGCCGGTTTGAGACGGTGTTGTCGCCGCTTGCGGGGAAGCGCCAGGTTGGCGAGAGCCCCTGGACCGTGTACCCTGCGCACGAAACACTGGCGGCAGCCGCTGAGGCAATCCGGGGAAACCCGGAAATCACGCGTTGTGGAAATCCCCGCTGCCAACGGTGCCGTGACGCCATCTCAGGCGGGCCGATCTGACCTGGAAGACAGGCCGGTAACCGCACCCGGCAGTACGAAACCACGCGCCAAGGTGCGCTTTACAGGTTGTTGACATAGATTGGCGGGGCTCCTTCGCTGAAGCTTCCCGCTTCGCCAAGGCTACGCGGGACAGGACGAAGCCGACAGCCGGTAGTGTCACACAACAAAGGGGCGCTGCAGCTCGGCGTGGCTGGCCGCGCGCGTGCTGAGCACCCACACGGGCGACTTGCCAGTCGCCCCTACAGCACTGGCGGGCAAGCCGCCAGTGGCACATGAATCGGATGGAGGCACAGGGTCAGGCGCCGGGGTTCGGTTGGGACGGGTCTTTGGCGGCTTTGAGTTGGCGCAGGACGAGCGTACCGAGTATCGCCAGCCCCGCCACGAGCGCGACCCAGACAATCCACATGTTGCGTTCGCTCCAGGGGGGGAGTTTCGCGCGACGCTTTGCGGGGTTTGGCACGGACTTGCCGAGAGACGCCTTTGACACGCCCTCGGCCCGGAGCCTGTCGGCGTACTGCGCGAGGTCGTAGGCCGGACGGGCAGCCTTCGGATTTCCGAAATAGAGCCTGCACGCCTTTCCGGGCTTCGGCTGAAACGAGACGTGGTAAACGAGGCGCCTCACTGCGGCGCCCGTGAACCCAAGCGGCGGGTCGTTGGCGTTGTCAATCCGCACCTTGAGATAGCGGAAGCGAGCAGGACGAAGAGCGATTGTCAGCGACTCATCCGGCTTGCCGCCTGCCGTGTAACGGTGAATCGCCCCGTCCGCCACCAACTCCCAGAGGGTGTCCACCGTCCGTTCCTGGGGAGGGGCGTCCTCCCTGGGCGTTGCCTCCACGTGTGTCAGGCTGTTGCGGCCGTAGACGGCGAGTTTGCGGGAGAAATTGGCGTCCGAAAAGGCAAGCGAGATATCGAAGAGTGGGAGGTTCCGGCACCCAAGGTCGATTGTAATCTCGGTCGTGTGCCTGGCGGCGTCGGATTCGACCCGGTGGGACAGCGCGACGGGAACCAGGTCGGCAGGGGCGTCCGACGGAGGGGCAAGGATGTATCCCATTTCCGCTCCGGTTGGGTCGAATATGCGCAGGTCGGAGAGGTCGGCCTTCGCGCCGTCAAAGACTTCCTCGGTGAGGGGGAACCCGACAAGACCCGCGGTGACGCCGGCAGGAACGTCTATCGCAACGACGCGGCTCCAGTCGGCGGTGGCGGATTCATCGGCGGACACGGCAGAGACAAGCCCGCAACAGACGAACACCAGGGCGGAGATCCGCAATACACTCATTTGGCTTCTCCGAAGAAATCCGAGACACGTTTCGCGACCCTGTGATACAGGTAGGCCGCGACCATCATGAGCGTGCCAATGCCGAAGAGCGATATTATGCGGTAGATCTGGCGGACATTTCTCATATCAACGATGAGCACCTTGGCGGCGGCTATGACAAAGAGCGCGAGGGCGGCGAACCGCAGGGCGCGGCTTCGTTTCCAGAATCCTATCGCAAGCGCGACAACAGCGTAGACGCTCCACACGACGGTGAGCGACATCTGCGCGGCCCACTGGGCCTTTTTGGCTTCGGCAACCGTCCACACTGAGTACTGGTACGGCTCCGTGCTGAGGAGCACGAGCAGGAACAGCCCCGCCAGCCAGTACACCGCCTTGCCGAGTTCTCCCTCCGCGGCCCGGACGGTCTTTGCCATCCTGTCGATAAAGTACGCGAAGAGGAACAGTTCCAAGCACGCCGCGAGGAACACGGCGAAGCGGACGTTGGCAAACGGCAGAAAGCCCTCGATCATCGGCCGGCTGTAGAGTATGGCAAAGCAGGCGACGGGCACCAGAAGGGCGGCGATCCCGACCGCCACCGCCGCGCGGGATTTCGCCCTGACGCCCGCGGCCAAGAGCGCCGCAGCACAGGCCGCCCAGACGGCGACGGTGACACTGTAGGGCAGGTATTCACGGCTGGCTTTCGCCGCATCGGCTCTAAACTGGAGCCAACTGAAGAGGTCAATGTTGACCAGGAACGCGGCGAAAAGCCCGGCGAGGATAGCGGCCGCGACCTTGGCCAGCCGGTCGATCACGGCGGCGTCTTTCGCGCGGGACTGGTGTACGACGGCGATAAGCGCCGCGGCAAGCGGGATGATCATGGCCATCGCAAATTTCAAGTTCCAGAGCGGCGTGAAGAGCATCTCGTGCGACGGCCAGTTGTGGACGAGCAACCGCAGCATCGCGAGGATGAGGACCGCGAACGCGGCCATTCTTGTTGCCAGCGAACGCGCCGTGAAGCCGACCAGAAGGGCACCCAGGGCAAACGCGCTCCAGACGATTGACAGAGACATATTGGCCATCCACCGCGCGTCGGCAACGTTTCCAATGGTCCACGTGCAGTAGGTGTACGGCTCAATGCCGAGGACGGCCAGGAGCAGCAGGCCGGCGACGTAGTACACATAAAGGCCAAAGTCTGCATCGCCCTTCCACATGGTTTCGGCGAACTTCCTGATGTAGCGGCCGAAGACGAAAACCACGAGAGCCGCAATGAGGCACGAAATGAAGCGGGCGTTGATGAAGAGGTAATACTCCTTCACCATCTTGTCCTGGTAGAGTTCGAAAGAGGATTCGAGCGGCACGAGGAGCGCAAGGAGGCCGATAACGACGGCGCTCCGGCAGCGCCAGAAGACGCCCCCGGCGAGGAAAAGCGCGGAGCCGGCGGCCCAGACAAGGACGGTCGCGCAGTGCGGGAGATAATCGCGGCTCGCCAGGGCTGTATTGGCACTGTACGCCAGCCAACTCGCGAGTTCGCGGTCGACGAGTATCGTCGCAAGAAGCCCGCCGGCTATTGCGGCAATGATCTTGATCGGCATGTCCAAGGGAGTCTCGGCCTTCTTCCAGATGTGGTGAATGGCGGCGAATACCGCCGCGGCGGCCGGCACGGCGATTGCGGCGCCGAACTTCACGTTCCAGAAGAGGACAAACAGGGCGTCGTGCGAGGGCCAGTTCCTCGTGACCAGGCGCGCGAAGGCGAGCACGAGGATAATTGCGCCGCCGATGCGCACGGGCTGGTACTTGAACCTGTACCCGAGGTAGAGAAGCGCGGGCCCCTCGGCCGCCCACGCCAGAAGGATGCCGTTGAGGCCGAGTTCCAGCGGTATCGCAAGCGTAAGGAGCATTACCGAAAGCGCGATGAAACCGAAGAGGCTGGTCGCGTCGGCGGGTATGCGTTTGCGGACGACAAGGCCGAAAAGGAGGTATACGGCGCTTGCCGCCAGGGCCAGGAATCCGAGCGTCTCCTGGCGTGCCGGGTAGAGGATGAGGTACGCGAAGCGAATCGCAAACGCGGCATTGACGAGGGCGAGGATAAAGTGGTCAATCGCGACTGCGCTCCTGGCGCGGAGGTGGTAGACGAACGGCATGACGAGAAACACGGCGTAGAAAGCCCCCAGCCAGTAGAGCGCGGGGAAGGCCGCGGCGTCCCTGTAGAACTTGTTGTACCAGCCCGCGTAGAGGACGAACGTGCCGAGGAAGGCGAGGATTTCAAGCGGGCGCCATTTCCTGAAGATGGCGACGCCGAGCACCGCCACGTCAAGAAGCAGCAGGTACGTGAAGAGGGCGTCGCGCGCATCGACGCCGGTCGAGAGGAGCACCGGAGTGAGGAACCCGCCGATCATCGCGAGGACGCTTATCACGGGCGCGTTGTGGAGCACCGCAAGCGTCATCCCCGCCGCGGTCACGAGGATCATCGAGGCGAAGGATACTTCCTGCGGCATGATCTTGTACCGGGCATACGCGCCAAAGAGCGACGCGTAGAGCGCGGCAAGGCCCGCCCCCATGAGGGCCTGGCCGAGGGGAGCCATCTTGCGGCGGATGGAGACGTCGCCCAGGATAAGAAGCACTATGCCGAACGCAATGCCAAGGCTGACCTTGGCGGTGTTGCCTATCCACTTGTTGTCGAAGGCGTACTTGACGAAGAAGGCCGCTGCAAGAAAGAGCGCGACCGCGCCGGCCCACGCTATCCAGCGCATGCCGACGCGCTTTTCGAACTCGGCCCAGGAGGAGAAGGCTTCAAGCGCGGCCGCGGGCGGCCTGGCCGGTGGTTCTTCGGGCGCGGAGGGTTTCCGGGGGGACGGCTGAGCGGCCCGGGCGGCTTCGGGAGACACATGCGCGGTAACCCATGCTTCGACCTTGGCGGGCGCCCCGGGGGGGCCGGCCGGCGCTGCTCGGTCACCTGCGGGCGCCGCGGGTTGCGGCGCCGGGGCCGCAGCCGGCCTTGGTGCGGGCGGCGGCGGGGGCGTCCGAACGGGCGCCGCCGGCGCGGCGGCTGGAGGCGCCTGCGCACGCGGAGCCGGTTCGCCCGAAGCCTGCCGGGCAGCGAAATCCTTGAGCGACTTTTCAAGGGCGTCCACCCTGCGGAGAACGTCGAATAACTCGACGGTGCGCCGGTCAAGGTCCCGCCGAACGCGGCTGAGCGATACTGCCGCTATGATGCCGACTATGCCGCCGACAAGAGGGATGCCAACAACGACCAGGCCAAGCAGAATCAGTAGTCCTTCCATACACCACCCCCTCCGGTATCGGAAAAGAAGGCTACGTTGTCAGGCGCAAGCGCTGCAATCATTGTCCCCACGCGGCGCGTCCGGGTCAATCCAATACGCGGGTTTGTTGCGGGTGACCGGAGAAAGGGGGAAGAGGGGAACAGGGCTTGTGCAAGACGCGAATCGCCTGCGCGTTCTCCCTCACCCTGACCCTCTCCCGGCGGGAGAGGGGATTCATCACTGCTGGGCAAGCCGTCTTCGCCAAGGCTTCGCCGCCCAAGGCCAGCAGTGCCACACTTGGTCTCCGGCGGGAGAGGGGAAATGGGTGCACGCCGAGCGCCCCTATCCGCCGGGAGGCGGACTTCGTTCGCCGTGCGGCGAACTCAGCATGGGCGACCTGCCGGTCGCCCCTACGGCGGCGGGGCGGGGTAATTCCAGTTACGCTGCTTGCAGCGTCGGATATAATAGTCGACAGGAGGGTGTTCCCATTTGGGTTGCCCCGGAATATTGCCATAATGCCTTGACAAAGCAACTGTTGCGTATAGAAAAGATTGCTGGAATCGTGGCAAAGGGGAAGCAATGATCGACGGCGTAAAGGTCAAGAAACTGCGGATTATCCCCGACGAGCGGGGGCGGTTGATGGAGATACTTCGCACGGATGACGAGTGCTTCGTCAAGTTCGGGCAGGTGTATCTCACGACCGCATACCCCGGCGTCGTGAAGGCCTGGCATTACCACAAGGTTCAGACCGACAATTTCGCGGTCGTAAAGGGGATGATGAAGGTCGTGCTCTACGATTCGCGGCCGGGGTCGCGTACGAAGGGGGAGGTAAACGAGTTTTTCCTCGGCGAGTTGAACCCATGCCTGCTGACGATACCGCCCCTGGTGTATCACGGGTTCAAGTGCATAGGCGAGACGGAAGCGTTCGTCGTAAACACGCCGACGGAAGTATACAACTACAAGCAGCCGGATGAATTCAGGATTGACCCGCACTCCAAAGAGATACCTTACGACTGGACTCGAAAGGACGGGTAGATGAAAGGCGTAATCCTCGCGGGCGGCCTCGGGACGAGGCTGATGCCGCTGACGAAGGTGACGAACAAGCATCTCCTGCCGGTGTACGACCAGCCGATGATCACGTACCCGATAAAGACGCTGGTGAACGCCGGAATTGAAGAGGTGCTGCTGGTCACGGGAGGCAGCAACGTCGGCGAGTTCATAAGGCTTCTCGGCAACGGCCGCGAGTACGGGCTCAAGTGGCTTTCCTATGCCTACCAGGAAGGGGTAGGCGGAATTGCGGACGCGCTGAGGCTTGCCCGCGAGTACGCGGAGGGGGAAAAGATCGTCGTGATGCTCGGGGACAACATCATCGAGGGAAACATACGCGCCGCGGCGGAGACGTTCATAACTCAGAAGCGCGGCGCGAAGATATTTCTCAAGAGGGTCGCCAACCCGCGCGAGTACGGCGTCGCCGTTTGCGAGGGCGACAAGGTTGTGCGGATCGAGGAGAAACCCAAGGAGCCGAAGTCGGACCTCGCGGTCATCGGCGTGTACATGTACGACGAGCAGGTCTTCGACATAATCGGCAGACTCAAGCCATCGGCGCGCGGCGAACTCGAAATCACCGACGTCAACAACGCGTACATCGCCCGCGGCGAGATGACGTACGAAGAACTCCAGGGCTGGTGGGGCGACGCCGGAGAATCCATCGACGCCCTGTACCACGTCAGCGAACTTGTGGCCGTCGGCGGCGCGAACAAGATGGAGTTCTAAGGAAGAAACCGGCGCGGGAATCCTCGTCGTCGGGAGGTTCTAACGCGCGGGCTTCCTTCTTCGCTAAAGCTACGCAGGACAAGGAAGCTCGCCCCACGTTCTCCTTACCGCCAAGGACGCCAAGACGCAAAGGAAAAACCGGGAATCAACAGAAGAGGCGTAGTCCGTTGCCAATGGGCAGGGCAAGTTTACCCGCCGCAGGAGGGCCCTGCCCCTACACGGGCGGACGCCAGTCAACCGGCGTTCTCCCTCACCCGGCGCGAAGCCTTTCGACACGCTCAAGGCCGAGGCGAGAGCGTAGAGCAAGAGAGCAGTAGAACAGGAGAAGGAAAGCAGGCAAAGCGGTTCACAAATGGCGTTCGCCCTCGCCCCTGACCCCTCTTGAGAAGGGCTGTGGGCTGCGGGCTGTCGGCTGCAGGGACGAGTCGCCCTCACCCCTGCCCCTCTCCCAGAGGTAGAGGGGATTCATCAGTGCCGGGCCAGTTGACCCCGCCTGTGACGGGCCAGCAGTGCCGCTTCTTGTTCACCTCTTTTCCCGAAAATCGTGCAGGAATAATCGCGGCGGCGTTCGTCTATCCGGCAAGGAGATTCTTGCCAAGCGAGACGCGATTGGCGAGAATTGCGTCCTCGGACCATGTCCGACAAAGGCCATCGAAGGGAAAAGGCGGCATTAACGGAGGCCGGAAGATGCACTTGGGCAACATAGAAATCGGCGATATCCGGGTTGACGCGATCGACGGGGGCGCAGTGTGGATGGACGGGGGGGCTATTTTCGGCATTGTGCCGAAGCCGCTCTGGTGCCAGGTGAGACAATGCGACCTGGAGAATCGCGTGCGGCTTTCGTTTTTTTCGCTTCTCGTGCGCACGGGCGACGTGACCGCGGTCATCGAGGGCGGCTCCGCGGCGCACCAGCCGCCCAAGGCAAAGGAGCATTACGCAGCGGACGAAAGCCGGCTTATGGCGACGCTTGCGCTCCTCGGCGTCAGGGCGGAGGACGTGGATTTCTTCATACCGAGCCACTTGCACTTCGACCACGCGGGAGGGGCATCGACGCCTGACGGGAAAGGACCCGTCTTCCCGAATGCGCAGTACGTCCTGCAGCGGCGCGAATGGGACGAAGCAAGGAACCCCTGCCCTATCAACAGAAACGCCTACTTGGCCGGCGACATCGCCCCTCTCGAGAAGGCGAAACTCCTGATTGTCGACGGCAGCGCCCAGATTGTCCCGGGGATCGAGGTGGCGAAAACCGGAGGCCATTCATATGGCCATCAAATGGTAAAGGTGGGCAGGAAGCCATCGGAATCGATAGTCTTCATCGGCGACATCATACCGACAAGCGAGCACATCAGCCCGCGGTGGCTGTGCGCATTCGACATCGAGCCGGCCGTGAGTTACGACGTCAAACT
>Ga0315274_10014699_pt1 | contig 11093 bp, 6 predicted proteins | sample YL17G02_20_MG_FD_203700 | JGI IMG/M metagenome (GOLD analysis project Ga0315274, IMG submission 203700) | Sediment microbial communities from Yellowstone Lake, YNP, Wyoming, USA - YL17G02_20 | ecosystem: Environmental > Aquatic > Freshwater > Lake > Sediment | place: USA: Wyoming | collected...
TGTCCGTGCCAACCGGGATCGCGTCCGAGCTGCCAGTCGCGGATCGGCCTGACATCTTTATAGATCGTGTAACTCCCGTCGCAGTGTATGGTCTCGGACGGGCTGACCGCGCCCGTGTCCAGGGCGGCGGCGGCCACCAGTGTCTTGAACGTCGAGCCGGGCGCGTACACCTTGCGGTAGCAGAACGGCGCCGCCCCCGGCTTGCTGTCATAGGAGGCGAGCCACTCGTTGGGTGTCGCTCCGGCGCGCAGGGGCGGCCAGTTGGCGGCGATCACCACCTCGCCGGTCTGGGGCACGATGCCGACGATGCTGCCGCGTCCCCCCCTGCTGGCAAGCTCTGCCCTTAGGAGCTGATAGGCCTTCGCTTGCAGGCGCTGGTCGAGGGCGAGGACGACATCATACCCGCGCTCCTCCCGGCGGCTCCAGGGGAAGAGGCCTCCCGCTCCCTTGAGCCGGCCGGAGAGAACGTCGTTCAGGTAGTTCCGCAGGCCCACCCGCTGGCGATCTCGCGTCTCGAACCCGATCAGATGAACATACTGCTGCGGGTTGGCGATGGGCTGGCCGTCCCGGTCCAGGAACTGCCCGCGCGCCACCCAGGTGGGGCTGTCCAGCCTGGGATTGCCCAGGCCTGAGCCGTCGGCGTAGAGGTGCGGACGAGCGGCAATCTGAGTGGCATTGGCCGGCCACTGAAGCCATGCCGCCTTCGCTGCCAGGAGTGCGAACAGCACCGCGAAAGCGATCTGCAGCTTGCCAAGCGACCGGTTCATACGCTGGCTGAGATCGGCCGGCAAGGGCAGGGAGGAGGCGCGCAGCTCCGCGCTGCGGCCTGCGACGCCAACACAGATCCCCAGGGCGAGGAAGTTCACCAGCAGCGATGACCCGCCATAGCTCACGAACGGCAGGGTGATCCCGGTGAGCGGCCACAGGCCGAGGTTTCCGCCGATGGTGAGCGCGGATTGCACGCCGAGAAGCATCGCCACACCGGAAAGCAACGCTTTTTCGAAGGCATCCTCCCGCTGCGCGGCCAGCGACAAGCCGCTCGCCACCAGGGCGAGCAGCAACGCCAGGGCCGCGGCCCCCCCCACCCAGCCGAGTTCCTCAGCGATGGCGGCGAACACGAAGTCGGACTGTACTTCCGCGATGTCGGTTGGCATCCCCTGACCCAGACCGGCACCGGCCAAGCCGCCGGCGCTCACCGCCCAGGTGACGCGCGTCATGTGCTCGCGGCCCTCCCGCAGCTGCTTGGAGTCGCGGGCGGTCTCGTGCCACGGGTCTCGCCAGATGTCCACCCGTTCGTGCCACCGCGAGGGCACGCCAATCAGGTAGCTCACCCCCAGCAGAGCCAACAGCACCGCTACCCCGAAGGCGCTCTGACGGTAGTGGCCCTGCGCGATGAGCCAGCAGAGCAACACAAAAGCGAGCAGGAGCATCGGCCCGAAGTCCTTCATCAGCGCCAGTGTTGCCAGCACCAGCGCGAAGGCTCCGAGCATCCCCTGGTAGCGCTCCGTCCAGGGCCTCATCCTCACCACGCGCCTCTGCCTGTCCTGCGCCTGCACCAGGCCGCCGAACGCCGCGGGATAGGCCGCCGCTGCCACGAAGAACACCAGCAGCAGCTTCACCAGCTCCACCGTCTGCACCACTCCTATGGGAGTTCTGAGCCACAGGCGATGACCGGTGCCCAGATCGGTGCCCAGGGGAGTGAAGCGGGTTACCAACAGCAGCAGCACCCCGGCCGCCACCCAGAACCAGCCCAAACGCGCCACCGCCCGTCCGAAGCCCTGCCAGCGACGGACCAGCGCGGCCGTCGCCCACACCACCAGCACGCTTGCCAGCAGGAAATACACTTGCTTGATTGGCAGGTCAGCCCTTCCCTGACCGATGTCTGGCGAAAGCCGCCACACCGTCAGCCATCCCAAAGCGGCCAGGCAACCCGCCGCCGCCAGCATCCGGCGCGCGGCGCGTTCGGTTTCGGAGGTGGCGCGGCCCGGCTCGCGGCTCGGTCTGAGGGGCAGCCGCGAGGTCGTCAGCGCCCACAGGCCCACGAAAAGGCAGGCTAGCAGCGCCGCCAGCTTTCCCTGGTGCAGAAGCTGGTAGCGGTTCGTCACCTGGAGCTTGACCGTCTCCGGTGCGGGCGACTCATGCTCAGGTGGCAGCGGCCCGAATCGCCAGCGGTCCACGGCCGCGGCCACCGCCCGGTCCAGCTCCGGGGAACCAGACGACCTCGTCACACTGACCTGCTGGACCTGGCCGCTCGGCTCCAGCCGGAACTCCAGAGCCATGGTCGCCGGCTTATCGAGTTTCCCGAACGCCGCGGGGAACCGTTTCTCGAAAGGCGGAAAGGTGATCTCGTGGTGTGAGCCGAGTGGTCTGCCCCGCCCGGGCTTGAGCTCGAACTTGAACCCCCTCACCGGACTCGACAGCCATTCGTGCCCGCGGCTGGACAGAGATAGAGAGACCGCCAGCAAGCCAATCAACCAAGCAGCCGCAAGGACAACCGCAGACCTTCGGTTCAGCAGCGGCCGGCGCCACCAGACGATGGCGGCGGCCGCCACCAGCCCGCCGAGGAACACAGCATGGGCCACTGCCCAGATCGTCATCTCAGAACTGCCATCCCCTCACCGTGCTCCGCTCGCCCACGCGGAAGGCGAGGACGACAATGTCGCTGCCGAGGGAGACGGTGGCGTCCGGCGGGAGCGGTGAGCGCACATTGGGCTGCAGTTGCACCCCGTTGAGGAAGGTGCCGTTCAGACTGCCCAGATCCGTGATCAGAAACCCTCCCTTGTCCTGCTCCACCAGGGCGTGCTTGCGACTCACCCCGTTGCCCTCGTCCTGGAGGCCGATCTCCGGATGGTTGGACTCGGTGAGTCGCCCCATGGTGGCAGGGAGGCGAGTGATGGGGATCACCTCTCCCTTCTGCGCCCCGGCGAGCACCTCCAGGCTGGCGATGGCATCTCCCTGCGGAGGCCACACCACGGTCTCCCCGCCGGCGTCCGGCTTTTCGGAGTCGAAGGGAGCGAATCTGGGGGTGAGGCCGACATATCCATAGTCCAGCCTTTGGTCTTCCACCAACCTAACGGTCACTGGGCCGTTGACCCGGTAGCCTCGCGAGCGAATGTACTCCGCGAGGGCGCGCTGGAGCTCCTGGACGAGCAGATCCGCCAGGCCCCCTTCCTCCCAGTCGTCCATATCGCGAGGGGAAAGCGAGACCAGGTAATCGCAAGGAACCAGGGTAGTCTGGCCGATCTTCTTGCGGTACTCGTCGGCCGCCCGCGACAGCTCGGTGATGAGGGCCTCGTAGTCAACCTTGGGCCGGTCGCCGAGCGGGCTGATGCGCTGCCACAGTCCTCGCACTCTCCCCCAGAAGTCAACCGCCATCTCACCTTCCCCCTTTGCCTATCGGTCTAGAACCCGGAAGCCGGGCGGAAGTCATCTCCCACGATCACCTCCAGCACCCCGTCGGGGCGCTCTCTGTCGTTCACCACCAGACGGCCATACCGAAGCGCCTCTGCCACCTGCCTGGCAAGGCCTTCTTCGCCCTCCCCGTCGGAGGTGATGATGAGCGTGCGCGGATAGGCCGCGGCGGGGGCGTTGGCCACTTCGACCACGGTCAGCCCAGCAGCCTGCAGCTGCCTGGCGGCCCTCTTTGCGTATCCGTTTTTCCTGCACCCGTTGAGCACCGCCAGCCGCAGTCCGTTCCCCCCCGAGCCTTCTGTCAGCGCCGCTCCCTCCAGCAGCCGCTGCGCCGATGACAGGTCGGCGACATAGTAGCTCACCCCATCCAGGTACTGCGGCCGGCCCGCCAAGCTGCCGGTGACGATGTCGGAGCGGCTGATCCCGCGCAGGGAGTTGGCGAGGGCGAGCACCTGCCGCGTGCTCAGGTCTGTCTTGACCGCCTTCCCGATGGCTTTCCTGACTGCGCCGAACTTGGACACCATCCCCAGGCTCATGGACTCCTGCGCCACCGCCTTGACGAAGACCTGTTGCCTCTGCACCCTTCCCAGGTCTCCCATGCCATCGCTGCGGTAGCGCACGAACCCGACGGCCTGTTCGCCATTCAGCCGGTGGGTGCCCGGTTGGAGGTGGATGTGCAAGTCCTGGGCATTGTCGTCGTAGTCCATGCGCTTGGGCACATTGACGCTCACTCCGCCGAGCGCATCCACCAGCTCCGCCAGCCCGGCGCTGTTGATCACCACCACATGGTCCACGGTGACGCCGACCGCCGCCTCCACTGTCTGGCGGGTCAGCGGCGCGCCGCCGAAGGCGAAAGCCGCGTTCAGCTTGTGATACCCGTGCCCGGGCACCTCCACGCGCGTGTCGCGAGGCAGGGAGATGACCGTGACTTGCCGACGCGGGCGAAGCTGAATGCGCGCCAGCAACACCGTGTCCGACCGGGAGTGCCCGTTGCTCTCCTCATCCACGCCGACGATCAGGACATTCGCCGCGTTCTTCATTCCGAAGGGATGGGTGAGCAGCCAGTTGGCCCCCACCGCTGTCAACGCCAGGGCCACGCCGCCGATCAGCAGGCCTTTCAGCACCCGCCTTGACCGCTTGCGCGGCGCTCTTAGCTGCGGCGGCTCCAACCGTCTTCTGCGTCTGCCGATCTGGACCACTCGCATCGCGCTTCGCCCTGCCCCAGTTCAGATGCCGCCCCTTGCCATTGTTCATATACGGAGGGGCGAAGCCCTTCTGCGGCCCAGGTCACTCGCCTGGCAGACCGGAGCGCGGCTGGGTCTCGCTGTCATCGCCATAGGGGCTGTAGCTGGGCAAGAACGGTTCTGGGCGCCTTGCCTCCTCGCGTGTCCTGCGTCTGAAGAAGGCCAGGCAGAACGCCTGCGCAAGCACCACCACCACGCCTCCGACTGCCCAGCACATCATCTTCACCGACGCTGACCCCCGGGTGGCCCCGCTGCTGACCGCCAGCAGGTTGCCTGCCGCCTTTCCCGCCATCGTCATCCACACCCACATGCGCGCCCGCTTCACCTGCCCGCGCAGCACCAGCCACTGCCCCGCGCCCACCACCGCGCCCAGCACCAGGCCTGTGACCGTCCATATGTTGTCCCGGCTTCCCGCCACGCTCCAGCCCAGCGCGTCTCCCACCATCCATCCCAGCACATTGCCCAAGCTAGCGGCTGCAGTCGTGGCCACCGGCCAAGCCCAGACATGGCGGAGATGCCTGCGCAGCGCCACCCACTGGGCGGCGCCCAGGCCGAGGCCGGCGAGCGCACCGCTGATCGCCCATGCAGTGGCCACCGAGCCTGAGTCCGCGCCCATGGTCTGGTGCGCGAGGTTGCCGACCGCCGAGCCGGCCATTACCCCCACCGTGCCGCCCAGGGCGCTCATCCAGATGAACCGCCAGAGAAACTGCGTCCTGCGCTGCGGCGCTACCAGAAACACGTCTGCGCCGGCCGGCCTGGTGATGTGTGCGCGGAACTCCTGGGCGCTCCGCGGCCTTTCCTCAGCGGTCATGCTGAGGCCGCGCATGATCGCGTCAGAGACCACCAGGGGTACGTCGGGTCGGATCTCGCTTGGAGGGAAGACTGGAGCGCCGTTGTTGACCCGCGCCGGCGCGTCCGGAGGCGGCCGGCCGGTGATCAGGTGATAGGCGGTGGCGGCCAGCGCGTAGATGTCTGTGGCCGGTCCGAGCCGGCCATCCGGGCTGTACTGCTCCAGTGGAGCATAGCCGTGGGTGAGCACCACCGTCCTGGTTCGCACCGCGTCGGGCAGGAGCTGTCGCGCGGAGCCGAAGTCAATCAGCACCACCTGCCCATCTGGACGGCGGATCAGGTTCTGTGGTTTCAGATCTCGGTGGAGAAGCCCGGCCTCGTGCACTACCGAGAGGGCGGCGGACGCCTGCGCGATCAGCCCCACCGCCTCCTCCACCGGCAGCCGCCCCCCTCGGTGGATCAGGTACTGGTCCAGCGTCTCCCCCTCCACCAGGTCCATCACCAGGTAAACGGTGTTGTTCTCCTCGAACACCGTGTGGACTACGACGATGCCCGGGTGGCGGAGCATGGCCAGCCTTCGCCCTTCCTCCAAGGCCCTTGCGCGATACCGAGCGAATGCCTCCTCCGTCCACTCCGCCCCGGCGGTCAGCCTCTGCCCCACGCGCACACAGCCATGGGGGAAGAACTCCTTGATCGCCACCGGCCGGTGCAAGGCGCAGTCGCGGGCCCGATAGGTGATGGCGAACCCGCCCGCGGCGAGGCAGGATTCGATGAGGTATTCGCCCCCTCTGAGGGGCGTGCCATTGGGCAGTGCTGAACGCGCTTCCGTCTGCAAGCCGCTTGTCTCCCAAAACGAGATCGCCGTACCGGGCGATCATTCCCAAGACCTATCTGCTACCGATCAGCCGACTGCGGATCCGCCACACACCTGAACCCGATGTTGGTGGCCGCCGTCTGCGGCGGATCGCCGATGCGGAAGCTGCACCGAATGTATCGGGCCGGACTGCTCCAGCAGCCACCCTTCCGGACGCGCTGGGTCCCGCTTTCCGGCCCCTTCGGGTTCTCCTCCGAACTGGATGCGTAGTAGCTGGCATCATACCAGTCCGCGCACCATTCGTACACATTGCCGGCCGTGTTGAGGCAGAAGTGAGGGCTCACACCCTCCGGATGCGACGTGGTGGGCTCCAGGAACTCCAACCATCGGTCCTCTTGCTTCGCCCGTTCCCCGGTCGAGTCGTAGTTCGCATAGTCCTCGTGGAAGGTTGAGCCCCACGGGTACGTCCGCCCATCGCCTCCCCGCGCCGCGCGTTCCCATTCCGCCTCCGTCGGAAGCCGCTTCCCCGCCCACTTGGCGTACGCCGCCGCGTCCTCCCACGTCACCAACACCACCGGTAGGGAAGGGTCCTCCGTCCCATCCCAGTAGCTCGGCGCCGGATGCCGGGTGGCCTCCACGAACCGCGCATACTCCCCGTTGCTCACCTCCGTCTCATCAATCCAGTACCCGTCCGTCCACACCTCGTGCGCAGGCTTCTCCTGCGCCGGCACATCGCCATCTGAACCCATCGTGAACGACCCCGGCCACACCCACACCATCGTCTTTCCGTCAACTGGGCTCACCCACTCCAGGCCTGCGCTCGCGCCGCCGTCTGGGGGCCGGACGAGGGCATCTGTGGAGGAGGTGGGCGATTGCTGCTCCTTCGTTCTGGACAGCAGGCGTGCAATGTCCAGGGCCCCGAATACCGCTATCGCTGCCAACAGGGCGCCCAGGGCGAGTCGGCTCCAGAAACCTGTGGGCGTGGGTGCCGTGACGCGACGAACTGGATTGAGCGCCGGGCCGCTTAGGGATCGGCGCCGCGGGGCCGTGGGCGGTGCCATCGGCTGGGCCGCCACCCAACGACGGGGAGAGGGGTCGGAGGGCAGCTTGGCTTCGAGCGCCCGCAGGAGCTCTCCAACGCTTTGCGGCCTACCCTCCGCGCGCAAGCTCAACCCGCGCATCACGCCCTCCGATATCGCCGCGGGCACCTCCGGGCGCAGTTCTCTGGGGGAGGGCAGCGCCGCTCCGCCCGCTCTCGCCGGAGCCTCCGCCGGCGTGTGACCGGTTAGCAGACAATACAGTGTCGCCGCCAGCCCGTACACATCGCTGTAGGGACCGCGCTTGCCCTCTCTGGTGTACTGCTCCAGAGCGGCATACCCGTGGGTGATGATGACCGTCTGAGACAGCACCGCATCGGGAAGGAACTCCCGCGCCGCTCCGAAGTCCACTAGCACGACCAGCCCATCTGCCTGCCGCAGGATGTTTGCGGGCTTCACGTCCCGATGCAGAAGCCCGGCCTCGTGGACCACCGAGAGCGCTTCGCCCGCCTTGCGGACCAACTGCACCGCCTGCTCCACACCCAACCGCCCGCCGTGCCGCTTGGCGTAGCTCTCGAGCGTTTCCCCCTCCACCAACTTCATCACCAGGTAGTCTGTGCCGTTCTCCTCGAACACCGAGTGTACTGTGACGATGCCTGGATGGTGCAGCCTAGCGAGGGTTCGCCCCTCCTGGAGGAACCGCTGCCGATAGGCGTCCAGGTCCTCGCGCGTCCATCCTGGCCCGCCGGTGATCCGCTGCCCGGAGCGGACACACCCCACCGGGAAGAGCTCCTTGATCGCCACCAGATGATCCAGTCCTGTGTCTCGCGCCCGGTAGGTGATGGCGAATCCACCCGTGCCAAGGCAGGACTCGATCACGTATCCGCCGCCGCGCAGCCGCGCGCCGCTGGGCAGAGGCAGTCGTGGATCAGTGTCCAAGCCGTGTGTCTCCCACAGAACTCATACGGAACCCGCCGCCCGTGCTGCGATAGCTCATCTTCTCTGCGGTGAAACGTCCCCCTATCCCACCTCCGCGGCCAGCCCCTTCATGTACTTCAGGTCCTCCCGCGTCTGACTTAGGATCTGCTCGGTGGTCCAACCTTCGTACTCGCTGTGAAGGGTGTAGACGCCGTCCCAGCCGATGCCCTTGGCGAGTTCGAGGACCAGCTTCCAGTCCACCAATCCCTCGCTCAGCGGGACGATTTGCTTCTTCCACTTCACCTGCCCGTCTTCGTCCCTGCGGAACCAGCCGTAGCTCTTCACCGCGATCAGGGAGAGGTAATCCTTCACCATGCTGAAGGCCATCGGCAGCCATTCGCCATCCACCGAGAGGTGGCCGGGGTCAATGTAGGCGCCGATGCAGCGGGGGTCGAAGCCCTTCACCAGATGCATCACGCCCGCGCAGTTGGAGCCGTAGTACTGGTCTGAGTGAGTGTGGACGGAGACACGGACGCCGAACTTCGCGCACATCTTCTCGAAGCCGGCGAGCGCCTTCCTGATCTCCTCCACGCGCGGCCAGTAGTCCTCATCCCGGTAGACCCAGTAGCCCAGCTTGATCTCAGGGCAGCCGATCTCCGCGCACGCCGCCAGGGTGGGCTCCACCTCCGGCTTGGTCGGGTCCAGGAAGTCGAAGTTGGTGGTGACCAGCCCGACGGTCAGGCCGCGCTGTGCCCACTTCTTCGCCGCCGCCGGCAGCGCAGTCCCCACGTTCTCGGGGTTGATCGGATACCCCGGCCGCACCGCCAGATCGAACCCATCGAACCCCATCCCCTGGATCTCATCGGCCAAGCGGTCGGTATCCAGGTCCTTCAGCAGCTTCGTGAACATGACGAACTTCATCTTCTCCTCCCAGATCCAGGGTCAGACGGGAGCCCGCAGAGGCGCTCCCCTACAGAACCCCGCTTGATCGCCGGCCTCTCCGCAGGGGCGACGCTTTGCCTGCCGGCCAGTGGTGTGGAGGGCCGCCGCCCCCACCCGCTGGGGAGCCGACAGAGGGCCTGCCCGTCCAGGGCCGCCCCTACTTCATTCTCGGCACCATCTTGCCATGCGCCTTGAACAGGTCATCCACCAGCGAGTAGATCTGCTCGATGGTGAGCTCCGCCGCGGCGTGGGGGTCGAGCAGAGCGGCCTGGTAGATGTGGTCCTTGCGGCCGGTGAAGAAGCCTTCGATGGTCAGCTCGTGGACATTGACCACGGTTCTGATCACCGCCGCCAACTGCGGCGGCAGGTCCCCGACATGGCAGGGCTGGATGCCGTTGCGGTCCACATAGCACGGCACTTCCACACAGCAGCCCTGCTGGATGTTGCTGATCAACCCGTGGTTGAGAACATTGCCGTAGACCAAGCACGGCTCTCCGGTTTCCACCGCGTGGAGGATCAGGCCGCAGTACTCGTGGCTCCGCCGCACTGTCACGGGCCGGTCGCTCATCATCTTCCGCTTGCTCCGCTTCCAGTACTTGTCCGACTCCACGCAGCGGCGGATGTACTCGTTGATGGGGATGTCGTAGCGCTTGATCAGCTCGGGGTGTGCGTTCTTGATGAACCAGGGCACGTACTCCGAGAAGTGCTCGCTGGACTCGCTCACAAAGTAGCCGAGGCGCCGGAACACCTCGAAGCGCACCGGGTCCTTGGCGCGGATCGCCGGGTTCTCCATCGCCTTGCGCAGGCGCGGGTAGGCGTCCTTGCCCTTGTGCTCGAGCTTCAGGTAGAAGTTCATGTGGTTGATGCCCGCGGCGCGGTAGGCCAGGTCCTCGAAGGGGATGCCCATGAACCGGGCGAGGCGACCGGCGGTCCCCTGCACGCTGTGGCACAGCCCCACCGTCTGGATGTTGGTGGCCTTCAGCACCGCCCAGCACACCATCGCCATCGGGTTGGCGTAGTTGACGAAGACGGCGCGCGGGCACAGCTCCTCCATCTCCTTGGCGATACCCACCATCACCGGCATGGTGCGCAGGGCGCGGAAGATGCCGCCGATCCCGTTGGTGTCGGCGATGGTCTGCCTCAGGCCGTACTTCGCGGGGACATCGAAGTCTATCTTGGTGGCCGCGAAACCGCCGACTTGGATAGTGTTGATCACGTAGTCCGCGCCCTCCAGCGCGGCCTTCCGGGTCTTGTGCGCGGTGATCTTGGGGTTGGCTCCGAGCGCGGCCGCCACCTTCTGGGCCATTCGCTCCGCCACCTCCAAGCGGTCGGGGTTGATGTCCATCAGCGCGATGTGGGGCTCCTTGAACTCGGGCCACGACATGATGTCCCCGAGCAGGTTCTGAGCGAACACCACGCTTCCCGCCCCGATCATCGCGATCTTCGGTTTGCCTGTCACTGTCGTCCTCCTGACTATCGGTTGCTTGCCGCCCCCGCCCCCCTGGCCATGAATGGGCAGCACCTGGCTATGGTCTTCCGGTTCGATGAGGATGGATGGACTCCTGCCGGTTCCCAAGAGGAGGGAGTGAAGAGACGGGGAACCTGGCTCGACGGCACACGCACGCAGGGAGATGTGTGATGAAGGTACGCATGGCAACAGATGGTGACGTGCCGCGCCTGGTCGAGGCCTGGAACGGCGTCCTGCACCACGACCAGACCTCACCTGAGCGCTTCCGCTCGGTGATCCTCGGAGACCCCAACTACGAGCCCGAGGGCGTAGTGTTGGCGGAGGGCGAGGGAGGGGAGATGCTAGGGCTGGCCGCCGCGGTGGTGCGACGGGAAGTGCCGGGACGGGATGGCGCAGGAAGCAAGTGGGAGTTCCCCCGCGGATTCCTCAAGGCGTTCTTCGTCGCGGAGGGCGAAGCGGGCGACCGCGCG
>Ga0315274_10014701_pt1 | contig 11092 bp, 16 predicted proteins | sample YL17G02_20_MG_FD_203700 | JGI IMG/M metagenome (GOLD analysis project Ga0315274, IMG submission 203700) | Sediment microbial communities from Yellowstone Lake, YNP, Wyoming, USA - YL17G02_20 | ecosystem: Environmental > Aquatic > Freshwater > Lake > Sediment | place: USA: Wyoming | collected...
GCAGGAGGTATCGTCTGACATCCCAGCGAGCTCGTCCCGTTCACACCGCCTTTGTGAATGTTGATTGCAATCCCGAAACTAGGCTTACCGCTGCGAGTGACTGGCAATTCCTCGTTCGGTGTGGCTGGTCGAAACGCAGCGTAGCCGAGCGGTGATGCAATCTTGTGCTTGCCTTTGCGGTAAATGTGAACGCCAGGGGACAACACGGCGACATCTGGCTTTTGTCGATCCGAGCAACTTGGATCAGTGTTGGCGTTCCATGATCCAAAGAAATCAGGCGCGATGATAAAAATCGCATCGTCGTAGATTCCGCGGTCGTTCTTACCCGCCTCGCCCATCGTGTCGCGATAGTAGCCGCGGATTCCGACTAGAATCAGTTTGTAATTGTCGCCCACGAAATCCGGCACTTTAGCAAGAATCTCATGCCGTTTTGCTTGTGGTCGGCTGGTTGGAATTATGCTCATTGAATCTGGGTAAAGACTTCTTGGTAAATCGTTTCGTCGCCGCTGTCGAAATCAGGATCGTCATCGTCCTGCATGGTTCGGATCATCACTTGTCGGCGATGATTTGAATCATGGGTATTACTTCCTTGTCCAAGCTGAACGAGGTGCCGTCATGCTGAATTGTGCAGCTTGAAAGGATTGTTCCCAGCAAAATGAATGCGATGTATTTGATTTTCATGGTAGTTTATTTTTTCAAGATTCGGTAAAGACTAGCCAAGCCGACGATTAAGCCGACAACAAGGCCGCTGATTCGTAGCGAGTATTCGATGTTCTCTTGCAATGACGTCACCACGCCCAGCATAGGCGTGATGGTCCCAATCGCGCTGTGGTAGATGTCCTTGTTCATGTTACTTAGCGTCAGCGGCTTTGATTAAGCCTGCACCAGCCACAATGGCGGCGAAAGCTGCGGCAAGGTCTGGGTTGTCGCCGGTCAGTAGCTGAATGGCTACGTTTGCGACTGTTGCGACGATGGTCAGGATTCCGAGTATGGTGGTCTTCATGGTTCTGGCTCTGGTTCTGGTTCTGCTTTGATTTGTGGCTCTGGCTCTGGCTCCGGTTCAACTTGAAATAATCCGTTTACGATTTTTAGTTTCCGCATTGCGCCGATCTCAGCTACGACATCCTCCCCGCATCGACGCGCAAGTTCGTTGAGCAGTTCGGCGCTGGCTTTGTGATTCTCAAAAACAGCCTGTAACTTTTCCGTGCCGATCTCGGCAAACATGGCGTTAAGCCGATTGTCGGACAAAGACCAGAAAAACTGTCTTGATCTGTTCAAGGCATGAATCGCCGCGATGATGTTGTAGATGACTGGATGCAGGGTCGAATTGACTTCTCCCACGTCCTTCTGTGCTTGCGTTTTATTGTTGGTTAAGTCGATCATAAATTTACTGTTAGATTCCGAGCCGTCCGCGCCCGTGGTTGTATAAACTGGTTATGTTGGCATTTGTCAATGCTTTATCAAAAATGGCTATGTTGGCAATGCTGCCCTGCATATACCAGCCAGCCGGTGATGACACATATGATCCGACTCTGCAAAGCGGTGATGCAGGTGATCCTGTGGTTGCTGGGACCGTGTATGTAAACGTCAGAGTTTGTTGCACGCCGTTTATAAACAGTTTGAGCCTGTTTGCATTGCCCGTTTGCGTGCCATCAAAAACCAAAGCGTAATGGAAATAGCCAGCCGGGATTGTGTAGATGACCGTGCCGCTACCATCTGCGCCATTATTGATTTGACTGAAAAGGGTCGTGGCGGTTGTTGCCACCAAAATATCCGTGGTAAATGAGCCGCCTGCTCCATACGAAAACGGCGCACGCTGTCCTGCGGTAGTTTTGATAAATGCCGAGCAACTAAAGCCAGATTTGCCGCTGAGTTTTGCGCCGCTGGCAATGGACGCGAGATTGATGTATTGACTTGATGCTGCGGAAAAAACAAATGCACCCCCGTCGACCCCAGTGAATGTCACGCCGTTCGTCAGAGTGCCGCCATTACCTGCGCCGCCGATGTCTGTCACTGTCGTGCCTGTGCCAGGATAGCATGCGGCGATGCTAGCGTCATACCAAGCCAGCGGCAACAACTGGGCCGGACTGAATGCAGCTCCACAAAGAATCATGTTACGTGCGGCAAACATATTATACGGGCGGGGAAGTGTAGTTTTGGATAATTGATCCTGCCCATTCACCATCTGCTGCGTCCGCAATAAATGATAAGAGATCATATCTTGCCGATGTCGTCGTAATCGTCGGCGCTGTATTGCCGGGCCATTTCACGCCAATAAATACCGCGCCGTTTCCGCCTGCACCAGTATTGACTTTAAGAATGAAAGATTGCCCAGTGACAACTGTCGGCATGGTGAAAGTGCAGTTGCCTGTCAGTGTTACGGTCTGAAATGTTCCGTTTGCAAGTGACAATATTACGGATGATCCGCTGTTGCCAATTGCAACGCCCGCCTCTGTGTATCCGGTCAGGGTCGGATTGGTTCCAAACATTGCCGCGCCCGTGCCAGTCTCATCGGTCAATGCCGAGCGCAGGTTTGCGCTGGTCGGGGTTGCTAGGAACGCTGCGACGTTTGTGCCAAGTCCGCTGATGCCGGTCGTGACGGGCAGTCCCGTGCAGTTCGTGAGCGTGCCGCTCGATGGTGTGCCAAGTGGTCCGCCGTTGTAGATCAGCGTCACAGCTCCGCCTGTGCCGTTTTTGAACTGTGGCGCTCCGGCTGAATCGGAAAACCATGCGGACCGTCCAGCAATGATCGTTGGTGCCGTGCCGTTTTTGGTTAAGAAATGCCCAGCCTCGGATGTGCTGGGATTGCTGAAAAAATGTCCGGTCGTGTTCCAGTTGCCGGTACCAGTCAGCGCAACAAATGCAGCTCCGCCGGATGCGTCACGCCTGACAACCGTGTTTGCCGTTGCCGCCGATGTCGGGGTCTCCCACTCTGTTGCGTAATTGGTCGAGCTGGTCTTTTTAAGGATGTCGTTTGCAACTCCGCCCGCTGCTACTCCGGCTCCGTTGGTGCCGTCCTGAGCTTCGACAAGTGTAATCGTCACGGCTTCTTCGTTGAGCGTGGCGCTGACAACTACATCCGGATCGTTTTCGGCAACTGTAAGTGTGATTGTGTCCATGTTAGGTGCGCGTCGGATCGTTTAGAATTTCAAGCGTTCCTGCTAGGTAGGTTTTGATCTTGCCAGCGACGGATGTGGTCTCGATGCTCCAATACCAAGCGCCGACCGCTAACGTCATCGGAGTGATTGCCGTCACGGTAAAGTCATACAGATTCGCATCGTTGATAACAATTCCGGCTGTGCTTGTTAGGGACAAGCCAAGATTGTCGTCGGTGTCGCGAAACATCATTCGAACGCTCGCAAGGTTGCTGTCAAAAATCGTGCCTGTTGACGAATAGACGCACGACAAGCCATTCCAAGTGTCGCCGTAAACTACTGGGGTCAGATTAAATTTGCCGGGTCTCATGTGGATTTGCCTAGAACAGTAACGGTTGTGTTAGTTCCTGCCGCTGTGGATGTGATTACAAGGTCCGCGGTCAATAGCGTCCCAGTGTTGCCGCTGCTGTTCCAGAATTTAGATGGCGTGGTTAAAACTTGCGTGCCGTTGCCAGCCGTAGCTGATCCGCTTGTGTTGTTGATTTCCAGCGAATAAAGCGTTGCCATGCTAACCAAAGTGACGCCTTCAAAATCCTTGCCGTCTCCATCGGTAATTCGGACGCCGGATGATACGACTCCAGCGGTCGTGTTTGCGCTCGTTGCCGCCGCTGTGATTCCAAGTCCAGCCGGTATGGCAAGATTCGTGTTGGATTCGTTAGCGTATTTGTATCCGTTTGCATCCGACTTGCGCGTAATGATGATGTCCGCTCCTGAGCTTGTCACGGTCCAGACGGCAGCGATTGCGGTGTTTGCCGCTAATCCTGCCGCAAGTGCCGCTGCGACAAGCGTGGCGGTGTTGCTGGCCGTTGTAAGCGCAACAACTACGGTTAGAGGTGATCCGGTCGTAGCGGTCGAAGTAAATGTCAGCGAACAGTTGCCGTTTGATGTGGCTCCAGATGCTGCGACTACCGTAGCCGTTTCAACCTGCGCCGTGCCAGCAACGTATGCAGCCGATCCGGTCGCTACGCCCGATTGCAGGTCGATCGTTGCGGTTCCACCTGACGCGACAAATTCAATCCCGATTGCGTAACCGATGTCCGCTGTTGTAAATTGCACCGCTGTTTGGCTTGCGCCAATTTGAACAATTCCAGTGACAAGTGCCGATGTCGCCTGTCCTTGGCAGTTGCTCCCCGTGATCGTTTGTGCCGCTGAAATTGCCATGTCGTCATTTTATGTTAGATTTTGCTTAAGTCAAACTATTCAATGCAAGAACTGATGCGGCCAAATTGTTGTTGATTCCGGATTGTTTGTAACAATTTTTGCGCAATTCAAAACGCGCCACCATTCCATTAAATAAGGCCGCACGTTGCTTTCGCTGCGGTCTAGGTCGTATTGCATTTCATCGCTGGTTTGCGGAATAGCCCTGTCGCCGATAAAAGAAATTACAGATTGCCGGTTTTTGTCGCATAGCGTAGCGACTTTTCCTGTTGTGATTCCTAACTCATTGTCGAGCTTCTGATAGAAAAGCACGTCTGGAATAGTGTCTCCAAAGTGTGAACGATAAATAACGCCAAGCTCTAAAGGCTCTTGCTGTGGTAATTCCATCGCCGAAAATATCATGTGGACGTTTTCACGGTATCGGCTTTGGTCAATTTTTAGATCAAGCAAGAATCCATAGCGATTCCCTGCTTCTGAATTTGTCATTTTTAAGCCTGGAATCCCGTTAGGAAAAACGCTTTCAAAATAGCACGGACATTCCGGCCCATTTGCCCAGTCAATATCCGGCACGACAGTTGCAGACATGCATTTTGCCAGCATTAAAACACGCGATCCCAATCCGTTTATCAATGCCACTTTCATTTTAAGCAAGGTATGTAACCGTGTCGGAATCTAGTTGACCAATAGCCGATGGTTTTGTGTCGGTTGATTCAAACCTGCCAATGTAATCTCCGTTGCGAAAAACTAAAAAGTGATACGAAACGTGCGATATTGTGCCACCTGAAATGTGATCGACATTAACGCGCAGGTCTAGGTTGCCACCTCGATGTCTTAGGTAAATGTGACTTCCTGCAAGGTGATATTCAAGATGCGCGGCATTTCCTCCAGTAGAAGGAGAATAATAAGCGATTTTATACCAAAACTCTCCATTGTATCGATTAATTGGATCAGGATTAAATGATACGTAGTCGGAAGAACTAACCTCAAGTGTGCGAGCTGTTACCACGCCATCAGGACTAATGACGCATTTGATGTAAATGAATTGGCCTTCTATAACTGATACTTCGGTTCTATCGCCGCCCAACGTGCCTATGCCGGTCGGGTAATAAACATTCATGCAATCCGTGTTATTAATACCTCCTTCAGTATCAACGACAAATCCATCTGTAATTACAAACTTGTCTTCTGCAATTAGGCGCGGCCAAAACGGCGGAAGTGTATCTGGAGTTATTGGAAACGACGGATCAATAGTCCCGCGATTTTTTAGGCGGACGACTGCATCTCTTAATTGATTTGCCCAGTCCGCTGTAATTGTGTCTCCACGCTTTTTGACGTTTGGAATAACAATTGGTATATTGGTAGGTCTTCCCATTATGTTGGTTTCGTGTAAAGTTTGACGTTCCAAACTTGCCCAGGCGGACTCATTGTCCACGTTATCGAATAATCGCTAGTTGTTTCTGCGCCTTGTTTGGTCTGGCTGTCGCTGATTGCTGTAAGCCTCCAATTCCTACCAGCAATCACCGGAGGCTCACCGTCTGGGTCTGGGTCGATCCATCCAAGTTTGCCTAAATAGGACGGATCAACGCCGCCTTGATCTGTTGCGCTGTGGGTCCATTCAACTTGTGAAACTTGCCATGTCTCCTGACCTTGCGTAACGATGATGTCAAACCAAGCAATGGCCGAGGCAAGTGTTATCGTCCCGACTCTTGTGCCTAACAAGTTTTTAATGTAATATGTAGCTTCGCTGGAGTTTTCTAGATCCTTTTCAAGTCTTCCAGCAAGACATCCGCGTATCAAATCTTGATCTTCTTGTGAAACGGTTGTTAGGAAGTTCGGATTGGTCATGATTGGCACCTCGGTCAATGTCGCATTGTACGCATATGTGCCGCTGTCGTCGTTTTTGTCAAATTCCCAATCGGCTGAGTATCCGGTGTAATTGACTAGAATTTTAGTCAATCCGCCTGGCTCATGCTCATGGCTAACAGAATCGACCGTCAGGAAATTCCACTTTGCCGATAGGTTCGGATAGAGCGCGGTGACAGACTGACCTTTTTGGAATGCCGTCTGAATCGGCGTGGAATCAAAATCAAACTTGCGACAAGTGAATGTCTGCGTGCCTGACCATTTTCCCTTGTCGTCGAATCCGGCTTTGAAGTCTGGGCCAGGTATCCATGTGTAAGGCTGGATTCCGTAGATGTTAGTTATGCTGCTCATTGAAATCCTCCAACTTTCTCGTTAATTTGTCCAAGTATTTTAGTTTGCTTTTCGGCATACATTAACTGTTTTTCATCTGATTTTCCTGCATTGGCTAAATTTGAAGGAGGCCCAGCAAATGCGACTGGCGACATATTAAACATGCTTTGCAATGGAGTTCCAGCAACAAGGCTTTTAATTGCGTTTTTTATCGCCTCGCCGATTCTTGCGCCAATGTCTTCAGCCCAGCCAACAAAGCCAGATTTTAGATCGTCAAATACTTTTCCAAATCCAACTTGTCCGATGTATTCAAAGGTGTTTCTCAATGCCGCTCCTGCTCGTTCCATAAATTCAGCGGCTTTACCAATCGAATCAAAAAATGTCTTTAATGTTGAAGCGATAATTTCTCCAGTGTTTCCGCCAGTTAAGCCTTTGGCAAATGAACTTGATAACTGCATCCTAGCATTCATGAGCCGACTAGCTTCATCTCCGGCAGCTTCATAACCAAGAATTTCTTTGTCGGTCATTTTTAAAAGCGGACCAAGGTTATTCATTGCGGTTTGCCTACTTTCTGCAAATCCATCAGCAAAAACTTTGCCGTATTTCAAAACGCCTTTGCCGCCAAACAAAGTTTCAATAAATGAATTGGCTTGATCTTTTGGTATTTTATTTGCGCTCATCGCGGAAAATATTGATCGTATTTGCTCCGCTGGCTTCATGCTCATTAAATCTGAAAGCGTCAAACCTAGTTTATCAAATATATTCCACACGTCATCTTTTTCGCCCTTTTTTGCTGCTTCTGCCGATGCGTAAATGCCCTTGCTTAAAGTCAATAGCTGCTTTCCGCTTTCTCCTGATTCAGCTCCGGCAAGTTTTAATTGTTCGTTAAGAATCATCAGTTCTTGCGCTGATTCTCCAGTCAAACTTGCTAAATCTTTTAAGTCCCCAGCAAAGTCAAAAATTGCTGTTGCCCCTTGAACTGCAAATTCAACTGCTTTTCCTAATAAGTCAGTCCCAAACTCACCCACCTTCCGAGCTGCTCCAGTTCCGACTTCTTTGGAAAACTTGCCAAACATCCCCCCGATGTTTTTCAATCCGCCCTTTACGGCGCTCCCGTCAAATCCTACTTTAACTGTGGTGTCAATCGACATAATCCAATTCCTTTCTTGCTAACATTTCAAATTGATTCTCTAGCTCCGGGCTGATCTCCATTTGACTCATCCACCTGTAGCGGTTGCCCAGTGAGATTCCGTTTGCCATCATGATTTGTAACAGTTTACTCATGTCCATTTCCCAAATTAAGTAATCCGATCCGACGTTGTGTTTAAGCGCAAATAGTTCGACCGATGCTAGCCAGTGTGGGTTTGCGCTTGGCGCTCCTGCTTTCCCGTTTCCTCGCTTTCTGCTCCGCTTAGTCTGACCGATGTAATCCGTTCGACAAGCCCCTCGATGACGGCTGGCAACTGTTCTTCCCAGTCCAGCATAAAATCCATGACGGATTTGTGACGGTCGGCTCTGTTCATTTTGCGCAACTGGCCGATCAAGTCTTGGTCGGCATAGCAAACCAAAGCCACCTCGTGCATTGCGTGGGCCTGTGACTGGTCGGTTTCGATGTCGGAAAATAAAACATTGCCCCACGTCTTCAATAGCTCATAACGGCCAGCCGATAAAACAAGCTCTCTGCCGTTTAGAATTAACGGGTCTCCGGTCCATGCGTTTGCCAATATGTTGTGTCTGTTTTTCATCCTTGTAGTCTGCTTAAAAATTCGTTTCTGACGGCCTTAGAGAGCTTTGTGTCAATCAATGCGGATCCACTTTCGGTCTGCATGAAAACGCTTCTCCGCGCATTGTGAAACAAATCCAAGCACGTCTTGCGGTTTGCGACAAAAGCCAGAATGTAACTTTCCGGATTTGATGGAAGCGCGCTGACAAATGATGGAATGTCTGAAATTCCGCGCAGACCTGGCAAAGCAATTCCTTTTTTGCTTAGATAGTCCACCGCGTAATCCAGCCATTCGCCGATCGACATAGACGGTGCTGGTCGGCCAGAAATGAACTTGCAAATCTCGGCGAATGGGTGGCTGTCGATAAGGCTCCTTGCGCCCGTCCAGTGATCCACGCAAGCCTGTGACGTGTGCTTCCCATCGTCGCTTGCTGGTTCCAATGCAAAACGCGCATAAACTCTTTCGCTTGTTTCGCTGCTGATAAGATTGACCGGCGAATCCTTTTTAAGCGGGATTGCACAAGCCATGAGAGCGCTGACCAGATTGATGTCGCCCGATTGTGTTGCGTTGTTGCCGTTGTAATTTTCCATTTTCTTGTGATTGTTAGGTCAATGCGACTACGGTCGAGGCCGCCACGAATGGCAGGTAAACGCCGCTCATTGATCCTTCTTCGAATCCTGTTGCGGTTGGCTTTATGCTGTTGCCGGTGATGATGATGCTTGCTCCGGTTGCGGAGGCGATGCTGTCGCCAAGTCCTTCGTTAAGTCTGGTTCGGGTGTTGTTGGTTGTGTTGGCCAAAGTGATGACGCTGCCGATGTTATCGACCAGTCCAGTCCCTTTGGTTTTGATAATGCCGTCAACGCTGATGTCTTTTTTAGGATTGTAAACAGCAAGTCCGACGTCGCAGCCGATGTGATCCGGAGCCATGACGGTTTCACTGGTTCCGTCAAAACTGACAGATCCAACAAAAAGCCCGGTTGCTGTCGCATCATCCGCTAGTCCAAATTGTGCCGTGCCGTATACTGTTGCTAAACTCATCGTGGTAGTGGTTGTTGATTTGAAAGACTGGCTGTGATCGTTAAGTCAAATGTGTCAATCCTGCGCTCGTCTCTAACAGAAATGATACCAGAACTTGTTAGATTGTCAAACACCTGCAAATTGTTAGACGCGCTCATGTAATCAATCGATTTTCGATTTGCCAGAATCTCATAAAGCGCCTGGCTCATTTCCTGACTGGTTGCGTAAGTGGTGCCGTGCGATGCCGATTCCTCCGGCACGGTGTGCAGCTCGGCGGTTAATGATACTTCCATGACGCCGAATAGCCTGACTCCGTTCTGTTCGACCATCGTCGATCCTTGGTCGATGATTACGATCAGCGGCAAAACCACGTCATCGGTTTCTCCGTTCAGAACTACTTGCACGCCGTCGAGAACGTCATAGGCGCGCGCTTGGTCTTCGATCCATGTCTTGAGAGCTTGTTTTAGTTGATTCATTTGTTGCTGGTTTTGAGTGCTTTCTTATACCATTTGACCGTGTTTTTCAGGGCCAGATTGACCGATTGACTAATGGCCGTTTTTTTCAAAACGTATTGGTCCGCGACGTAATCGACCGTAGATGTGACTTTTGCGGACGGGCTGAATCCATTTTGCGCTGCGACGGCTTTGCCCAGGCTTGCCCATTTCTGAGCATAACCAAGATAGTTCTTGCCGATGTTGATCCGGCTGCTTCCTTTTTGTTTGCTGGCAATTTGCATCGCCGCGCCCAGCCATGATCCTTTAGCTTTGCCGACGCTGACGGATTTTATTTTGATAGCCTTGCGGAAATTTGTTAGACTAACCGATTTGCGGCCAGATTTAAGACGCCTGACTCGGCGGTGCTTGTTTTTACGGTTTTCATTGATCCAGTCCACGCATTCATCTGCTGATTGCAGGTCCAGCTTTTTACTTGCGCGCGGGAGTATATTGACAACTTTTTTTGCGTCGGCTGTGATTGCTGTGATTTGTTTCTTTTTAGTGCCGACTTTGCCGTATGCTTGCGTGTGAAATGCTAGCTCCCTACCTGTCTGAACTCCCCACCTAGTGACGGCCTGAGCTGAGCTTTCCCCGAACATCTTGCTGTATTTTTTCAGCGATGCTTCTAGCTTGGCGGTGTCGTTTTTCATTACCAGCTTCATGCCCGTTCTCGATCTTTCAAGGTAATTGAAACAAACGATGCGCCGATATTTACGCTATCAACGCGCAAGGATAGTCCGCGCGCCGTTGCTAGTTTGCCGACGTAATACAAGCCGGATTGTGTATAGGACGCATCCCAATCTGATCGGCGGACGACGCAATCTAGCGCGATGTCCGTATCCATCCCGATCTCGGCAAACTCTCGCGTGCTTCTGGTATCGTTCATGACGGCATTGACCGCGGTGCCGCCGTTGACCGTCAAAGGTTCGTTTCCAATTACTGCAAAGGCATTCTCGGATGCGGATGACAGAAACGATGTGAGAGCGCTCATGATTAAACTCTAACAGATTCGGAGGCCGCTGTCAATTTTCGGCAGGTCGGACCACTCAGAGCGCATCATACTTTTTGCGCGTTCTTCGTATTCTTCTGGAACATTTTTGCCGCTTTTTCTTTCGGTTGCGTGCAATGCGACCATAAGCCAATAGATTTTCCATCCCAGCCATTGCGATGAAAGCGCTTTATCTAGCATGAATTTTTGGTCGTAGTTGACGTAATTTTTCATGGCTCTTTCTAATACTTCCGATGCCGTCCCATTGCTTGCCTCGTTGATCGCGTAATCGCCATGGACGCTTATAAACGTGGCCGCAGTTGCGTGCGTCTGGTGCAAAACGTAGCAATCGGCAAAATATGG
>Ga0315274_10014702_pt1 | contig 11092 bp, 8 predicted proteins | sample YL17G02_20_MG_FD_203700 | JGI IMG/M metagenome (GOLD analysis project Ga0315274, IMG submission 203700) | Sediment microbial communities from Yellowstone Lake, YNP, Wyoming, USA - YL17G02_20 | ecosystem: Environmental > Aquatic > Freshwater > Lake > Sediment | place: USA: Wyoming | collected...
TAGCGCGGGTCGCGTGAGGGTGGGATGGGCCAGTCTGTGCGGTCAACGGTCATGGCGCCGCTCCTTAGCCCCAGGTCCTGATCGGCAGATTGATGAACGGGCCCTCGACCGCGGGCAGGCAGTAGGCGCGGGTGGGGGTGCCGCCGACATCTGCGAGCACGAGTTCGCCGGCCCGCGTGCGCGCGGCTCGCGGGATGTACCGCGGCCGGTGGCCATCGAAGTCCAGAATGCCGAGGTCCTGTTGCTCACCCGTCGCCGGGTCGAGCACCATGTGATGGACGATGCAGGTGCCGGTCTGATAGTCCGCGACCGAGTTGGCGAACAGGTTCAGCCGGCCCTGGTTATCGAAGACGAGGCCGGCGGCGTGGTCCTGGGAGTTCCAGTATGATCCCGGCTCCGGTCCACCCGTGACCCTGATCGGGCCGAGGGCGGTCATCTCGCCCGGCCCGGTGGGGCTCATACGGTAGCGGAAGAGCCACGGGTCGGCTTTCCAGTTCACACCGTAGACGGTCCACGGATCATCGGGCGCGGCGACGAGGTCGTAGACGGTGCAGTGGAAGCGGCCCTGGTACGGCGCATGCGGCACGAAGACATCGAGGCATTCGAGCGCGAGCTTCTCTCCGTTGCAGCGGATGATCATCCCGTCGTCATCGGCGGTGTAGCCGTTGCCGGCGGGATCGGTCCATACCACCAGTGGGTTCACCGAGCCGATGCGGCCGAGGTCGACGGTTTCGCGGGCCTCCAGCTTGTAGGCCCAGAAGTGGTCCCGCGGGTAGCCGACCCCGTAGACCTGCCCGTGGACCTCGTCCAGGCCTGCGGAGCGGGAGCCCTCAAGGGGATAGCACATGTCTGTCCACAGCACCTGGTCTGTCCTCGTATCGAAGGCGAAGATCATGGACCCGATGAACGAGCGCGACTCTCGCCACGATGCCCACGGGCTGTAGTAGAAGTCGCCGGCCGGCGGGCCGCTCAGATGAGTGGCGCCGTAGATCATGCCGTCGGAGGAGGCCATGAGAGAGTAGTGGATCTTGCACTGGGTGGCGCGGCCGTTGGTGGCGGGCTCGCCGACGGCCTCGGCGATGTCGAAGAGGCAATCGACCGATTTCTTGCGTGGATCGAACCGCACCAGGTAGACGCCGACCCCGCCTGTCATCTCACAGCAGGCGGCGATGTAGACGCGATCATCTGCCCCGGCGATCATCGCCCAACAGGTATCGTGGATGGGCAGTTGATCGAAGACGTAGATGGCACCAGTTGGCATGCGACACTCCTTCTCCGGGCAGGGCGGCTCGCGATGAGCGACGCTCACACTTTCGGCGGACTCCGGGTCGCCGCCTGCCCTCGCCTGCCGTCCCGATGCAGGTCATCCCCGTCGATTAGCACAGCAGCCGCTGTCGGCGATCCACATCAGGGCGGGCCTGGAGAGCGCGCGCGCGCGATATCGAAGGTGCTGGAGGAGGCGAGGGTCGGCCGATCGGGTCTTGGGCAGGAGGCATAGCTCCTGCCCCGCGAGGCTCGCGGTGACGCAGCAACCTGCTGCGTAGGTGGCTACGGCTGTTCGCCCATAGAAGTAATATGGGCGAACAGCTTCCGTTCAGTGATTACCTGTGCTTCTGATGAGTTCCGCCCTTACTGCTTTGGGCGAAACTCATTAGGCTTCTTGCTCCTCGTACTGTCGCTTGAGGTGCTCGATGACCGAGGCGTCGGCGAGGGTGGTGGTATCGCCGAGCACGCCGCCGACTGCGATGTCCCGGAGGAGCCGGCGCATGATCTTGCCGCTGCGCGTCTTGGGCAGGTCGGCCGAGAAGATGATCTGATCGGGCCTGGCAATCGCGCCGATCTTCCTGACCACGTGCTCTTTCAGCTCGCCTTCGAGCTCGCGGGTGGCGGCGACGTCTTCCTTGACAGTGACGAAGCCGCAGATGGCCTGCCCCTTGATCTCGTGCGGCACCCCGACCACGGCGGCCTCCGCCACGGAGGGGTGGTCGACCAAGGCGCTCTCGACCTCCATGGTACCGATCCGATGCCCGGAGACGCTGAGCACGTCATCGACGCGACCCAGCAGCAGGAAGTAGCCGTCCTGCAGACGGGCGCCGTCGCCGGTGAAGTAGGTTGCGGGGCCCCACTTGCTCCAGTACTGGTGGACATAGCGCTCGGGGTCTCCGTAGATGCCACGGAGCATGGCGGGCCAGGGACGGGTGAGTGCGAGATAGCCTCCGGCGCCCTGCACATCCTCGCCTCTGTCGTTCAGCACTCTCGCCTCGATGGCGGGCAGAGGTCGTCCGGCGTAGCCGGGGCGCATTTCGGAAATCCCGGGGATGGTGGTGATGAGGATCATCCCGGTTTCGGTCTGCCACCACGTGTCGACCACGGGGCAGCGCTGCCGGCCGACGTTGTCGTAGTACCACATCCATGCCTCGGGGTTGATGGGCTCGCCCACGGTGCCGAGGAGGCGCAGAGTGGAGAGATCGCGGCCGTGGAGATGCTGAGTTCCCCACTTCATGAAGGCGCGGATGGCGGTGGGCGCGGTGTAGAAGACGGTCACGCCATAGGCCTCGATCAGCCGCCAGAATCGATCGCGATCGGGCCAGTCCGGCGAGCCCTCATACATCAACACCGTCGCGCCGGCGGAGAGCGGCCCGTAGACGACGTAGCTGTGGCCGGTGACTCAGCCGATGTCTGCGGTGCACCAGAAGACGTCGTCCTCTTTCAGGTCGAAGACATAGCGCATGGTCGCGTGCACGCCCGTCAGGTAGCCGCCGGTGGTGTGGACGACGCCCTTGGGCTTGCCGGTCGTGCCCGAGGTGTAGAGGATGAAGAGCGGGTCCTCCGCGTCCATGACCTCGGCCGGGCAGTCGGCCGACTGCCCGTTCATGAGGTCCTGGTACCAGTGGTCCCTGCCCTCTTTCATGCGGAGAGGGAAGTTGCCACGGCGCACCACGATGACGTGCTCGATGGAGGGAGTCTCACGCAGGGCATAGTCGGCGTCGTGCTTGAGCGGCAGCAGGCCTCCGCGGCGGTAGCCGCCATCGGCCGTTATGAGGGCTTTTGCCTGGCAATCGTTGATGCGGTCGCGCAGGGCCTCCGCGCTGAAGCCGCCGAAGACCACGGAATGGATCGCGCCGATGCGAGCGCAGGCGAGCATGGCCACAGGCAACTCCGGGATCATGGGCATGTAGATCGCGACGCGGTCGCCGCGCTGAACGCCGAGCTTCTTGAGTGCGCTGGCGAAGCGGTTGACCTCGCGGCTCAGCTCCCAGTAGGTGAGCGTCCGCCGCTCGCCCGGCTCCCCTTCCCAGATGATCGCCGCCTTGTTGCGCCGACCAAGCGCAAGCTGGCGATCGAGACAGTTGTAGGAGGCGTTGATCTCGCCCTCCACGAACCAGCGGGCGTGGGGAGGATTCCACTCCAACACCCGCTGCCATCGGCGGAACCAGTGCAGGCGTTCGGCCTCTCGCTCCCAGAAGCCCTCGGGGTCCGCGGCGGCCGCGTCGTAGACCCCTGGATCTTGCACCAGCGCCTGCTGAACGAACCCGTCGGGGGGCCGGAACCGGCGCTTCTCGCTCAGCAGCTCTTCCAACAGACCGTCCGGATCGGGCAACCTGGTCGTCATCTTGCTTATCCTCTAGCGACGCTGCCGGCTGCTTACGAGCCGGCAGCAGCATGGCCGGAGGGATTATCCGACTGTTCCGGTCGAATTAGTAGGAATCTCCTTGTACCACGGGTTGTGAGGGATTGTCAAGTGTGTGGAGGGAGGGGTCTGCCTCCGAAACGTCGGCCAAGCTTCGGGGGCGGGTTGTCGTCCATCGCCATCGAACGGTTCTGGGAACCTCACCCCAGGCTTTCTCCTTCGCCTTCCGTCATCGCCTCCTCTGCGCAGCCATTCGAGGGGGAGGGGGGGTGCGGTTGGCCCACAACCCAGAATGACCTAATGAATGTCGCCCATTACTTCCTTGGGCGACATTCATTGGTGGGAGCTGAGGCCCTCGGCGACTTTGCGTATTGCGGCGCCGATGTCGCGGGCGTCTTCGTCGGTGAAGCGCTCATTGCAGGAGATGACGACCATCTCGGCAAGGGCTTGCTCGCACCCTGGGCATTCGCCCTGCTCGTAGCGCACCTCGCGGCCCGGGGCCTGCTGGTCCCAGGGGAAGTGGCTCGTGCCGTAGACCTGCTTGGCGCGCAGGATGTCGTACATGAAGATGGGCTTGCCGATGTAGCCGGCGCCCGCGGGGATGCCCTCGGCGCCGAGGGCATTGGCGAAGTCACGGGTCGAGACCCCGGCCTCCGCTTGCACCACGCGAAGGGGGTAGTACCAATAGACGTACCGGCAGTCGGGATAGGTCGCCGGCGGGTAGATGCCGCGCAGGCCACCGATCATGCTGGTGATGATGTCGGCGGCGCGAATGCGGGCCGCGACGACGCCCTCCAGCTTGGGAAGCTGGGCCAGCGCGACCGCCGCCTGCAACTCCGTCATACGGTAGTTGGTCCCGAAGGAGACGTAGTTGCGGCCGCCGCTTCCGTAGTTGGGCCAGCCCTTGTTGGCGAAGAGGGCGGCGCGCTCCCCGAGGGCGTCGTCGTTGGTGATGAGGAGGCCGCCATCGCCGGTGGTCATGTGTTTGGACTGCTGGAGGCTGAAGGCACCGAAGTGGCCGATGGCGCCGATCTTTCTGCCCTTGTAGAGCGCGTTGTGGGCCTGGGCGCAGTCCTCAATAACGGGGAGGTTGTGTTTCCCCGCCACCTTCATGATCGGGTCCATGTCACACGGGCTGCCCATGAGGTGGATGGGGATGATGGCCTTGGTGCGCGGGGTGATGCGGCGCTCCAGGTCGACCGGGTCCATGCCGTATGTGACGGGATCGATGTCGGCGAAAACGGGGATGGCATTGGCGAGCAGGATGGCGAAGATGCCGCCGATGTCGGTGATAGGACCGGTGATGATCTCGTCACCCGGGTCGGGATTGACGGCGCCCACGGCGGTGTGGAGCGCGGCGGTGCCGGAGGTGACCGCGGTGCAGTGCTTCATGCCCATGTAGTCGGCGAAGTCACGCTCGAGCCGCGCCACCTTCTCCCCCACCCCGCGGTTCAGCTTCCCCGAGCGGATCACCTCGGTGACAAGGGCGAGCTCCTCATCGCCGATGGTGCGGCCGGAGTTATCGTCGATCGTGGGAAAAGGCCGCCGCCTCAGCGGCTCGCCTCCCCGGATGGCGAGTGCCTTCATTCCAGCTCCTCCCTGCTTGTGCTGAGCCTGCCAGGCTCAGCGTCGGGGGCTCGGATCCGGCCGAAGTTTCTGCGCGGCCGAGGCTGAGCCTGCAGGAAAGCGGGCGGGGCGTCCGCTACGATGGACGCCCCGCATCTGTGAATCTGAGACGTCTATGCAGCGGTCAGGAGTCGACCGCGCACAGCGGACGCTACGGCATGACCGGGATGCCAGGGTACGCGCTCTCCCAAGTCGTGCCGTCGTGCGTGCACTTGAAGCAGTGTGCGGTAGGTCCCCAGCAGCCGAGACCCTCGTACTCCCAGTCGATGTTGCCCTTGCGGATGATCTCCTCAGCAGCCACCCACTGCGCGTGCCCGTCGAGGAACCCAAGGTTATCTCCGCCCAGGTGGCGCGCGTAGGGCTTCCGGAGGCTGACGTCGGCCATGAAGGCGCCGTTGTTGGGCGCGCCGTTGTACAGCCCGCAGCTGGCCGCCCAGGAGGCACAGTAGTCCCAGTCATACCAGCCGCCGCACTGGGTGTTGGAGCACTCGAGGTTGCAGAGGTCCGGGTAGGCGGCGAGGGCTGAGGAGACGCCCCAGATCCACGAGCCCGCCTCATAGATGACCACCGCGTTGACTGTATCCTCGACCTGGGCCAGCTTCTTCCCGGCCCACTCGTCTTGCATGAATCCGATGCTCTGCACGAAGGACTTGTTGGCGGCGTCCTCCCCGAGCTGGCCGGCGACCGCATACCTCCTCTGGAGGATGCTGTCGGTCACGTCGCCTCCCCATCCCTTGGGCCAGCCGCCTGCACAGGGCCCGAGAGTCGGGTCCGTACGCCCCCAGTTGCCTTCCTGGGCCTTGAGATATCCCAACCAGTCCTGAACCGGGTAGATGAAGCAGGCGCCGTTCTGCATCTTGGCGCTCGGGCAGCGGTAGACATCCCGATTCTTGGTGTACTCGTCGAGAACGACCGCCCACTTCACGTAAGGCTGCGCATCGCGGATGACACCGCAGTGACCATTGGCGTTGCCGTTGTAGCTCGAGCTGGTGCGGCCGCCTGGCTTGAGGTCGAAGTAGTCGATGACCTCCGACCGGGTTTCGTGCGGCGGGAAGCAGTCGTTGTTATCCCCGAGGTACATCTGGACGGCCAACGCAAGGTTCTTCACGTTGGAGAGACAGACCGCCTTGCGCGCCGATTCACGAGCGCGCGCGAACACGGGGAACACCATTGCTGCCAGGATGCCAATGATGGCGATCACCACCAGCAACTCGATCAGCGTAAATCCTCGTCGTCGCGTCATGGGTATCATTCCTCCATTGAGTCTCAGACGATTCTCAGCGCAAAGACTGCGACACAGACGAAGCCCGCCTGCTTCCTGCCGCCCTCCTTTCTCGCCGACTGTGGCATATAAGGATTATGCCCGGCCCGGCGGAGTCCGAATCCGGTCAGACCTGATAAGACGCTTCCACGAGGGCACACGGTATCCTTCCCGTCCGGCCTAGAGATTTCGGCTGTGACACGTAAGGGCGGAGCGCCCGGCTGGGCGCTCCGCCAACGACCACACTATCCTGCGCCAGGCGCAGGATGCCAGTTCGTGCTACCAGATCGTCGGAATGCCTGGATACTGCGAGGCGAACGTGCCGCCCCACCAGCCCATGCAGTCCGAGACCGGGCCCCAGTGGTCGCCGCCAGGGCCTTCCAGATCGCCTTCGCGAGCCATGGTGATCAACCTGTCTGAGTTGATCCAGCTGGCATGGCCGTCGAGGAATCCGACGTTGGTGCCGCCGAGATGGCGGGCGAACGGCTTCCGCAGCTCGGGGTTGGTCAGGAACGCGCCGTTGTTCGGTGCGTTGTAGTACAGCCCGCAGTCGGCAGCCGAAGAGGCGCACAGCACCCAGTCAGCCCCGCCGCATTGGGAGTTCCCGCACTCGAGCGTGCAGAGATCCGGATAGGCAATCATGGTGACCGAGCTATCGTCCGTCTGCACTCCCATGTCGCCGCAGATGATGTAGCTGACTGTATCGTTCACCTGGGCCAGCTTCACCTCGCCGCTGCCGGAGGGGAGCACAGTGCCGATGCTCTGGGCGAAAGCCTTGTTTGCGGTGTTCTGACTGCCCCAGTTCATATCGACCGCCACGCGAAGCTGCGCGTTGCTGTCGGTGACGTCGCCGCCCCAGCCCACTGGCCACGCCAGGAAGCACGGGCCCAAATCCAGGCCTCTGCCCCACGTGCCTTCCCAGCGCTGCCATTCGCCAAGCCAGCCGCCAGCACCGTAGGTTGGGAGGATGTGGCGAGCGCCGCCACTGACCTTCGCGCTCGGGCACCGCCAGACATCGCGGTTCTTCGTGTACTCGTCGAGGATTACCGGAAAGCGCAGGAACGGATTGGCCTGGCGCGTCCGGTTGCAGGGCGAGCTCTTATGTCTGGTGTATCCGCCCGGCTTGGTGTCGAAGTAGTCGATCGCCGCCTGGCCGTGCTCCACCGGGATAAGGGTGTCGTTGTTGTCAGCCAGGTACATGTTGATCGCCAGGGTGATATTCTTGACGTTCGACAGACAGACCGCCTTGCGCGCCGATTCACGAGCGCGCGCGAACACGGGGAAGACCATTGCTGCCAGGATGCCAATGATGGCAATGACCACCAGCAGCTCGATCAACGTAAATCCTCGTCGTCGCGTCATGGGTATCATTCCTCCATTGAGTCTCAGACGATTCTCAGCGCAAAGACTGCGACACAGACGAAGCCCGCCTGTTTCCTGCCGCCCTCCTTTCTCGCCGACTGTGGCATATAAGGATTATGCCCGGCCCAGCGGTGTCCGAATCCGGCCAGACCTGGTTGTGTCCTTCCACCCGGACCATGTGATCTCCTCCACGTCCTCCGGAGCAGAGGAACGTTTTTTGGCGAGGGTCCGCCTGGCGGCGCTGAGCCGACCTGGGGGCCTATGACTGAGGGTGGCGTAGGCGAACAGTTGTTGGACGGCCCGACGATCCGAGAGCGCTTCGAGCAGGGCGGGACACCTCATTGAGCCAATACCCACCCTTTAAGAGCATCTACCACAACCGGCGTGGCAACGACGGACAGAGCCTCAGATGCTCTTTAGAGAGCACGGCAGGCGGTTTCGTTAGGCGCTCTCAAGGGGCTGCGATCCCATATGCGCGGACAGCAGGTGGCACAGGATCCCACATCGCCCAGGTCGGGGCGGAGCCCGGCGCTTCGCTACCTAGCGTTCGCAGCCGCGGCAGCGGTAGTGGCCGCGGTCCTTCGCGTCGCCAACCTGGGAGTCCCGGAACAGGATAGCTTCTACCACTTCCGCCACGCCGCACTCTATGCTGACAAGGGCCTGTTCACGTCGGCATTCCCGTGGCTCCCCTACTCAGCCTTCAGCCGGTTCTCGTCCGACATCGGCTACGGGTTCCATGTCTTCCTGATCCCCTTCGCCCATCTGGGGCGCGATATCTTCGCCATCCAGCTGGCCCCAGTTGTCGAGACCATCATCATGATGGTCATGGTCTACAGCGTCCTGTGGCGCCGCCGGATCGCCTACTCCTTCGCGTGGCCGTTCGTGTTGCTGTTCAGTGGTCCGCCGATTGTCTGGATGCTCTTCCAGACGAGACCGCAGACCCTCACGATGGGACTGTCCGCGTTGTTGATGTCGGCGCTCGTGGCTGGGAGCCCGCTGGGAGCGTTCCTGTCGGCTCTCGCCATCGCCTTCATCCATCTCAATATCATCCCGATCATCCCTGTGATCGTTGGCGCCGCTGGCGTCGTCAAAGGCCTCGCGGAACGGCGCTGGGAGTGGCGCACGTGGGCGGCTGCGCTCGCCGGCGTCGGAGCGGGGTGGATGCTGCGGCCGAACCCGTGGGGAGCGGCGCGTCTGGAGTGGGTTCAGATTGCGGTCCATGAGGCCGTCAGGCTGGAGAAGATCCCCATCAGCTTCGGCGACGAGTGGCCGCCGCTGCCGCTTCGCGACTGCGGGATGTTCATCTACTTCATCGCGCTCTGGATCGCCGTGTCAGCGGTCTTCCTGACAGCGTCTGCCGTCTCGCGCCATCGCTGGAGCCGCGGCGAGCTCACATTCGTCCGGAGCAGCTTCGTGCTCTCGGTGATCTTCTTCATTGGAATGGTTGCTGTCACGCAACGCACGACCCTCTTCTGGGTGACTTTCGCGGTCTTGTTCATCGCGCAGGTATTCTCGCGCTTCCTCGACCCGGGCGACGAAGCCCAGCAGCCTCTGCTGGGCAAACGCGCACGAGCGGTCATCTCGGCCGCGATTGTCGTGCTCTTCGCGGCAATGGTGCGAAGCTGGACCGCGGAGAGTGTGATTCGGGGCAATGTGCCCACCATCAACCCCTATCGAATGGGGGCCGTATGCCTCTGGCTGAAGGACCACGGCAGGCCGGGCAAGATTGTGTATAACGCCAGTTGGGATATGTTCCCCGAGCTCTTCTTCTGGAATCCGGCCGACCGGTACGTCTGGGGGCTGGACCCCATCTTCCTCTATGACTATGACAAGAGCCTCTATTGGAAGGCCCACCACCTGGGCACCGGTGAGGGGACAAGCCACACATGGGGAACGATGGACTCGCCAGTAGGCGGCGGTGAGGACACCTACGCTGTGCTGCGACGCGACTTCAAGGCCTCAGCCATTGTGGTAGATACCGACCGGGGGGAACGTCTCTATCAGTACCTGAGAAGCGACCGCAGGTACGTACTGGGTGTTGAGAGCGGGGGGTACGCAGTCTTCGCCCTGGCGCCGTGATCGCCTTACCCGCCTACGAGGCCGGGAGCTTGGTTGCATGGCCGACGTCGGCGAGCAGCTTCATGAAGCGGCGGCCGTACTCGAGGTAGCTGGCGAAGCGGGCGTCAGCCTGTGTCTGCACCGATGGGTCATGGAACACGACCGTCAGGTGGGGCTCCATGGAGAAGCCTCCGTCGTAGCCGCTGTCCAGGAGGTCCTTCACCACCCGCTTGACGTCGCCGTCACCCTCGCCGGGCCAGACATACTCGGCCTCGGGGAAGGTCGCCCCGGGGATATCTCGAACGAACCGGCCGTCCTTGATGTGGATGTAGGCGATGTGATCTTTGACATGGCGGTAGAAGTCCCAGCTGCTCTGGCGGGCGTGGGGATCGGGACCTCGGTAGTCCGGTGTTCCGACCGGGTTGCCGGTGTCGAAGACGAGCTTCAGGCCGGGCACGTTCTCGAGCAGCTCGAGGGTGAAGGGCCACCCCATGCCGCCGTAGTTCATGCAGTTCTCGTGGACGACGGTGATCCCGGCGTCGCCGAACCGCCGCACTATCTCGCGCAGGCGGCGGAAGCGCTCCTCCGCCATCTGGTCATCGGGCGGGCGGTCCTGGATGATGGCGTAGCTCATGATGCGAACGAGCTTCGCGCCGAGCTTGTGCATGCGCGGGATGGAGCGGTCCACAACGTCGAGCGTCTCCTGGAAGGGAGCGGTGATGGACTTGCCCCAGTTGGCGATGGACGAGCCGAGGCAGTTGACCTGCACCCCGGCCGCGGCGAGCTTCTCGCAGACTGAGTCGAACTCGGCATCGGGGAGGTCGTGGATCGTCTCGCCATGCACGCCGCGAGCCTCGATGTGCTTCCAGCCCAGCTCCTTGGTGGCGCGAATCTGTCCGTCGATGTCATCCGCCGCTTCGTCGGCGAAGCCTGTCAGGTACACTCCGTTATCTCCTGTTCGCTGCTAGTGTGGTGCACGGTGAGTACCTTTACATGTCGCGGAGCTCCGTCGGCTTGGATCAGGGGGCCGGAGGCCCTGATACTCACACTTCGCATGTAAAGAACTGTCATGTGCAGTACACTATTGAGTCTCGCATATAAGAGTTACAATGCACAGGCGCATTCTTGCCAGGTTCCGGGCGGCTTTTTCCGCT
>Ga0315274_10014703_pt1 | contig 11092 bp, 9 predicted proteins | sample YL17G02_20_MG_FD_203700 | JGI IMG/M metagenome (GOLD analysis project Ga0315274, IMG submission 203700) | Sediment microbial communities from Yellowstone Lake, YNP, Wyoming, USA - YL17G02_20 | ecosystem: Environmental > Aquatic > Freshwater > Lake > Sediment | place: USA: Wyoming | collected...
CGCCGCCATTCTCCTGGAAAACACAGCGGCTGATTGTGGCGCGAGTGTGGACTGCAATGGGTGGTTCAAGAAAGGCATCATTGCCCCTGACATAGCCGTTAATGTTGAATCCCTCAAGTAGGCAGTTTGAATCCTCAGTCCCGCGAAACATCACTGCCGGATACTGCGAATCATCGAAGTCGATGGATGTGGAGGCAACGACACCTGAATCTGAAGGATCGGCGCTTGCTACAGTTATGTTCTTGCCTGAGAAATTGATACTTTCCTCATAGCGTCCCGGATAGACTACTACGCTGTCTCCATCGTATGCCGAATCTATGGCCTTCTGGATAGTTGCAAAGGCCTCGTCCGGCGTCAGGCCGGTATTCCCATCGCTGCCCGTATTCACATCGACGTAGTAAGTATAGTAAAAGGCCGTTTGATGAATGGTGATAGTGTAGTCCGGGTAAACCGGCACTGGGTCGTCGCTCTGGAGAGTCAGCAGGACATCGCCTGCCGCCTCGCAACGGAACTCGATGCCGCCAATCAGCGGCCCTTCGAGGGGCAACTGTGGGACAGCGCCGTCATCCAAGACAAACCTGCTCAAGTCACTGAGGTCCCTGCTGGTTGACTCGCTGCGCGCCGACAAGGCTTCCTCCGGCGTCTTTCCCATAGCTACAGCCAATTCTTCGAGGTCCCAGTACTCAGACGCATTGCCCTTGTACAGGAGTGTATGGCCGTCAATCGCACCGGGGCCTTCAATAAAGATAAATCCTTCCAGAGGCACCGGCGTCAAACCGTCGCCCCGGACCTCGAGCACGACTGTGTCGCCGTGATTCAACAATACCTCGGTGCCTGGCGGGGCGCGTTGGCCATTTACCCAAATGTCCAGTTGGGCCTCCGCTGCCGAGACCAGGTAAAGAGCTGCCGTCAGGACGAGCACTTTCTGCTTCATTCCTCGCCTCCGGAAAACAACCGGTCAGAAACTCTACGCCCTTGTCTATACGCAAACCGACTGCCTGGGCATTTCTACAGTACTCTTTCTTGCAACTCTTTTGCTGCTTATGGCAAGTTTTACACCGATCCCTCCCGGCAAATCAACAGAAAACTGGTGCCGCCGCGAAAAGTATTTTGGTTTAGAAAAATTGTTATAACTCTTTTAGAATAAGGCAGTTATATGAATTTTATACTTGACAGTCCGGTGCGTGGGCATATACTATAACTCATTACATATCAATGAGTTGGAGCAATTATGCATAAGATAGTCGATCCGAGACAAACATGCCTTTTTGACCCTTATGACAACGTTCTGGCTGCCAGGGAGCGTCGTCTTGCCCGCCCCAGCACCGGCGGGCTTGCCGGCCGTCGTCGGGAAGATGCGACAGAAGTTTTTCACCAACGTTATCGTATTCGCGGCGGCATAGAAGGAACCAACAGCGGGCATCTTTATGAGTCTGGTAACCGGCTGGGTGCTTTGTATGGCCAAGCAACGATTGCAATTCAGTGTATTTGGCCCTTTTCATGAATTCGCAAGCGGGCCTGATGCAGGCCGAGCGCTACGGCCACCGAAGCGCCCAACGCGAAGTGTAGCCAAACGACCTTCGAGCCTATACCATACGGCTTCCGCCAATGACGAAGCAGGAGAAACTTGCGCAAATGGTGCTGGATGCGCGCGCCGCGCGCGACGAGTCGCGCCAGCTGCTCGAGGAAGCGAAGCGGATGGTGGAGGAGGCCGTGCTGAGAGGGTGAGAAGAAGGTGCGCGGGCTAATCAGTATTGAGGGCTGTTGGCGAGGGCGATGTCCAAGGATTTTTGTTGTTGGCTGTTGCGGAAGCAGCGGATCGTTGAGGCGTTGTTTGCATTGGCTTTGTTGGGATGGTGAGGGAGAGGTTGCGCCAGGAGGCGGAGAGAATCGATTTACTATTTACTATTGACGATTTACTATTTGGGTCGGCAATCTTCGATTGAGGGTTTAAGGACAAGGTGAAGATGACGGCGGCTTCGCTGATTTTGTTGAAGTTGATTTGTCTTTGCGGGCCGGAGTAGAGGATAATGTCGATAAAGGCTTCGCCTGACTTGCGGGCGGTCTCGAATTTGATAGGGTAGTCATCGAAGACGGCATAAGGGATGGTGAATTCGATACTCAGCGGGGCGGAGGAGACCAACCATTTACGATTGATAATTGATGATTGATTATTCTCGATGCTGGATGCTCGATGCTCGATGCTTGCCCCAAGGGGTTGCCGCTGCGCTCCAGGATTCCCGGTAGTCGATGGGTGAGGCGTAATTGTGAGGTTGTCGATGGGGCCTTCGAATTGGAGGCGGATGCGGAGGTCTTTGGCGGCAATCGCGGCGTCCTTTATGCGGTCGAGGGAGATGTGAGTGTCGCCGCGATCAGTTGCGAAGACAACGGCGCCCAAAACATCGCGTTTATCCTGGACGGTGAAGATACTTGCGCTTGAGTAATCGTAGTCATCGTGCAGGCAGCGGAGTCGCATTGCTACAACGCCTGCTTCGGTATTCCAATAGGCGAGCAGGGGACGGCGCTGGTTCCAGAGGTCGGCGACGTTGACTGAGCCGAGCGTAAAATCCGGGTGGAGGTAGGTGGTGCCGATGATGTCGTGCGGGGCGGCGCCGCCTTTATCGAAGGTTTCGATCTCGAGCCGCGGAGCGGGCAGGTCGGTGAAGTAGTGAGAAAAGTCGGGGGGACATTCGGCGCGGAGGCGGTGGGCGTCGAGGCTTTCTTGGGCCTGTGATTCCGGGACGAAGGCGACTTTGCCTTGGGTTGCGCGCTGGATGAAGGCGAGCGAGCTATGGTCGAGGAGCGTTCGGTAACATCGGCTGTGCGGGCCGGACCATTGGCGGGTCGGGGGGTGGAAGCGGCGGGCGAGGTGATGCCAGGCGAAACGATTCAGCTTTTCGATTAGCTCGCGGGAGTCGCTGTCCTTGATGTGGCGTAACATTCGGGTGATTTCGTTTATTGCGACGACGGTGTAGGTCGGGCTGTTGTATTCGCTGAATGAGCCGTGTGTGCTGGTGTAGTCCCAGAAGCTGCGGAGGCGGGTTCGGCCATATTCGAGGAGCTCGGCGTCGCCGAAAAGGTCGCCGGCGGTGATTGTGACGTAAGTGCCCATAAGTGCGATGTTGGTGTAGCCGGGGCCGACGTTTCGGCGTTTGACGGAGTATGCGGCGTGGATGATGGAGTCTTTGACTTTCTGTTGGAGGTCTTCGGGCAGGCGGTCTGTATGGTCGATGGCGACCTGGAGGAGCTGGGTTCCGCAGAAATCGGCCCAGTTCCAGTCGGGGGGCGACATTTTATCGAGCGGCTCTTCGGCGAACCAGGACCATATCCCGTAGGTTTTGCTCTTGGGGTCCTGGTCCTGCAGCGATATTACTTTGCGGAGGATGTCCTGCGCGCGTTTGCAGCGTTCCAGGTCGCCGGAGTCGAGCAGGGCGACGGCGTATTGGAGGGAATCGCGGGTTGGGTGGACGTAGCCGCCTTTGAGGGTGGTATGGTAGCCGGGCGAGGAGAAGGGCCGGCGGATCATCTTTTCGGCGGGGTCGTAGGCCGAATCGCGGGCGGCCAGCGCCTTATCGAAAGCGACCCTCTGCTCCGGCGAAGAAAAAAGGTCGTCGCCTTGACAAAAAAGGGGGATGGCGAAAGTAAATAGCCATACTATGACGCGGGGCCGATAATGTCTCATTTGAGCTGCTCTCTTATCAGTTCGGCGGCTCTGGTGAGGGCATCGCCGATTTTGGCGGGGTTCTTGCCGCCGGCCTGCGCCATTTGGGGTCGCCCGCCGCCGCCGCCGTCGATTATGGGTGCAATCCCCTTGATGATGTCGCCGGCCCTGAGGCCTTTTTTGACCAGATCGTCGGTGACGCCGGCCAGGAGCGTCGCCTTGCCGTCGTCCTCAAAGCCCAGGACTATAACGGCTGATTTAGCTTTCTTTTTGAGCATATCTATAACTTGCCGGGCCTGCTCGACCGAGGTTGCCGAGAGCTTGCCTACGATCATACACGCCTCGGCGATCTTTTCGCAGCCATCGAGGAGCTGTTTGGCCTCGGCCATTACGTCGGAGCCGGAGAGTCGGGCGGCGGATTTCAACTGCTTGGCGAGCTTCTTGTTGTCGTCCAAGAGCCGTGCGACCTTTTCGGGAAGCATTTCGAAGGAGACCTTCAGCATAACCGAGAGCTTATCGACTATGTCACTTGCCTTTTCGAGATATTCGTTGAGGGCCGGGCCGGTCAGCGCGGTGATTCTTCGGACGCCTGCGGAGATGCACTCTTGCTTTATGATCTTGAAGCCGCCGATAGAGCCGAGCCGTTCGACGTGAGTGCCGCCACAGAACTCCCGGCTGAAGGCATCGTCGATCCGGCCCTCGTCGGCTGCGCCGAGGCAGACCACGCGGACCTCGTTTCCGTATTTCTCGCCGAACAAAGCCATTGCGCCGAGCTTCTCGGCCTGATCTTTGGGCATAACGGTCCACGTCACGGGCAAATCAGCGGCGATTTTTTGCCTGACCAGGTGCTCAACGGTCTCTAATTCGGCAGCGGTGGGCGCCTTGGGATAGGTGAAGTCGAATCTCAGATAGTCCGGGCAGACGTAGCTGCCCTGCTGGGCCACCGAGCACCCGAGGGTTTGCTGCAAGGCCCATTGGAGCAGGTGGGTGGCGGTATGGTTTTTCTTTGTTGCGTTTCTGTCTTTGCCGACCACGGCTTTCACATTTTGGCCGGCGGTGAGGGAGCCGCGGGCGACTTTGCCCCGGTGGACGACGCAGTTGGCAATTTTTATAGCGCCTTCGACGGCAAACCGGGCATTGTTCGCCTCTATGGCGCCGGAATCGCCGACCTGTCCGCCGGCCTCGGCATAGAAGCAGGTCTTATCGAGAACAATGCCGACTTCTGCGCCGGTTGGAATTTGACCGGCGTTGCTAAAGCCGGAGTTGTCGATCCAGCCAAGGATTTTACTATCGCAGGTCTCGGTATTGTACTTGTGCACGTCTTCGGTTGTGGGCAGTTCGGCATCGACCAAAGAGGCGACCAGCGAATCGCTCTTCTGGGCTGCGCGAGCGCGTGCTCGCTGTGCCTCCATAAGCTCTTTGAATCTTTCGGTATCGACTTTTAGGCCCCGTTCCTGAGCCATAAGCTGCGTCAAGTCGAGCGGGAAGCCGTAAGTATCGTAAAGCTGGAAGGCGTTGTCGCCGGTGATGGTCGCATTTTTGCTTTTGGCAGCGCGTTCGGCGGCCTCCGCGAAGATATCGATACCCCGGTCAAGAGTTCTGCCGAAGCTCGCCTCCTCAGATTCGATTACGGTTGAGACGTACTCGGCCCTTGCCTTGATTTCGGGGAAGCCCTCACCGAGGCACTCGACGACTACCGGCACGAGCTTGTAAATGAACGGCTCGTGCATTCCGAGCTCTCTGCCGAATCTCGATGCCCGTCGCAGTATTCTGCGGATTACGTATCCGCGGCCCTCGTTGGATGGCGTTGCGCCGTCGGTTATCGCAAAGGTCAACGCGCGAATGTGGTCGGCGATTACGCGAAAGGCGTTGTCGGTCTTGTCGGCGAGCCTGGAGGTGTATTTGTGGCCGGTGATCCGGCTGGTCCGGTCAATTATGGGCATGAACAGGTCGGTATCGTAGTTGCTTGACTTATTCTGCAGTACGGCGGCGATCCTTTCGAGCCCGGCGCCGGTATCGACGTATTTGGCCGAGAGCGGGACAAGCCTGCCGTCGGCCTGGCGATTGTACTGGATGAAAACGAGGTTCCACAACTCGATATACCTGGCGCAGCCGGCGTTGACATTGCACCTGTGGCCTGGGACGTCCTTCATATCGCACCTGTCGGGCCCGAGGTCGATGTGTATTTCACTGCACGGCCCGCACGGGCCGGTCTCGCCCATCTCCCAGAAGTTGTCTTTCTTACCGAATGCCAGGACGTGGCCTGCCGGTATCGGAGTGACTTTCGTCCAGAGCTGCGCGGCCTCGTCGTCTTTTGGAAGGCCGTCTTTCCCGTCGCCGCCGAAGACCGTCGCCCAGAGGCGGTCCGGGTCAATGCCCCAAGATTTTGTCAGCAGCTCCCAGGCCCACTCGATTGTCTCGGCCTTGAAGTAGTCGCCGAAGGACCAGTTGCCCAGCATCTCGAAAAACGTATGGTGGTAGGTGTCTTTGCCGACCTCCTCGAGGTCATTGTGTTTCCCGCTCACCCGCAGACATTTCTGGCTGTTGACCGCCCGCGGATACTCCGGGGGCGCCAGGCCGAGGAAAATGTCTTTGAACTGGTTCATTCCCGCGTTGGCGAACAGCAGCGTTTCATCGTCGCGGGGAACTATGGGCGAGCTCGGGACGAATTCGTGGCCCTTGCCCTTAAAGAAGTCTATGAAGCCGGCCCTGATTTGCTTTGCACTCAACATTTCGTGTCTCGAATTCCGGTGATACTGTCTTCTCGCCCTGGGGTCTGCCGGCGGGATGCGCGCGGTCAATCACGCAAAGCCCTTGGAGACAAGTATCTTGTTCTTTATTTCTTCGCACAACTCCTTGTTTTCGAGGAGGAAGGTCTTGGCGTTTTCTCTGCCCTGGCCCAGGCGAAGCGTGCCGTAGTTGAGCCAGGCGCCGCTCTTTTCGACAATGTTGCCGGCCAGGGCCATGTCGAGCAGGTCGCCCTCGTAGCTGATGCCGCTGTCGAACATAATATCGAACTCGGTGTCACGGAAGGGCGGAGCAATTTTGTTCTTTACGACCCTTGCTCGAACTCTGGAGCCGATAGCCCCCTTGGTATCCTTTATCGTTGTGATGCGCCGCAAATCGATGCGCACGGAGGTATAGAACTTCAGCGCCTTTCCGCCGGGGGTGGTCTCGGGGTTGCCGAACATCACGCCGATTTTCATACGAATCTGGTTTATGAAGACAAGGGCGGTCTTGCTCCTGCTGATGATGGCCGTAAGCTTTCTCATCGCATGGCTCATCAATCTCGCCTGCAGGCCGACGTGGGCGGCGCCCATTTCGCCTTCAAGCTCAGCCTTTGGCGTAAGAGCGGCCACCGAGTCAATGACTATCACATCGACCGAGTTGGAGGCTATCAACATCTCGGTAATGTCGAGGGCCTGCTCGCCGCTGTCGGGCTGGCTGACCAAAAGCGAGTTGACATCGACGCCCAGTCTTTTCGCCCAGGTGGTATCGAGCGCATGCTCGGCGTCGATAAAGGCTGCGACGCCGCCGGCGCGCTGGGCGTTGGCGATGATGTGAAGGGCCAGAGTGGTTTTGCCGGACGATTCCGGCCCGAACAGCTCGCTGACCCTGCCTCGCGGGATACCCGCGCCGCCCAAGGCGATATCCAGCGACAGCGAGCCGGTGCTGATGCCCTCAATCTTAGCGTAGCAGTGTTCATCCATCTGCATAATGGCGCCCTGGCCGTATTGCTTCTCGATCTGTGCTATCACTCTTTGCAGGGCGGCTTCTTTGCCGGTTGTCTTGATGGTTTCGGTCTTTTTCGGTTTCACCATTTTTATCTTCTCCCGTTCAATATCTTGTGCGTCCCGAAGCGTCCCTCGCTTCAAGTGTCGCATTTTAGGCCTTATTTCAATTCGTACCTGCCCAATACAGTATAGACCGGACCGCTCGGCGTCAACTGGCTCTGATAGACCGAGACGGCCTCGGCGGGCATCGTCCCAAGCTTGAAGTCCTTGTATTCTTCGGCCAATTGCGCCAGCTTGAAGCCCGCCTTTGAATTTCTCACGCGGCAAAGGGTCAGATGAGCCGAGAACTCCCTGCCTTCCTCGGGCCAGCCGGCCAGGGCCAGCTGCTCCTCGAGGTCCTGCTGCAATTGCAGCAGCTTTTCGCAACCCTCCCCGGAGCCGACCCAAAGGACCCTTGCGCTCGTGCCGCCGAAATGGCCGACCGTCTGAACGTCGATGTCAAACCTTGCGTGTCGTCCCGCAACGTCCTTGGTTATGTTGCAGACCTCCACGGCCTGGGCGTCCTTAATCTCACCTAAGAATTTCAGCGTCAGGTGGATGTCGGTCGGATTGACCCACTTTGCGTCGCCTTTTTTGATGTCCGCCTTGCCTTGCAGCTCGCGCTGCAAATCCGCCAGGTCCTTTTTGATAACCTCGTCAATATCTATTGCTATGAATACCCGCATTATAATCTACCATTTACTATTTACTATTTATTTTGTCTGAAAATACGTCATTTCTCGAAGGGTATTGAGTCTTTGGTCTATGTCTTTTCTGCCTGCTGAGGCAAGGCCGTTTAGCGAGAAACCGGCAATCGTGAATGAAGCGGTTACGGTGCCGTAGGCGATTGCCGTTTTCAACGTTTCAAAGTCGGTCCTGCCGGTTCGGGCAAGATAGCCCATAAATCCGCCGGCGAAGCTGTCGCCCGCGCCGGTGGGGTCGTTCACCTGGTCGGCAGGGTAGGCCGGCAGCACGAATATCTCCCCGTCGGCGCCGCACATAAGCGAGCCGGACTCGCCCTTCTTGACGACCACGACGCCTATGCCCATATCCAGGACAATCTGAGCGGCCTTTATCAGATTATGCTCGCCCGAGAGCAATCTGGCCTCGTCCTCGTTGATTATCAGGCAGTCAATCTTCTTGAGGAGCGATTTTAGGTCGTCGAGGTGGTTGCAAATCCAGCAGTTCATCGTGTCGGCGGCAACGAAGACGGGCCGGCGGATTTGCTCGAGCAACTCGTGCTGGAGCTTCGGCGCGGTGTTGGCGAGGAATACGAACTCGCTGTCGGCAAAGGCATCGGGCACGGCGGGCGGCGCCTCGGCAAGTACGTTAAGCTCCATATAGTCGGTTGTCCTGTCGTCCATATCCTGCTTGTATGTGCCCGCCCAGCGAAAGGTCTTGCTCCGCGCCCTTACCTCCAGGCCGGCCAGATCGACGTCCCTGCCCATAAAGACCTCGCTCAGGTCAAACGGGCAGTCGGCTCCGACAACGCCTACAAACCGCACAGGCCCGAAGAAGCTCGCCGCCATACTGAAATACACCGCCGAGCCGCCCAGACAATCCTCGCTGACGCCGTAAGGAGTCCTGACTGTATCAATCCCTATCGAACCGGTTACCAGTAAGCTCATATTTCCTCGATTTCTAGCTTCCAAGTACACCCATAATCGGTACCCTTATCATCCTTGATTTCAGAAATCCAGTCCCAATCACCTTCTTCAGCGTGCCTCTGCTCAATATAGTCCTGCAAATCAAGCACTGTGTCAAACTCGATTCTAGTCTCGTTAGTGTCTTTGAGCACAAACATAATACAACCCTTTCACAAAATCAACAATGACACTTATAGTTGGTGGACACGTATAGTACTCGTTCGATATCCTCCACGCTATGGATATTTTGCAGAAATTTGGCGGCCGTGTTCGGGAAATTAGGCTTGCGAAGGGGTGGACACAAGAACGCCTCGCAGCGGAAGCTGAATTGATCCGACAGTATGTCGGCGATGTCGAGCGCGGAACGCGAAACATCTCGTTAGTAAACATACACAAACTTGCGGTCGCCCTCGGCGTTCCTATCTCCGAATTCACGGGAGCCAAATGAAGCGGTTAGTAATTGGGTTGGAGTCATCCAGCATAATGCCCCTTATAGCGGTTAGTCCCCTTACCCAACACTGCTATGAGACCATTTGGGGTAAATACCTTTCCGACACGCTCATAGTGCACAACGACTCGATAGATGAACTAAAAAATATCTTCAACTTCAAGGCGAATACATTCTTCTCTAATCCTATCAAACGTATGGAGAAAATCAGAGATTTTCACCCGAGAGGAGAGCTGTCGTTAAAGGGTGCAGCGATGAAGTTGCTCCTCGACGGTCAAAAGGGCGGCTGGGTGGGCAATAAGAACAGCCGCGTCCAGACCTTTTTTTTCTCTGATGTCGTAGATGCCATCGGAAATGACATCAGAGACCCCGCCCACTTTGCAGGTGTCCTCGTGGAAAGGATGGAGGCGAAACTGGCGAGATATAATCAAATGCTTACACCCGCCAACGGTACCCTTACGGTGGACATAGGGCAGATTCTACCATACTGGGGATTTCACAATGTGTCTCCATCTCTATTCGCGGAGAAGAGGACCCTTAAAATACAGGTCTTCCCGGATAGCGAGACGCCAGAAATGTTCAAATCGTACCCATTGGCCATTCGCCGCGATGCCTATCACTATCATATGCTGAAGAAAGAGAGGGTCGAGTTGATTCTGGTTGGGGACGCGAATTACAGGAACAATATCTGCTCCTGCCAAGGTTGCCGCGCATACGAATGTGACATTAAGGTCTTGAAGGACACGAGCAGAAAGCTAATTCTAAACCTGACGTGAGCAAGTGAATCCCGCCACGGATTACCAGAACGAACTATCTGTGGTTTACTCTTGCCCTCCTCGCTGGCTCAGTCACGGGAATCCAGTGCGAATTTCTTCAGAGTGTTATCGATTCTGGCTAAGGTGTTTTGCTTGCCCAAGAGCAGGACGGAGTCGAAGATTGGGGGGCTGATGGTGCAGCCGCAGATTGCGACCCGCAGGGGCTGAGCGACCTTGCCTAAACCGAGCTGCTTTTCTTCGCTTAAACTGCGTAGCATATTCTCGATAGCTTCTTTGGTGAACTCGTCCATCGCGGCGAGATTGTCTCGGACGAGGGCCAGCACGGCCAAGCCGTCACTTTTCAGGAGCACCTTCTTGACGGCCTCATCGTCGTACTCGATCTCCTCCTTCTTGAGAAAGAGGAACCTGCTCTTGCGCTCGATGTCGGCCAGTGTCCTTGCCCCTTCGCAGATTTGTATCAGCTTTGAAAGACGCGCGTCGTCGGCTTTAAGAACCGGCGAATTGACCACCTTGAGGTAATCGCGGAAATGCCGCAGCAGTCTATCCGGCGAGGTCATTTTGATATGTTCGGTGTTGAAGGCGATTAGTTTTTTGCGGTCGAAGAGGCTGTTGCTTTTGGTAAGGCGGGACAGGTCGAAGGCCGCGATTAGCTCGTCGAGCGGCATAATCTCGCGGTTGTCGCCGGGGTTCCAGCCCAAAAGCGCAAGGAAATTGACCATCGTTTCGGGCAGGTAGCCGCTTCTGAAGAAATCGACGATATTGATCTCCGGCAGTGGAACCCCAACGTA
>Ga0315274_10014704_pt1 | contig 11092 bp, 13 predicted proteins | sample YL17G02_20_MG_FD_203700 | JGI IMG/M metagenome (GOLD analysis project Ga0315274, IMG submission 203700) | Sediment microbial communities from Yellowstone Lake, YNP, Wyoming, USA - YL17G02_20 | ecosystem: Environmental > Aquatic > Freshwater > Lake > Sediment | place: USA: Wyoming | collected...
CGCCGGGAGGAACTGGTTGCCCATCTGGACCGACACACGCTTCATGGTGGACAGGAACTTCTTCCACTTGGCTTCGGCGCTCTCGGCCTGGACCTTGATGGCCTCGGCGAACTTGCTGGTCTTGGCGTTGGCCTCGACCTGCTTCTGGACACCCTGGAAGTCCTTGAGGTTGCCGATGAGCGTCAGGACCGCCTGGCTGGACTTCGCGCCGAACATCTTAGTTAGGCTGGCGGTCTGCTGAATCTCGCCCATGCCCTTCAGGTGCTTGGCCAGCTCAGCGATGGCGGCAGGCAGCCCGCCGGTCCGCATCTCAGCCGCCAGCTCCGTGGTGCTCATGCCGATGCGTTCCATCTCCTTGGCGGCTCCGCTCGTTGGCGCTGCCATGCCCGAGAACGCCATTTTGAGAGCCGTTGCACCCTTGGTGGCTGGGATACCCCTGGACGTCATTGTCGCCAGTGCAGCGCCAACGTCGACCAGGCTCACACCGAACTGCTTGGCGGTCACCAGGAACCCTGAGCCCATGGCCGCGACGAGATCTTCCATGCGCAGGTTGCCAGCGCCGATGATGGCGTTCAGCGTCGCCACCGTGCCGCCGAAGGTCTCGCTCCCCTTGATGCCCGACTTGTACGCGCCGGCTAGCGCGTTGGTGGTTGCTTCAAGATCTGAGTTGCCCACGCTGGCCAGGTGCTCCGCTTGCCGCAGAGCGTCCATAGCCTCTGCCCCTTGAATGCCGACAGATCGCAGATGGTACATTGCGTTCGCCAGCTCCTCCGGGGAGTGCTGGACGTTCTTCATGTTGAGGATGGCGTTGCTCAGGTATTCGACTTCCTCAGCTGTCCCGCCGGCCTGGGTCTGGATCATCTCCATGCTGGACTGGAACTTGGCCGCCATGATACCGGATGCAATGGCCACACCCATGATGGGCAGCGTCAGGTACTTGCTGAACCCTTTGCCGATGCCGGCCATCCTCGCGCCGACTGCCCCCATGGCTGCGCCGGCCGCTTGGAAGCGACCCTGCGCCGCCGCCAGCTTGGTGTCGAACCTGGCGGAGTTGATGTCGAGATAGGCGACCAGTTCGCCAACGGTCAGAGCCATGTCACTGCTCCTCTGCTGTCGCCGGTGTTGCCTCTGAGGCAAGCTCCCGGGCGACGCGCGAGTCGGTGCTGAACAGCCCGCTGATCAGTGTCCTGAGCCAGCGCCCGGACCGCTGCTCGAGCAGTCCGGGCGCACTCAGGTCCACCCCGTAGCACTGATGCACGTCAGCCTCGATGAGCTGCCACAGTTCCATAATGACAGCCCACTCTATGCCTTCTTCCTTGGCTGGGGCTTCGATGTACCGGTGTTGCCCCGTCCCGGGGTTGACTTCGCCGTAGCCTTTCGGCGCGTCTCCCGATTCGGGGCCGGCGCTTCCCCCTGGGCATCCCACATGGCTTCCGCGGCTTCGATGCCGGTCGTGTGGTAGGCCATCAGGGTGAAGAACACAGCACGGATCTGCGAGCTAGTACAGCCGTTCTCGATCATCTGCTCCTGACCGTCACCCATCATCTCGGCCATTAGCGCCGACTCATCCGTGTCAGATAGCACCTGTTCGTCTGGGTCATAGTCCACACCCAGTGCTGCAGCCGCTTGGGCCTTGGCGATCTGCTCGGTGAGCCTTTGGAGCTGGAGCCAGGACTTGGCGCTGATCTCGCCGGGGAAGTCATACTTCTTCCCGGCGATGGGCAGCGTGAAGGGTTCGACCGTCAGGAACTCGGTCAAGTCACGGAACGGCATCGTCACTCAGATCAGGAGTAGACGACGGACGGCCCGCCGGTGCTGGCTCCCGTGGCGTTGGTGACGATGACCTCGTAGGAGGCTGCCGTCTTGGCCGGCACGACTCCGACGATGCAGTTGTCCGAGAGGACGACCCAGCTGGTCCAGTTGGTGACGCCCATCTTGACGCCCGTGGTGACCACGGTGCCGGTGAAGCGGATGCCGCTCAGGGTGCAGAGCGAGCCGCCCGCCGCAGCTGCGGTGTTCGGGGTCGCGCTGTAGACGATTGGGATGGCGGTCGGGGCACCGTCGGGGTGCGTCTGGGCGACCGGAGCACCCTGGCCGGTCAGCGTGACCGACACGGTGTCCAGAGCGTCCATGGCGCCGCCGTCAGGCGTCCAGCTGACAGCCGCCCAGCCGCGATACGCTTCGACCTTCGGGCCGGACGGAGTGACCTCGTACCAGCGGATGTCCACGCGGTTGCTGTTGCCCATGAGGATCGAGGTGACGCGGAGCTTCTCCTGGCCGATGTCGTAGTCGACGGCGCTGGCGACCTGCACCTTGCGGGCGACCTTCAGCTCGATCTGCCAGCCCTGAGCGGTGACGCTGCTCGACTTGAACCCGAAGTTGTCGTAGTCACCGTCGTCCTGCAGGACCGGCTCGACCGCGTACTTGAACTCCTCGACACCGAAGACGCCTGTCCACACGGGAGAAGCGTAGGTGCCGGTGTTCACGTCGATGTACCACTTCCGCTGGAGCGTACTCGCTCCCAGCGGAACCTTCGTTGTTGAAGCCATGTGCTTCTCTCCTTACGTGCGGTTGGCTGACGGCCGGTGAACCGTGACGTAGTAGTTGGCTACTGACTCCCACCTGGAGTCTACGTCCTGACCCAGCAGGATGGAGTTGTTCTGGAGACACTGGACGATCTTCACATTGGTGCTCAGAGTGACGTTCGTCAGGCCGTGAATCAGGTTGTAGATGGAGTCATCCAGGTCGGTCACCGGGCGAGGATCTTGACCTCCCCAACGGCACCGCACTTGGACACCGATCACGGAGTCGGACAGTGCCGGACTGTCGTCTACGTTGTAGGTGCTCAGCGTGATGAGCCGGTCGGGCTTCTGCGGTATGGCGTTGAGCACGATCCCAGTCTGAAGCACCGTGTAGGCACCGCTCGGGTTCCAGGTCGCGCCGATGCCGCCGGCTGCCAGGTATGCCCCCAGGCCAGTGAGCAGATCGGTCTTGAACCCGCTCACAGCATCTCCTTCACTTCACGGGAGACGAGGTGCTGGAACTCGCGCTTGACGCGAGGATCGTTGATGGGATCTTCCAGGTACTTGGCCTGGCGCCCGGGTGCGTGCCACCAGGTCATCTCTTCATGCTGGCGGCATGCGTAGGGTGTGTCGTAGCTGACGCTGGCGCGGAGATGTCCCTCGTCAACGTCTGTGGTACCGGACTCGAACAGGGTGCCCTCATCCAGCGGCACCAGGCGGTTGGCTTCCTCGAGCACGTGCTCTGCGGCCAGCTTCAGACCTCGCGCTGCGCCCGCGCGAGCCCGCGCCGTCGCCACCTTGCCGTTCCACTTCACCGTGGCCTTCATGAGCACTTCACCTCGGTGTAGTACCAGCCACCCCGGAAGCGGTTGACGGTGACGCTGACCACCTGGCTGTCCCGGTCGATGTACGTGACCTTGGACTCCGGGGTGAAGAAGTCAGAGTCGTTGGGGTGGATGGAGAGCGTCAGCTCCGAGAGCACCTGCTCGCCCATGCCATTGAGCACCAGCCGGCGGCTGGGATCTGCGGCGCAACGGATCGTCGTGGGAGCGCCGTAGGTCGGGCCGTAGGCACCGTCGCCCAGGTAGGTGGCGACGGTGACCTTGTCATTGAGCAGTGAGCGTCGGATCTTCACAGAGTCACCGGAGCGCCATACAGGCCGGCAACCCGGAGGATACGGGCAGCCCTAGGCGCAATGTACATCGGGGCAACCCTGCCCCCTGCAAAGGACGAGAGCGCCACCTTGAGCGATCCCAGTGCGACGTTGTCCACTGGGCCCAGGATGTCGTCCTCTTCGTCGCTGGCCAACCAGAACTCCACTTGGGCGCATGTGGAGTCCCGGAAGGCAGCGATGTCGTCAGCGGCGGTGGGCATGCCGTTGACGTCGGTGGCGTAGAACGCCGTCCGCGTACAGTCAGCGATCAGCTCAGATGCCCTCTCGAGCATGCGCGTGGCCTGGTCGGCCGCGACAGGATCGGGAGCGGTCTGCCCCAGGAACGTCTGGAGATCGCTGACTGTAGCGTAGGCGGTCACGTCAACCCTTCTTCTTGCCCGCCGCCGGCTTCGCGGCCGGCTTCGGCTGCTCGACGGGTTCGCCCATCGAGCTGTGCTCCGGCACCTCGTACCACGGGGCACCAGGGTCTTGGTCGAAGTCCTTCTGCTCGCCGGTCAGACCGTGCTGGAACTTAGCCATGGTCAGACCTCTCAGGTGCCGGACTTGACGGCAGGCCTCTGCATGGCGACGATGTAGCCGGTCATGCCGGCTTCGACGTTGATGCGCACCGTGCCGTTGGCCTGCAGGAACCGGGCCGACTCCAGCGGCGGCAGGATGACCGTGCCGTTGGTGGCGGCGATGGTGGTGAATGCCTTGCTGCCCAGGCCGGCGGAATGCGCCGGTCGGGCTGCTCCGGCCAACACCGTCACGGCGTTGGTCGAGCCCTCGGTGTTGCGGACGATGATGGTCATCTCCTCGAGCGGACCCGTGGGGGTGATCACGTGCGTGTTGGCCGCGACGATGGCGGTGCCCAGGGCGAGCCCGATGTCGGTGACATCGTTGGCCGCCATGGCCACGTTGGTGACTGCGGTATCAGCCATATCAGCGTTCCCTTCTTGGGTAGGTCGTCAGCTGGTCCGGTCAGACTCAGGTGACTGAGCAGAGGGTGTAGCAGAGCGAGGACGGCCGGGTGACCTTGGCACCGTACAGGTGCAGACCCTTGAGCGCGTCCGAGAAGGCACTCTCCGGGCGCAGCGCCTCGACCTTGTCGATCTGGTCGGCGAACGTGATGGCCGACGGGTGGCCGCTGTACACGCGCCAGTCGTCACCGGTGGTCAGCGCGTAGTTGGCCTGGACGATATTGAACCCCAGCATCCGACCCACGACGCCGGTCTCCAGCGCCGTGCCGCCGCTCAGCGCGTCGTGCTCGACGTAGCGCGTGTCGAGCATGAGCAGGCTGTTGAACCAGGACGGGCAGATCGTGTAGCGCCCGTCGATGGGGGTGTTGGTCACGTCGAGGAAGTGCTTGTGCGCGACCAGGCGAGCGACCGCGAGCAAGGACGTGGTGATGCCGGTGGCGCCGACGATGTTGCCGGCGTCGGTGTCGGAGCCGATGATGCCACGGATGTACTCGTCCGTGTCCTCGCCCAGAGCCGCGCCGGCCTCTCTCGCGGCCTCAGCCATGAGAGCGCCGCCGTTGACGGCCTGACGCTTGTCGACGTCGTCGACCTCGAATGCGAAATACTTGCACTGGTCGACGACGAGGTTGCGCTGCGCATCCGTCAGGTTCTCGAACGTGATCGACGTCGAGTCCTTGGTGTACGTGGCGATGGACGGCCGGCCGATGCTGGTGATGTGCACCGTGTCGCCGGCGTTCGCGATCTCGCCCTCGTACTGGCGGTTGACCACCGCCGGCGAAGCGAACTTGGTGCCCTTGAGGAACGACTGCTGCAGCTGTGCGGCCCAGACCTCGCTTACGAAGTTGTTGATTGCCATGTGGCGCTCCTGATGTTGAGTTTGCTAACGGGTGGAGCGCCTGGCTCCGGGCACCGCGTCTGGCGGTGCGTTACGGGGAGGTGATGCCCAAGAGCTGGTTGAGACGACCCTCTTCCCTTGCCTTGTTGATCTCATCGGTCGACATGGTCTGCAAGTCGTCACGAGACAACTGGCCGGCGACGGGTGCGCCGCCGCCCACTGGACCGCCGCTCCTTGGCGGTGGGGTGACCGGCTTCAGACCTGGGTTGACCTCGACAGCCTTGTTGATGGCTGCCTCAACCTGGGCGCTGAAGTCGTCTGCCGCTGGGTCGATGGCGTCCAGCTGCTTCATGAACGACCGCGAGTCAGTCAGAGCCTCGGGGTCAGCGCCGGCCTTCCGGGCGGCACGCAGCACAGCGTTCTCGACCTTCACTTGCTTGGCCTCGGCGAGTGCCGCGTCCCGCTGCGCCGCAGCCGTCTTGGCTGCCTCAGCAGGATCGTCTGCGGACTTCAAACCCAATGCGCTCAGCACGGCGTCTAGCTTGGCTTGGCTCTGGGTCGTCGCCTCGGTGGCTTTGGTACGGTTGGCGGCTGCCTCGGCGCGAAGATCGTGAATCATCTTCTGCGCGCCGGCCGGTAGTCCTTCCACCGTCCACTCAGCGGCCGTCCCCGGCGTCGGAGCCGGTTCAGGGGTAGGTACAGCCGCGCCGGCTGCGGAGGCAGCTTCGGGCGTCTGCAGGGCTTCTGCGTTGGTATCGACGGACATCAGAACCTCCTGGGTTCCTCGCTTGGGCCCAGCGCCAGGCTGGGGTGCTCATGCACGAGTATAAGCGGTGGCTGCGGACGGGCAACCACGCCGGCTAGACCTCCTTCCTCTGGATGCCGTGGTCGCCCGGGTGCGGACGGTTGTGGTTGAACTCATTGAAGAGGATCTCGTCTGGGATCCCAGGCCAGTCCGGGAACGCCGTGCAGGTCAGCCGGCCGGCGTCGCAGAGCATAGGATCTGCGTTCGGCGGTTCGGCCGTCTCCATGTTGAAGTGCTGGCAGCTGCCGCACTGGTCTGGTACCATCGGTGCGCTCATCAGTGGAACTCCCCATTGCATAGCTTGTTCATGAAGTCCTGGACCTCCTGCGGCCACTGGCTAACGTCCATGCGTCGCGGCGGTGCCTCGGTCCAGCGGGTGAAGCACTCAGCCATCGACTCGACCTCGTACCCCTGCGCCTGGTTGGGGTGGTCGGAGACGTACTGGCTGATGTTCGTCTTGTACCAGCTGTTGAACTTGCCCTTGTGGTTGCCCATGCCGGCGAGGATCTCCTCCCACTCCCTCATCACGTTCCAGGACTGGAGAGAGTGGCAGTACTCGTGACGGATGGTTCCATCAACTGAGCGACCCGGGAAGAAGGAGGACGGCGGATGCAGCTTGCTTCCACCCAGGTAGCGCAAGAACTGCTGCTCGTGGGTCATGTAGCTGACTTCCTGCCACTGCGCGTAGCTCCAGGTCATGCCGTCTGTGCCACGGTAGCTGCTGGCGCGTCCGACACGGATGTCGTAGAAGAGAGCGTCAGCGTCCCGCCTCATCTTGGGGAAGCGGTTGAACATGTCCACCAGCTCCTTCACCAGCTGGTCTGCGTGCATCACCTGCCAAGCCTCGTCCATCTCCTTGCCGCTGAACCGGCTGTCCACCTTCGTCACGAACTTAGCGCTGGGGTTGATCTGCTCCAGCACCTTGTTGGCCTGCTTCATGGTGGCCGGCTTGACGTAGGTCAGCTTCTTCTGGTCGGCAACGATCTTCGGGACCAGCTTGTTGGTGAGGAGCTTGACCGCCTCTTCCTTGGACCCGAAGGAGTGCACGTATTCCCACTTGGTGCCCACCAGGTGCTCGGCCGTGTAGATGTCCCGACCCCAGTTGTCTTTGCCGATCCTGATGCGGTAGTCGGGGTGCGCAGGGACCTCAATCATGTCCTTGCCCGTCACCCTACGATGCACCAGCTTGCCGGTGACCTTCTCCTTGGCTAGGGCATCTGCCATGCGCTTTTCGAGGGCTGCCAGCTGCTCGCCCGTTGCTGGCTTCGAGTAGAGCTGATTCTGGATTATCAGCCGCGCATCCTCCAGCGTCTTGGCAGAGCCCACATCATCATAGAACTTCAAGCCAGCACCCGGCTTGGCGACGTTGTGGCGGACGATGTAGTTACCGTAGGAGTCGGTGGTGATGTAGTAGTCCTCGTTGCCTGTCACCTTCCAACGCCGAACACCCTTAATGTCCTTGTCCACCTCGAACAGCTCAACCTTGCCCGGCTTCGCCGTGACCGCGCCGCCGCGTAGCTCAGCGATCTTCGCCTTGGCCAGCTTGACGGACTCGTAGGTCTGGCCTGGCTTCCACACGCCGGCCGGGTCTTTGTACCACAGCGTGTACGGGTACGTGCCCTCGACGTAGTACTCCTTGTCTGCTGTCCAGCGCCGGCCGAAGTTGTCAGGCTTGGTCAGTGACTCAATCTCCACCGGCTTCGGCTTCGGAATAACCGGCTTCAGCAGATCCTCAGCCCGCTGAACCCGGAGCGCCTCCCTGGCCTCCTTGACCGTGTTGAAGGTGCCGATGTCGACGAGGTTGCCGTCGACGTTCTTGCTCAGGGTGTATGGCCAGAGACCACGGATGACGTACTGCTGGTCCTTGGCCCAGCGGTTGCCGTCAGCGGTGATCTTCTCCAGCTCCTCGAGCTCTACCGGCTTCGGCTTCTCGATGACCTTCGCCCGCTGGATGCCGATGGCTTCGCGGGCTTCCTTGACCGTGTTGAACGTCCCCAGCTTGGCCTCGGAGAAGGTGCCGTCCGCCAGCTTGGTCTTGTGGTAGAGGTCATATGGCCACTTGCCGCTGATGTAGAACTCGCGGTCATCGGTCCAGCGCATGCCCCACTCGTCAGGCTTGCTCACGATCTCGGGCTCAGGCTTCACCACCGGCTTCTCAATCGGCTTGGGGACCACCGGCTTCTCGACCAGCTGGAGCCGCCTGGCTGCGATGGCTTCCCGCGCCTCCTTGACGGTGTTGAACACGCCCATGTTCTCGATGCCGTCTGGCGCCAGGTAGTGCGCCGTGTATGGCCACTGACCCTCGATGCTGAACTTGCGATCTGCTGTCCACCGTGCCCCGAACGCATCTGGCTTGCTCAGCGCCTCGAGAGTGTCGGTTGCCGGCGCCAGTTCTGGCCTCGCCATCTGCCCCATCTCGCGCACCCGGGCGAGCTCCTCCTCGCGGAGCTTGGCCAGCTCCGCCTTGCTCACTCCCATGGACTCACGGAACGGCTTGCGCCGCAGCTCAGGGTGCTCGTCCAGCAGGTTGCGGATCTTCTGACGGGCGACCTGGATCTTCTTGTTGGCCTTCGCTGCGGCAGCCGGCTCGGTGGCTACTGCCTGCTCCCGCTTGCCGGCTCGGATCTGGCGCTCTAGGCTGCGCTGTCGCTGGCTGGCCGCGTAGCCGGCGGCGTTCTGCTCGTGGGACTGCGCCTTCTCGAGCGGTCGGGTGATGCCGTCCTCCCATGGCGAGAACCCGTGCCGGCAGTTGCAGTGGAACAGGCCGTCGTTGATGGCGTCATCCAGCGGAGGGTACTCGTTGCTCTTGCCGCTGATGGAGAAGATCTCACCCTCAAACATCTCGCAGATCGGACAGCTGCTCGGGGCGTCGCTGATGATGACCAGGTCCACCTCGTTCTGGAGCAGGGTGTCCAGGTGACCCTGGCGCCAGGCCTGGGCGGAGCCGGTGCGCGTGACCATCTCGGCGTAGGTGTTCAGGTTCCAGTTGCGGCCGGCGATGTCGGTGAACCCGGTGACACCCTTCTGGGCGAACTTGGTCAGCAGCGACTGCGTGGCCTGGGTGCGCGTCATCGCACCCAGCAGCACCTGCTGGACCGTCTGGCTGACGATCTCCTGGTATGCCTCGCCCATGACCGTTAGGATCCGAAGACTGCTCGAGTTCAGACTCGTCATCGTTGCCTGCTGAAGAGCCTCGATTGCCTTGAGCCCTGCTAGCGGGTCAACGACCGTCGCGGCTGTACCGGCCCGCTCAAGATCGTAGACGGCCTGCAAACCGCCTCTACGGTACGCCTCGGCCAATGCGAGGTCGGCTGAGTCGGCAGCGCGCATCTGGAGCTGGCGCACCACCTCTTCCGCCTGGCGCTTGAACGCTCGCACCTGCGCCAGCTTGCGCTCGACCCAGTCCGGTCCCTCGCCACCCTTGGCGAGCCGGTTGGCGAGCAGCCGCAGCAGCTCGCGTTCGGCCTCTTCGTAGTGCGCCAGGATGCCACGCGCCAACTGCTCGGCGTCAGCGGGAGAGCCGGCCATCAGCCCTTCCAGCGGTCAGGCTGGTCGTGCCAGTCGAGCAGATCCTCTGCCTCTTCCCATCCCCTGGGCCGGCTGTACCAGTCCATGAGGTCGCCGGCCTCCTGCCAGCCGTTGCGGCCTGGGGCATCCCAGCGTGGCCAGACGGTGCCTGAGATCTTCACGGACTGGACCCGGAGCACTCCGGTCGCGTAGCGGTCCAGTCCGCTGTTGTGCGCCGTGCCCGTGACTCGCGGTCGCTTGAGCCGCAGAGCGCCGGCTGCGGTGCGCGGAGCCGCTGGTACATTCGTCGCCGTTGCGGTGATGATTGCCGGCTGGGATCTCAGCCCGCCGCTGGCTGTGCGCCCAGGCAGGTTGGTCGCCGTGCCGCGGACGATGGGCAGCTGTACCCGGGTGCTCGAGGTGGCGCTGCGAGCCGGCGGTACGTTCGTCGCTGTGGCCGTGATGACGGCCAGCTGGACACGGAAGGTAGCGCCGGCCGTGCGCGCTGGCGGGACGTTGGTCGCTGCTCCTGTGACCTTCGGCCGGCTGACCTTCAGCCCGCCAGTGGCAGATCGCACACCAGGCGGCACGTTGACGGCGGCGCCAGTGATGATCGGCAGTTGCTGCTTGAAGGTGGCACTGGCTGAGCGAGCCGGCGGGACGTTGGTGCCCGTAGCGGTGATGAGGGGCAGCTGCTGCCGGAAAGAGCTCGAGGCAGACCTCGCTGGGGGCACGTTCGTCGCCGTGCCTCGCACCAGCGGGAGCTGCTGCTTGAATATGCCGTTTGCAGCCCTGGCCGGCGGCACATTGGTCGCTGTACCAGTCAGCTTCGGTCGCGCCACCTTGGCGCTGCCAGTGGCGCTCCGTGGCGGATTGACGACGGTGCCCGTGCTCGAGATCAGCAACAGCTGGAGCTTCAGCCCGCCGCTGCCTTGCCGTCCCAGGTAGTTGGTGGCGGACCCTGTAGACAGTGGCAGCTGGAGCTTCAGCCCACCCGTAGCTGCACGGGCCGGCGGCACGTTCGTTGCCGTACCACCAAGCAGCGGAGCCTGAACACGGAAGGTCGCGTTGCCCCGGCGGTTGACGGTCGCTGTACCAGCCAGGATCGCTCCCTGTAGCTTGAGGGAGCCGGTCCCTGTGCGCGTCAGCGAGTTGGTGGCGGTTCCGCCCAGCAGCACCAGCTGCTGCTTGAACGCTGCGCTCGCGCTGCGGGCAGGTGGGACGTTGGTAGCAGTGCCACCCAGGATCGGTCGCTGGATGGAGAAGGTGGCGTTGCCGCGCCGGTTGACG
>Ga0315274_10014706_pt1 | contig 11091 bp, 7 predicted proteins | sample YL17G02_20_MG_FD_203700 | JGI IMG/M metagenome (GOLD analysis project Ga0315274, IMG submission 203700) | Sediment microbial communities from Yellowstone Lake, YNP, Wyoming, USA - YL17G02_20 | ecosystem: Environmental > Aquatic > Freshwater > Lake > Sediment | place: USA: Wyoming | collected...
GATCGCGGATTGGGTATTGGGGATTGCGGATTGCGGATTGCGGTTTGCGGATTGGGGATTGCGGATTGGGGATTGGGGATTGCGGATTGGGGATTGGGGATTGCGGATTGGGGATTGCGGATTGCGGATTGCGGATTGCGGATTGGGGATTGCGGATTGCGGATTGGGGATTGCGGATTGCGGATTGCGGATTGCGGATTGGGGATTGCGGATTGGGGATTGCGGATTGCGGATTGCGGATTGGGGATTGGGGATTGGGGATTGGGGATTGGGGATTGCGGATTGCGGATTGCGGATTGGGGATTGCGGATCGCGGATTGAAGAAATGGAAGGCGGGGCAAAGTAGGGCGGGCGTCTCGCCTGCCAAGAGCCTGGAGAAAATGGAAATGGAAAAAAACCACACTCAGCGTCCCGCACCCGGCATTCAGTCCTCAGCGCTCAACCCTCAGTCCTCCGTCAGCGCTCAGCCCTCCGCGCTCGGCGCTCCGCACTCCACACTCCGCACTCCGCAATCCCCAATCCCCAATCCGCAATCCGCAATCCGCAATCCCCAATCCCCAATCCGCCCTCCGCTCTCCTTCACAAGCCCAAAAGCGAAATTCTTCTTTGTCACCGCCCTCACGCTGGGGCGGATCCCTTTGATCCTGATCTTCCTGGTGGTGAATCTCGTCCTCATGCGGCACGTCGCCGGAGCGTGGGTGCTCGGCGGGCCGCACAGCCACGCAGTCTGGTTCGCGGTGGCCTTCGGCGCGATGGTCCTGTCCGCCCTCACCGATCTCTTCGACGGCTATTTCGCCCGCAAGTTCAACATGGTCAGCAAACTGGGCGCCTACGCCGACCCCATGACGGATAAAATGTTCTACCTCGTCGCCTTTCCCACCCTCGTTTTTCTGGCGGGTCTCCAGCGCCAGATGCCACACGCCGCCCTTCTTCTCGGCCTCGCGGTGGTCTTTCTCATCCGCGACCAGTGGGTGAGCTTTCTCCGGTCCATCGGCGCTTTGCACCAAGTGGACGCGAGGGCCAACTGGTCCGGCAAGGCCCGCACCCTTGTCTCCTTCCCCACAATCTGCTGCATCTACTGGTACTTGCAGGCCCCCACGGGCTGGCTCGATCTCGCGGCTTGGTTCATCTACACGGCGGAGGGTCTCAGTCTCCTCATCAACCTGATCTCGATCTGGGTTTACACCAGGTACTACTGGCCATGCATACGGCGGGAGCTGCGTTTGCCCGTCCGCGAGGTTTCCTCCCGGGAGTGATCCAGAATGAACGAGAAACCGGCCGCAACGGTAGGGCAGGCCTCCCGCCTGCCAGGTTCAGCGGGCTTGCCTTTACAACCGGCAGGCGAGATGCCCGCCCTACCATCCACCGAACCCATGGCCTCGTCGCCCTTGTGGCTGCACTACAGCGGCTTGCCGGACTGGTTGAACGAGGAAGTGAACCGCAGCGCCTGGCTGGTCTTCAAGACCCTGGTGGAATTGGATTGCGCCCGCAACGCCCGGCCCGCCACCATGGAAATGACCCCCGCGCAGCTCGCCCGGCTCTGCGGACTCGATGACAAAACGGCGATGCGCACGCTCGAAGGGCTCCGCCGCAAAAAGTGCATCGCCCTCTTTCTGCCGGGCCATCCCGAAGAGACCGCCCTGGTCGAGATCAAGATTCCCCTCCCCACCCCTCGTCCTCTTTCCTCCGTCCTGGACGAGTTCCCTTTCAACCGCCTGCCGTCCGGTGTCCGCTTCCGTTATGCGGGGGGAGAGGGACCGCAGGAAACGGGGCCCGCGGCGGCTGGAAAAAGAGCGTTCGAGCGGGTGGTGGACCTCTATCTGAACACGGTCGGGTTCAAGATGAACACTTTTATCCTGGACGAGCTTCATCTGGTGAGCCAGCGATTCGCGCCCGATGAGATAGAAAAGGTCTTTGCCCGCGCCGCGAAAAATGATATAAGGAGTCTGGGTTGGGTGGTGAAGGAGCTTTACCGCACAAACCGGCGCCGCATGGCGGGATCATCCAAAGGTCATGGCAAAAACTCAAAATAAGCCCGCCGCTCCATCCCAGATGGAGACTACCGCTCCGCCCGCGCAGGGCCGGGGGAAACCGGCCGCGTCCGTGTCCCCCGATCAGCCCTGGAAATCGGAGTTCCTCGAACGCGCCCGCCTGGACCAGGCGCGGATTCCGGCCAAGTTCGCGGGCAAGACCTTCGAGAATTTCGTCACCAAGGGAAGCCCCAGGCGCAAGGAAATCCTCCAGGCGGCCAAATCCTACGTGGATGCCTTCAACTTCAAGAACGGCCCTCCTCGGGGCCTGATCCTGAAGGGAGTGATCGGCTGCGGCAAAACCCATATCGCCGGCGCGATCCTTCAGGCAGTGATCCGCAAGGGCTACACGGGCTTGTACTACAACATGGTGGACCTGCTGTCGGACATTCGCTCCACTTACTCGGACCATTCGCCCTTGAGCGAGCACGAACTGCTTCAGGACGTCAACGAGCCGGACCTGCTCGTCCTCGACGATCTGGGGGCGGAGAAAACTTCCGGTTTCGTCACCGACAGGCTTTACCTGATTGTGAACCGGCGCTATGAGTGCTGCAGGCCAATCCTGATTACCACCAACCTCAGCTTGGCCGAGCTCGAGGAGAAACTGGAAAGCAGGATCGTCTCCCGCCTGTGCGAGATGTCTGAACTTGTCGAAACCTTTCCCGCGGAGGATTACCGCAAGACCCATATGCGCTAACACTCAGTAACACCGCGTGACACCGAGTGACACCGAGTGACACCGCGTGACACCGCGTGATACCGCGTGACGCAGCGCGATGGGGCGCCATCCCGCCCCATCGGCCGCCAGAACCTTACAGGAGAACCAGACGCGATGATCCAAAGCGATCTCACCAACCAAACCGCAATCGTAACCCCGGGCGCCTACCTGGACGCCGCCCGCGTGGAAGAATTACGCAAGGAATTGCGCAAGCTGATAGCGGAGGGTGTCATCTATCTCACCTTTGACCTCAGAAGCACCCAGTTCGTGTGCAGCGCCGCCCTTGGCCTCCTCGTTGAGATGCACAACCAGCTGAGCCAGAGGGCCGGCAAGGTAACCCTTGAAAACCTGAACCCCACCATCGAGAGACTTCTGGCCGACACCAAGCTCCTTCCCCTGTTCACCTCTCCCGACACCGAAGTGGACCGGCTTCAGGCCCTCGAAGCCGTTCAGGAGCACATGAGCCAGGAACTTCTCTTCCTGTCCTTCATCAACACCATCACCTCGAATATTCTCCGGAGCGAGCCCTCGGGCTTGATATACGGCCAGATGCTCGAGGCGATCGTGCGTTCCCTGAAGCCGCGACGGGCTCTGATTCTCCTAGTCAGCGAAGGCCCCGACAAACGTGTTTTCCAGGTGGCGGCCTCCGAAGGCTTTGACCCCCACGTTCTGCAGAGGGTTCAGGGCATGTCCTTGCGCGAGTATTCGGTCGAGGGACAGTGCCTGGCCGCAAAGAGCGCGCGGCTGTTCGACCCCGCCTGGAAAAGCGAGACTCTCACCTCGCCCCTCCTGGACGCAACCGAAGCCCACGAGGGCATTCTGGAGCCCGTGGTGGGACGAGGCAAGGCCCTCGGCCTTCTCCTTCTGGAGGCCGACCAGGGCGCCTCGACCTTTTTCCCACAGAGCGTCCCGCCGCTGCAAATCTTTGCGAACGTCTGCGGCCTGGCCGTCGAAAAACAGGCGCTGCTCGACGCTATCCGCTACAAGAACCACCAGCTTTCCAACACCCTCAATGAGCTTAACAGCACCCGCGACGCGCTCATGGAGGCCGGGAAACTCGCCGTGATGGGCGCGCTGATACGCGGCCTGGGCCACAGGCTCAACAATATGCTCGTGCCGATCATGGGCTACGCCCAGATGCTTGCCATGCAGATGGGACCGGGCAGCGGCGAGGCGGAGAAGATCCGCATCATCGAAAACGCCGCCCTGGACATCAAGAAAACAATAGATAACATGCGCTCGCTTACCCTGGTAGGCGAACAGGGATTTGAGGCGCTGGACATGCGCGACGTTATTGACTCCTGCCTCAAGATGCAGGACTACCTCTTCCGCGAGGCCAGGATCTGCGTGGAACGCAATTACGGCGCCGTGCACGCCGTGGCGCCGATTCACCGCGAACGCATCACACAGGCCTTTCTCGCCCTGTTTCACCGCCTGCCCAAGACCCTGGCCAACACTCCGAACAAACTCCTCCGGATCACCCTGGACCGGGACGAGACCCATCTGATCGTCCGGGTCCTGGACAATGGCCGCGTGATTCCGCCCTCGGAACTGAAGGCGGTGGAGAAACCCTTCGACCATGAGAATCCTTTCGAGGACGAACGGCTCAATTTCAGCATCGCGCGCACGGTTCTCAAGGACCACAAGGGTTCGCTTGACGTTGACTCGTCCGAGGAGATCGGAGGAACCGCGGTCACCCTCCGCATTCCCGCGCAACGCAAGCAGTACCAGGATGACATGCGCCTAATCGTTTGATAAAGGGGGACAGAGACATGAAGCAGGTAAGACTCGCCTGGTTGTTTCTTTTAGCCATCATGTTCGTGTTGCCATACGCGTCTATGGCCGCGGACGAAACCGCTCCGGCCAAAGAGGTCGGCGAACGGTCCGTCCTGAAAAAGCCGGCTCCCGATAAGCCGGCCGCCGCGGAGGTTGCCCCCAGTCCCGAACGACCCGCGCCGGCCAAGCCTTCCGAAGAGCCCCAGAGCCCGGAGAGGCAAGCCCTGGAGCCCGCGCAGCCCGAGACCCAACTCTACACGGCTTGTAACCTGTGGTACGAGAAGCCTAACCGCATCTCTTCCATCAACTACAAGCGCGGAACCCGCCTCCCCGCCGCAACTCCCATTCGGGACGCCCAGATCGAGGTCGGAACGTCGGGCCTCCTGCGAGGCAGGGCCCTCGTCCGCTTTGTAAGGATCAAGGACGGGATGCTCTTTACCCTCGTCTTCGAACCGGAATACCACCCGAAGGAGACGATTGAGGACTACAAGAGGAAAGTCATCACCACCAAGGACTTCGAGGCGTTGACAAAGGGGTTCACGGAGACCGAGCTGCGCGCCGTCCGCAGCGGCAAGCTCAAAATCGGCATGTCCAAAGACGCCGTGCTCGTGGCGTGGGGATATCCGCCCAAGCACAGGACCCCTTCCCGCGAGTCCAAGGTCTGGACGTATTGGCTCTCCCGCATCCCGAACCGGATCAAGAAGATCCACTTCGACAGCCACGGGAAAACCGTCCGTTTCCCGCAGGAAAACCGGGAACCCGACGATCTGTGATAGGAGTCGGCCGGTCGGGCAGTCTGCCGGTTTGCCGGTTCGCCAGTCTCTCTGTTGGGCCTGTAGGGGCGGCTCGCGAGCCGCCCGCACTTAGCCAGTTGGTCAATTCGCCCGTAGGATGGCCCTTGGCCCATCGTGCTCATTCCGGATTTCTGCTCTTTCCCACCTGGTACCAGTGGATGCAGTTGCCCAGGAGGCTTGCGGTAATGTGCGCCTGAGTAAGGCACCGGAAGTCGTAGCGGGGCGCGCCGGCCGGCTGATCCAGATACAGGAAACCGAAGTACTCGCCGTGGCAGTGAATCGGAACCCCCACGAAGGATTGCAGTCCGTAGGTCTCGTTCTTCTTGGCGATGTGCTCAAAACGAAAGTCGGTTGAGCAACCCGTGCAGTAAACGGCTTTCCTGGCGTCCAGCAGAACCCGCAGAATGTCCTTGTGCGCGGTGAACTTGCGGTCCTCTTCGGGAACGTCGTCCGACACAAGGCTGGCGAGCACTTCCAACCGCTTTTGTTGGGCGTCGGGAGCAAAGACGGCGGCCCGCTGCGCACCCATGCGAGCCTCGAGAAACCTGAGAGCCGCGGTGCACAGATCGCCCCGGCACGTATACAGGTCCCCCTCCAGAGCGAACTTCAGGAAGCTGGACCGCAGTTTATAGGGGATGAGCGCGGTCTTCTCCTTGCGGTCCAGCCAATCCGACACCAGGCAGTCCAGCTCGGCCGGGGCAAACACGGTGACGCAGGCGGGCCGGTAGCTCCTCCCACGCGGGAATTCCTCCCAGAACATCCTCCCGTGCTCCGACACCAGGCCCGAACAATCCTCCCTTTCCGGAGGATCAAAGAAGAGCAAGGTCCCCCCGACGTTTATCTCGTCGCCCCTCTTCAGAACGTGTTCGTGGACCTTGTGGCCGTTTACATAAACCCCGTTGTGGCTGCCGAGATCATTGATCACGAACCCGCCATCCCGCGGGAAGACCTGCGCGTGATGCCGCGACACTTCGGGATCGGGCAACGGCAGCGAGTTGGCGATGTGGCGGCCTATGCCAATGGCAGTTTCGAACTGGAAATCCAGGGCGATTTTCTTTCCTGCGACAATCAGGCGAGGCATGGCGGGAAACGCTCCTTCTGCGGTGTGGGATTCGCGCGATCATCTTCCTCCATTATCCATGCGGCGGGCAAAGAATGTCAAGAAAGCTCTTTGACCTGGCTTTTTGACCTGGGAACAACTCCTGGGAACAACCCCAAGCGCTGAGAAAGCGCTTTGTGCTGGCACATATCCCGCCTTTCGGGTATTCTTTCCCCGCGGCCTTGCATGGCCGCGCCGACCCCAATGCGTGCGACGGGAACTCTCCCGACAGAAACCAAGTAGCGGAGAAGGCAATCATGGAACGACGTGAAAGGCTGATGGCCACACTCCAGGGCGAGACGGTGGACCGGCCCGCGGTTTGCTTCTACGAGATCAACGGCCTGGACGAGAAGCCGGAGGATCCCGATCCGTACAACATTCACTCCGATCCCTCCTGGAAACCACTGCTCGATCTTGCGCGGGAACGCAGCGACCGGATCGTGATGCGGGACGCGCCGATGATGGGCCATGATCCCGATCCGATAGAGGAACTTACGACTCGGAACGTATGGGAAGAGGAGGGCAGCCGCTATACACACACGGTGATCGTGACGGCGGGCGGGGTGCTGACGAGCCTGACGCGGCGCGACCGGGACGTGAACACGGTGTGGACCATAGAGCATCTGTTGAAGGATGAGAACGATTTCCGGGACTGGGTGGATCTGCCGGAGCGCGAGGAACACGGCCTCCCGGATGTTTCGGGGGTCCTCAAAGCCGAAGCAGAGCTGGGCGCGAGCGGCATCGTGATGCTGGACACTCCGGACCCGCTCTGCCTGGTTGCGCAGCTCTTCGACTTCGGGACCTACACGGTGATGGGGATGACGGAGAACGCGCTGATGCACCGGGCGCTGGAGAAGACGTCGCGGATGATCCTGCCCCGGCTGGAGGCGGCTGCGCGGGCGCTTCCGGGGCGTTTGTGGAGAATATACGGGCCCGAGTATGCCTCGCCGCCCTACCTGCCGCCGCGTTTGTTCGAGGAGTACGTGGTGCGCTACGTGACCCCGATGGTGGGGGCGATCCAGCGTTACGGCGGCTATGCTCGCGTCCATTGCCACGGGCGGATCAGGGACATCCTGGACCATATCGCGGCCACGGGATGCGACGCGCTCGACCCGATCGAGCCGCCAGGGCAAGGCGACGTCGAGCTCGCTTATGTGCGGCAGCGCTATGGGAAACAAATGGTCCTCTTCGGCAACATCGAGGTGAGCGATATCGAGAACCTGGGGTTGGCGGCTTTTGGGAAGAAGGTGCTGAGGGCGCTGCGGGAAGGCACCGAGGGGCCGGGGCGCGGCTTTGTCCTGATGCCGAGCGCGTGTCCCTATGGGCGGCGGCTCCCCGAACGCACTCTGCGGAACTACCAGCTCATGGTGGAAATGGCCGAACGATTCTAGAGAACAACAAAGACAGCCACGAAAAGCACGAAAGACACGAAAACCGCGAAACTCTTTTTCGTGTCTCTCGTGCTTTTCGTGGCTTTGTTGTCTATAGCGTTTTATGAAAGTCCGTATCCTCTTTTTGTGGAGGGTATTCCGCCGGTGGTGTCAAAGGATTTTGGGATGTGAAGGCTCGCCTCGTTCGTACTGAGCCCCCTAAGGGGCGTTTGTGGAGCGCGGAGTCAAAAGCATCGGAGAAAACGCCCCTTACGGGGCTCACTACGAACGAGGCTGTCGCACGGATACAAATCAGGTTAAAATGCTCTAACGAATCCGCACGAGAATATCCCCCGCGCTGACGGTTCCATTCGTGGGGTCGTAGAGGATGAAGGCGCGGTCGTCTTTTTGGTCGGGACCAAGGCTGTAAACCACCGCGCCGCCGTTGCCATTGGAGACGTAACGCAGCTTCTCTCCTTTGGCAAAGGGGTCTTCGGGGAGCTCGGCGGCGTCCAATTGCGCGGGGAAGGGGGGCTTGAGGCTCTTGCCCTTAACGGCGCAGGCGGTTTTGAGGAGGAGCAGGCGGGCGAGCATACCCCTCTCGCGGCCCCAAATCTCATTGGCATTCGGCCAGGGCTTTCTGGCGAGGGGGTATTCCAGGAGCGGATCAGTAAAATACGGCACCGCATGTAGTTCATAGGCCAGAGTTTTCATCACTCCGGGTGCAGGTTCATTCCGAAGAATCAGGTCCGTCGTTTGGTTTATCGCCGCGAGAGATTGAGGATCCTGGATTCGACAGTCTTCAAACAGATCCAGCATCGGCCGCAATCCGATATCTTCCAGCGCGATTCCGATAAGATGAGAAATACACGAACCATGACGGAACATCTGTCCCAAACGGATGGGAATCGCATAATAGTGGATGGCTTTCCGCAGGTCGCTCCGCGATAGGAAAAGGTTGCCTCGCAGAACCGATATCTTTGCCATGATATGGTGCTTAAGAAAACTTGGAATTGGCAAGCCGGTCAGAGCTTTGAGAGACAAAGCCCTCGGACCTATCGGAAGAAGTGGTCCTCGGCCGCGCATTTTGACTGCTCTCTCCAGTGTCTGCCAAAAGAGAAACGCCTCGGTGATTTCATTGGCCGCCTGAAAATCCTGGGGACTCCAGTTGCGGAATCCCTTTTTGATGAGTTCACTCAGCAACTCCTTGCTTCCATCCAGTAGCACCCGCTTGTCGCTCAATGAGAGGGCCAGAGCGAAGAAATCTTCGGACGGGGCGGTCTTGACCAGTTCGTAGGAAAGAATCTGGTCTTCCAGAGTATAGCCGGCCAATTCCAGGAGGGGCCGGTATTCCGGCGTCAGTGCGGCGCGGCCATTCTGGAGGGCCTGCCGCGCCAGATCGAACTCGCCGGTCCCGATGTGCGCCCAGGTTTCGCCGAACAGGGGAAAAGGCCAACCGGGTTGTTCTTTTGCGGCCTTTTGGAAAAGTTGGGCGGCCTCGGCATACTTGCCGGCATCCAGGCATTTCCAGGCTTGGATCTCCGAGGCGTTTCTGATCTTTAGTCCGCATACCTGCCTGCAAAGGAACGGATTCTCGCGCCGGAAATCATCCAGAATACTGGATTTGGCGTTGCGTTTCCTGGTTGTTTTCTTGAATAGGTCGTCATATCGGTCGAGGGCTTGCCAGTCATACGGTGATTGAAGACGGGCGCCGAGACAAGGAACGATGGGAATGGTGCCGTCAACAAAGAGGCGTCCGCCCGGCATCAGCAGCCATTGTTCAAAGTAGTGTCCAAATGTCGTGAATGGATAGCTGTTTTCATATCTTGCCTTTCGCTCCGGGGACAGGTCCTCCATGGTGTGTCCGAAATGCTTGAGCATGTTTTCCAGCGTTGCGTCCCAATCGGCGAACATGATCGTGTCCGCGCTGACCAGGCGTCCGCGATAGCGATGCTTTAGGGTTCTTTCATTCAGTTTTCTGTCGGCTTCATCGTCTTTCTTGAGGCCTGAGATACCCAGCATCTCACCGTCCCAAGGAAGCTCGGCCACCACGGTATCGCCCTCCTGCCGAATCTCCAGAATGGCGATGCTCTTGAAGTAGTAGGAGCCCAGGATGGATTCCGAGTTGGATCCCGGCTCGGCCGCTTGAGCAAGGATCACACCGCCGGGAAGGATCAGACAGAACCCCAGGGCCAGAAATATAAGGGCCTTTCTTTTGTTCATGGTGTCTTCTTCTCCTCTCCAGGGCATGGGAGGGCAAACAAAACAGGTAAGTCCTGTTAAGAGTATATGCGAAGCCATCGGGCCAATCAAGGATCTTTTGTTTTCCTTTTGCGCTCGGGATGCGACCCGCCGATTTGCAGGATGGCGCGGAGAAGTGTGTTTAACCCCTGCCACGCTCCACTGCGCGGATTGAGGCTCAGCAATCCCGGGTTGCGCTTTCCCCAGAGGAGGAGCCTGGTTGCATAGTCCCGTCAGGGACGGCTGACAATAGCCCACCGTTTCAACGGTGGGACAAGCGGCGGTCCATTGTCCACCCGAGTCCCGGAGGGACGGCTGAGGCCCTATCCAAAGACGTGTTTCAGCCGTCCCTCCGGGACATAAACGCCATGTACTTCCTGCAAATCGGTGGGTCGCACCCTTGCGCTCGGAGTGGATGGGGAGGACGAGGTAGACGGGGCGGAGGAACACGGACGGACACGGATGGTCACGGCGAGAGTTGGGCTGGTACGGAGAGAGAGGGGCGCGGCGGCGGTCATAGGTTGGCGAGGGTTCGCAGCGATTCTCTCCTTGGTCCGCGGCGGGTTTGGGTCTGCAGGGAGCGGAGGAGCGAGATGGCGGCTTCGAGCGCGTCGAGGGCATCGTCGTGTTCGCCGTGCGGGAAACTCTCGAGCTGCGCCCAAAACAACTCGGGCAGGTCGTGCGCGAAGCGCAGCCACCCGTTGGTGACCAGGGGCTCGAGGGTGGCGATGCGGGTTTCCTTGTTGCGGGAGTGGTGGACCTCCCGGATGGGGAGCTGCCAGGAGTGGGTGGCGGGAGCGGGTGCGGCGTGAGACGGGCTGAAGCCCGCACTACCAACACTGTGACCTGTGGCACCATTGCTGACGAGGGCCTTGCGGCGCTTGCGTTCCTCTTCGATCGGCAGAAGCAGGAGCTGCTGGAAGCAATTGGTCTCGATGCCGAACAGGGCATAACGCCACTTTTCGTGGAGGTCGAACATGGCGGCGATCTGGGCCGTGGGGGCGGCGCGTTTGAGCCACACGTCGAGGACGTAGAGGTAGCCGGCGCGGTCCATTCCCACGGT
>Ga0315274_10014708_pt1 | contig 11089 bp, 7 predicted proteins | sample YL17G02_20_MG_FD_203700 | JGI IMG/M metagenome (GOLD analysis project Ga0315274, IMG submission 203700) | Sediment microbial communities from Yellowstone Lake, YNP, Wyoming, USA - YL17G02_20 | ecosystem: Environmental > Aquatic > Freshwater > Lake > Sediment | place: USA: Wyoming | collected...
TCGTTTGCATCACCAACCAGTGGAAGCTACGCAATCTTTGCTTGACCAACACTCATCCAGACGAGCTGTCCTGGCTGCTTTGACAGCCCAACTGCCTCCCTGATATAATAGTTAGACAGCCAAGGCCTCCGGCTACTATATGTAGGGCACAACGCTGCACCCATTATCAGCGGGTCCATTATGGGCAGCGCCTGGGCCTGTTTTCGGGCTTCTGCGAAGCTCAGTTGCCCTTCTCAGGCATTTATGCTTGTTTCTATGTCCCCAACGTGAGACGCTTACGATGGGAGCACTGCTATGTGCCCGTCACCTCCCAGGTGACGGGCACATGCTGTACGGGCGCCGGGTACTCGAACCGGTACTGGCCGGACCCCAGGTCAAACACTGTGGCGCTGCCGGCCTGCTGCACGTGATGCACCCCTGCAGCGGCGGCCAGCGCGGTATCGCCGTCCGTCACCTGGTCGGCCACGGCGTCTGGCAGGCGGACCGTGGCGCTGGTGTTGGGAGGGACGGTGACCTCTACGACCATGCGCCCGCCGGCATGCTCCCAACCCGACACGATCAACCCGTACATGGACTCGTACGTGGCCCGCGCCTGGGTCAGCCCGCCGCCCGGCTGCGGTTGGATGAATGAGTGCTTGTAGGCCGGCGCGCCCGCCCGGTCGTGCGGAGGAGGGGGAGGGGGAGGGGGAGGGAGTACCCTCCCTCCCGGGGCGTCGATCCGGTTGTACGGAGGAGAGTACTCCTCTCCCACCGCATCGATCCCGGCCACCACCTGGTACAGCCAACTGCCCACCGCTCCATACGAGTAGTGGTTGAGCGACATGGACGGAGTGCCATCCTCCTTGATACCGTCCCACGTCTCCCAGATGCTGGTGGCGCCTTTGGTGATGGGGTACAGCCAGGATGGCACCGTTGTTTGGTTGAGCAGATCGTAGGCCACGTCCGGGTAGCCGGCACTGCTGAGCACGTGACACAGGTAGGTCGTGGACAGGAACCCGGTGCCCAGGTGGGTGCTGTTCTGCCGTACCAGCTCGACCAGCCGGCGCGCCGCCAGCGGGCGCATATCCTCCGGCAGCAGGTCAAAAGCCAGCGCCCGCACGTAGGAGGCCTGCCTGTCCGGCCGAATGCGGATGCCCTGCGTCCCCTGTGGACGGACGAACTCGGCCACATAGGCGGCCTTGACCTTGTCGTGCAGCGCCTGGTACGTGTCGGCGTCCCCCTCTTTGCCCAGCAGCCGGGCGATCCGGGCCAGCAGACCGCTCGAGTACGCCAGGTACGGGGTGGCCACCGCTGGCTCGGAAAGGATGACGCGGCGCAGCATGCCAACAGCGATTCCCATGGTGCTGGTGCCCGGCTCCAGCCACTCCCCCCAGTGATAGCCGGTGTCCCAGATGTAGGGCTGGCGGGCGCGGCGGGCCTTGCTCAGCCAGTATGAAGGCTCCAGTTTGCGGGCCCAATGGCTGTGCGCTGCCCGGTTGGCCTGAAAGTCAACCCAGGCTTTCATGCTGGCGTACTGCTGCTGGAGGATGCGCACATCGCCGTAGCACAGGTACATCGTCCAGGGGATGATCACCGCCGCGTCGCCCCACCCGGCCGAGCCCTCCAGCCGGGCAAAGAGCCCGCCCGCTCCCTTGAAGGCATCGGGCACCAGGTTGGTCACCAGGCCATCGGCGTGCTGCTCGGCCGCCAGGTCCTGCAGCCATTTGGTGAGAAAGGCGGCCGTGTCCATGATAAAGGAGCCGGTGCGGCAAAAGATCTGCGCGTCGCCGGTCCAACCCGCCCGCTCGCGCTGCGGGCAGTCGGTGGGGATGTCCAAAAAGTTGCTCTTTTGGGACCAAGCGATGTTGCTCTGAAGCTGGTTGACCATGGGGTTCGAGCAGGTGAACGTGCCGGTGGGCGCCATGTCGGAATAGATGGCGATGCCGGTCAGGTTGTCCGGCGTCGGCTCGCCGGGAAAGCCCTCCACGCGCACATAGCGAAAGCCGTGAAAGGTAAAGCGCGGCTCGTAGAGCTCCTCGCCATCCCCCTTGAGGGTGTAGGTCACCTGCTGCAGCAGCTCGCCGCCCCCCACAGCCCCGGGCAGGTTCAGGTTGGCCATGGTAAAGTTGCCGGCCTTGTCCAGCGCCTCGCCATGGCGGAGGGTGATGGTGGCACCAGCAGTAGTGGCGGCGCCAGCGGTAGTGGCGGTGCCCGCCGGCCCGCGCACCCGCAGGCGCACCCGCCCGGCGAAATTCTGCCCCATGTCGACCACCGTCTCGCCGGCAGGGGTATGGATGACCCGGACCGGGCGGATCTCCTCGTGGCGGCGCACCGGGACCCCGGCCGGCGCAACTAGGTTGGCGACCCCATAGTCGGCGATGCGCACGCCGCGCCACCCGCTGTCGTCCAAGTCGGGCATGTCCCAGCCGGGCATCTCCCGCCGGGCGTCATAGACTTCGCCATCCTTCATGTCCGAGCTCAGGATCGGGCCGGTGGACGCTTTCCACTGGCCATCCGAGACCACCCACTGCTCGGAGCCGTCTTTATACAGGATACGCATCTGCATCAGCAAGGCCAGCTTGGTGCCATAGGCATTGCGCACCGAAGCGGCGCCGATCTTGCCGCGCCACCAGCCATCGCCCAGGATGACGCCCACGGCGTTGTCGCCCGGACGGAGCAGCGCGGTGACATCGTAGGTCTGGTACTGGAGGCGCTTCTGGTAGGCGGTAAAGCCAGGGGTAAAGACGTCGTCCGTCACCGGTTGGCCGTTCACGGTCAGCTCGTACAGGCCGTGGGCGGTCACATGGACGCGGGCCGACTGGACTGGGCCGTGGATGGCGAAACCGGCCCGCAGGTAGGGGCAGGGTTGGGAGATCTGGGGGTCTTTTTCCCAGTCGGGCTCGATCCATTTGGCGCGCCAGTCCGACGCGTCGAGCAGGCCCATTTCCCAGAAGGCCTCCCCCCCTCTTGTCCCCCCCGCGTGCGGGGGGGAGGAAGGGTCATCGCTCCAGGGCGTGGGCTGGTCGGCGTTATCCCAGATGCGCACGCGCCAGTAGCAGCGCTGCCCCGAGCGCAGCGCCGGGCCCTGGTAGACGATGTGGATGGACGCGTCCGAGGCCACCTTGCCCGAGTCCCACAGCAGGCCCTGTCCGGCGGCCGGGGCTTCCGGGGTGTCGGCGACCTGGACCTGATAGGAGGTCTGGACGGCGTCGCGGACATCGGCGTGCGTCTGCCAGCTCAGCCGGGGAGCCAGCACGTCGATGCCGAGCGGGTTCTCCTTGTACTCGCAGCGCAAGCGGTGTGGGTAGGTGCTCATGTGCGTCCTCCTTGTACATGACAAGTCGGAGAGTTCCGTCCGCGGGAGTGACTTTCCTGCTCTCCGTTTACAAAGACCGACGACCGTTGACCGCTGGAAGCGTTGACCGCCGGAAGCGGTGACCGGTAATGAAGATTGACAAGTTACGGGTAATGTAGGCCGCACTACCAACGGGGGCGGGTACGCCCCTCGGACGTGTACGCTTCAGGTGGGGCATAGGGATGCCCCACCTACTCAGCGGGGAACGAGCAGCCCCAGCAGGGTCTGAGCGTACAGGCGGTGTCCAAAGTCGTTCGGATGGTTGACACCGTTGCCGGTCACGTCCCAGAATGTCTTGCGCTTGAGCAGCTCCGTCCACACGGCGGTCATGTCCGCCAGGACAACGCCCGGGCCACACAGCGCTGCCAGCGCGTCGCGGTAGGCGGGGAACTGATCGGGTGGGATGTGCCACTCGGGGTTGGGCAGCATCGGCGCGACCAGGACAAAGTCGGGAAGGGATTCTTCGGAGTTGAGTACAACTCTGCAGAATTCCTCCATCATCCGCCCAATGATCCCCTGGAAGCCCGCCGGGTCACTGGCCCACGCGTCGTTCATGCCAAAGGCAATGATCACCAGGTCGGGACGGCGATCTGCAAGGCGCTCGCTGCGGATCTGCTCGAGCCCCTGAGCCGACGACCAGCCGGCCACGGCATGGTTCTCCAGGATGACCTGGCCGCCATAGGCACGCTCCAGCCCGGCCGCCACCTGCTCGCCGTAGGGCGGGCAAAAGGGCGGCGCGTTGCTCAGCCTGGAGGCGTTGTACCCCTCGGAGATGCTGTCGCCGACCAGCAGCAGGCGCACGGGCTCCCGGCGCTGCAGCTTGTCCATCGTGCGCGGCAGCCGGTCGCCCGCAAACGCCGGGACGTACCCGCGCCACTGACCAGGCGCACAGGTATAGGTAACCTCGGACTGCAGGCGATGGTAAAAATCCCCTTCGCCGAACAGGAGGCCGACCTCGGGCAACCCGCGCCGGTTGGCGATCTTGGGCAGGTCCGAGGTCATGGGCGGGTACAGGTCGGTTTCAGCCTTGAAGGGGATGCGCGAGCCGGCAGGCAGGCGGATCTCTCCCGTCGCCAGGTCGGCCTGATAGTCCCGGCCGGCCTCGTAGGCTATCTCGCGCGTGGCGCTGGTCACGGAGAGGATCTGCTCGGGCAGAAAGAGCAGCCTGGCCACAGGGGACGTATCGCCGGCCCAGCGGATGAACGGAGGAGAGTACTCCTCTCCCGCGCTCTCGCGCATGGTGCTGGCTTGCCAAAATGGGATGTCGTCTGGCCTGCGGTGCGTGTCAGGAGGTAGAGACCCCATGTGCGCCGACTCCTCTGGTTCGCACGGTCTGAACGGCGGAGTATAGCACGCAAGCGCGGCGCAGACAAGTCTGGATGTGCCCGTCACCTCCCAGGTGACGGGCACATGATCACAGCTTGTACGCCCGCTTGGCCAGGCGATACGCGCAGTCGGCGATCATCTCAAGGGCGTCCTCCTCGTCCACCGCGCCGCGGACCAGCATGCCGGCGATCCAGTTGGCATCGACGCGGCGGGACAGGTCGTGGCGCGCCGGGATGGAGGGATAGGCGCGCGTGTCATCGTTAAAGCCCACGGTGTTGTACAGCCCGGCGGTCTCGCAGATCTGCTGGCGGTAGCGCATCATGCCGTTGAGGCTGTCGTGGAACCACCAGGCCGGGCCCAGCTTGATGGCCGGGTAATGCCCCGCCAGGGGGGCCAGCTCGCGCGCATAGGTGGTCTCGTCGAGGGTAAAGAGGATCAGGGTCAGCCGGGGGTCGTTGCCATACCGGTTGAGCAGGGGACGCAGGTTCTCGGTGAACTCGCTGCGGACCGGGATGTCGGCCCCCTTGTCCCGGCCATAGCGCGCCAGGATCAAGTCGTTGTGGTTGCGGTGCGAGCCGCTATGGAGCTGCATCACCAGCCCGTCCTCAATGCTCATGCGCGCGCTCTCCATGATCATGTGCGCGGTAAAGCGGGTCTCGTCCTCGGGCGTGGCCTGGCCGTGGAGCGCACGCTGGAAAATCGCTTCGGCCTCGGCCGGGGTCAGCGCGGCGGTGTAGGGGGTGACCGCGGCGTGATCGGTGGCCGTGGCGCCCATGGACTTAAAGTAGGCACGGCGGTTTTCCAGGGCCTGGATCAAGGTAGCAACCGAGTGCACGTCGATGCCCGAGACCCGGCTCAGGGCCTCAATGTGGCCTTTCCACCTCTCGGTCAGCAGGTTGACCACGGCATCCGGGCGGAAGGTGGGCCGGATGTCGCCATCCCAGCCCGAGTCGCGGATCTGGCGGTGGTAGAGCAGCGGGTCGGTGGCCACGTCGGTGGTGCACATGACCTCGATGTTGAACCGCTGGTACAGGGCGCGGGGCTTGAACTCGGGCCGGGCGAGCTGGGCAGCGATCTGGTCGTATACCGCCTGGGCGTTCTCGCCCGTCAGCTTGTCGGCGATGCCAAACACGTCGCGCAGCTCGTGCTTGAGCCACATGCCGCTGGGCGTGCCCCGGAACAGGTAAAAGTTCTCGCAAAAGATCTGCCAGATCTTGCGGTGATCCTGCTCGACCGGGCCGCCGTCCAGGCGCGGAATGCCGAGCCGCTCCATGGGGATGCCCTGCGAATAGAGCATGCGGTACACATAGTGATCGGGGATGATGAACAGGTCGGCCGGCGTGCCCAGCGTGGCCTCGGGGTCGGCGAACAGGCGCGGATCGACGTGCCCATGCGGGCTGACGATGGGTAGATAGGCCACCGACTGGTACAGCTCCATCGCCACCTGGCGCTGTGCGGGGTCAGGGTCAAAGTAGCGGTCGTCTGGCAGGTACATTTGAGCCATGGAGAGATCCTCCTCCGTAGCGTAGGGCGGGAGAGGAGTACTCTCCCCCGCCCGTCTTGTGCTGTCGCCCACCAGGAACCCGCTCCGTACGGGGGGAGAGGAGTACTCTCCTCCAGCATTCCCGGGCAATGCACCCTCAGACAGGACTAGCTATCCGAGGCGCCCGGGTTGGCAAGCCGAACCAGACGATGGGAATGCCTCGCCCCTACGCTACGGTTGCAGGTCGAGTTGGAGGCGGGTCATGCGGTTGCGCTTGACGGCCACCTTGCGGTCTGTCAGCAGTGTGCCATCGGGCGATAGGAGTTTGACCACATAGTCCCCCGGACGCAGCCGGGCGTCGAACGTGGCCTGACCCGAGGCGTCGGCGGACAGGGTGCGCTCGAAAACGGCCTTCTGCTCCACGTAGACCGGCGGCTTGGTCTCGGTGTGCAGGTACAGCTCGACGATGCGCACCTGGATCTGGGCCTGCTGGGCCGAGCGGATCGTGCCCGCAATGCCGGTGGGGCGTGGCCCGCAGCCGGCGAGACAGAGCAAGAGCCCTGCGGCCAGGACATATGGCAGCCGCTTGTTCAACGGGGCAACTCCTGGGTAGACCCCCGGGTACGTGTTAGTTTGTCCGGTGCCCTCAGAGCCAGGCGCATCCGGATTTCGTCTTCTCCGGATGAATAGCCGGTAACGGCCTCGACATCCTCAAACCCTGGCCCGGGCCCCTCACACCGGCAGAAGCCCAGAGTTTCATAGAGCAAGTGCCCGGGACCCTGCGTTCCGCGTTCACTCACCACTTGCATGACCAATCCGGTCCTCTGGAGCACCCGCCTGGCGATTCCCGTCTCCGCTGACCGGATAGACGGCAAGGAACACCGCCGCTTCCCTGGCGTCCCGCGGCCAGCGGTAGGCACGGCAGCGAGTATCGGGTGGAACCACCATGAGGTCGCCGGGCTCCAGCACGCATGGAGACAACCCGGGGCGCTCGAACTCGACCTTGAGCTTGCCCTGCACGACGAGGATGAGATCGACCATCGGTTGCGAAAACCAATCGGGGTCAATCTCTTCGTCCTGCTTTTTGACCCAGACCGCTTCGATGCCCTGGCCGCGAAAGAGCTGTCCCACGCTGCCAAACGGGGATGTGCGGATCTCTGTCGCGTCCTCCTGGAGAATGTGCCAGACCGCCAGCGCGATCCCCAGGCGCTCGAGCCCTCGCTGCAACCCCGCCAGGCGATCGGCCTGTTCTTCGCCGGGATGGGTGCAGATCGTCTCGATCCCCGGCAAGCGCTGACGAACGCGCAGCAAGAACTGCCGCACCGTCATGCGGGCCCCTGTGTCCAGGCCCAGGTACGGCCACAAGCGCCGGCCCAGGCCATCGTTGTAGCTTTGCTTGGACACCGGCTCGGCGAGCTGGCTCAGCACGTCATCGCACTGCCCATCGGTCTGCAGATGCCGGCAGGGACGGCAGATGGCGTCGGCGGCGATCACAAAGGTAATGTCCTGGTCCAGGTTCCCCAGGACTTGCTCAGCCACCGTATGCAGGGCATGCCCATACGCATGGGGTTGGTAGCGAATGCCATGCCCGTACTCGCTGATGATGTCCAGCAGGTGGTGGGGTCGTAGCTCAAGCGCCATGGTCGATGCCTCCTCCCAGGTCCCATTGTACTCGATCCACGTGCCGGAGGCAAGGCAAGGATGTGCCCTACCCGGAGCAAAGGCCCCCTCAACCCCGACCTCCTTCTCCCCCACGCTTGGCGCGGGGGAGAAGGGGTATGTCTGTCAAAAAGGGGTATGGTGGGCGGCGTCGCCGCCCACCATACCCCACGGAAGCGATATATCTCTATTCCTCCACGTTCACCGGCCCGTGCCGTAAGGACTGCCTTCCCAGGTACCTGCCGACTGTAGCTCCAAGCCTCTTCCTTTAAATGTCCCGCTTGTCTCTCCGACGGCGGTGACAGTCGGCCCGCACTGCAGGGGATAGACGACAAAGTTGTCAAACCGGATGTCAACGTTGGGCGAGTCGTACGCAGCGGCATACAAGCCCACGTGGCGCGAGCCAGTGTATGAGCCATCCGTGAGGCTCGCCAGGAGATGTCCGTCGAGGTAGACGCGGATCGATGCGCCGTCCCGATCAACCTTGAGCCGTTTGGTCGTGTATGACGGGTTGATGAATGGGGAATACCCGAAGGCCAGGCGTCGCCAGCCACTACCCGATGCATACCGCCAGATCGTATAGCCGCTACCGGCATCGACCTCAAAGAGGTAGAACTGGCTCCAGTCGTCCGCAAGGCCAAAGACAATGCCGGCAGAGCCGTACTCCAGTGTGGCGTGTCGTACGTCGACAGCCACAGTATAGGAAGACGCTTTGAAACCGGGTCTGGCCAGCGCCGACCAGTGGGCACTCCGCACCAGAATGCGATATTCGCTGTCCAGGTATTCGTACAAGACATCTCCGCCGTCCTCGACAGGCCAGCCGCTTCCTGAATCGTCGAAATCGTCCGCGTACAGTGGCAGGCAATAGTTGCGGGTGACCACCGGCACAATGGCATAGCTCAGAGGGTCACGGGCCGGGTCAAACTCGTACGCGCCGACATCACATCGGCCCACCCGTGCCACGCCGCGCTGGTCAGCGTCCAGAGGGTTGCCCAGGTGGTCCGCGCAACCGGCTGGATTGCCCGCATCGATCGCCGGGCTGTAGAACAGCAGAGGATGATAGCCCGGCACCCCGATCAAGGAAGGAAACAGTGCGGCGTTGACGTTGAGGATATCGCCGGTAGTCGCTGAAAACATGCAGCCAGAGGTGTTCCCGATCAGGTTATAGCCCGTGGAATGGATGGTGCCCGAGCAATCTGGGCCACCCTCCCTGGCCCTGTTTCCGGCGACAATGGTGTTGCGCAAGGTCACAGCAACCTCGTCATAGATGCCGCCGCCAGAGCCGCCGGAGTTGGGATCGGTCCTGTTGCCGCTGACCGTGCTGTTGTTCAAGATCGCGGTCCCGCCGTTATAGATGCCGCCGCCCGGTCCATAGACTGCGTTGTCGCTGACCGTGCTATCGTGGAGGGTCAGGGTGCCGCCATTCAATATGCCCCCGCCGGCCTCGCTGGTCGTGTTGCTGATCACGGCGCTGTGGGTCAAGGTCAGGATGCCATTGTTGAGGATGCCGGCCCGCGAGTTTCCCTGGATGGTGGTCGAGATCACGATCATGGTAGCATCGGCGTCGTTGGCGATCCCGCGCTGCACGTTCCCACTCAGCGTGACATCGTTCAAAGTCGCATTGCTGTTCGGGGCGTTGTGCACGCCGGTATCGCCATTGCCGCTGGCCGTGATATCGTTCAAGGCCAGAGTGCCCTCGTTATGAATGCCATCACCGTGGTTGCCACTAACCACGCTGTGGCTCAAGGTCAAGATGCCGGTGTTGTGAATGCCGACCGAACCGGCCGTGACGGTACAGCGATCCACGGTCAGAACGCCATCGTTGCAGATCGGAGCGCCATGAACCGTAAAACGCTCGACAACGGCGGCTATGCCGGATTGCACGGTTATACCCTGGCATTCCTCCCCCCGGTCGAACTCGATGGTGGACATACCGCTTTGTGCCGTGAAAGCGCTATTCCACCCCCCAGGGAGGTTGACGCTTTTGTCAAGTAGCGCTATTGGCTTGCCTGTCCAGGTGTATGTTCCGATGGCGACGTAGATTGTGTCACCAGGACTGGCCTTTCCGAGTGCCCCGCTGATCGTAGCGCAGGCATTCGCCGGGCGCTGGCAGTCATTGATGAGGTCGTTGCCGCCAGGGGCCACGTACAGCCAGGCATTGGTTAACAGATAGCCGATGGGCGTGACGACCCCACTGGCTGCCGCCGTGACCGTGTAGGTGCCCAACAGCCCATTGGCCGTAAAGGTCGCCGCGGTGGCAACGCCGCCTTCGCCCGTCGTGGCAGTCGTCGTATATGTGCCCGTGTCGGCAAAGGTCCCACTCGGACCACTTGCCGGGGCAGAGAAGGCCACTATGGCGTTGCTCACCGGACTGCCAATGCCATCCAGTACCCCCGCCTGAAAAGGCACTGCAAAGGCGCGAAGAGGCGAAGCACGCTGGGGTGTACCAGCATGGGCGTAGACGCTGGCTGCCGGGCCAGGGGTGGTGTACTCGTAGGCGCCAATGTCACAGCGCCCGACGCGAGCGGCCCCGCGCTGGTCCGTTGCCAGAGGACCCGTGCTGCCTGCGCACCCTGCTGGGTTTCCGGCGTCAATCGCCGGACTGCCTGATAGCAGGGGATGGTATCTGGGTACCCCTGGGGGTCCGATCAACTGGCTGAGGCGCGCGTTGAGGTGGGTCAGGTCACCGATGCCTGGAGTGAAGGTGCAACCAGAGGTGTCGCCAACGAGGTTGTACCCACCCGAGCCGATACTGCCCCAGCAATCTGGGCCGCTACTGGCTGTGTTCCCGGCGAGGATGGTATTCTTTAGGGCAACGGTCACAGGGCCGGAGACCACATACATGCCTCCACCTGAGCTGGCTCTGTTCCCACTGATGGTACTGTTGTTCAAGCTCAGTGTGCTGACAGCAGTAACAAAAGAGTCTACAAAGATGCCTCCACCTGAGCTGGCCGTGTTACTGCTTATGGTGCTGTTGTTCAAAGTCACATCACTGTTGTAATTCCAGATCCCACCACCGTCGGCACTCGCCCTGTTGCCACTTACGGTGCTGTTGTTCAAGAGCAAGGCGCCGCGGTAAGCATTGTAGATGCCTGCACCTTGGACTGCTGTATTGTCACTGACCGTGCTGCTGTTCAGGGTGAGGTTGCCGGTCAAGTTGAGGATACCGACACCCGGATTCTCCCTAATACTACTTTGTCACTTTAGTTCTGGGCGGAATTGTTCAATGAGTCCTGTAGCGATGAGCTCAAAGATAGCCAGGCCGCGCAGTCGGTCAACGATGAGGC
>Ga0315274_10014710_pt1 | contig 11088 bp, 8 predicted proteins | sample YL17G02_20_MG_FD_203700 | JGI IMG/M metagenome (GOLD analysis project Ga0315274, IMG submission 203700) | Sediment microbial communities from Yellowstone Lake, YNP, Wyoming, USA - YL17G02_20 | ecosystem: Environmental > Aquatic > Freshwater > Lake > Sediment | place: USA: Wyoming | collected...
ACGGCCGCCCCATCTGATCTCCATCCCCGTGATGTCGCGCCGGTGGAGAACCATCCGGTTCTTACCCCGGCCGGACGGAATGTGTCAATAACAATGAGACAACTTTGTTGATGATCAGGCCACCTTTCGGCCCTGATCGGGCTTGTTGATCCAGACCTCTCCTGGCAGCTCGGGCGGCGAGGGCATACCTCGTGCAAAACGCTCAGGATGCCGTTCGAAGAATGCTCCCAACACTGCTTGTCGTTTCCGATACACCTGCCTGTCGGTGCCATCATGACGCTGTGCCGGTGTAACCAGCCCAATGCCGCTATGGCAATGCTCGTTATTGTACCAATCGAAGAAACGAACCAGGAAGGCGCGGGCATCTTCGATTGAACCAAAACGTTCGGGGAAGTCCGGTTGATACTTCAGCGTCTTGAACTGTGCTTCCGAGTACGGATTGTCCGTGCTCGTGTACGGTCTCGAGTGGGTCTTCGTTACGCCCAGATCCGCAAGCAGGAAGGCTACCGGTTTCGACCGCATCGACGAACCACGATCCGCATGAACGGTGAGCTCGTCGCGCTTGATGCCTTCTCGTTTGCACGACTGGCGAATCAGTTCCACGGCCAGCGTTGACGACTCGCGATTTGCCACGAGCCAGCCGACCACCTTGCGGCTGTAGACATCCATGATGTCGTAGAGGTAATAATAGGTCCACTTCCTCGGGCCCTTGAGCTTGGTTATATCCCAGCTCCAGAGCTGATTGGGTCCCGTCGCCAAAAGTTCCGGCCGGCGATACTCGGGATGCCGCAGCTGATTCCTCCGTTCGCGAACCGCCTTGTTCTCTGCCAGGATACGGTACATTGTCCGAACACTGCAGAGGTACGTGTCCTCGTCAATGAGCTCAGCCCACACCTGACGAACGGACCGGTCGCAAAAACGCTCACTCACCAGTGTTTCCAAGACGCGCTCGCGTTCCAGATCATTCAAGCGCCGGTGAGACCGACTTTCTTCTTTTCTCTTCTCCTGCCCCGCTGTAGCCCGGTAGTACGTCGAACGCGGCAGCTCGAGACTATCGCATGCCTCTGATACCGTCAGCATATCGGGACGATCATCTACCAGCCTCACGAGTCGCTCCCGTGCGTCTCCTCGTTGTCGTAGCCGAGAATCTCCGCTGCTTTTTTTTGGAGTTCAAGCATCGCCTCGGCTTTCCGAAGCCTCAGCTTGAGTCTTGCATTCTCTTTCTCAAGATGCTTATACGCCGCCATATCTACCACGTCTTTGCCCGGTTTTTGTTTCTTTGAGGTCATACCGCTCCTCCAGTTCCGCCAGGTGGTTAGTTGAGAAGAGTATAATCCTTCGCGGCGTAAAATCAGACCGATCTCTCCGGGCTGAGCTCGATCCACCTCCTCCAGAATGCGGCGTTTGTAGGCATCTGAAAATGCCCGGCGGGTCGCCACCCCCGCAACCTCCGTGCTCGATCTCGCCGGCGCATCATTAACTGACTGCTGGACAATAGATTCTGTCATCGCTAGCTCCTCAAACCGCCCTCTCGTTGACACTCGCTTTTTTGTCTCAGTATTATTGGCACAGAGGGGGGGAAATTGCGATGAGAAGCCGATTCGGGAGGAGAAGCTAGCTTTGCTGCTCGGTGAGCCTTTGAAGGGCCTGAGAGTGACGGAGGAGCGCCGACAGTGGATTGTGGAGGCACTGCGGGACAGCCATCGGGACGAAGTGGAGTTTCGTCGGCGTGAGGTGAAGCGGCTCGAAGAAGAGGTAGAAGAGTTAGACCGTAAGATCGACCAGCTTTACGAAGATAAGCTGTCGGGTGTTGTGCCGGAGAAGTTTTGGGGGCGGAAGTTTCAAGAGTACACAACGCGTCAAACACTGCTTCGTGAAAAGATCGAGAATTACGCGAGGGCGCGGTCGATTTATTTGGATGAAGGCGTCCGAATATTAGAACTCGCGCAAAAAGCGTATTCGCTTTACGTTGGACGGAATCGCTTCGAACAACGGAGAATGTTGGATTTGATGGTTTCGAACTGCACGTTGCAGGGTGGCAAAGTCACGGGCCAGCTCACGGAACTCTTTGAGATTCTTGCAAATGGTGCGGAGGAAGAAGAGAAGATGAGATCAAGCGGAGAGCCAGAATTGGCCATTAATAAAAACTGGCTCCCCAGGCTGGACTCGAACCGCCCCCTTCCGGGGCGCGTCGAGAAAGAGAGGAGCGTCTCCACACACCGGGAGCTCCTGTAGCGATCCACAGGCCCGGCGCAGGTCGGTTCTTCAGCTTGTCGGCCCCGCGTTTTGAGGAGAACTGCTACACCCAGGATCGGCCGTTCGAGGTGAGATATTCGTGGATCGACCGGGCGGCTCTGCGTCCGGCGCCCATCGCCATGATGACGGTGGCGGCGCCTGTGGCCACGTCACCGCCGGCCCACACACGCTCTTTAGATGTTTTCCCCGTCTCGGAGTCGGTGACGATGTTCCCGTGCTTCCCCACTTCGAGACCCTGCGTCGTGGCGGCGATCAGCGGATTGGGGCTGTTGCCGATGGCACACACGGCGGCGTCGATCGGCATCTTGTACTCTGATCCTTCGACGGGAACGGGCCTTCGCCGGCCCGATGCATCGGGTTCCCCGAGTTCCATCTTGAGACACTCGACTTCTTTCACCCACCCGTCGTCATCTCCGATGTATCGAAGGGGAAGGGTCAGGAAGTTGAAAATCACTCCTTCTTCCTCGGCGTTTTCGACCTCTTCGAGACGCGCGGGAAGCTCGTCCCGCGATCGCCGGTAGATGATCCGTGTCTCCGCGCCGAGTCGGAGCGCCGTCCGCGCGCAGTCCATCGCGACATTCCCGCCGCCCACCACGGCGACTTTCCGGTGGGTCTTTATTGGGGTCGTGTATTCCGGGAAGCGGTACCCCTTCATCAAGTTCATACGCGTGAGATATTCGTTCGCGGAATAAACGCCGTTGAGGTTTTCGCCGGGGATGTTCATGAACCACGGCAACCCGGCACCCGAGCCGACGAACACGGCGTCGTACTCTCCGAGAAGGCTATCCACCGTCCGCGTCTTTCCCACGACGAAATCGGTGACCGTCTTGACGCCGAGCTTTCTCAAGTACTCCACTTCGCGTTTGACGATGCGTTTTGGAAGACGGAATTCGGGGATCCCGTAGAACAACACGCCGCCCATTTCGTGAAGCGCCTCGAAGATGGTCACCTCGTGACCCAGCTTGATCAAGTCGCCCGCCACGGTGAGCCCCGCGGGACCGCCGCCGATCACCGCGACCTTTCGTCCCGTGGACGGCGCGTTTTCCGGAAGATCGAATTCGTCCTGCGCCGCCTCCCAATCGGCGAGAAATCGTTCGATCCGTCCGATGGCGATCTGCCCGCCTTTTTTCACCAGCGCGCATTCTTTTTCGCACTGCTCTTCCTGTGGACACACACGACCGCAAATTGCGGGAAGGAGGTTCTTCTCCTTGAGTATCCTCACCCCTTCGGCAAAGTCGCCTTCCGCCACACGCTCGACGAAAGCGGTGATGTCGATCTCGACCGGGCAGTTCACCACGCACCTCGGTTTCTTGCACACCAGACACCGGCGGGCCTCCTCGATGGCGAGCTCGGCCGTGTAACCCAAGGCCACCTCGTCGAAATTACGCGATCGTGCCTCCACCGACTGTTTGGGCATCTCCCGCCGGTTCAAATCGATCTTCTTCTTCTCGGGTTTCTCTGGTTGAGGCTTCGCTGGTTCGTACATAAGAACCTCTCTCGGCAACCACGGGCACGCCGTCTCAGCGAGCGATCATTGGCCCGCTCGAGTGGGACGCTTCTCACTGGCGCTCGTCCTCAGAGGGACCACTTCCTCCACGATGTACATCTTCCGCCTCTGAAACAGCTCGTCCCAATCGACTTCGTGCCCATCGAAATCCGGACCGTCCACACAGGCAAATTTCGTCTTGCCGCCCACAGTCACACGACAGACGCCGCACATCCCCGTCCCGTCGATCATGATGGGGTTGAGCGAGACGATGGTCTTGATTCCGAGGGGCCGGCTCGCCTCGGAGCCCCGTCTCAAAAGCTGTGTGCATCCGTTGATGATGATCCGGTGGATGGGTACGCCAAACGAGTGGACCACATCCGCGAGTCTCTCGATATGGCCTTCGTACCCCTTTGTGCCGTCGCGTGTGATGTGGACGATCTTGTCGGAGGCTTCCCTGAGCTTTTGCTCCCAGTAAAAGAGGTAAGAGCTTCTCGCTTCGATCAACGTGAAGACCGTGTTGTTCTTCTCCTTGAGAGCTCTCGCTATGGGATAAATGCTCCCGATACCGTAGCACCCGCCGACGCAAAGGACGTTGCCGAAGGTATCGATCTCGGTAGCGTTCCCCAGCGGTCCGACGACTGTCGGCAACCCCATACCCGGCCGTAGTGACGTGAGGATATCGGTGGTGCGGCCCACATTCATGACGACCGTTGTGACGGTCCCCTTCTCGGCATCCCAGTCCGCAAGCGAAAGCGGTATTCGCTCCCCGTCCTCCTCCGCTCGCACGATCACGAATTGCCCGGCTTTCGCCGCTTTCGCGACATCGGGCGCCTCAACGGTGAGGAGGTGAACGTTCGGCGCAATCATACGGCTCTCATGGAGTTCAAACATCGCTCTTCCTCATGTTCACGTGATGCGGGTTCGGACCGAGTCTCTCCTTTGGGCGGAGCGTGACATGGAGTGATCCCTCGGGTTGGTCCGCCGTGATTCGCGCACGCCACTTCTTCTCGAAAGCGGTGGAATTCAACACGACTTCGTCACCCTCGCGTATGTGAGCCTTCGCGGCGTCTTCCGGATTTACCGCGACCGAGCCGGCGGCGAAAATCTCCCTCGCCCCGGCGACCCAATCGGAAATGGGGAATCCCTTGTATATGTGCTCATCGACCGCTGCGGTGAGCACGAACGGGTATGTGTCGGCTGGTTTCTTCGATGTGTTGTCGACGGACGCCGCGGTCGGGTTACCCGGAGTTCCGGATGTGATCCGTGCGAGATCGCCCGCGCCGCGAGATGCGATGCCTTCGAGATCGTGTGCGGCATCCATCTCCCCCTCGTACGTGAGGGAGACCGTCTCCCGATCGAGCGCGTCGAACTCGCCGAACCCTTTCACGAGATGCGAGATTTCCTCGTGAACCTGCCGGACATCGGCAAATTCAAAACCCTTCACACCCATCTTTCGCGCCACCCGGCACAGAATCTCCCAGTCGGGAAGCGCCTCGCCAGGTGGCTCGACGGCTTTCTTGACCCGCTGGAGGCGGCCCTCACCGCTCAAGAAGGTCCCGTCTGTTTCGCTGAACGCTGCGGACGGCAGGATCAGGTCCACGTCGCAAATGGACTCCGGCGGAAAGATGTTCTGAAAAATGACGACGTCGGCCGCGGACGGGTGGATCGTGGGAACCTCGCCGATGAGATACAGCACATCGACACGGCCGCCGGACGAGAGGGACTCCGCTGTCCAGCGAGGCGTCAGATCGGGAAGTCCTGCACCCCACACCCTCTCGAGCTCAGCCGCCCGCATCTTGTTCGAAGAAGCGAACCCGCCGGGAAGCAGCTCAGGATACGCGCCCATGAGAATCGAACCGAACAAATTGCACTGAGCCGGGAGCGTGAGCACGTCGGCGCCCACCGCACGGACGAGTCTGCCGACGGTTTCGAGGATCTTCGGGCTATCGCTATAATGAAGGATATCCGGGCCGATGAGGATCAGCGGGACAGCAGCCTCGCCGAGCAGTCTCGCCGCCGCCGAGAGTCCATTCTCTTTGCCCTTGGAGATGGAACGGCCCCGTGCTCCTCGCGCGGGGATGGTCGCACCGAGCAAAGTCTCGAGAAGCTCGTGATCAGCACACGGCGCCGGTTGCAGCCACTCGTCCGCCGTCAGCGTCAGACTGTGACCGAAGGGGTGAACCGTGATGAGCTTTGCGCCGCGCTCGGCGGCCTTCCGGAGCTCCACGCCGACGACCGATCTGCCAAACCTCGTATCGAGCCCGATACAGAGGATGACCGAGGCCTTACGGATGTCGGAGAGGGGCGCGGACGACTTCATGAGATCGAGGTAGGCGTGAAAGCCCGCCCCGTAAAACATCCTCGCGCTCGTATCGATGTTGTTGGATCGCATCGCCACGCGGACGAACTTTTGCGCTACGTAGAGATCCTCGTTCGTGCAATCCGGAGAAACGAGCATCGCAAACCTCTCCGGCACACAACTGGAGAGTTTCTTCGCCGCCCGCTCGATTGCCTCGTCCCAGCCGACGTCTATTTTTGCCGTGTCGCGGATCACGTACGGTTTCGCCAGACGCCGGCAATGGTTCACCATCTCGGCAAAACAAAACCTCCCCTTCACGCAAAGTTGGCCGTCGTTCACAACGGAATCGTCCGCGGGGAGACTGCCAATTATCCTTTCGTCTTTGACGAGGAGCTTCACTTGGCAACCGAGTCCGCACAAAGGACACGTCGTGATCTCCTCACGATCCGGTTTGCCATCCCACTTCCGCACCTTCTCCGAGAGCGCGCCCGTCGGGCATACGGATACGCAGGCTCCGCAGAACTCGCAGCCGGCCTCGAGATGCGTCTGGCCAAAAGCCGGTCCGATGACCGTCCGACTCCCCCTCTGTTGAAAAGCGAGGGTGCCGACCCCGCGAACGTCCTGACAGATCCGCACACACCGGCCGCAGAGGATGCACAGGTTGTAGTCGCGATCGTAGAACGGATCGTATTTCTCGACAGGAAGGTCTCGATAGTAAACGGGGTAGGCAATGTCCTTGAGACCGATTCTCTCCACGACATCTTGAAGATCGCACCCTCCGTCGTTGGGACACGTCCGGCACCCCGTCGTCACTCCTGCTTTTCGAACGGTCCCCGAATGCTGTTTGCATTGCTCGTTCTCTTCGCACACGAGGCAACCGCACGTGTGCTGGCTGAGCGTGAGCCGGAGGACCTCGAGTCTCATCTCCCTGACCTTGTCCGTTTCGGTTCTGACGATCATCCCCTCTTGTACGGGTGTCGTGCAGGCCGTGGGGAACCCCTTCATCCCCCCCACTTCGACAATACACATCCGGCACGCACCAAACGGGCTCAGATTTTTGTGAGCGCAAAGCGTGGGGATATAGACACCGCTGCGCTCCGCGGCCTGGAGAATCGTCAGACCCGATTCCACCTCGTACGACTTGCCGTTCAGATCGATGACTATCGTGTTGCTCGTTTTGATCATGACACGCTAACGTCCGTCAACTGCGATACACCCGAACCGGTTGCGGACAGGATATTTTTGAAGGGACTCCCTCGGACAGGACACTAGCCCTCCTCACGATGATCGCACCGGAGACAGCGCTCGGCCTCTCGTATCGCAGCTTCCTGGGTCATACCCTCCTGGACTTCCACGAAACTCCGCCGGCGATGCGCCACGTCACAGAGCTTTGCGTCGAACACGGGAGATTCCACGGGCTCCGCGCTCGTGTCGAACGGCACCGGCGAACGGGAACGTACCCTCCAGGGGTATTGCCGGTTTCGATCTTTTCGCAGATACCGGTCGATCGTCACCGCCGCTCGCTCGCCGGAAGCCACGGCTCTGATCACCGTCGACGCCCCGACCGCCACATCGCCGCCCGCAAAGATACCCGGGATATTTGTGGCGCCGCTGTCGTCGATCGTGACGGTGCCGTCCTTGTTTGTCCCCACACGCATGTCGGCGAACAAGTCCCGGACATCGGCGAATTCCCCGATGGCGGGGATCACCATATCGACGTCGAGAGTGAACTCGCTTTTCTCCATCGGAACGGGTTTGCGGCGACCCTGGTTGTCGAAATCCCCCAGCTTCATCCGTATGCATTCGATCGCCGCGACCTGACCTTCGCCGTCTTTGATGATCCGTGTCGGAGCGGCAAGGAAGACGAACTCGACGCCCTCATCCGCAGCCTCCCGAATCTCTTCTCCGAAAGCGGGCATTTCCTCGCGCGTGCGCCGATACACGATCGTTACCGTTTCGGCGCCCAGACGTAAAACCGTCCTCGCTGCATCGACCGCGGTGTTTCCTCCCCCGATCACGGCGACCTGTTTTCCCACACCGACTCGTTTGCCAAGACTAACGTCCGTGAGAAAGTCGACGCCTTGTATGACACCCTTCGCGTCCTCGCCGGAAACACCCAGTGCGCGGTCACCGTACATCCCCACCGCCGCGAAGATCGCCTTGTACCCCTGGTCGACGAGATCCTCCAGCTTGACGTCGCGCCCGACGGTCGTCCGCGTCCGGAATTCCACTCCCATCCTGCGAATGACTTCGATCTCCGCTTCGAGGACGTTTTTTGGAAGACGATACTCGGGTATACCGACGGCGAGCATCCCGCCGACAACGGGGAGCCTCTCGAAAACGGTGACGGGATACCCCAGCCGGGCGAGGAAATACGCACAACTCAAACCGGAGGGCCCGCCGCCGATGACCGCAACTTTCTCATCATATGTATCCGGCGACATCCACACCTTGGCTTCGATCTTGTGTCCCCGGGCGTAGTCGCCGATGAATCGTTTGAGCGCGCGGATTTGCACGGGACCATCGAGCTGGTTACGCCGGCATTTCAACATACAGGGGTGATCGCAAACCCGGCCGCACACCGACAGGAACGGATTCGTCTCGCGCCCGATTCGGACGGCCTCTTCGAACCGGTCTGCAGCGATCATCGAAACGTACCCGGGGACGTCCATCCCCACGGGGCACGCATTCTGACACGGAGAGAGGAACAGATCCTGGCAGACACCCGCCGCGCATCGCTTGTGGAGAATGTGGTCTTCGTACTCCTTGCGGAACTGACGGATCGTGGCGAGCACGGGGTTGGAAGCGGTCTGCCCGAGCCCGCACAGAGACGTCGTTTTGACGCTCGAGCCGATCCGCTCGAGCAGCTCGATATCCCCGTCCATACCCTGCCCATGACAAACCCGCTCGAGAATCTTGAGCATCTGGTCCGTCCCCACACGGCACGGCGTGCATTTCCCGCACGATTCTTCGGCGCAGAAGTTTATGAAGTATCTCGCCAGATCAACGACGCAGGTGTCTTCGTCCAACACGATCAGACCGCCGGATCCCATGATCGACCCCATGGCGGCCAAGGATTCGTACTCGACCGGAGTATCGAGATGCTCCACCGACAGACACCCTCCCGATGGTCCGCCCGTTTGGACCGCCTTGAAGGGTTTCTTCGTCCCTCCCCCGATATCGAAAATGATGCTCCGGAGCGGCGTTCCCAACGGGACCTCGATGAGACCCGCGCGCTCGATCTTCCCCACAAGGGAAAAAGTCTTTGTCCCCCTGTTCTTATCAGTCCCGAACTGCCGGTACCAATCCGCGCCGTTTCTGAGAATATTCGGAAGAGTGCCGAGCGTCTCGACGTTGTTGATGACCGTGGGTTTCCCGTGAAGACCGGACGAGACTGGATAGGGCGGCCGCGGTTTGGGCATCCCCCTCTTGCCCTCGATAGAAGCGATCAGCGCCGTCTCCTCGCCGCAGACAAAGGCGCCCGCACCCTCCTTGATCTTGACGTCGAAATCGAAACCGGATCCCTGTATGTTCTCCCCAAGGAAACCATATTCCCGCATCTGCTCGATCGCTTTCCGCAGACGGGCGATCGCCAGCGGGTACTCCGCCCGGATGTAGATAACTCCCTGTGACGCTCCTATCGCGAACGCGGCGATCAACATCCCTTCCAGCACGGCGTGCGGGTCCCCTTCGATCAGCGACCGGTTCATGAACGCGCCGGGGTCGCCTTCGTCGGCGTTGCAGATCATGTATTTCGCGTCGCTGGAGACGCTCCTGCAGAGTCGCCACTTCAAATAGGTAGGGAATCCCGCTCCCCCACGTCCCCGTATCCCCGCCCGTTCGATCTCCTCGATGACCCGATCGGGACCCATCTCGAAAGCCTTCATGATGCCGGCGTACCCATCGTTCGCGAGATAGTGATCGATGTCCTCCGGGTCGATGAAGCCACAGTTCCTCAACACGACACGAACCTGGGGTTTCAGCATCGGCAAGTCGAAAAACCTGTGCAGACCGTTCGTCAACCCGCAGTCGTCGTCCCCGAAGTGCCCAACGGCGAACTCGAGGCCGGGATCGTCCTTGAGAAAGGCGCGCTCGATGAGCTCTCGGGCCTGCGCCGCCCCGACGTTGGGGTAGCTCACGCGCGGACGGCCCGGCATTTCGATGTCCAAGAGAGGTTCGAGATAGCAGGGCCCGATGCAGCCGACTTCGACGATCCGGGCATTCAGGTTGTGGGCCCGGAGCGTGTTCTTGACCGCGTCGAGGACGGCAAGCGCCCCCGCGGCGCGACCGCACGACGCCGTTCCCACGTAGATGGTGGGAGCGGCCCCCCTGCGGAGCGAGTCCCATTTTTCTCTGGCCGCCCGCTGTCTCTCGCTGAAGCTAGTCATACTCTTCCAGAACGTGTTTGAGCCGAATCACCGTCATCCGGCTGTGGACGTCGCCGTCGACCTGCACAACGGGCGCGAGCGCGCAACAGCCGAGACACGCGACGCGCTGCGTGTCAAATCGCTTGTCGGCGGTCGTCTGGCCGAGGCGTATCCCGAGCTGCCGCTGAAGGGTATCGGCGAGCGCGTGCCCCCCTCGGACATGACAGGCTGTACCGAGACAGACCCTCACGGAATGTCGGCCGGGTTCGGCGAAACGGAATTGAGAATAAAAGGAGGCCACCCCGAAAACTTGACTTTCCGACATCCTCAGAAAACGGGAGATCATCCGCGTCGACTCTTCGGAAACGTACCCGTATTTTTGCTGGACCCGCTGCAGAACGGGGATCAAATCTCCCCGCTCCCCTTTGAATCCCGAAAAAACATCCATGTAGTTTTCGTAGGACATCAAAGACTCTTCCCGGAGAATTACCGCGGGGTCAAGGTTCCCCCACATCCCTGAAAACCCATCCCGCGAGAAAAACCGACGTCTTGAGCACCCCGTTTTGCGATCATTATTCATCCAAGTTATCTATCGGGGTTTTGTGAATGTTTTCACGGTGTCTCCAGCGGAAGGATACCAGTTTCTTGCCCTTCCGTAAACTGGTAGTCGTTCACCG
>Ga0315274_10014712_pt1 | contig 11086 bp, 8 predicted proteins | sample YL17G02_20_MG_FD_203700 | JGI IMG/M metagenome (GOLD analysis project Ga0315274, IMG submission 203700) | Sediment microbial communities from Yellowstone Lake, YNP, Wyoming, USA - YL17G02_20 | ecosystem: Environmental > Aquatic > Freshwater > Lake > Sediment | place: USA: Wyoming | collected...
TCCTCCTGCGCCATGAGGACCCGTTTGAGCACAAAACGAAGATTATCACGCATCTTTCGTTCTTCAGTTACATCGCGTCCGATATGCTCGAACCCGACAGGATTGCCATCGGAAGTTTTGAGCCTGCTAGCAACCTCGATGATTGCCTCAGAGCCATCTCCTCTCAACAAACGCTGTTCATACCGCTGGTCGATTCTCTCTCCATCGAGCACCTTCCGCCGTATCCGCCTAGCGAGGGCGAGGGCATCGGGACCAAGAAAGTCAGAGACATCCCTTCCCTCTAACTCGTGTATAGCATAACCCAGAAGCTTCTCGCAGCCTTTGTTGGCATCAGTGATTCTGCCCTCCATGTCATGGACAATAATGGCGTCGCTAGCATCCTGAAATAGCTCGCGGTATTTAGCCTCGGATTGCCGCAAAAGCTCCGTCATAAACTGTTGCTCTTGATAAAGACGAGCCTTATCTATGGCTATGCCAATCTGATTGCCGATAGCTGTCAATAGCTCTATCTCTTCGGTAGGAAATTCCCGCTTCTGGCGTGAAGCCACACAGATTGTGCCCACGACCTGCCCTCTCGATTTCATGGGGACAACGAGCTGAGCCCTGAGCCCCTCGCGGCGTACCGCTTCCCTGGACAAACGGGGGTCCTTGGCAGCATCCTTCACCATCAACGGCTCACCCGTCTCCGCCACTCGCCCGTTGAAGCCCTCGCCGAGTTTCATCTTATCCACCCCCAGGGCAAATTCCCGGGGCACACCGCGATATGCTGACAGGATTAGTTCGCCTTTCTTGTCATCCAGAAAATAGAGAAGGGCTACCTCTATCTCCATGACATCGGCTACTATCTCGATAGCCGTAGGGAATATATCCTCGAGACTCTCGGCTTGAGCCAGCAAGCCGGATAGGGTGCTCAGGATAATTAGCCTTCTACCACGATACATATTCAGTCCAACTCAATGATAAGCTTCGCTGGGAACAGTTGAAGTCTATCGCTGAAGGTCTATTATCATTAGTGAAGAGAGCACAGAGTTCCGCAACGCTTTATTCGTTGTCTATGTTGGTGGGGGCCTTTTCAAGTTCAAGCCACCCCTCTCTCATCGCTTTAAGTATAGCCTCAGTGCGCGAAGCAACATCCATCTTGGCAAAAAGGTTTGAGATATGAGCCTTCACTGTACGCACAGTTACTGAGAGCTTCTCAGCTATTTCCTTATTACTCATGCCCAGTGCTGCCAACCGCAACACTTCGACTTCGCGTTCAGTGAGCTTTTCCCTCCCTCTGCCCTTGTTTTCTTCAGTCTGTATGCCCATCGCCCGCTTGAGAAGCATAGCGATTATAGAGGGGTGGAGGACCGACTCGCCCTCCCTGACAGCCCGTATAGCTGCCACGACATCGCTACCGCGAGCGCTTTTCAGCAAATACCCGGCAGCCCCTGCCTCCAGCAATCCCAAAACGTATTGAGCATCATCATAGGCAGTCAGGATTATAATGGCGGTACTGGGGCTTACTTTTTTTATCTCTTTGCTTGCCTCAATTCCGTTCAGCTTGGGCATCACGATATCCATTACAGCGATATCCGGCTTTAGCTGAGAGGCTAACTCGACTGCCTCCTCTCCATCGGAGGCTTCCCCAACCACTTCAATATCGTCCTGGCGGTCCAGCAGGTTGCGCATAGACTCACGTAGAAGGGCATGGTCATCAGCGATAAGGACTTTGGTCTTTTGCTTCATTGATACTCAGCATCCCTATGGGCAATTCACACCTTTATCAATTCTAAAGCATCGAAGTTTACTTAGCAAATACAACCTTCGATACAATTAAGTATTGTACCTTTGGCCAAAAAAGATTGAGCGAAAGTACAATGTCAGCAACATTCAAAGTCGATATACTTTATGTAGAGGAAGAAAAAGGGGGGGGATACAAATGGCTACGATATTAGGCCCAAAAAAGGAGAAGACAATGGAAGTATTGAGGAAACTCCCCAAGGGAGAAGCTAAGACAGCCCAGAGTAGCAAAGAGGCTATTCTTGAAATACTGGCTCGGGCTGCCGATGACAGCAACTTCCTGGCCCAGCTAGCCGAGAACCCCGAGAAAGCTATCGACGAGTATTATGTCCTCACCTGGGAGGAGAAGGCAGCACTCGCCAGTGGCGACATCAAGAAGATTGAGGGCTGGGTCGGGAAGCTGGATAAGAGACTGGCGACCTGGTTATGGTGCCGTCTCAGCCAGGAGAAGTGGTAACCCCTGGTCAATTGATACCAGCGGTAAACTGCAATGCCATCCCGAATGGAACTAACGCGAGGTGTGAAATGAAAGTTGCTCCAGCAACCGAAGGAGTGCCTGAAGTTACCCAGGACTCCAAGAAAATTATCGAGACCCAGATGAAAGGGATTTTAGCTTCGTTCAAAGGAGAAAAAAACGAGATAATTCCCATCTTACAGCAAGCCCAGCAGAGATTCGGCTATCTGCCCGAGGAAACGATGAAGCAGATAGCCGAATTTGTTAAAGTGCCCGCGAGCACAGTCTTTGGCATAGGGACATTCTACGCTCAATTCAAGCTCGTCCCAACAGGCCGAAATGTGATAAAGGTATGCCGTGGTACGGGCTGCTACGTACGCGGAGCGCCCCGGATAATCAGCGAACTGGAGACTCAATTGGGCATCAAGGACGGAGGCACAACGCCCGACCTGGAATATACACTGGAGACTGTAGCTTGCTTCGGCTCCTGTGCCTTAGCTCCGGTCGTGGTAGTCAACGATAAGGTGCATGGCAGAATGACGCCAGACAAAGCGAAGAAGTTATCAGGTAAGGAGAAAAGCTAGCTCCTCTCCTTACCTTTTATATAGATAGGGGGGCACAATGAGTTTCGAAAAGATTAAAAAACAGGCAGTTTCCCAATGGGAAGCAATGCTAAATAGCCCGAGACCCCGTATCTTGATCGGCACAGCCACCTGCGGTATGGCAGCAGGTGCGGAAGATATACTCCAGGCTCTGAGCAAAGAACTGGAGAGAAATAACATTAAGGCTGATATTATGCAGGTAGGCTGCATCGGGCTCTGCTACGCTGAGCCCCTGATAGAGGTAATAAAACCTGGCAAGCCCAGCGTCTTCTATGGCAACCTTACACCTGAACTCGTGGCTGAGATTGTCAGGGACTGGCTGGCTGGAGATAATCCTCGCCCCGACCTTGCTATGGGCACTCGTGGCGAAGGTACCCTGGAGGGAATCCCCAGGCTGTTCGAACTCCCGGTACTGAAACCCCAGATTCGTATCGTTTTGCGCAACTGTGGGAATATAGACCCCGCAAACATTCATCAATATATTGCCAACGGCGGTTACGAGGGCTTTATCAAAGCGCTCAAGATGAAGCCCGAGGAAGTAATCGATGAGATGAAGAAATCGGGATTGCGCGGTCGAGGTGGAGCAGGATTCCCCACCGGGACCAAATGGCAATTCTGCCACGATGCGCCGGGCACCATCAAATATATTGTTTGCAATGCCGACGAAGGAGACCCCGGGGCTTTCATGGACAGGGCAGTGATGGAAGGCGACCCCCACGCTGTCCTGGAAGGGATGCTCATCGGCGCTTACGCCATCGGAGCATCGGAGGGCTATGTTTACATCCGCGCCGAGTATCCACTGGCGATTAAACGGCTGATAGTAGCCTTAAAGCAAATGGAAGAATACGGGTTGCTGGGCGATAATATCCTGGGTTCTGGCTTCAACTTTCATATCAAGATAAAAGAGGGCGCCGGAGCTTTCGTCTGCGGTGAGGAGACAGCCCTGATGGCCTCTATCGAAGGCAACCGTGGCATGCCCCGCTCCAGGCCCCCCTTCCCGGCTCAATCTGGTTTGTGGGGCAAACCCACCAATATCAACAACGTGGAGACCTGGGCCAATGTCTCCGCCATACTTCAGAAGAGTGCAAGCTGGTTCGCCAGCTACGGCACCGAGAAGAGCAAGGGCACCAAGACCTTCTCCCTGGTGGGAAAGGTTGTGCGCACTGGGCTTATCGAAGTGCCTATGGGCATCAGCTTACGTGAGATTATCTACGGAATAGGTGGCGGAATCCTGGGAGGGAAGAAATACAAAGCAACGCAGACCGGCGGACCATCAGGTGGCTGCCTGCCCACCAACTTCCTCGATTCCCCTGTTGACTACGAGTCTTTAGCTGCCGCTGGCTCCATAGTGGGCTCCGGCGGAATGGTGGTGATGGACGAGAGTACCTGCATGGTTGACGTAGCGAGATACTTCCTTAACTTCACTCAATCCGAGTCCTGCGGCAAATGCATAATGTGCCGACTGGGAACAAAACAAATGCTGGACATATTGGAGGAAATAGTACACGGAAAAGGTAGAAAAGGAGACATCGAGCTGCTTCAGGAAATAGGCGACGCCGTAAAGAACGGTTCGCTGTGCGCTTTGGGTGGTACAGCTCCTAACCCGGTGCTGACCACTATTCGCTACTTCAGGGATGAATATGAAGCCCATATAAATGAGAAACGATGTCCGGCGTTGGCCTGCAGAGCACTGGTATCCTACTACATCATATCCGAGAAATGCCAGGGCTGCGGTATCTGCGCCAGAGCTTGCGCATCTGAAGCAATCAAAGGTGGTAAGCGCATGGTGCACGTTATAGACCAGGGCAAATGCATAAAATGCGGGACATGCTTTGACGTTTGCCCGGCTAAGTTCAGCGCGGTAGCTATTTCATCGGGTAAACCTATAGTTGCACCGGCAGAGCCTGTCCCGGTAGGCGGTAAGGCCTAAGTATGTGAGAAACCTAAGCCATTCTATGGCAAGGGAGGAAACAGATGACTACGACTGCATCAAATACAGAAGCTGCGAAAAAAGTGGCTACTATCACTTTAACCATTGACGGCAAGAAAGCCGAAGCGCCCAAGGGAGTCACTGTGCTGGAGGCAGCGCTGGGTGCCGACATATATATACCCACACTTTGCTATGACTCCGACTTGAAACCATATGGCGCTTGCCGCCTTTGTGTGGTTGAGATCGAGGGAATGCGCGGCATAGTCAGCTCCTGCACTACACCGGCAGCGGACAAGATGGTAGTGCATACTGAGACACCCAAGGTAAATCAGGCACGCCGCATGGCTATAGAGCTCATCATGGCTAACCACGTTGGCGACTGCCTTACCTGTGCCAAGAATCAGCAGTGCGAACTTCAGAAAGTCGCCAGATATCTGGGCATCGAGCAGGAGCACTTCGACAAGCTTCGCAAGGGCACGAGAGTGCTCCCTATCGATAAGAGCCATCCCGCTTTCGACCGCGACCACAACAAATGCATTCTCTGCGGCAAATGTGTGCGCGCCTGCCAGGAAATAGCAGGCCTGGGCGCTATTGACTTGGCCTACCGAGGCTATGCAGCCAAAGTAAGCACATTTGGCGATAAGCCAATCCATGATTCTATTTGCGAGTCTTGCGGTGAGTGCATCTCCCGCTGCCCCACCGGAGCCCTGCTTCCCAAGCGCACCAAGCAGGCGACGCGCCAGGTCAAAACGATATGCACCTATTGCGGCGTCGGTTGCTCCATATATCTGGGCGTGCGAGGCAATGAAATCGTCGAGGTTCAGGGCGATAAAGAGAGCCCAGTCAACAAGGGCGGCCTCTGCGTCAAGGGGCGCTTTGGTTTCGACTTTGTTAACCATCCCAGCAGACTGACCAAGCCCTTGATTCGAAAAGAGGGCAAAGGCAAAGATATACAAGTTAATGGCAACTTCCGGGATATATTCCGTGAAGCCACCTGGGATGAGGCGCTGGACCTGGTAGCCAAGAAACTCACCCAGATCAAAGAGAAATACGGAGCGGACAGCATCGGAGTGTTAAGCTCGGCCAAGTGCACTAACGAGGAAAATTACCTCCTGCAAAAGTTCACCCGGGCGGTTATCGGAACCAACAATATAGACCACTGTGCCCGTCTCTGACACTCCCCCACAGTGGCCGGTCTGGCCCAAGCATTCGGAAGCGGAGCGATGACCAACTCAATGGCTGACTTCGCCAAGGCTGACCTCCTCTTCGTGATAGGCTCCAATACCACGGAGTGCCACCCCCTTATCGGGCGAGTTATCCGTCAGGGAGTGAAATTCAGGGGCACCAGGCTTATAATTGCCGATCCCCGCACCACCGAGCTTGCCAAAATGGCAGCTATACACTTACGCCATAAGCCCGGAACAGATGTAGCGTTGCTCAATGCCATGATGCACGTGATTATCGAGGAGGGTTTGCACAATAAGAAGTTCATCCAGGAACGCACTGAGGGTTTTGAGCAACTGGCTGAGACCGTCAAGAAATACACACCGGAGATGGCTGAGAAGATAACCGGCGTACCCAGGGCTGACATAATAAAGGCTGCCCGCCTGTTTGCCGGTGTCGATAAGGCGACCGTTCTATACGGCATGGGCATAACCCAGCACACCACGGGCACGGATAACGTTAAGACCCTGGCCAACCTGCTGATGCTGACTGGCAATATCGGTCGGGAGGGCACCGGCTTGAGCCCGCTGAGAGGCCAGAACAACGTCCAGGGAGCCTGCGATATGGGAGCCCTGCCCAACGTGCTCACAGGCTATCAGGCGGTAACCGACCCGGAGAAACGTAAGGCGTCTGAGGCCGCGTGGGGTGTCAGCGCTCTACCGGCAAAACCCGGGCTTACCATGGGAGAGATGATGAGCACCAAGCCGGATGGTGGGGTTAAGGCGATGTACATCATGGGAGAAAACCCAATCATGACCGACCCTGATATGCGACACACTCGCCAAAGCCTGACCAACCTGGAGTTCCTGGTGGTACAGGATATATTCCCCACAGAGACGGCTGTAATCGCCGATATCATACTGCCCGCGACCGCCTTCGCCGAGAAGGACGGCACCTTCACCAATACCGAAAGGCGCGTGCAGAGGGTGAGAAAAGCCGTTGAGCCGCCTGGCGAGGCTAAACCGGACTGGGAAATTATCACTTTGCTGGCCGAGAAAATGGGGCATCGCTTCGGCTACAAGAACCCCGAACAGATAATGAAGGAGATTGCCTACCTTACCCCGATATATGGTGGCATTCATTACGACAGACTGGACGGGTACGGGCTACAATGGCCCTGCACAGATAGGAACCATCCTGGAACTGCCATTCTGCACCAGGACAAGTTCATTCGCGGGATGGGCAAATTCCATGCCGTGGAATACAAGCCTCCGGCGGAATCTGTCTCGGCAGAGTATCCGCTCATCCTTACCACAGGTAGGGTGTTAGAGCACTACCATACTGGAAGCATGACCCGTCGGTCTGATGTGTTGAATAAATTGAGCCCCAGCGGCACGGTTGACATCCATCCCGACGATGCGCTGAAGCTCGGCATTGTGGATGGCGATATAGTCGCCATAGCATCTGAGCGGGGTAGAATAGAAGCGCCAGTTCGCATAACAGATGAAACTGCGCCTGGACTCGCCTTCATGGCCTTCCATTGGAGTGAGTTGCCGGTAAACACTGTGACCAACACTGCATCGGACCCATCGGCGAAGATTCCTGAGTTCAAGGTCTCGGCGATCAAGGCAGTGCTGGCGGTATTGGATAGGGCTGCTCAAGATAACGCCTTCTTCGCCAGGCTGGCGGAGAATCCTGCCGAGGCGTTGAAGGAATACGAACTAACTCCTGAGGAAAAAGCAGCTATCATAAGCGGCGACATACGCAAGATAGAGTCCTGGGTGGGTAAGCTGGACGAACGGCTGAGGAAGTGGCTCATCAACAGGCTGCAACAGGAGAAGTGGTAAGTCACCTTACCATTTAAAGATAAAGGGAGGGCTCCGACGGCGTCGGAGCCCTCCCTTGTTTCAAACAAAGCCTATCACCTAGCTATCGAGAACCTTCATCGCCTCTTTTCTGTAGGCTTCCATAATATAGGGTATGCCGGTAACCTTTTCGCACTCCTCGGTCAGAGACATCAGCTCTTTCCTGGTAATCACGGGAACGCTGAAGCATCTAGCACCCGCCATCAACTGCTGCAGTCCTACTCTAATCTTCTCAGAGTAGCTGTAGATGCCCACAGCACCCATGGGGATTTTTTTCATTTCATCCTTGCCCACTATGTTAGCAACAGACTCCCAGCAGACGAAAATCTCCTCTGGTGTGGAGCCAAACTCACCGACCGTCTTGGGCAGGTCGTTGTCCTTGAGCCAGATGGCGATGTTCTTGCCCACCATGCCCGGAATCATCAAAGCGCGCCCCATGCAGACCGCTTTGCAGAACGGAGCACCCAGAGCCAGGGCTTTGAATACGCCGTCCTCACTGCTGAACCCGCCAGCGAAGGCTATATCGGGTGGGCGCTCGCCTTTATCAGACAGCCTCTGGCAGAACTCATAAGCCGCAGCATGGAGATAGAGGCTGGGTATACCCCACTCCTCCATCATGCGCCAGGGGCTCATGCCCGTGCCACCTGAGGCACCATCTATAGTGAGCAGGTCTATCTTAGCTTTGGAACCCCACTTGATAGCCATAGCCAGCTCACGCAAACCATAGGCGCCTGTCTTCAGAGTGATGCGCTTGAACCCCAGATTCCTTAACCTCTTTACCTCTTTGTAGAAACCATCCTCATCTATGAAACCCAGTCGGCTGTGGCGCTCGAACTCCTTTATAGCGCCATCCTTGAAGGCAGCCTGGACAACAGGGTGCGACGGGTCAGGGGTTATGATATATCCCCGTTTCTGGAGTTCCAGAGCTCGTTCCAGGCCATTGACCTTTATCTCACCGCCGATGCACTTCGCGCCCTGCCCCCACTTCAACTCGATAGTGTCGAGTCCGTGCTTCTTGCTCACATACTCGGCAACGCCCAGCCGGGTATCTTCAACGTTCATCTGAACCAGGATTTCGCCATAACCCTGATGGTAGCGCTTGTATATCTCGATGCGGCGGTCCATATCAGGCGAAGAAGCAATCTTGCCTTTAGAGTCAAGCTCCAGCTTAGGGTCGATGCCACAAACGTTCTCGCCGCAGACCAGCGTGACTCCGCTGAGAGCTGCACCCACAGCGAAGTGCTCCCAGTTCTTGCGGGCTATCTCGGTGGAGCCCAGAGCGCCAGTGAAGATGGGAACCTTCATCTTCACCTTCTTGGTCCAGCCATACTCGGTCTCGGTGTTCACGGCTGGGAAGATAGCTGTGTCGGGATCGCCCTTAACACCTTTGGGCAGTCCCCTGGCTCCCAGAGCATAGCCCTGGATATTCAGGTGTGAGTAGTCCACAGGGTAGTCTTTGTCGCAGCCGGCTGTTATGCTTCCGAACGGACCGGGATATATCAACTCCCTGCCGCGGAAGGTCGCTTTGAAGACTTCGCAGTTGCCCCGACAGCCATCGATACAACGTGTGCACAAGCCACTGCTGGGCACTACATCACGGGAACGATTTGCTGTTCTGGTCGCTTCATTTGCATTCGGTCGTCTCAGGTTCATTTCAAGCACTCCTTGATATATTGGTTTTGGTTTACGAAATATTGCTCAATATTTCAATAGGTTTTCTAAAGTCTGACCGGAATCCCCCTTGCCTTGAGATATTTCTTAACTTGCGGTATCGATAACTCCCCGAAATGGAAAACGGAGGCTGCCAGCACCGCCGATGCTTTACCTATGGTTACGCCCTCATAGAAATGCTCCAGTTTACCGGCTCCCCCGGAAGCGGTTACCGGTATCTTTACAGCCTCGGCACACGCACTGGTCATCTCCAGGTCGTAGCCATCTTTAGTGCCATCGGCATCCTTGCTGGTGAGCAGAATCTCACCCGCGCCCAGCTTCTCCACTTTCTTCGACCATTCCACTATGTCCAGACCTGTGCCCTCGGTGCCACTCTTAATCACTACCTCCAGCCTGGGGGCTTTGCTGCCCTTGCGGTTCTTTTTACCGTCGATGGCGACCACGATTTTATCTTTGCCGAACTTCTTGACAGCCTGTTTTATCAGGTCCGGGTTCTTTACAGCGGCAGTATTTATGGAGACCTTGTTCACCCCCATTTTGAACAGGTCCTCCATGTCCTCTATGCTCCCTATGCCACCGCCCACTGCGAAGGGTACTGTGACCACATCGCAGACCTTCTTAACCCATTCCAATCTCGTCTTCCTGTTCTGAACTGTAGCGAAGATATCGAGGAAGACGAGTTCGTCAGCCCCTTCCCTGCAATAAGCCTTCGCCGCCTCCACCGGGTCGCGGGCGTCCTTGAGGTTCACAAACTTCACCCCTTTGACCACCCTGCCCTCCTTGATGTCCAAGCACGGTATTACCTTCACCTCTTTCATCTACAACTCCTTGAAATTTATTAAATCCTGATACTCGATGACAGTGCTCATGGCATGATGTTCAGCCACTATGCCAGCTTCCTCTGCAGCAGCTACAGGATTCATTCCACCTATAAGTATCATCCCGATTCTGTTGAGTTCTACTGGAATCTCACATACAGGCTCACTGATGCTCCCCATCACCAACAAGCCACCCAATCCAGCCTCTTTCAAGCCAGCCACCACTTTTTCCGCTATGCCACGGCAGACAGATGGCATCTCACGGAAATTGGCCAGTATCTTACCCTCTCCCTTCTGAGCAGCCTCCCTCACAGAGGTCATCCTACCCCTGATGAATACCTCCGAGGGGTCGAGGGAGGAGCCTGCGTAATGGATAAGTTCCACAAAGCGGAAGGGCTTATGATTTCGCATCTGAAGTATGCCGCCAAACCTGGAATCCATGGGAACGCCTGCCTTGAGCATAACGCCATTGAGAACGATGCTGCAGACGGTGGCTAGCCCCACCATACCCCTGGGAATAACGAACTCGCCCAGCTTTTCCCCCTCAGAAGCTAAGCCCACCAGGTCGCTCACGCAAAGCCCCGCCTCGAAGGCAGGCTTCATGGCACCAAGCGCTTTCTTGAACTTCCCTCTGGAGAAAAATGAGATATTGGCGGGTATCAAGCCACAGCGTCTCTCGATATCGAAGTCGGTGCGAAAGGCGAGCATCTCGATTCGGGAGATAGCGAAGCCGACCTTGTCTTTTACCAAGGCGCTCCTGACCTCATCCAAACCCTGGTCTGTGAGCAGACGCCCATCCC
>Ga0315274_10014713_pt1 | contig 11086 bp, 8 predicted proteins | sample YL17G02_20_MG_FD_203700 | JGI IMG/M metagenome (GOLD analysis project Ga0315274, IMG submission 203700) | Sediment microbial communities from Yellowstone Lake, YNP, Wyoming, USA - YL17G02_20 | ecosystem: Environmental > Aquatic > Freshwater > Lake > Sediment | place: USA: Wyoming | collected...
GATCCAATCCCACTCCTCCAGTGCCGAGATGATGTCCGCCCTGTAGCAGGTCGCATCCTCGTCTCGCAGGGCCTCCATCTGAACCGCTGCGCAGGAGAACTTCTCGCAGTACTTCCTGAACCACACGTCGGTCTCGATCTCGTAGCTGCTGTTCATGTAATGACCGAGACAGTCATTCCCGTACCTGTCCTTCTGCTTGATCCTGTGACCGAAGGTCTCGCCGCCGTGAGGTGTCCCATACGGCTGAAGACAACAGACGGCACGAATTGCGCACTGTCCGATCATCTGCCTGAGCGGGGACAATCTCCGCAGCTTCTCGTTCGCCATCGTCAGCCAGGCGCACTCGTTCCTCGTGAGGAATCCGTGGAACCTGGCGGCGAGGTGATCCATTCCCTCGATGACATCCCCGCCCTCGAAGATGAGACCATCGATGGTGCGATGACCACACACCATCTCGAGATCATCACCACCGAGGATCTCTCCATCGTTCTGGGAGAGCGTCACGGACATGCAATATGCAGTCTGGAGGGGATCACACGAATATGTCTCCTTGCCGATCGCTGCGAACAGCGCCGACACGATGCCGGTGCCAGAGAAGCCATCGAGCACACGCTGGTGTCCGACGGCCTCCCTGCAGATGATGTCTGCCATCCATGTGAAGATGGGTTTCTTTCCGCCGTTGTAGGAGATCGGAAGTTGCCCGATTATCCTGTTGATGCTGGCGATCCCATCTTCGACGTTCGTCACGTTTCATCCTCGATTTCTTCGTCCTCGATCTCTTCGATCAGACGCTCGCAGTCCCATACCTTCGTGAACTCGTCGATCATTCCCCAGTCCGGCTTGGAACGACACTCGACGAGATACTCCTTGAGGACGAGGTCCTTCTTCTTCCTGACCCTGGTCAGTGCGTTGTCCACGGCCTTCTGGGTCTGTCTCAGCTTCCTGCCGATCTCTCGGTATGTGTCGCCGCAACGATACAGGATGTAGACGCTGCACTCCAGACTGGTCAGTCTCTCGCACAGCTTGAGATGAAGCACGTTCTCCTCGTCCTGCTCTGCGAACATCTGCTCGAGATCGAAGCTCTCATCAGGGATGAACTCCTCAAGCGTCTGTCTCGAGTCTCCGTCGGAAGTCATGACGGGGGTAGACAGGGAGACGCCGGAATTCAGGGGATACATGCGTTTTCGATTCTCTTTGGATAGTGCGGTTATGATCGCCCGTTTCACGCATACCTTCATTGCGAATGCGGAGAAGTCGAGACTTCCCTTGGTGGGATCATACTGTTCTATCGCATTGTACAATCCGATTCTGGCCTCTTGCTCGACATCTTCAGGCTCCGCCCCTGGTATGAACCAGTTGCCACGACGAGCCTCTCTCCTGATGGCTCCCTCGAAGTGCCTGAGCACTTCCTCGACGGCTTTCCTGTCGCCCCCTTGAGCTCTCTTCACCAGCAGCTCGAGCTCCGGGGGTGACAGTTTCAGTGATATCACCTCCTCCCATCATGAAGTTGTACTCGAACGCATGGTGAGTCTCCAATGAGAGCAGGGGATCGTTCGCCTGAAGAGAGACCTTGGATGCGGTCGTCATTATGTGGCTTCCCCTTCCTCGTGCAGACGAATGGCCGAGACGACCGCCATCATCGCAACTATGTCCCTCGGGATGGCGGTGCTGGAGAGGTCGATGATGGCCTTGCGGAACACATCGTAGAGACCCTCCATCTGAGCGCCATTGAGATGATCGTCGATGATGGTCATCCTCTTGACCTCATCGTCACATCTCGAGGTGAGGGACTTGGCTCCATCGAGCCTGATCCTGATGATGTCCGACATTGCCGACAGGCACTCCCTGAACAGGTCCAGGAGGTCCTTGCCCTCCGAGTTCAGGTCGTCCACCATCCGCATCGCCGAACCACGCTTGTGCGTGCTGATCAGGTCGAGGAGATCGATGGCCGCCGACGATGCCGTCCTTCCCAAGACATCCCTGACGGAATCGAGCGTCACCCTCTCGTCCGACCTGACCTTCTCGACCAACTTATACCCCATTCGCATGGATCCATTCGCAGATCTTGCGATTTCCTTCAATGCCGCCTCGTCGATCACGATCCCCTCCGCCTCGCATACCTCGGTGAGTCGCTGGAAGATGACATCCGTCGGGACGAATCCGAACTGGAAGTGCTGGCTCCGGTCGGTGATGGTCGGGACGACCTTCCTCGGCTCCGTCGTGCAGAGGACGAAGTTCGCATACTCGGGTGGTTCCTCCAGCGCCTTGAGCAGGCTGTTCTGCGCCTGCGGAGTCAGCATGTGGCATTCGTCGAGGATGTAGATCTTGCGGGGGGACACCATCGGGGGGTGGTTGAGCGTCGATGCGACGAGCGTCCACATATCATCGATGCCTCGTTGCTGGGCGGCATTGATCTCCATCACATCGGGGCAGGACCCCGTCATGATCGAGATGCAGGATTCGCACTCGCCACAGGGTTCCCCCTTGCTCGACCTGTTCGGGCAGTCGAGCGCCATCGCAAGGATCCTGGCGGTCGAGGTCTTGCCGCAGCCCTTCGGACCCGAGAACAAGTAGCAGTGAGAGACTCTGTCTCCAGACACGGCGTTCCTCAGGGTCCTGGCGATTGCGGGCTGGAGCAGATTGGAGAACTTCTTCGGACGGTGTTTGAGGCTCAGATCTTCCATTTCGTTTTCCCTCATATCATACCAGACAGGTTTGGGACTTCCTTCCAGGCATCTGGTGGAGGCGGTTCCTCGATCCTCTCGATGAGCTCGTTCTTCCCAGTATCCTTCAAGGCCGAATAATATGGCAGCAGGAGGTCCTCCATCCTCAGGGATCCGATGGGGTCATCCTCCTCCTCTTCCCACTCGAACTCCTCGACCTCCTCGATGTCGAACTCCGAGACCCTCGCCACGAGCGTGTCGGCGATCCTCCTCATCGTCCCCCGATGCCTCTCGATGACGAGACCCCCATCGATGACGATGTGCTTCCACACCTTGCCATGCCGATCCACCTCATCCTCCTCCCTCCAGTCCATATCCTCCTCGCTCTCCTCGAAGTGCAGCTTGGCATCGATGGTGACGAGGATGTCCGGGATGACGACATCCCTGATCCTATCGTTCACGATCCCGTTGACCTGGACGGGTTCTCCACAGATCCTGACTGCGATGGTGTGGATGATGCGCTGTGGGAGAGAGTAGATGATCGGGATCTCGTCTGGCACGGGATGATTTTATTCCAATCTTTTCCAGAACAGGGAAGAAATCCACGAGGGGTCGTCCCCGTTCGAAGGAATGATCGATCAGAACTTCACTCCTTCGTCGGAGGGGGCGTCATGATTCCGTTTGGCAAGGAAACCCACGACTTCAGTCGTGGGAGGAATTGCCACGAACTTCCTTTCGAAGCCCACGGCTTCAGCCGTGGGAATTGGATTGCCCCATCCATCTGGGCGAGAGCCCAGATGGATGGGGGTACATCTCTCCCCTCAGGTCACCCCTTGGGGGTAGTGAGACCCCTTCAGTGGTTACCCACCGAAGGGTTCTGCAGTTTGCCTCGACGATGTGTGAGAGGCTTGTCATGCTCAGAACATTGGTCCTGTACCCTGAGGGACTTCATTGTCCTGAACGACAGTTGCATGGGACTGGCGAGCATCCCAAGGTGTCCTGACCTCTCACACGTAGCCCGATGGGTCTTTCGACCCCTGGCTGGGTCTGGTCAACCGAGATCACCGAGTGATCTCCCGATTTCTGTCGGGGCCTGTCGTGGTGGACAAGCCCACGACTTCAGTCGTGGGTGGTTGACCGTTCCGCAGGCGCTCCTCCCGCTACTTGAGGGCCTTCTGTTTCGACTGCTCCTCTGCGACGACATCGGCGAGGAAGGGGTCCTTCGAACCCTTCTCTCCGGCCGAGCTGCCGGGATCCTCGGCGGTCGGGATGCGCTCCTTGAAGACGACCTTCTTGTCCAGGATGTCGACCAGCTCGGGATCATCCATCCAGTCTGGACCGAGGGTCTTGATGATGGGATAGTAGCCCTGCACATCGGGCTTCTTGTACTTCCCATCCTCATCGATGGAGAACAGGACCTCGAACAACTGGAGGTTCTTCTGGGCGTCGGTCCAGTTGCCCCAGTCACTGGCGTAGAATGCGATCTGGTAGCGCCTCTTCCCGACCTTCTGCGACAGTGGATCTGAGATGCCCTTGCGGATGACATCCTTGGCGTTGTCGGCCTTCTTGCTGGTGCAGAGGGCGAAGTAGATGTCTCCCAGGTTCACGCCCTCGAGCAGGTACTCGTATGCCTCCCAGATTGCATCAGCCACCGTTCGCACATCCTCAGATTCTTCAAAGTCTCGCTTGGTTCTTGCCATCAGTATTTATCCTACTTTCCTGTCGATCCCCATCCTCCTCGGGATGTGGAATCCATACTGTCGATTTCTTTCATCTCGAACCTGGCATGAGGGACGATGACGAGCTGAGCGATCCTGTCCCCTTTGGCCACCTTATACGACTGATGAGCCGCCCCCGTGTTGTGGAGGATCACCCCGACGATATCGGAATCCCCTCGATAATCCGAATCGAGTATTCCAGGAGCATTGAGGACGATCACGCCGTGTTTCAGTGCGAGTCCCGACCTGGAACACACGAGACCAACATATCCCTCGGGGACTGCGATGCACAGCCCGACCCTGAACAGATGAGTCTTTCCTGCCTCCAGATCGTGATCCTCATCCGATGTGAGGTCGATGCCTGCCGACCCCTCGGTTGCGAACGAGGGAGTCGGGATGTCTGATGACAGCTTCCTGAACCTGACCTCCGGCATCCTGACGGATGAGGACGCCATGTGCCTCCTCCCGATGGCGTTCGGGGCGAATCTCGCCAACCATCGGGCGCTGGCATTCCTCCTGATGGTCGATGTGCCGTGCCTCATCGAGAACGCCAGTGACCGCATGTCGCCCTCGAAGTCGGCACCGGCACAGACCTTCGCCAGCTCCATTCGGAGATGCTCGTCATCCTCCCGAGACCAGGCCCTCCTCCTGTCGGGAAGGCCGCACGAGTTCCTGAACCTCCTGATGTTCTCGGTGCTGCATCCCATCCTGTCCGCCATGTCCTTGACGGGAATCTCGTCCACGTAATACAGGTTGATGAAATCGCCCACCAGAATCGGCAAGTCGGATCACTCCTTCTTCATCGAGGATGGTGCTTCACGATCACACGATCAACCGGAACCTCCTTGTCGAACACTCCGATGGGGATCGGTTCCCTCCTGGCAATGAGGGAGTTGCCGAACGACAGCATCTCCTCATCGGTCAGCCTCCTCCCGACTCCGGCCACCCTCCTGACCTCGATCTCGGGGAAGAACCTCTCGTACTGGTTCCCGTTCTTGACGTTCTCTAACATGACGGCGATCCCGCTGTCGTAGACCTCGTCCTTCACATCGAGGGCATCCCTCGGGGAGATGTTCTCCTTGTTGATCCCGAACCTGAGGGCCATCTCCTCATCGCCGGTCCTCGGGGTGACCGTCGCAGTCCTCAGGCTCTCGGCGATCCTCACGGAAACAGCCCTGCATTTCACTACTGACATGGCTTCACCTTTTATGCGCATCCCGTGGTCGTGCCACAGATCGGGCATGTGTAGCACGTCCCGGTCTTCAGCACTTGATCGGAGCCACACTGAATGCAGATGATGATCTCATGATGTCTCGACCCAGATATCTCCTGTTGGGCGACCGGTTGTGGTGATGGCATCATCTCGGCCTCCGGATTGTCGGCATAGGTATCATCACCGAGGAAATCGACGGCGATGGTCCTGAACACGAGGTCGAGGAGTGACTTGCACTTCTTGATCTTCGGATGCGTCACGTTCCCACTCGGGTCGAACGAGCTGTAGGCGAACTTCTGGATGATCTCCTCCATCGGGATCCCGTACTGCAGTGCTGTCGAGACCAACTTGGCGATGGCATTGAGGAATCCGTCGAGGATCCCCCCTCCGGGTTTGGTGTCGATCCAGATCTCGTTGATCTTGCCGGTGTCCTCGTCATGATAGGCGTGGACGTAGATGGTGTACCCATTCATGGTCAACTTGCGTCTCTTGCCCGTCGTCATCAACGTCGGTGGCTTCCTCCTCCTGATGACCAAGGGTGAGGTGTCCTCCTCGCCAGCCCTGCCGCTCGCCGTGAGGGGTTGTGATCCCTTGCAGCCATCACGGTAGATGGTGATGCATTTCAGTCCCTGTTGCCAGGCGGAGACGAAGATGTCCCAGATGTCCTGACTGGTCGCATCGAATGGCAGGTTCACGGTCTTCGAGATTCCGGCAGACAAGAATGGCTGGATCGCAGCCATCATCTTGATGTGTCCCTGTGGATGGATCAGCCTCGTTCCATCGATGCCGCACATGGCTGCACAGTCGAAGATGGGGATGTGTTCCGCCCGCAAATGAGGAGCCGTCTCGATTCCCATATGTCCACAGGAGTACAGGTTGGCGGCATCGATCTCGTCACTGGAGAAACCCATCCTTTCCAGGGGATCAACCCCATTCTCGGCATCGATGTCGAACCTGTCCTGCACCTCTTGGACGATGGCCACCGCCTCGGGGATGTTGGAGAAGGCATCCCCAAGGGTGCGGGATGATTTGACTTTCTTGTTCACCTTGGAAAGCGTTTCTTCATCGAACCCGAGGGAGATGAGGCGCTTCTCACACACACCCACTTCACCGATTTTCTTGATCTGGCCTGATCCGTTGATGTGAGTGATGATGTCCCTGACTTGATCGGATGTGTACCCGAGACCGACGAGGGCTGGTTCCACCGATTGGTTTACGATCTTGTCCGCTCCCCCTCCAGAATACATCTTCTCCTTCACGAGGGCAAACTCCGGTTCGATGCCCGTCGTGTCACAATCCATCATGAATGAGATCGTTCCGGTGGGAGCTGCACATGTAGTCTGTGCATTCCTGAATCCGAACTTCTTGCCGAGCGTCACCACCTCCTCCCACATCTCGGCTGCCGCATCCATGAGATACTCGGGGCACATCTTCTCATAGGTGGGATTCGTTGCCTTGCGAGCGTGCTTGGAGATGACGGCCAGCATCGGGGTTTTGTTCTGTTTGAATGCGGCGAATGGGCCCATGACCTCCGCAATTTCTGCAGATGTCCCGTAAGATGCTGCAGTCAAGATTGCGGAGATGGTGGATGCGATGGCCCTTCCCCTGTCACTATCGTATGGAATCGCCATCCTCATCAACATCGCTCCGAGGTTCGTGTATCCGAGCCCAAGAGGACGGAAATTGTGACTGTTCCTGCAGATCATCTCCGTCGGATAGGCTGAGTAGTCCACGATGATGTCCTGAGCGATGGTGAGTATCCGACAGACATACTTGAAAGTTGCCACATCGAACGATCCATCCGGCAAGAGGAACTTCACGAGGTTGGCAGACGATAGGTTGCATGCGACATCGTCCAGAAAATGGACCTCGCTGCACTGTGAGCAGAGGATGCCATTCGCCCACACCAGATTATTGATTGGTTCAGTAAGGTTGTATGTCAACTCCTCTCCCATCTCCTCGATTTCGGTGATGGTGACGATCTCGAATTCCCGCCGAGATTTGATGGTCCTTCTTGCCAAAAGGAGGTTGGACAACTTCTCATTCTTGTAATTGACAGAAAACCCCACTCCATCGGCAAACCCTTGGATGTCTCTGGTATCTATGCAGAGCCGGTAACACTTTTTGGAAACATATCCATCGAACTCTGATCTTGGAGAAGAGATGATGTGCTCTTCTCTGAATATTTTGATGCGAGACCGGATGCCCAATAGGTCTAGCAACTGTTGAACATCTCTCAGGAGGTCAATACTGGCCGATGCACAAGATACCTGAGCTCCTCCCTCGTCCTCTCTCCCTCCTACGGTGCCATCTCCCCCGAAATACCCACGCAAGAAAGCGGCGATGATGTGTTTCGGGGCTCTGAATATGCCTTCGGGGACTCTCTTGTTATGAGCCTTGAATCTCTTGACGCCAAGATCTTCAAGCATTGAGACGAAAGCTCTTCTTACTATCCTAATTTGGCGGCATCCACTACCCACATTATGAATATGGACAGGAATGTCTTCGAGATGATCTTCGAACCATCGTTGGTACTTTCCACATAGGATATCTTGTTCGTCAGGATGAGTTCCGAAGACCCATCCTGCAATGCTGGCCGAGGGAGAATCCCCACTGGTTCCCGAGATGAATCCGTCGGCTATCAGATGACCGATTATCTCGGAGAATTCCGGCGTCCATTCTTTTGGTAGTTTGGAAAAACCACTCCTGCGACCATGTTTCTCCCTGCAAGATTCCAAAGTCACATCTGTGGGGATGCACTTCTCCCCAACATAGGAATCGGTATTCATCTCCGAAAGCAGGTCAAATGACATTCCGGGTTTCAGATCCTCGGCCTTGATTTTCTTTCCGTCAGCATAGCAAGTATGTTGAGGAGTGACTTTCAACAGCCTCCCATCCGAAGTATGAATTCCAAGGATTCGATTGTGACCAGTAACCATGAATGCAGCAGGAACGCTGATCATCCCTTCGGTCGTGAAAACCGAAGACATCTCTCCCTCGTTGAATGCAGACTCACACAGGTCCGATATTCGAATCAATCCCTGCGGAGTTGCTATTCTCGTATCTCCAGTAAAACATGGATTGCTGGCGTTGATCCTCCCGCTCTTGGGGCAGGTGTGCCAGCTGTTGATGGTAGTGTCGAACTGGAGTCCTGGGTCGGCGCACTGCCATGCCGCATCGCATATCTCACGGAACAGATCCTCCGCCTTGACCGTCCTCACGACCTCCCCGGTCGTGACCGCCTTGAGATCCCAGGTTCCTCCCCTCATCAAGGACTCCATGAACTCATCGGTGAGCCTGACCGTGTTGTTCGAATTCTGGCCGGAGACGGTGTGATATGCCTCTCCATTGAAGTCGGATGGGAGGCCTGCGGCAATGAGCATCTTGGCCTTCTCTTCCTCCCTAGCCTTCCATCTGATGAAATCCATGACCTCGGGGTGATCGGCATTGAGGATGACCATCTTGGCCGCCCTGCGGGAGGTTCCTCCCGATTTCGTGCTGCCTGCCGCCTTGTCGAAGATCTCGAGGAACGAGATGACGCCCGAGCTGGTGCCTCCTGAACTGAGGGCTTCGCCTTCGGATCGAAGGGTCGAGAAATTCGAGCCCGAACCGGACCCCCCCTTGTATATTTTCATCTCTCGCCCGACATGTTCCCAGATGTCCTGGAGATCATCCTTGATCGACTGAATGAAACATGCTGCCAGTTGAGGATGACCGTAGTAATCCTGGGTCTCCGCTGGTTTGCCGGCCTTGGCGTCCCAGAAGTGGTTTGTCACGTTGGTCCCCGAGAGTCCATAGGCCTCCATCAGCCCGCAGTTGAAGTACACCGGACTGTTGAAGGCTCCCATCTGATGGATCAGGATGTGGCACAGCTCGTCCCTGAAGATGCCCCTCGTCTCGTCGTCGAAATAACCCTGCTTGACACCCTGGTTCGAGATCGTGTCCACGACCCTCTCGATCAGGGCCCTGATGCTGGTCTCGCCGGCCCCCTCGTTGATGGAGGCGCTCCTCTTCAGGTACTTCGATGCTGCGATGTTGATCGCCATCTGAGACCAGGAGGAAGGGGCCTCGACCTTGATGAGGTCCTTCTGATCATCTCCCGTCCTGTGGGCCCTCGCATCCACCATCTGCCATTCGATGAGGTCGAGCGGATTCCGTCCATCGGAGAGCCTTCTCTCCACCGACAGTGCTACCCGACCATGTTCCTGTGTGGTCATCCTACCTTCTCCTTGTCATCCTTGTTCCTCGATATCTGGGGACCAATCGATGATGAAACGACAGAGCCTCTTGAGGTTGTTTGCGGGATTGCCTCCGAGATCGGACAGCCTTTTTTCCTCGCCGTTCACCTTCAGACGAAGCGCACTTATCCAATCTTGTGCCGTCAACTCCGGGACGACCTCGTCGTGTTCCTCGAGGAGGTCGAGACTCCTCCTCCTGATCAATCTCTCCATGATCGGTGAGGGTATGGAGGATTCCTCGGACGGCGATTCGGGAAGATAACCCGCACAGAGGTGATACTGGGGAACGACGGAGAAGAGCTTGCATATCCCCTTCTCCTCTCCCCTGTTTCGACATCTCTCGCAATCGAAACCCCCTTGGGGTGTTCTCATCTCGGACCTCGTGAGGCGCTCATCGATCTCATCTTATCCATCAAGTGGCATCTAGATTGGAAGGGATGGTCCCTTCTTCCTGCCACCATGCAGTTCGGATTCCAACTCTCGAAACAGGGGTATAAGGGCATCAAGGTGCGAACTCACGACCCGAGGAAGGAATGGAATCAAATGAGCATCGAACCGGAGATCCTGAGAGAAATCACGGAATGGGAGGTGGGGCAGGAGGGGACGGGAATCATCGGAGGTATCCTCGATTACATCCCCCTCGTCATCGCCAATCCGAGACTCGCCGATCTCTCCCACGCCAGGGTCCACAATATGGTGGTCTCCCACGGCGTCGAGTGGGAGGAAGATGAGGACTCGCAGGACAAGGTGGCCCACTACAGATTCTTCGAGGACGAGATCTACGGACTCGAGGAGCCGGTGGGGAAGATCGTGGACTACTTCAACAGCGGCTCCCGCCTGCTCCCGACACGCAAGCGGATCCTGATGCTGATGGGCCCCGTCGGAGGTGGGAAGAGCACCATCGCCTCCAAGATCAAGAAGGGGCTCGCCGAGTACACGGCATCCGATGAGGGAGCCGTCTTCGCAATCGTCGGCTGCCCCCTCCACGAGGACCCGCTTCACCTCCTGCCGGAGGAGATGCGGAGGAAGATGCAGAACGAACACGGCATCTTCGTCGAGGGTGATCTCTGCCCCGTCTGCCAGTGGAACCTGAAGAACACGCACGGGAGTGACTGGCGCAAGTTCCAGATCGAGAAGATCATCTTCTCGGAGGCTTCGAGGACCGGGGTCGGGACCTTCACGCCCTCTGATCCGAAGTGTCTTATCGAAAACACACTGATTCATACGACTGATGGATTGCTTTTTCTATCTGAG
>Ga0315274_10014719_pt1 | contig 11082 bp, 11 predicted proteins | sample YL17G02_20_MG_FD_203700 | JGI IMG/M metagenome (GOLD analysis project Ga0315274, IMG submission 203700) | Sediment microbial communities from Yellowstone Lake, YNP, Wyoming, USA - YL17G02_20 | ecosystem: Environmental > Aquatic > Freshwater > Lake > Sediment | place: USA: Wyoming | collected...
ATTGCAGCCGCCAACCAGCTGTTTTCGCGGTTCATGATGGCTTTGGCCGACGCCTACGGCCTGGACTTGCCTTTGGCAGGGCTTCCGGCAGCTCGGACTCAAGTCCGCAAAACTTTGACGGCCACCCTGGCCGAGGGGCTACGTCCAAGTCGCAGGTGAGGTCCAGAGGTAGATTGTCGTCGTACGGCGCACCCACGTGTGCGCCCGCGGTAGGCAGCGCATCCCGATGCGTGGCCGCCCGGCATGGCGGTTCAACTGTAGTGCCCATACTCCTCGACGGCGCGGTCGAACGCCTCGACGTGCCCGGTCAGGTAGGGCATGCCCTGGTCCGGGCTGCAAAAGTACCCGCCCCCCTGCCCGAGCTGCGCGATCCGCCGCCGCACCTCGGCGGCGATCCGCTCTGGCGGGCCCTCCATAACGATCACCGAGCTGACGCCCCCCTGGAGGGCCATGCGTCCCTGCGTGCGCGCTCGGACGCGGTCAAGGTCATTGGCAGTGGCCTGGATCGGGTTGAGCACGTCCACCCCCAGCCGCATCCAGGTGTCCAGCATGGCGTCTACGTTGCCGCACGAATGGAAACCGATCCGCGTATGTCGGTCCCGGTAAAAGGAAAAGAGCCGCTCGTATTCGGGCACCAGGAACCCGTCTACGATGCGCGGGCCTAGCAGCGGGCCGAGCTGTGTGCCCAGGTCGTCCCCCAGGGCCACAAACTCGACGCCCAGCCTGGCATAGTGTTGGGCGATCCCGAGCTGGAAATCCATGATGTGGTGCAGCACCTCCCGGACAAACTCTGGTTCGGTGAGGAAATACATCATCATGGCTTCCATGCCCACCAGCATGTATGCCTTTTCCCACAGCGTATCGCGGTGGCTGCCGGCCAGGAACCGATCGTCGCCGGGAAAGGCACTGGCCATCTGGTAGATACGACCACAGATGCGCTCGTCGTCCGGATCGGGCCAGCGGTAACGCCGCAGGGTCTCGACCTCGGCCAGGGGGTTGACCTTGGGCAGGCCCATCACGCCCTCCTGGATCTTGTGCCAGCCGGTGCCCCAGATGTCCACCCAGCGCGACCCGATGGGGTGATCGTCTCCCAGTTCACCCTCGTATGCTTCGTGATCGCATCCCTGATAGCGCAAGACATAGGTCGGCGGCGTTTTGACCACCCGTTCGGGATGGTCAAAGCGGATGATGCACAGCGCGTTTTCCCTGGCGTTCATGTTCGTCCTTAACCTTCTGGATGATGCATGCTCTCCGCGTTGACCCCCGCGCTGATCGCCCTGGCCGCCGCCGCCGAGCGGGTGTGGACCTCCAACTTGTCGAAAATGGCTTTCAGGTGGCGTTTCACGGTGTTGGTAGTGATGACCAGCGTCTCGGCGATCTCTTTGTTGGTCAGGCCGCGGGCCAGGAGCTCCAACACCTGCTGCTCGCGCCCGGTCAAGGCGAGCAGTTCGCCGGGGGTCCGCCGCGAAGCCTGTGCCTCCTCGACCATCTGCAAAAAGGCCCGCCGGCCAAAGGCCTGCTTTCCCAGGTAGCCAAAGATGCCCTGCTCGGTGTAGGCGCGCTCGATCTCGTCTGGCGTGGCCACACCGCTGACCACGATCGTCGGCACTCCGCACGCCCGCGTACTGGCCAGCAACTGGTAGCCTTCCAGGCCTTGCTCTGGTTTTGTGGGTTCCCACCGGCTGGCTGGGTTGGTCCCCGTGCCGCTCAACGACAGGTCGATCACAGCCACGGCATACGTGCCTCGTCGGAGGCAGCCCAATGCTTCGCCATAGCTGCTGCACAGGCGCACCTGGTACCCGGCGTCGCTCAGCAACTCTGACAAGATGCTGCGCCAGCCTGCGTCGTCCTCTACCACCAGGGCCATGCCCGGCGCTGTGCCCGGGTCAGCCGCTCGCTCCTGGTCCGGCAGTGCTCCTTCAACCGGCCCTGAGCCGGCACCATTGGCCGGCAGACAGGCCGCGCTGGCCAGGGCCCGGTGCACCAGCTCGCGGAACTCGTCCCGGCGGAACGCTTCTTTGCGCAGGCAGGTGAACGCGCCATACCGGGTCAGGGCACTGACCGCCAGCTCGACCGTAGCAAAGCCGGTGAGCATGATCGCCACGCAGCCGGGGTCCTGTCGGCGCACAGCCTCCAGCACGCGCAAGCCATCCTGATTGTCGTACTCGCCGCTGCCGAGAGCCAGATCCACCACCGCCAGGCGGTGCGGAGCAGCACGCAAGGCATCGACCGCGGCATCCACGCTGTCCGCGACGTCCACGGCCAGGCCAGCGTCGGTCAGGATCTCGGCCAGGATCTGCTGCCAGGAGCGATCGTCCTCTACGATCAGCGCGCGCGGTCGGTCCAGGCTCATGGCCGGTCCTTGGCGCGCGGGAGGCGCAGGCGAAAGGTGGTGCCATGCCGGCCATCGCTCTCCACGGCCACCGCGCCGCCGAGGCGGGCCATCAGTGTCTTGACCCACCACAGGCCGAAACCCAGCTTGCCGGGGCGCGCTGCTGCCCCCCTGGCAGGCTCGAACTCAAAGATGCGATCTTGGAGCTCGGGAGCGATGCCCGGCCCATTGTCGCTGACCGCGATCTCGATCCAGCCCTCCTGGCTCGTGCCGCGAATCGTCATCACACCGTGCCCCTTGAGCGCCTCGATTGCGTTCTCTAGCAGGTTAGCAAACACCAGAGTCAGGCTGCGCTGTGCGGCGGCCACCGCCGGCAGGCCATCCAGGTCGTACATCTCAACCCGCACGTCAGCAAGCAGACTGACGTCCTGGATAGCGGCCGACACGCAAGCCGCCACGTCCACCGGTGCCAGGTGGATAGGGCGCAGGTGCGACAGGTTCTCGCGCACCGCTTCCATGGCCTCCAGTGCGCTGCGCTCGATCTCGGACAGGTTCGTCGCCAGGTAGCCGTCGGCCAGCAGGGCTGGCCGGCTCTTGTCCTGGATCCCCTGGATGCGCACCGGGATGGTCCCCACCTTGTTGTTCAGGTGGTGCAGGACATTGGCCGCAATGTCTCCGATGGCGGCAAACGTCTCGGCCACGGCACGCTGCTCCTGTGCCGCGCGCAAGGCCTCCTGGCGGGCAGCGTTGTGCACGGCCAGTGCGGCATAGTGGGCCAGGCAGGTGAGCACCTTTTCGTCCCACTCGGACTCGGCAAAGCGGCCAGGCTCGGCGCCGGTGCTGTACACGCTGAACGCCCCCACCGGGTTTCCCTCCCGATCGCTGCTGGCTAGCACCGGCACGACCAGGGCACGTGCCCACCCCTGCGCCTGTGCCAGATCGCGCCGATGAAATCGTGGATCGGTGCGCACATCGTCAGCCACCACGGGCCCGTTGCACAGGACTGCCTGTCCCGTCAGACTGCCGTGTAAGGGCACGCGCTCGCCCCGCTCATATCCCGAGCTCGACGCCTGTAGGACCAGTTCGTCACCCTCCAGAGTCCAAATGGCGCTAGCGGCGGCGTTGAGCAGGTCACAGGCCAGGACCACCAGGTGGCCCAAGACCTCCTGACGCGGCTGGACCAACAGCCGCTGGGCGACCTCCTGCAAGGCGTCCAGCAGACGCACCTCCTGGATAGCGATCACGGCCTGGGTGGCCAGCGACTGTAGGAGATGACTGTCCTCCTCGCCGAACGCGCCTACTGCCGGGCTCTCCAGGTTGAGCACGCCCTCCAGTCGCCCGCTGGCCCCGATCAGCGGCACAGCCAGCTCGGAGCGCATCTTGAGGGCGGCATCCAGCGGGTAGTAGATGCGATTCCACGGCTCGGCATACAGGTCACGGATGCAGACCGGCTGGCGGTGCTGCGCCACCCAACCCATGATGCTGGTCGTGCTCACGGGCAAGGCTTCGACCATCGGCCGTCCCAGGCTCTCACCGGCAATGGCCCGAGTGATCAGGTTCTGCCCGCTCTTGTCTAGCAGGCGAAAGATGCCATAGTGGGCCCCGGTCACTTCGAGCGCCATCTGCAAGATCGCCTGCAGCGTCTCTTCCAGGCCCAGCCGTGACGAGATCAGGAGGCCAGCCCGGCGCAGGCGGTTCAGCTCTTCTTCCTTGCGGGCCAGGTTGTGCTGCACACTGGCCAACCGCTGGGGCTGGTACATGGCCGTGGCGGCCTGGTTGGCCAGGGTCTCTAGCGCCAGCAGCTCGAGCGAGCCAAAGGGGCGATCCGATTCCAGGACCACGCAGAATGTGCCCGTCTCCTGCTCGGCCACGAGCAGGGGGAAGCAGCCTGCCGTCCCGGCGTGCGCTGGGGCATCCTGTCGCCCACAAGGGGCTAGGCTACGGTCCACATCCGATGACGCATGCCCACCGGGGGCGTCCGGGCCGGGTTCATCATACGAGAGGATGCGACAGCGCGCGGCCAGGGCCCGCCGTCCGAGGTCGCACAGCCATGAGGCCTCGGCGGGCATCCGGTGCAGGTGCTGATACGCCGGCGAGGAAGCAAGGAGGTCAAAGGCCTGTGCATGCGGGTCATAGGCCCAGATGGCTGCCCAGGCACCCGGGACCGCCCGGGCCGCGCTCTGGGCGATCCGATCCAATACCTGCTGCATGCCCGTGCGGTCGTCCGGTCCAATGCGGTTGATGGCCGCAGCGATCTGGCCGAGATCGCGCAGCGTCTCCACCAGCCACGGGCCGGGGTCGGCCGGAGAGGATCCAGGTGCCGTGAACTCGTTCACGCTACACATCCCTGGAGGTGCCCGTCACCTCCCAGGTGACGGGCACCTGAGAATACGTCGCCCGCACGCTATAAGGGGTCTACACGTCATAGTACAAAGTGAACTCGTACGGATGCGGACGGATGCGCACCGGGTCTACCTCGACCTGGCGCTTGTAAGCAATGTACGCCTCCAGCAGGTCCGGAGTAAAGACGTCGCCGCGCAGCAGGAACTCGTGGTCGGCTTCCAGGGCGTCGAGGACCACGGCCAGTGCACCTGGCACCTGCTTAACCATCCGGGCCTCTTCCGGCGGCAGGTCGTACAGGTCCTTGTCCATGGGCTCGCCGGGGTCAATCTGGTTCTGGATCCCATCCAGGCCGGCCATCAACTGTGCGGCAAAGCACAGGTACGGATTGGCCGAGGGGTCCGGGGCACGGAACTCGATGCGCTTGGCACGTTGGCTCTTGGAGTACATCGGGATGCGACAGATCGCCGAGCGATTGCGCTGCGAGTACGCCAGGTTCACCGGGGCCTCAAAGCCGGGCACCAGGCGCCGATACGAGTTGGTCGTCGGTGCCACCAGCCCCAGCAGCGCCGAGGAGTGCTTGAGCAGCCCGCCGATATAGTACCGGGCCGTGTCCGAAAGCTGGGCATACCCAGCCTCGTCGAAAAAGATGTTTCGCTCACTGGCTCCGCCGGCGCCTATCTTCCACAGGCTCTGGTGGACGTGCATCCCGCTGCCATTGTCCCCAAAGAGCGGCTTGGGCATAAAGGTGGCCGTCAGCCCATTCTGCCGGGCAATGTTCTTGACAATGTACTTGTAGATCATGACCTGGTCGGCCATGCGGGTCATCTCGCCAAAGCGCATGTCGATCTCGGCTTGCCCGGCAGTGGCCACCTCGTGGTGATGGACCTCGACGGCCACCCCCACTGCTTCCAGGGCCAGCACGATCCTGCTGCGCACATCCTGCTGGGTGTCGGTGGGCGGCACCGGGAAATATCCGCGCTTGGGCTGGATCTGGCTTCCCTTGCCATCCTCCTGACCGCTGTTCCACCATCCCTCGGCGCTGTCAATGGCATAGAACGAGGAGTTGATGGCTTCGCCATAGCGCACGTTGCTGAACATAAAGAACTCGGCTTCCGGCCCCCAGTAGCTCACGTCGGCGATGCCCGTCTGCTTCAGGTAGGCTTCGGCCTTTTTGGCCACATAGCGCACGTCGCGGGTGTAGGGCTGGCGGGTCACCGGGTCAAACACATCGCAGATGATGACCATCGTCGGGACGGCCAGCACTTGGTCGATAAAGGCCGTAGTTGGGTCCAACATCAGCAGCATGTCGGACTCGTGGATCTCCTGGAAACCGCGGATCGACGAGCCGTCAAAGCCGATCCCCTCCTCAAACAGCTCTTCGTTGAGCGCTCGGGCCGGGATGGTAAAGTGCTGCCACGTGCCAGGTAGGTCGGTGAACCGCAGGTCCACCATCTGCACCTCTTGAGCCATCTTGACCACGTCGGCTGCTGTCTTGGGCATGGGTTTTCCCCTCCTGTATATGACCCTCCCGCGCATTGACCCTCCCGCAGGCTGGCAGCCTGCGGGAGGATAGGAGGGCAGCTTGTTCCAACGATAGCCATTATACGGCTTGTGCCCGGCGGCGTCTAGTACCCACATGGGTCATTTTCGGGCAGACCCGTTCCTCGTCTGCTCCATGGCCCACCTGCGGCAGAAGCGAAGCTGCATGCCCAGGCCCTCCTTGACGTGTGGGTTATCGGTGGCGGGCAGGTCCTCCAGGCGCAGGTTTGCCATGAGGTCCACATCCTGGCAGTAGGTGTTGCGGACGGCTTCGATCCATGCCTGGTCGCTCGAGCTCAGGGAACACTGGCACCCGCTACAGGTGGGGCACTTGTACCAGCCACAGACCCCGCATACCTGTTTGAGCATCTCGGGCGTGGGGTCGAACTCGGCTCCGCAGACAAAGCAGACGTGCGACTCGTGATGGTACAGGTCCTGGGGGTCCTCGATGCAAGCCCTGCGGATGCATCGGATGTACGCATCCGCGATGGACGCATCCTTGGTCTCAGCCATCACTCCCTCCCCGCACGGGCGAACGGGCTATAGTTGACGTCATAGTCAAAGACCTCGCCTTCGTACTTTTTCATGGCATGGACGACGACATAGGTCAACGGAGTGACCGCGGCCTCGTACAGCGTCTTGAACAGCGCAGCGGAATAGATCATCTGCCCGACGACGGTCCAGGGTACGGTAAGGGCAAAGCCCAACGTGGCAAAGACCGCCGTATCCACCGTCTCTCCCACCAGCGTCGAGCTGATCGTCCTCGTCCACAGCCAGCGTCCCCGGGTCCACACTTTCATCCTGGACATGACCAGCGCGTTGGCGAACTGGCCGCACCACACGCCAATCATCGAGGCCACCACAATGCGCGGCACCTGGGCCAACACCGTGCCGAACATCTGGTCAAACGCTGGATCCACCGCCGGCAGCTTGACCGCCACCGCGTATGACAGGGCCATCAGGGCGTTCGCGGCCAGCCCGACCCAGAAGATCCGGCGCGCTCCCGCATACCCGTACACCTCGGTGATCACGTCGCCCAGGATATACGCCACGGGGAACAGCAGGATGGCCGCCGTCCAGACAAAGGGGCCGAACGTGCATAGCTTGACCGCTACCGTGTTCGACAGCACCAGCACGACCGCAAAGGCGGTCATCACGTAGGGATAGAGTGTCTTTTTCATCATCGCCCCTGCTCCTGTTGCCGAGACGGTCAGGAGGGCCGCCCATCCATCAGGCTCATCCCGTACATTGTAGCACTTGCGCCCGAAAGGTCAAGCCGTAGACCCTTGCGAAGGTTGAGGAAACCTTCGCAAGGGTTGGCAGGCCCTCCAGTTGCCTGTTTTACGAGAGCATGATAGAATCCAATCGTGTAATACGTCATGTATGGCACGCCGGGTATAATAGGTGCCTTGGATCGATGTGGAGAATCGCATGGAGACCGTCACGGTTTCGCCCAGATTTCAGGTTGTGATCCCTCGTGCTATCCGCGACTCACTTGGCATCCGGCCTGGCCAGAAGGTTCAGGTCATTCGCTATGGAGACCGCATCGAGCTGATCCCTGTGCGGCCCATCCAGGAGGCGCGCGGATTACTCAGAGGCATCGACACCACTGTGGAACGGGAGCCCGATCGCGGATGAATGTCGTTGATTCCTCTGGATGGTTGGAGTACTTGGCCGATGGGCCGAACGCGGATTTCTTTGCCCCGGCAATCGAGGACACATCCGAGTTGATCGTGCCTTCGATCAGCCTGTACGAGGTATTCAAGAGGGTGCTCCAGCAGCGAACCGAGAGCGACGCGCTTCAGGCAGTTGCTGTGATGCATCAAGGGATGCCGGTGAGCCTGAACTCAGCACTGGCGCTGAATGCGGCCAGGATCTCTGTCGAACTCAGGTTGCCCATGGCGGACAGCATCATGCTGGCCACGGCGCGGGCGTACGATGCGAAGCTGTGGACACAAGACTCGGATTTCAGGGACGTTGCAGGTGTCCAGTACATAGAGAAGGGGTAGAGGTGATGGACCACATGCATCGATCATCCACAAGCAGGCCAGCACAGGCCTACCGGGTTCTCCTCGTCGTCCTGATCGTGGCCGGCCTACAACTGGCCTGCAAATTCCTGCCGCGGGGGCTGGGTTCACCGACGTCTACCCCGACCAGCACGCTTACACCCACGCTGACCCCCACCCATACGCCCGCGCCGACCGCCACGCCCACGGCGACGGACACGCCGCGCCCGACCCGCACGCCCAGGCCAACCAACACACCCAAGCCGACCAAGCCGCCCACGCCGACCAGCACCCTGACGCCGGCCTACACTCCAATGCCGGTCGGCTATATCTATGCCGACGATTTCTCCATCGACAGCGGCGACTGGAGCACTCGCGACACCGCCGAGCGGCAGATCCAGGTCACGAATGGACACCTCAGCGTCAAGCTCAACAAAGCAGACCTGGCAACCTGGAGCCTGTTGAGCCGTGACCTGGCCGATTTCCGGGTCCAGGTGGTGGCCCGCCCGCAAACCAAGGGGGCTGGATACAGCTATGGCATCGCGTTCCGGGTGGAGGACGTGGACAACTATTACCAGGTCGGCATCTCATCGGATGGCAAGTATAGCTTTTACCGGATCTTGGGGGGCGAATGGACCAGCATCGTCCCATGGACCAGCTCTGCCGCGATCAAAGGGGACAAGAGCGAGTTCGCCCTGGTCTGCGTCGGCAGCAGCGTCAACTTTTACCTCAATGGGACGCTGCTCTTTGCCCGGGAAGACCCATCGTTCTCCCATGGCTCCGTCGGTCTGTACCTGGACAGCACATCCGCCGCCAGCGCCGAGGTGTGGTTCGACGATTTCAGCGCCTACGAAGCTGAGGAAAGCGACCTGGCCCGTGAGGAGCCCACCGCTCAGCCCACCGCTCAACCCAGCCCCACGGCGGGCGCGAGCTGGGCTGACCGGCTCTACGCTGATCTGGTCCAGACGCGCAAGGAATACCTGCAGATCTATGACTGGTACAAACGGCTGCACCGGGGAGAGACCATCTCCTGTCCGTCGCAGTCGTATGCCGTCCATCGCCCCAGCTATGTCGTCCCGGCCAGCCTGCCCAAGCTGCGCAGCGTCTACGACCGCTACCTGGCAGCGATCCCCCTGGTAGACGGCACGCCAGGCCAGGTTGGCCCCCTGGACCGCATCCAACTGCTGTGCAAGGAGCACAAGGACATTGGGCAGGCCGACATGGACTTTGACATGGGCAAGCTGGCCCAGGCCGGCCCGATCTTTGACGGGCTAGTCCAGGAGGTCCAAAAGCTGCGCTAGGAGCGCCGGCCCGCACAAGCCTAACCTGCGGGAGGGTTGTTGCCTCACCATCCAGTGCCTGGCCCGGCCCGACCTACGGGAGGGTACGTTACCTCACAAAACCAGGTATTGACCCATTCCTGATCCGTGACATACTGGGCCACAACCTAACGCTGTAACCACTGCAGAACCCATCGCAGCCTTCATCGCAGCCATGACGGACGGAGGATGACCCCATGCGAGACGGCCAGCCGACCCCATCCCTGGAGCAATGCCCGGGAGGGTCGGCTTTTTCGTTTTCGCCGGATACCCTTTCGAGGGTGAGAGGCACATCGCACACACGGCAGGGATTCGAACGGTCATTGCGGCCGGAGAGGCGCGCTCAATAGGGACAACGGATTTTCGTTCATGAGCATGAGAGGAGGCATGGAACGATGGCACCGATCTACAAGCTGTGGATGCATAGGCCTACAGAGGCCGGCTGGCAGTTGTCTGAGCAGGAGCAAAACGCGATGATGACCAAAATCGCGGATCTTGTCAAGCAGTGTGGCGGCAAGTCGATCCTGCAGTGTGATTCGGCCTGGTCGAACGAGCAGTGGACGGGCTTTGGCGTGGAAGAGTGGCCCGACGTCGAGGCTCTCCAAAAGTACACGGCGCTCCTGTACGAGAAGGGAATAGCACGCTACGCGGAGAACTGGTCCATGCTGGGGACCAAGTGGCCGCCGTCCTAGACCCCCAGCCCGGGTGATCCCGGCGCACCTGTCCCCGCCAACGGCCCCGGTGCGGCTCGGGGTGGTGTACCTGCGCGAGCGCGTCCACCCGGATCCGCAATGGCCTGAGCGCACTGTGGGCCCACACTCGGCAGGGGGCGCCCTCGTTAGAGGGCCAGCAGGCGCGGATGCAGTACATCCGCCGGCTGCTGGCCCTCTCTTGTTGCCTCTCCCGCGCCATTTACGGGTGCGTCTCAGCTTCAAGGGCAGTTTCCTGCCAGACCACTCTGAGTACATTCGCCTGACATCGTCCCTGGATCTGGAGCTCCCCCATTCCGCCTGTGTTTGCGCTCGCCAGGGGGACAGAGTACAATGGACATTGTCCAGGAAGGCTAGCGCAAACTCATCTGATTTTGCTAGCCACAGACCACCTGACCCAGGAGGAAAACCCGTGAGCCGCAACCTGTTGGATCCGTCAAACCGCCGCACGCTGATCATCGTCCTGGTCGCCGTGGCGGTCGTGGTCTGTTGTTGTGTGATCGCACTGGTCGTCGCCGGGGTGGTGGTCTTGAGCAACCGAGAAGGGGCGTGCGTGATCCGCATTTCGGGGCATCCTCCCAGCTCGGCACACTGTTTCAACGGCTGGGAGAAGCAAGAGTGTCTGATCCTGTCTTACAGCACCTTCTACCGCGGCGTCGCATGCGGGGTCTTTGGCTTTACCAAGCAGTGTCCCCGCGATCCAGCGGTCTGGCGGTATCCCGAGTATCGCTGCGACTAATAGAGAAATCATCTAAACATTGGACAAAGGGCGTTGAAGCCGTAGCGATCCAGGAACGAGCTTTCGAAGGTGTTGGCCTTCAGATGCGACTCAA
>Ga0315274_10014720_pt1 | contig 11081 bp, 7 predicted proteins | sample YL17G02_20_MG_FD_203700 | JGI IMG/M metagenome (GOLD analysis project Ga0315274, IMG submission 203700) | Sediment microbial communities from Yellowstone Lake, YNP, Wyoming, USA - YL17G02_20 | ecosystem: Environmental > Aquatic > Freshwater > Lake > Sediment | place: USA: Wyoming | collected...
GTGGATAGTCGTACTGTTGACGGTTATCGTTGCCACCGTTGGTCGCAGCGGCATGCTCGATACGAGGATCCGCCTTTTGAGGACCGAGGAGCTCCGCTGCAAGTGGGCTTGTCGGGCGGGGATTGAGAAGGCTGTAGCGATATTGAACGAAGACACCAGAGAGAGCGACCACTTGCTTGATCTATGGAGCTACAACGATACGGACTTCAATAATGTCAGCCTGGAAGGTTGCTGGTACAACGTCCGGGTGATTGACGAGGCCGGCAAGCTCAATATAAACACTGCCACCAAAGAGCAGCTCATGGGGCTGCCGTACATGGAAGAGTACATAGCAGATGCGATAATCGACTGGCGGGACAAGGATGATACACCAAGCGGGCTGGGCGTTGAAGGAGGATACTATGAGAATCTGCCCTTCAAGTATACGATTCGCAACGGCCCTTTCAGGACAATACGCGAGCTGCTTCTGGTCAGAGACGTAACCGAACAGCTTCTGTATGGTGAGGACACGAACTTGAACGGTGAACTAGACTACAATGAGCAGGACGGCGACGAAAGTCCTCCGCCCGACGATAGAGATGATGAGCTGGATAAGGGCTGGATATCGTTCCTGACATGCTATTCTTATAGCAAGAACGTAGACGCCGAAGGCAACGCCAGAATTAATATCAACCAAGCTGACGAAAAGCAGTTGCAGGAATCCTTGGGCCTAAGCAGCTCTGTGGCCAGGGCGATTGTGCAGAGGCGCAGCAATAGTCAGCTCACAAGCATTGTGGATTTGGTAGACCCCAGCACGTCTACAAGCACCGGCAGCGGCTCGAGCGGCGCTGCAGGCCAGTCTGCTACTTTGGATATGCAGACGTTTTACCAGATAGCAGACAAGATAACTGTGGATGGCCAGCAGCAGGCGCAGGGCAAAGTAAACATCAACACGGCGCCGAAGGAGGTATTCGTGGCGCTGTTAGGAGGCGATGATCAAGCTTGGCAAGCCGCAGAGAACATAGTTGCCTACCGCGAGGTTTTGGTGGATGGAATGCAGAGCATCGCTGAGCTGCTGGAGTATGGGTTAGTAAATCTGGACGCCTTTAGGAGGATCGCAAGCAGCATAACCACCAGGTCGGATGTTTTTACCATCCGCTGTTTTGCGACAGCAAGCAGGGGCTCAGATAGCGGCCTGACACTGCAAGCAGAAGCAGTATTAGATAGAAGTTCAAGCCCTTACAAGATACTTTACCGGTACCAGGGAGCAAGTAATTGATGAGCAGCAGCGAAGCTAATAGAGCAGCAGTGCACTCGGCAGTTGCAATTGCGCAAGAGGAAAACAAGTTCAAGGCCGTCGAGCTGAGAAAACGCGAGGGCCTTTTCGAGGTCCTCTGGACTAAAAGCGGCAAAGCAGGCGACGGGAGCTGGAGCGGCTTTGCCGCCGAGTGCGGTCTGCCAACGGTCACAACCAAACATACAAAATTCAGCGGTGACAGAGTAAGGGTGGTTGGTTTTGAGTCGACGGGCGTGGCCTTTTACCGCATGGATGCGCCCGCGGTGGCAGAGAATGAAATAGAAGCGCTAGTCAAAATGCAGGCGGAGGCTATGCTGCCATTGCCCGCCCAAGAAATGGAAATAGCCTGGCGGAGAGGGGCCGTTCGGGACGGCAAAGCTGCTATTACCATAGCCGCCGCAAGAAAGCAGCCTTTGCAGGCCCTTGTCGATAATGTGCGTGATTTCGGGCCGGCAAAAATACTGTTGGACTGCGAGGCAATTGTAAGGGCGTGGAGAGCAGTGTTTTCTCAAAGCAAAGAGGATGCTCTGGTAGTCGATGTGACTGCACGAAGCACACAGCTTTGCCTGGTTGAGAATGGGCATCTGAGTAATGCCACGGTCTTGGATATTGGCCTCGAGGACTTCCTGCGGACAAGCCGGAGCCTTCCCGGCGGGGTAGACTTGGCCGACCAAACAGAAGTAACCGAGAGATTCTCGCAGGATATTAGGAGCGTTTTAGAGTCTTCCGGTTACTCCGAACCCACAGACTTGCCGGTTCTGGTGCTGTCGGATGGCAGCGGTGCCATAGAAAGCATAGTCTGCTTTTTGAAATCGGCAGGATTGAACGCAGCAGCAGCGCTGCCGGAAGCCGGAAGCTTCCGGGCGCAAAGCGGGTTTGGCCCTGCACAGATCTATGAATATAAGCTGCCGATAGGACTTGCCCTGATGGCGCTTGAAAAACCTGCAGATGGTCTCAATCTCTTTGCGAACCTATACGACCCGGCGGGCATGAAAAAAAAGGACTATGGCGTACATTCGCTCAAGATAGCCGGTGCGATCGCGGCGGTGCTGTTGACTGTCTTGGCTATTGTGTCCTATGGGTTCGATGTGGCCACCGAGAAGCGGTTGAGCCGGTTAGAAGGGCAAGCAGGTTTCAAAGAGCTTGTGGAGCGGCAGACACTCATAAAGACCGTCGCACGAGAAAGACCCGACCTGCTGCAGCTTCTGAGCGATATAAACTCGGGCGAGAACCGAGGTGTAACGCTGGACAGCTTCCATTTCAAGAAGGGACAGCCGGTAACCGTAAGTGGACAGGTCCAGGATAACGACCAGTTGTACGATTTTCAGAAATCTCTGCTGAGTAAAAAGGGCATAACAGATGTGAATATACAAAATACCTCCAGAGACAGCAAAACCAAGAGGCTTAAATTCACTATCACTTTCCATTATAAGACATTTACCAAAAAGAGTGCGCAGATAAGAAGCCCAGAGTTGAGAAAACCATGATAGAAAAATTGAGCCAAAAACAAAAAAGAATACTGATGGTTGGGGCCGCCGGCGCGATTGCTATCGTGCTGATCGTGTTTGGCACCAGATGGCTCGAGCGCTGGGGCAAAACCAGAGAATCGCTTGCCTCGATAAGAGCCAAATTGGAGCTTGTCAATGCGGATGAAGCTAAGCAAGCGGGTGTATTGTCGATTGTGCCCGTTTTCGAGATGCCCAAGGCCGAGGCGGAACAGGAGCTTCTATTCAGAGATAAGCTGAACGAGCAGTTAAAGAAAGCGGGTATAAGAAGCGAACCCTTGCAGGTTCTGCCCAGCCCGTCACGGCAGTCCCAGTACAAGCTGTTGCGCTTGAAGTGCAACGCAAAATGCAGGTTTGGGCAGGTGCTCGATCTGCTTGCCGCGCTTAGAGAGAACCCTTATTTGGCCGGCATCGAGGAGATGCGAGTACAGTGCGACACGAAACAGCCGGCCGGCCAACGGCAGGAAGTGGAGCTGAATCTAACGGTATCCACATTTGTTAAATAGCCCGGCCCGGGCAAAAGAAACGTCCGGCAATTTATGGAGGTAGATATATGAGACGTGAATACCTATACCAAAACAAGAAATTGGCTTTGATGCTGCTGCTCGGAGTCTCAATAGTCTGCGCAGCTGTCATTTTATTTCGGGTGACAGGCTTTTTTGCGGATTCAAGCAAGGCCGCCACCTTGCTCAAAGACGCTGTCGCTCAGAGTAAGCCGGATGCCAACGAGGTGGAGAAACGCTTGGCTGATTCTAAAACGGTCGCCGAGGAGCTGAAGAAGAAGAATCTGTTTGCTCCGCCTCCGCCGAAGCAGCACCCTGTAAGTGCCGTATCAGGCATAATGGGCGATGAAGTGCTGATAAACGACACCTGGTACAAACTCGGCCAAATGGTTGGTGACGCAAAGATTGTAGCCATTGAACCCACGCGGATCAAGATGGAATGGGATGGCCAGGAAAGGGTCTTTGCCCCAATTGATGCGCCGAGTCCTGCCGGCCCGTCTGGGCCCAGACCTGGAGGAGAAGTAGCCAAGGCAGAAGGAGCCGGCGGAGAAGGAGCTGTGATGGTTCAAGCGTCCGGAGGACCACCTATGCCAGGCGGCCCCGGCATGGGGATGTTCGGCAATGTCTCTGAAGAAGATAGAGCCAGAATGAGAGAGCAATTTATGATGATGAGGGACAGGGTCCAGAACATGTCTGAGGAAGAAAAAGAACGATTCAAGGCTGAGATGCAGGAGAGATTCGGCGGCCGAGGGCCAGGTGGCGACCGCGGGCCTGGTCGCAGAGGACGATAGGATGCTTTAATTGAGGTGAGCTAATATGAAACAGTACAGTGCAATAATATCAGTCGTAGCTGCTGCCGTGGTGCTTGCTGCCGCTTGGGGAATAGGCCGCTACGTCCGGGAAGTCAGACTCCAGCGTGCGGGGGCCGTCAATTCGCCAAAAATCGCACAGCCGGGCACAAAACCTGGTCCCGAACGGCCAATGCCTGGACCAGGCCCAGGACGCAACCAGGAGCTCTCCGAGCAAGAAAAAGCTCGACTAAAAGAGCAACGAGGAAAGATGATAGAAAAAGCAGAGAATATGTCGGCGGAGGAAAAAGAAAAGTTCAGGGCTCAAGTGCGTGAGAAATTCAGCCCCAGCTTGCCGCCAGACAGGCAGGGATTTCCCCGGATGTCTCCGGAAGAAATGGCCAAACAAAAAGAGCAATTCGAGAAGATGAGGGAAAAATGGGAGAGCATGTCCGAGCAAGAGAAGGAGCAGCTCAAGGCCAAAATGCGCGAAGCATTTGGGCCCGGGCCTCAAATGGAAAGACCGGCATCTCCTAATGAGCCTCCCAAAGAAGCTGCCCAACCTGACGCACAAGTCGAAAAGACCACAGAACAAGAAGGCAAGTCTGAGGAGCAGAAATAATAGTTTAAGGACAAAATAGTCTGAGAAGTAGTCGCCAGTCGGCGCAAAGAAAAGCAAAGCGAGGTGATTAACGTGAAACGGTCAATATTGATAATGTGGATTGTAGTTGCCATAGCAGCAGTCTTAATCGTCTGGAGGGTCGGCTTTTATCCTGCGATGCCGGCGCCGACAGAAAAGCCGGTTGAGACCGAAGTAGTTACGGAATGGGATGAATGGTATGAGCCGGATGAGCTCCAGGCGCCGGCCGACGCGGATAAGCCTGTGGCGGCATCTGATGTCACTGAGCCGGCTAAGTCGGCTGATGTCAATGCACCTAAGGTGGGCATTGATGCCAATGAGCCGCCAAGATTAGCCGACGCCGGTGAGCGTAGAGCCCCTGGAAGGTTCCCGGGGCAAATGGATATGGGCGGTGATTTGCGCCGGTCCGGAAGACTCGGCGGCTTTGATGGGGGTCCGAGCCCCGGCAGCCGCTCCGGAAGAATAACGGACGTTAATGACCCAAATCAGCCGATGGAATCCCTGAACCTAAAAAATGTGGAGATGAGGCAGATTGTTCAGAAAATCGCGGAGTGGACCGGCAAAACGGTTATTCCAGCCGAAGAGGCGGAGAAAATCAGAGTGAGCATATATGCACCGGGGCAACTGCCCAGAAGCAAGGCGCTTGCGCATATTTACGGTGCGTTGCGGCTGAAAGGCTTTATCGCCGAGCATCTGGACGATGCGATTTATATTACGCCTATTAAGGGTGCAAAACTCGGCTTTGTTCCCACGATACCGGACACCCAGCCTCTGGCGTTGCTCGAAAATAAGGACCAGATAGTTCAAAAGTTCTTTAAGATGGAAAGTTACCGGCCTACTCAGATGGCCCAGGTTATTCAGCCTCTGGTCAGCGAGTACGGCTACGTTAGCGCGGATGAAACTACCAGCACTCTTTTGGTGATCGACACGGTTCAGAATCTGATACGCATCGAGCGGATTGTCGCAGAGTTTGACGTGCCGACAGCCGAGCAAAGCGAGACGGGGATTTTTATCGTTGAGCATGGCGACCCTTCGGAGATTGTTCAGATGTTGAAGATCCTGTTCGGTCAGAGCCAGGGGTTTAGCAGCAGTCGCGGCAGGGGCGGTTCCGACCGAGAGCGGTTCGGCGGTCCGTTCGGCGGACCACCGTCTCAGCAAAGCTCTCAGTCTTCTGGCGGCAGTCAACAAGCAAAAACTGATTCATCGAAAGGTACAGGAGCAGCAACATCTGTTGTGGTTGCGTCGACACGGGGGACAATCATTCTTATCCCGGAACCGAGGCGCAAGTGGATTATTGCCAGAGCATCGGCTGAAGATATGAAACTAATCGATGACTGGATAAAGAAGCTGGATAAGGCAGAACCGGTCGAGTCGGAATACGAGGTAGTTCAACTTAAGTATGCTGACGCCGAAGAAGTGGAAAGGAGTATCGAGGAAGGGCTCAGAGACCTGCCCGGGACGGAATTTCTGCCCAGCATTAATGTTGAGCCATTGCGTGACACAAGACAGGTTGTTGTATTCGGCAGGAAAGACCTGCGTGAGATGGTTAAGAAAATTATTGCCGAGATGGATATTCCTCCCGGTCAATTCGAGACGCAGTATTTCAAACTAAAGTACGCTGATCCGGACCAAATTAAAACAAATATAGACACGCTTTATCAAGAAGGAACCTATAGCAGCAGTGGATCCTCTTCTAATCCATTTTCCTTCTTTGGGTCACGCTCTGGCCGGGGAAGTTCTGCCTCCTCGGCTAGTACGGTGAAAGTACTATCGTATGCTTCGCTAAAACAGATCACAGTAATCGCTTCTGCCGAAAACATGGAGCAAATCCGTGAGCAGATAGCCGAATGGGATAGGCCCCTCGATGTGAATGAAGTCAAGCCCAGAATAATTGAGCTGAGGAATTCCGACCCGGTACAATTGGCTGATTTGCTTAACACACTGTTTAGCCAGAGTACGGGCAGCAGCGGAAGACTCTCAATTGTAGATATTATGTTCGGCGGGTCGAGCATGTCGCAGCAAAGGCAAAAGATTGTCGGACCACTTTATGGACAGTTGACCTTCGAAGACGTGCCGGGAACAAAGAAGATAATCGTAATAAGCAAGATTCCCGAGGCATACGACGTTATTGAGCAGTTGGTGCTTGACCTTGACAAAGAGGAGATGGCGCAGGTACCCAAGGTTATACCGCTCAAGTACGCAGACCCAGAAGACCTATCTGAGCGCCTCAATGCCTTGTTCAACGAGATGGGGACCACTGCCGCGATTCGCCGAAGCCAGCAGGGCCTCAGCGCATACTCAATGGAAAGCACGAATCAAAGCACGACTACAGGTGGGGGTACAAGCGGGGGGGGTGGTGGCTCAAGCACAGGTGGTACCAGTACAGCCGAATATAGACCCCCGTGGACTACAGGGCGGACCAGCACCACAGAAGAGCCGATAAGTAACATCATAGGCAAAGTACGCTTTGTTCCAGATATCCATACCAAATCGCTTCTTATTCTTGCCCCTCCACAGTTTATGACCAACATTGAGCAAATGATTCATGAGCTCGATGTGCCCGGCAAGCAGGTCATGATAAGAGGAATCGTTGTGGAGGTTGACCACTCGACGGTGACCTCTCTCGGCGTAGAGTTGGCAACAAACCCTACAGCTTTCGGCACGCTTGAAGAGAATTCTATTTTGGCGTTAGCAAGCCTCACAAATTTGGGCAGGTACGGGTCGACCAAGGCGATTCCCGCCAGCCCCATCACTGCCGGCAGCGAATCATCTGCAAGTGTCCTGGGTGTAGGTGCAGACGTATATGCGCTGATCGATTTTCTAATTAAGAAAACACACGCGAAGGTTCTCAATCAGCAAACAGTCTGGACTAAAGATAACGAGGAGGCGACTTTCTTCAAAGGTGAGAAAATTGCATTCTACACGAGCGCGACAACTGTGGCGCAAGGTACGGCGAGCACACAGAATTTCGAATTTCAAAGAGTGGGTATGACCCTGCGTGGGCGGCCGAGTATTACGCCCGAGAAGAACGTTGATATGATTGTGAATGTGATTCTCTCGCAGCTTACGGGGTTAGAAAAGAATGGACAGCCGGTCCGCAGCGAGATGGAGACAACGACCAACATGATCGTTAAGAACGGCCAGACCATCATGCTGGGCGGCATCCTGTCCCAGAAAGACCAGACAATTCAAAGGAAGCTGCCGCTTCTGGGCGACATCCCCTTGATCGGCGGCCTCTTTAGACATGAAGAGACTACAGCGGCCAACAATGAGCTGATTGTCTTCATTACGCCCTACGTGGTGGACGAATTAGAAAATATGCTGCCGGAGGCACAGCAGGAGCTGAACGACAACAAGGCAAAGCTTAAGGTTATTCAGCAAGAGCTCAAGAACGCGCTTGGGCTTCTGAACAAAGAGGATAGTGCCGCGGAGCCGAAGTAGTCTTTTGTCGCAGAATCTTGTCGATGTTGGTGGTAGACTCCGGGAGTTGCCCCGACCATTTTTGGCGGGTCAATTCTTGGTAGAGTCTACCACCTTTCTCATTTCTTGAATAAGTGCTTTGGCGTCGCCGTGCCGGCGACGGCTAGACATCGCGGGCCTATGGTGCAGCGATGTGTCGGAACATAAAATATGCAGCGCCGGCCAAACACAAAGCTGCCCACAAAAAGTCGAGCTTGAGCGGCTCTCTCATATAGAGTACGCAAAAGACCGCGAAAACGCTTATTGTGATGATTTCCTGCAGGACTTTTAGCTGCGACAGCGAATAGAATTGAAAGCCGATTCGATTAGCCGGCACTTGCAGGCAATATTCCAGAAATGCAACAGCCCAGCTGACAACAATTGCCAAAAAAATGGGCTTACCTTTGAGGTCCTTCAGATGCCCATACCACGCGTAGGTCATAAATATATTCGAACCAATCAATAACAAAATCGGCGCCATTCTGCCCATAGCAAACCCCCTGAGAAAAAGGATTATGAAGCGGAAACGATCTTTTCTTTGCCGTTCATGTAGGGACGGAGAACCTTTGGTATTGTTATCGAGCCGTCGGCGTTTTGATAAAGCTCAAGGATTGGTATCAGAATCCTGGGTGAAGCAATCACGGTGTTGTTGAGTGTATGGCAGAACAAATTCTTCTTAGTCGCAGGGTCTTTGTACCGAAGGTTCATTCGCCTGGCCTGGAATTCGTAAAACTTGCTTGCGCTGTGCGTTTCGCAGTAGTTGCCGCGTGAAGGCATCCAGGCCTCGATGTCGAACTTTTTAGCCTGGCCTCTGCCCAGGTCGCCGGTGCAGACATTTACAACGCGGTAGGGCAGCTCCAGAGCCTGCATTATCGCTTCGGCGTTGGATAAAATCTCCTCGTGCAGCTTGTTGCTTTCCACGATGCTATTCTTGCAGATAACCACTTGCTCGACTTTGTCAAACTGATGGATTCTGTAAAGACCGTAGGTGTCTTTGCCTGCGGCGCCGGCTTCGCGCCTAAAGCAACTCGATAGCGCCACATATTTGAGCGGCAGCTGATCGGCATCCAAAATTTCGCCTATATGGTAGGCTGTCAGCGGCACCTCAGCAGTGCCTGCCAGATTAAGCTGGTCTTTCTCCATCCGATATGTCTGCTCTTCACCGCCGGGGAAATAGGCTGTGCCGAACATTGCCTCGTCGCGCATCAGCAGCGGCACGCACATCGGTGCATAGCCTTTCTGCACCATAAAATCAATTGCAAAACGCAGAACCGCCCAGTGCAGCAGTGCGCCGTCGCCTTTTAGGATGTAGTTTCGCGTGCCCGCTAATTTGACGCCGCGTTCGATATCTATAATGGCTAAATCCCGCCCCAACTGCACGTGGTCTTTGGGCTGAAAATCAAACTGCCTTACCTGGCCGACCCTTTTTACCTCAACATTTTGCGTATCATCGATGCCGAACGGCACATCATCGTCGGTCGGCTGAGGTACCAATAGCATCAACTGGTCAAATTCCGGCTGCAAGCTCTTAATCTGCTCTTGGAGTTTTGTCTCATCATCCTTCAACTGTGACAATTGTTCGAGCACAGACTGTTTCTTGTCTGCTGAAATCGCCGGAATTGACTTACCGAGACGGTTTTTCTCCGTTGAGATATCCTGCAATTTCTGCTTGGATTCTCTCAGCACCGAGTCGGCTTGCAGCAGCCTGTCGATGTCCGCGGAAAATCCTTTCGCCCGGGACGCATTTTTGAACTTCTCTGGGTCGTCGCGTATTTGTTTAATGTCAATCATATTTTCGTGCCTCGTCGCCCGTGACTCGTAGCTCGTGGAATGCCATTCAATTCAGTGTAAATCTGTGTTAATCCGTGTTTTTATATCTTCTAACAATTACCACGTTATTTTGTCCGCCGAATCCGAAAGATTCTTTCATTGCGACATTGACCCGGCATCTCCGCGGCGTATTCGGCACATAATCCAGGTCAAGTTGTGGGTCAGGCTCAGTCAGATTCATCGTTGGCGGAACGATACCGTCCCGTATAGCTAAGACGCAGGTAATTAGTTCAGCCGCACCCGCTGCTCCGATCAAATGCCCAAACATGCTCTTTGCGCTGCTAACGGGAATGCTCTTGGCCTTGTCTTTGAAAACCGCCCTGATTGCTTTAGTCTCGATTAGGTCGTTTTCGATTGTGCTTGTGCCGTGCGTGCTTATGTAATCCACATCCTTATAAGTGATACCGGCGTCGGCAAGTGCCGCGGTCATTGCCTGGATGGGACCTCTGGCCTCCTCGTGCATATCCGTAACGCGAAACGCATCGGAGCTGCTGCCGTAGCCGATAACCTCAGCCAAGATTTGCACGCCTCTTTTTTGGGCCGAGCCCAAAGACTCAAGAATTAAAATCGCCGCCCCTTCGCCGAGTACGAATCCGTCTCTGTTTGCTGAGAAGGGCCTCGATGCGGTTTGGGGACTGTCATTTCTTATCGATAGGGCGGTCAGCCGGTTAAAACCGGTAAGTCCCAGCGGATGTATCATAGAGTGTACCCCGCCGGCAATTATTACGTCGGCGTCGCCTCTGCGAATCAGCATCATCGCCTCTCCGGCAGCTTGAGTGCTGGCTGCGCAGGCGGTAAGACAGCTTCGCGTAGGCCCGCGTGCCCCCGTAAGCATTGCCAGGTGAGCGGCAGGCATATTCGGTTCCTGCTCAAGCTCGCGCATCGCGTCCATCCTGCCGGATGCTATCTCCGCCCACTTGAGCCAGTCCATCCGGTTTTTCGCCGGGTCCCACGCCTGCGCCAACGCAGCGAAAAATACGTCACTATCGACCGCGCCTTCGCCCGCGCCCAGGTATACGCCCAGTCTGGCGCGGTCAACTCCATCGGTTGGCCGGCTGGTTTCGATGTCAATTCTCGCCT
>Ga0315274_10014721_pt1 | contig 11081 bp, 10 predicted proteins | sample YL17G02_20_MG_FD_203700 | JGI IMG/M metagenome (GOLD analysis project Ga0315274, IMG submission 203700) | Sediment microbial communities from Yellowstone Lake, YNP, Wyoming, USA - YL17G02_20 | ecosystem: Environmental > Aquatic > Freshwater > Lake > Sediment | place: USA: Wyoming | collected...
CCTAGTCTACAGGCGTAAGATCTCGGCGAAAATCGCCGCTCCCAATGCGGCGACATATAATCGTAGATAAAATGATGCACAATTCTGTCGCGCAAATGCGCCGCAATAACTTCTCGCGGTTTAGGGTGAGTAACCACGAATATGTTTGACTTAATTGGTCGAAGTGCGTCATCGTTTGTGTTACCGAAGCCCATTACCAATTCGCTAAAAACCGGACATCTGCATGAATATTCTTGAAGTCTCGCTTGAGCAACCTTGCTAGATGTGCCGTAGACTTGGGCTTTAGCTGCGAAATCGAGGTTAAGATTTTAACTTTGTCCGATGCATTTACAAAAGTCAGCCATGCAAGCAATGGGCCAATAGTACTGGTCTGCTGCTCTGGCTCTCACGCCTCTCGGGCCCGGTCCCCAATTGGAGATCCTTAAGAACCTTATGGAAGGTTCTTAAGCGGAGCTCGAGGCGGAGCCTCGAAGTAAACTTTGGTCGGGGTGACAAGATTCGAACTTGCGACCTCGTCGTCCCGAACGACGCGCGCTACCAACTGCGCTACACCCCGACATCAAGATCATCAATATGTCAGAATCCTTAGGCCCAATCAAGCACCACTTTGGCGGCGGTACCGGCATTGAGGGCAGCGAATCCTTTTTCGAAGTCCGCCAGCGGAAAGCGGTGCGTAATCACCGAGCTGATGTCGAGGCCACTCTGCAGCATGCTGGCCATTTTATACCATGTGTCATACATTTCACGGCCGTAGATCCCCTTCAGGACTAGGCCTTTGAAGATGACCAGATTCCAATCAATGGCGACCTCGCCGGGGAAGATTCCGAGGATGGCGACGCGGCCGCCGTTGTTCATGGCCTTGAGCATGTCCTGGAAGGCAACGGCGTTGCCGGACATTTCGAGACCGACGTCGAAGCCTTCGGTCATACCTAGGTCGCGCATGACATCTTTCAACTTCTCTGTTTTAGCATTGACGACGCGTGTGGCACCGGCTTTACGAGCCAAGTCGAGGCGGTAGTCGTTCACATCGGTGATCACGACATGCCTGGCTCCGACATGCTTAGCGATGGCGACCCCCATGATACCGATGGGACCGGCACCCGTGATCAGCACGTCCTCACCGACCAAGTCAAAAGACAGGGCCGTATGGACCGCATTGCCGTATGGATCAAAGATCGAGGCTAATTCATCCGAGATGCTATCTGGAATTTTAAAAGCATTACTCGCTGGCAACGACAAATACTCGGCGAATGCGCCGTCGCGATTAACTCCCACGCCTACCGTATTACGGCACAAATGCCGACGACCAGCACGGCAGTTACGACAGTGGCCGCAGGTGATGTGACCCTCCCCTGACACTCGGTCACCGACCTTAAAACCACTCACGGCACTACCGACCTCTGCCACGTGCCCAAAGAATTCGTGACCGGCCGTCATCGGCACGGGAATCGTCTTTTGCGCCCATGCATCCCAGTTATAGATGTGCAGATCCGTGCCGCAGATGGCCGTCTTTTTGATCTTAATCAGTAGGTCATTAGGGCCAATGACGGGCACCGGCACTTGCTGTAGCGTGAGGCCTTTGCCCCGCTCGGCTTTGACCAAGGCTTTCATCGTCTTTTGCGTGCTCATCGCAACTCCCTCATCGACAGCTATATCATGCCGTAATTTAGTTAATAAGCCCGAGTTCCCTACCCACTTTAGCAAACGCATTTACAGCGCGAACCAAATCATCGTGACTGTGCGCAGCCGACATTTGAGTGCGGATCCGCGCCTTGCCCTTAGGCACCACAGGATAAGAAAAACTAATCACGTATACACCCTCAGCCAGAAGGGCCTCGGCCAAGGCCTTCGCCTTTACAGCATCGCCAATCATCACCGGAATAATCGGGTGCTCGCCTGGCAAGAGATCATAACCCAGCTTCGTCATAGCCGAGCGGAAGTATTTACTGTTCGCGGTCAAACGCTCCCGCAAGTCATTGGCACCGCGAATTAGTTCCAGTGCAGAGATTGAAGCAGCAGCAATTGCAGGAGCCAAGGTGTTGGAAAATAAATAGGGCCGTGACCGCTGCCTGAGCCAATCGACGATCTCTTTGCTCGCAGCAGTGTATCCACCGGAAGCACCGCCCAGTGCCTTGCCGAGGGTGCCAGTTATGATGTCGATCTCACCAAGTACGCCGCAGTGCTCTGCCGTGCCGCGACCGGACTTCCCGATAAAACCAACTGCATGCGAATCATCGACTACCGTAAGCGCTCCGTAACGTTTAGCCAGAGCGACTACCGCAGCTAAGTCAGCGATAGAACCATCCATCGAGAAGACGCCATCGGTGACGATCATGCGAAAGCGGCAGCTCGCCGCTTCCTGCAGCTTCTCTTCAAGATCCTTCATATCGCGATTGCGATAGCGAAAGCGCTTAGATTTGCTGAGTCGAATGCCATCGATGATACTGGCATGATTGAGCTCATCGCTGATGATGGCATCTTCCTCACCCATCAGCGTTTCGAAAAGTCCGCCGTTGGCATCAAAGCAAGACGAGTAAAGGATTGAATCTTCAGTACCAACATAGTTAGCAATCAGTGCCTCAAGATCTTTGTGCACCGACTGGGTGCCGCAAATAAAGCGCACAGATGCTAGGCCGTAACCAAAGGCCTCAAGCCCCTGCTCCGCCGCCTGAGCGAGGCGCGGATCACCGGCCAGCCCGAGGTAGTTATTCGCACATAAATTAAGGACCTGACGTCCACCGGTAGTGATGACCGCACCCTGGGGTGATGTGATCACGCGTTCGGTTTTGTACAGGCCCTGCTGCTTAAGTTGCGCCAACTCGTGGCGCAAATGCTCGTGAAATGCATCGTTCATGGCCAGCCGTCCTAATCGAAAGTTAGACGACTAGTCTTACCGCTAATCACCGGCACCAGCAACGGCGATCTCTGCTAGCTCCGGCGCGCTCCGACGCCCAATGAGCAGTGATACCGTATTGTTAGCCGATTGCCAGGCAATCACATTTTGCTCATTTGAGGCGTAGGTCTGGAAAATCAATCCGCGCATATTACCCGGATCGGCAGGCGGCAGATCACTGAGCTTCCCGGCGAACGAGAAATGAAATAATTTCTCGGGGTTTCTGCTCTGGCGGCGCTCATACATCACCACAGCAACCTTGGCGACTTCGTAATCAATCACCGTGGCACCGTCGAGATCCCAGGTCGAAGGGACGTTCTTGAGCATCTTAGGCTTGAAGTCCAGACCAGGATAAGTCGCCAAATATTGCCTTACCTCTTTAAGATCATGGCTGGGTAGATTGAGGCGCTCGCGAGAGTCCTCTTCCAGGGCAATAGCCTCGTAGCCAAGATACTCGAGCGGTTTAAACTTTACGTCACTGGGTCCACCGAACTTTACGACCGCAGCGCCGATTGCAGCAACGACAAATGTGCCCATCGCCACACGCCGCATCATCGTACTGACGGCCACACCACGCTCAAGTTGCGCGATCTTAACGTTCTCAACGGTCGCTTTGACACGGGGATCCTGCACTAGACTTGCCAGTGCTGCGAGCTCGTCCTCTTTTAGGTAATAGCTCTGCAGGGCTAGCTGCAGCCGCCCACGCAGCGTCTGAAATTCCTCTTGCAGGGCTGGTCTATCAGCCGCTTTTAACAACTGATCGTATTTACCTGCGATGGCTGCTGGCAGTTCGCCATCCAAATACTCGGTAAGATAACCATAGAGGACATCATCATCTCTCAACTCACCGGCCGCTTGCGCCATCGTCCGCTCCCCATAAATTCAGAGTTGAACCGCATCACGCAACAGGGTGCGACGAGCGCTTGCCAGATGCTGACGAAGTTCCACTTCAGACCAAGACAGAACACGCGCCGCCTCTGCGGGTGATAAACCAGCTCCATCGATAGCGGCAACTGCAGCTCTCCCCTCGACGGGCAACGGCTTCAAAGCACTAGTGATCGCCGATTGTCCAATCGGCGACGCACCACCACCTTTGGTGTCTTTATAGGCCTGCCAACAGGCTTCGATCAAAACAGACTTCGGATTAGCATCCAGCGACTTCGATAGGTCCTTCAACTTGCCACTCACCTTTTGAAAGGCTTGACGCACACAAGAGTGAGCGCCGTCCAAACTTAAGGTAAGGGCAAATCCAAAACGATAGATCGTATCAGCCAAAGGCAGATACTGTTCTTCGAAGAGATTGACAAGCTGCTCGTCAAACTGCGGGGTCATTGGCTTCGGGGACGTAGCCACTAGGCAGCTCCTCCGTGGGGGCAAGTCATGCGAAAATTATGTAAAATTTTTCTATCGTTAAGAGTATACTACAATGGTAACAACGACGACCATACACTGGCAAGATGGGGGCCGAGGAAAGCTCGCTCTCAGGAATAGTTTTATAGCGCCATGGCCCTCCAATCGCTAAAAGAGTGGCTCGTAGTCATACCTGCGCGCTTAGGCTCGGAACGCCTACCGCGCAAGCCTTTGGCCGATCTTGGCGGCAAGCCCATGATCATCCGGGTCGCAGAGAATCTGAGACCCTTGGCCGAAGCTGGCGCCGCGATTATTGTGGCCACCGACTCCTTGGAAGTCATGGCCGCGTGCGCTGCCAGCTGCATCGCTGCGCAAATGACTGACAGTAGTCACGCTAGCGGCACCGACCGCTGCGCCGAAGCAGCAGCAGGCTTTACACAACCATTCATCCTGAACGTCCAGGGCGACGAGCCCTTCATCAACACGCAGGCGCTTATAGGCCTGATGAATGCTCTAGCGAGCAAGCCGGACGCGGACATGGCGACTCTCGTCGTCCCCAGCACGGACGCGAAGCTCGCCGCTGATCCAAATACAGTTAAAGCAGTCAGGTCTCAATTGGGGTTTGCTCTATATTTCTCCAGGGCCCCGCTGCCCTACGAGCGGACTAAACATGAGGCCGGTAATCTGCCTCGGCACTTTTACCACCATCTTGGTGTGTACGCGTTTCGCCGCTCCCGGCTGCTCGACTTTGTCGCCCTTGGTCCGTCTCCTTTGGAACAAACAGAGAAATTAGAACAGCTACGCGCTCTCGAAGCGGGCTGGCGCCTATGGCTAGAGCCGACCATACATGGTGCCCGCGGCATCGACACCCCCGAGGACCTGGAGGCAGCGCGTGCGCGTTTTCGCAAGTAAAGTCCGGCGAGCTGGGTTGATGGCCATGGCCGCCCTCACCACCCAGCAGGCGGCAGCGCTTCCTATTGGCTTTGGCATCAACCAAGGCCACCTACGCTATGACGAAGTCACTTCAGATCATTTCTACGTTTACCTCGATCACCGCACGCCGGCCGAGGGAGCGCTGACACTCAATGCCCTCGAGGCAGCCAGACCGCACCTAGAACTTTGGCTAGGCCAGCATCGCCCCGATCCGTTGCCAGTCATCTTATCGGCCCAGACCACTAATGCATCCTTTGCCAATCCAATTACAGACGCTCTCGAAATTCAGTCGGGAGGGCTCGGAGATAAAGAGCTGGCATGGCACGAGTACACACACTCAACCATGTATCGGAGCTTTGACACGTGGCTTGGACGGTCCTACGATTTCTTGCCACTGATCCCGATGCCGGCCTGGTTTATCGAGGGTATCGCCGAGAGCACCAGCGTATCTGTCAGTTCTGATGTCACATCAGGCATCGAGCGCTACCAAGCGCTCTCAGGTGATTGGCCGAGCTACGACCGCTTGCACAGCCTTTATAGCGCAGGCAACTTCGCCACGCGCGGCTACGCCACCTCCGGCGCCTTCCTTAGTTATATGCTGCGACGCGGGGATGCCAACAAACTACCCGATCTCCTGCACGGATATTTTTGGTATCTTATGCCGTGGTACTGGCCAGGTAGTTTAATTCCGGGCAATCTCCCGCTGGACCACGCCCTTGAGGATTATTTAGGCCAGAATAGCCGCGGCCTTTTCGACGAGTACCAAAAGGCGGCAAAAACCCACTGGGATCAGGCTTACGAAGGACCATTTTTTGTAGGTGAGCAAGCTGCACGCTTGGGCCTGCGCGGGACTCCAGGTTGGCGCAGCGACGGTGAAAAAATCACCATGCTCAGCGCCAACGAAGATGCCCTTTCCGAGATCGAGATCGTATTCGATGATAAGAGCAAATGGGCCGTAAATTGGCGCCCCAAAAGTCTGCTTAGCGAGCAGGGCCGGACGGTCACAGCCCTGCGCGGTCAAGACTTCCTGGGGACAGTCACTTATCTGCCAGACCCGCCGCAAGACGTCAGCACCCTCAGCTGGCAGCCGCTACCGACTAAAGACAACAAGTACAAAAAGCTTAATTTTAAGCGTAAAGGCGCTATATCCAAGCTCTGGGAAACAACCACTCACCTGGCCTGGTACGAGCAAGAACAGTCGGCGACGAGATTTTGCCAACTACCGAAAACTGGCGGCAGCGTCGACTGCCCGCTGACAACTACTCTGCCGCAGTACCTAAAACCAATCGGTGAACGCTGGCTTAAGCCCAAAACTAAAATTGCAGGCCAGAGCGACGTCAGCAGCCCAATTGAATTGTGGTTTAGCACTGCTGACTACAAGCTTACGGGCACCACCTACCAAATTAAAGTTTACGACTCCAGTAAACAAAAATTTGTTAACACCTTCACAACCGGCCTGGGGCAACCGATCGGCGCAGCGTTCGCCGGTCCGGATGCCAGTACTGTTTGGCTACTACTGGCTGAGCGTGACCGCCGCACTCTAAGACGTTACACACCGGACGGTACCTGCTTAGGCATGGCCGATGTCCGCGACCATGTGCTTGATATCAAGGGACTAGCGAGCGGTGACCTGGTCTTAGCGCTGTATCACGGCCAAGAGACCAACCTACGCCGCGTATCACCGAGTGAATTAAAGCTAAGGGCCTGTTCGACCCCCACTGGCCACATGTCACCCCTGCAATTTGCGCTAATCCAAGATAAGCCGATTGACCTTGCAACCGCCATGCAAGGCGCATCTCTATGGCGACGAGTCGAGCCTAAAGAAGCTAGCGCTACTGAGAACACTGTTGCCGCATCTCCCTCTGCCGACAAAGCCGTTCAGCCTGGCACTGGTAGCGATACAACCCCAAAACCCGCCGAGTACCGGGCACGCCCGCTGTTTGCCTTTCCTTGGATTGGAGCGAATGACGCCTATGGCCCGCAAATTGGCGTGGTCTCGGTACCGCTCATGGATCACCTGCAGAACGAAACTGTCCGGGCCACATTTCTTGTTGGAATAATGAGTAGGTTTCCTAATATCGATCTTTCGCTGACCTCGACAAGATGGCTTCCGACCATAAATTTTTCACTTTTTAAACAGCAAACCTTTAACGGCTTACTCAGTAGCGGCACAGTGAGGAAGGTGCAGTATATGGACGAAAAAGGCGCTCGCCTTGAGAGCGGCCTCGGCTTTCGCCTCCTAGGCGGCTTCGCCAGTACTGGTTTAGCGGTGAAATACGCCCATCTGAAGCCAATTATCGGCTTTAGCAACGGAATTCGTCGCGGCTTTTTGGTGGAACCAGCAGCATCGTTTGGGCTCTTTCATTCCTTTGGTCGCTTGAGCCTGAGCAATCAGATATCGGGACGAGTCGCCCCGGCTGCATTCAATACAAACTTCGACTATAACCAAATAGGAGCTAGCTCTACACTTGGGATGAGCCTACCTGCTGCTGCAAGGCTTAGTCTTGGCGTCGAAGCTTCCAGAACACGCGGCAAAAAAATGCGTGAGCTACAGGAATATTATTTACCTCTGAGAACATTTATCCCAGGAAGTGGCGGCGGCTATAACCAGAACTCATTCCCCTTGGGGAATGCCAATTCCGGGCTATTCTCACCTATTCAGGCTAACACCCAGGGGCGCTTTAAGGCCGACTACAACATGCCGCTGCTCAAAGATATCGATAAGGCTTGGTGGCTGCTTTATCTCCAGCGTTTAGACTTCACCGCATTTTATAATTATGGCGCCGCCTGGAACGGCAGCAGACCTAGGCGCGGCTGGGACAAACTACTCGGTGCGCACGGCTACAGCCTGGATCTGCGCATGGAAAATAAAGGCGTCCATTTCAATATGGGACTCGGCGCCGGCAAAGTCGTCGGACGAAAAAACTTTCAACCCTATGCCACTGCTGGCTTTGATGCCCTATTTTAAGCTGTATTTGTAGCTTATCGGAGTTTCTCATGCCAAACACCTTCGGCCATCTCTACCGCATAACTACCTTTGGCGAATCGCACGGTGGCGGTGTCGGCGTCGTGATTGATGGCTGCCCACCGGGATATCCGCTCGACCTTGAGGCCGTGCAAGCGTGGCTCAATAGGCGACGCCCGGGACAGAGTCATCTCAGCTCACCACGTCAAGAGAAGGACCGCGTCGAGTGTCTATCCGGCCTTGAGGGTGGCGTGACTCTAGGGACCCCCCTCACGCTGATGGTCCGTAATGAAGATCAAAAGCCAGGCGACTACCAAGACATGCAAACCGTGTTTCGCCCATCTCATGCCGACTACACGACTTACGCCAAATACGGGGTGCGCCCGAGCAGCGGTGGTGGTCGCGCCAGTGCCCGCGAGACCATAGGACGCGTGGCGGCGGCGGCCGTTGCGGAACAAATTCTACTCGCCAATATCCCCAGCCTTCGCTGTGTAGGCTACGTTGATTCCGTTAAAGGTAAACAAGCCACTATTACAGATCCAGAGACTGTGACGCGCGAGGAGGTGGATGCCCATCCCCTGCGTTGCCCTGATCAGACGACAAGGGCTGAGCTCGAAGCTATCATCACTTCGGCGCAAAAGGCTGGCGACACGGTCGGAGGCACCATTGCCTGCGTGCTCACCGGTGTTCCTGTCGGCCTTGGGGACCCTGTGTTTGATAAGTTGGAGGCGGATCTGGCTAAGGCGATGCTGAGTCTCCCTGCCAGTAAGGGCTTTGAAATAGGCCTCGGCTTTGCGGCAACCACCCTCTTTGGATCCGAGCACAATGATGCCTTCACCACCAAAGATGGGGTGATTCGCACGGTGACTAACCGCTCCGGAGGAACTCAGGGCGGGATTAGCAACGGCGAGGCAATCTATTTTCGCGTCGCCTTCAAGCCCGTGTCGACCATCTTTAAAGAACAAGACACCGTCGACGCGGCAGGTAAGCAGCAAAAACTAAAACCTAAAACTGGCCGCCACGATCCCTGCGTACTGCCGCGCGCCGTGCCGATGGTCGAGGCCATGGCAATTTTAGTGATTATGGACCACTGGTTACGACAAAAAGCGCTCAGCGCGGCTCGTTTGCCGCGCTGACGCGCTGTCATGCCACTCGCTAGTCGAGATTAGGCTTTCTTTTCTTTCTTGCCGCTACCGCCGCCCTTGGCTTTTACAGCCGGGACTTCGCGCTTTTTCTTCACTTTTGGCACTTTTGGTGCAGCAGCTTTATCAGCGCGGCGCTGAACGACGGCTGCCACGACTGCATCGGCTTTATCCATGGCTTTCAGACGGGTGGCGTATTTGCGGACAATCGCTTCGAGTTTGCGGAAGGTAACATCGCGTTTCGTCTGCTTCTTATCTAGTTTGCGCTCGGTCAGCAGGGCGACGCGTACTTGCAGTGACTCTTGAGCCTTTTTAAGATGATTCTCATTAACCTGGCGGCGGCTAAGCATAACGGCGAGGTCCTCTCTCGGTATCTTGGTGTAACAAATTCTTAGATCTTTTCTAAGAGCATAGGGTTGTAGCGCAAATTAGAGACACAGCCAAGCTTTTGCAATGAGGACAGGCCTTTTCTGGTCCACAAAGGGGACATTGATGGGGCCGTGCGTTTGATACAAAGCAGACACGCTGGAGGCACAAAGAGCAAATATATTGGGCATTTAGGTCCATTATTTAGACCAAGTCAAGTCGACCACACACTAAAGGGAGGTCGATAGGGTGCCGATTGCCAGCTGGGAGGCACCAAGGAATGGCCGGGGTTGGCAATGAAAATCATGTCGAATTGATGCTAGATGCTGAGGAATTCGGCAAGTTAGTGAGAATCATCGTAGATAACGATGAGCTCACCTGGCTAGGGCTTGAGCCCTTCGGGCTCATTGGTTCGTTTCGTGCGAAGGATGCCCCAAAACTCCTTAAGTTTTGTGATGTGAATCAAGAGCACCATATTGTTACCTATACTTCCGATCACCGGGCGATGAACCGATACGTCGCCAATCAACGGGTCTACATGCTGGCTCTGGGCGATAAGAATCCTTACTTGGTGCTAAATCCTTGGATAGACCCAAGGCGCCCGTTAATCGAGGAAGACCTTTTCAGTAAGCTTGGCTGCGAACCGGAGCAGATCAAGCGACGTCTTAAGGGTTGATCTGGTCATTTCGGCCTCAATGAAAGCATCCGTCAAATATTCTTGATGCAATTTTGCATACCATTGATACTGGTAAAATTGGTCGGATTCATAGCCACTGCGCCGCAGCTCCCGGATGGACAGGCGTTCAAAAATAGCCCACGCATCAAAGTGATCCGCTTCGGTCAGTGGTCGCACCTGCTCCTCGACATATGTCTTATCATCGGTGACGAAGATAACAATTACGCTGCCGCTTCTGGCGGTACCAATTTTTAGTGCCGGAATCTTCAACTGATCAACTCCATGTTCAACTCAATTTTTTTATAAAAATGTGAGGACGCAGTGAAGTGACATGGGCCAAAGGATTCATAGGTCTGGGAATGACATTCGGTAGTAGTAGCAGTCTTCACTGCCTCTAAAACAATGGCTTCGCCCCCAACCATTTGTACAGGGAAGGGCGTGCTCTCTCAGATGACTGAACCGATGATTCGTCAATATCGGCGGCTACTTGTCCTGTATTGGGTGTGGATCCCGCGCCCATTTTTCGAGCTAAGCCACTGTTTTTAAATATTTTTGTACCGAATCGGTAGCCTTCAGGCTGGTTCCGGTTTTGGGCGCGCTAAGCCCCCGTAACCAATAGAAAATATCAACAAAAAAAGTACTCAAGAATTATGCCCGCCGTGACGATGACTCTCAAAGAAGAATGAGACATGGGAGCTCTTTTGCATTGAGTTAGGTTCCCTATGGATGGTTGGTCAAAAAAATTATCTCTCGCGA
>Ga0315274_10014722_pt1 | contig 11081 bp, 12 predicted proteins | sample YL17G02_20_MG_FD_203700 | JGI IMG/M metagenome (GOLD analysis project Ga0315274, IMG submission 203700) | Sediment microbial communities from Yellowstone Lake, YNP, Wyoming, USA - YL17G02_20 | ecosystem: Environmental > Aquatic > Freshwater > Lake > Sediment | place: USA: Wyoming | collected...
CCCGCCGCCCGCCCGCGTGGGGGGGGCGGGCGGAGGGAGGAGGGGTCGGCGCCGCGCGGGTAGTAGCCAATCATCGCTCCACCGAGGCAAGCTCGGTGGGGGCGGAACTTCAGACGGCTGAAGTGTTACCAGGAAAGCAGGATTGTCCGAGCGTCCTCCTACTGGGCCGGTGATCTAAGCATTCGCTTTCCTCTCTGCAATCGGAAATCGGAAATCGGAAATCGGAAATGCTCCATTCGGAGGCACTGACCCCATGCCGGCTCCGTGGCCTCGGGGTTACGTCCAGGTCTACACCGGGAACGGCAAGGGCAAGACCACCGCGGCCATTGGCTTGGCCGTGCGCGCCGCGGGCCATGGGCTGCGGTCCTACATCGGCCAATTCCTCAAGACCCCGACCAGCGGCGAGCACGAGGCGCTGAAGCGCTTCGACGACCTCATCGCCGTGGAGACCTTCGGCAGCGGGACGTTCCTGATCCCCGGCGCGACCCTCGACCCGGCCGAGGTGGCCCGCGCCCGCGACGGCCTCGCCCGCGCCCGCGCGGCCATGCTCTCCGGCCACTACCAGATCATGATCCTCGACGAAGTCAACGTGGCCGTGGACTTCGGCCTCCTGTCGGTGGACGACGTCCTGGCCCTCATTCGCGCAAAGCCCGAGCCTGTGGAGTTGGTCCTCACAGGCAATGGAGCGCACCACGCGGTGATCGACGCCGCCGACCTCGTCTCCGACGTCCGCGCCATCAAGCACTACTTCGAGCGCGGCGTGAATGCCCGCGACGGCATCGAGAAATAGATCGCCGATTTCCGATCTCCGATTGCCGATTGAGAAGTCATCCGATGCGCCGCCTCTCCTCGGGCGGGCCCCTCCCGGTGTGAGCGGTCCCCGATCCAGTCTTGCCAATCTGTGCCCATCTGTGTAATCTGTGGACTGCGTTCTCGCTCTTCTTCTCAGTGCTCTCTGTGTCCTCTGTGGTGGGTGCCTTCTCTGCGGTTGGGGTCGGGGCGACGCCATGAGTGGCGGGAAGCGCTTCTGCACGGTCTTCGCGCTTTTCCTGGCGGGCGTCGGGGTCTCGCTCGCGCTGGAGCGGCTGAGCGGGCCGCGGGCCGCGCCGAGCGTCGAGCCGCAGCCCGGCGCCGCGGCGCCCCAGCGGATCATCGCCCTGGCGCCGAGCATCGTGGAGAGCCTCTACGCGCTGGGGGCCGGCGAGCGAGTCGTCGCCGTCGGTGACTTCTGCCGCTTCCCGCTCCAGGCGAGCGAGAAGCCCCGCGTCGGCGGCGAGTTCAACCCCAGCCTCGAGCAACTCCTCGCCCTGAAGCCCGACCTCCTCATCGTCCAGGGCAAGGCCGAACGGCTCCACGCCTTCTGCCGCCGCCACCGCATCCCTATCCTCCACGTCAACACCGACACCCTCGCCACGCTCCGGTCCGGGCTGCGTCGCATCGGCCGCGCGATCGGCCGTGAGCCACAGGCCGACGCCCTCGTCGCCGAGATCGACCTCGCGCTGGCTCGGCTGGAGTCCCGCCTCGTCGGCCGGCCACGCCCGAAGGCCTTCCTCTGCATGGGACACCAGCCCGGCTCCCTCCGCGGCCTCTCCACCGCCCACGGCAAGAGCTTCCTCAGCGAGATCCTCGACGTCGCCGGTGGGCAGAATGTCCTCGCCGACCTCCAGACCCCCTACCCCGCCGTCTCCAAGGAAGCCCTCCTGACGCGGGCACCCGACGTCATCCTCGACCTCCATCCCGGCGAGAACCTCTCCGACGAGGCGCGCCGCCAGCTCCTCGACGACTGGAGGGCCATGGCCTCCCTCCCCGCGGTCCGCAACGGCCGCACCTACGTCCTCACGGAAGATTACCTGATGATCCCCGGCCCCCGCGTGGTCCATCTGGCCCGGCGCCTGACCGAGGTGCTTCACCCCGATGTGAAGGTGAGCGATGAGTGACGCGCTGCTTCGCTTCGAGGCCGTGAGCTACCAGTACGCCGACTCCGATTGGCGCCTGGACGGGGCGACGCTCTCCCTCGCCGCGGGCGAAGTGCTCGCGGTCATCGGGCCGAATGGCTCGGGCAAGAGCACGCTGCTGCGCATCGGGGCGGGCGTCCTGCCGGCCGCGTCGGGCCGCGTCGTCCTCGGCGGCCGCGAGATCGCCACCCTCCCGCGCCGCGAGATCGCCCGCACCCTCGGCTACCTCCCGCAACACGTCGCCAGCGAGTTCGACTACCGCGTCGAGGAAGTCGTCGCCATGGGCCGCTTCCCCCACCTGGCGGGCGCCGGCTTCCTCTCCCAAGCCGACCTGGCGATCATCAACCGCTGCCTGGCCGAGACGCAGGTCGAAGCCTATCGCAGCCGCCCGCTCTCCCACCTCTCGGGCGGCGAGCGCCAGCGCGTCTTCCTCGCCTCCGTCCTTGCCCAGGAACCCCGCGTCCTCCTCCTCGACGAGCCGACCGCCGCCCTCGACCTCCACCACCAGGTGCGCTTCTTCGCCCTCATCCGCCGCCTCGCGCGCGACGGCATCGCCGTAGCCGTTGTCACCCACGACGTCAACCTCGCCTCCCTCTACTGCGACCGCCTCGCGCTCCTTCGCGCAGGCCGCCTCGTTGAGGAGGGGACCCCTGAGCACGTCCTCCGCGCCGACGTCCTCCATGCCACCTATGGCCACGAGGTGCTCCTGGAGCGCCACCCCACGAGCGGCCGCCCCGTCGTGCTGCCGAGCGCGGTGGAAGATAGCCGCAGAGACACAGAGGGCACAGAGAAGACATGAGTTGGGGGCCGCAAGGACTCCGTAATCTGCGATCTGGAATCTGCAATCTGCAATCTGGAATCCCCAATGCTTAGCCCTCGCCGCTGCTTCCTCATCCTCGCCGCCTATCTGGCGCCCTGCCTCCTCGTGGCCTGCGCCGCGCCATTCGTCGGCAGCGCCGAGACGACCCCCACCATCTTCTGGGACCTCCGCGTCCCGCGCGTCGCCCTCGGCTTCCTCGCGGGCGGCACCCTCGCCCTCGCCGGCGCCGCGCTCCAGGTCGTCCTCCGCAACCCCCTCGCCGAGCCCTACACCCTCGGCGTCGCCAGCGGCGGCGCGCTCGGCGCCGTCGTCGCCCTCTCCATCCCAGGGCTGGCCTTCGCCCCCGGCCCGCTCCCGTTCTCCTCCGTCCAGATCTTCTCCCTTCTCGGCTGCGGCCTGGCGCTCGCCCTCATCTACACCCTCGCACGGCGGCCATCGGGCATCTCCATGAGCATGCTCCTCCTCGCCGGAGTCACCCTCGGCATCCTCTGCGGAGCGCTCATCCTCCTCGTTCGTTTCCTCGCCGACCCCAGCCTGCTCGTGGCCATGGACCGCTGGGTGATGGGTGGCTTCGACGTCTTCGGCTACCGCGAGCTCGCCGCCCTCGCGCCCTTCCTCCTGCCCGGCCTTGGCTTGCTCCTCCTCCAGGTGCCCTCGCTCAACCACCTCGCCCTCGGCGAGGAGATGGCCGCGGGCCACGGCGTGGACGCCGCGGCCGTCAACCGCGAAGTCTTCCTCGGCGCGGGGCTGGCCACCGCCGCTGTCGTCTCGGTCACGGGGCCGATCGGCTTCGTCGGCCTGATCATCCCCCACGCCGTCCGACGCCTCAGCGGCTTCGACCACCGCATTGTCCTCCCCGCCTCTTTCCTCCTCGGCGGCGCCTTCCTCGTCGCCTGCGACGCCCTCGCACGCGTCGTCGTCGCGCCCTCCGAGATGCCCGTCGGCATCCTCACCGCCCTCATCGGCGGCCCCCTCTTCATCCGCATCCTGCTCAAGCGCCGATAGACCGCGAATCACGCGAATCTGCGCGAATCAAAAGCACAGAGAGCAGCAGATGGACAAGATTCCGAGTCCGAAGCTTGCGACAGCTACAGCCCTGCTGCTGCACTTCTTGCCTCCCTATCTGTTCCTCTGCTGTTCCCATTCGCGTGGATTCGCGGGATTCGCGGTCGATCTTCTCTTGACACGCCTCCCGCCTGATCTGTATGCTCTTAGTATCGGCAGGGGCAGTCTCATCCTGGCTCATTGGAGGAAGCGACCGTGGCCAAGATCTCGTTCATCGGAGCCGGCAGCATCGTCTTCGCCAAGACGATCATGATGGACATCATGGCAACCCCCGAGCTGGTCGACTCGGAAATCTGCCTGATGGACCGCAGCAAGCCGAAGCTCGACCGCAGCAGGGCATTCGCCGACCGCGTCGTCCGCGACAACGGCCTCGCCACCAAGATCACCGCGACCCTCGACAGCCGCGAAGCGATGGACGGTGCCGACTACGTCGTCAACATGTTCGACACCGGCGGCGCCGCGGCCTACGAGCACGACTACCTGATCCCCCTCAAGCACGGCGTTGACCAGTGCATCGGCGACACCCTCGGCCCCGGCGGCGTCTTCCGCGCTCTCCGCACCATCCCCACCATCGTCCAGTACGCCAAGGAGATGGAGCAGCTCTCCCCCAGGGGGCTCCTGCTCAACTACGTGAACCCCATGGCCGCCGTCTGCTACGCCCTCGGCCAGGAGGCCAAGGTCCCCTTCGTCGGCCTCTGCCACGGCGTCCAGACCACCATTGACCTCATCGCCCATGTTCTCGGCGAGAAGAAGGAGAACCTCGACTACCTCGCCGCCGGCATCAACCACATGGCCTGGTTCCTCAAGCTCGAAAAGGACGGCGTGGACCTCTACCCCAAGTTCCGCGAACGCTGCGAGCGGCCCGAGGTCTACAAGATCGAGAAAGTCCGAGTCGAGACCATGCGCCACTTCGGCTACTTCATGACCGAGAGCACTGGCCACCTGAGCGAGTACCTGCCCTACTTCCGCAAGAACCAGAAGGCCCTCGACATCTATTGCGACGAGCCGGCCTTCGGCGGCGAGAGCGGCGCCTACTACAAGTACGGCAAGGCCCTCGCCAAGAAATTTGCCAAGGTGGACCCCCTGGAGTTCGAGACCACCCAGCTCGCCCCGCCGAGCGCCGAGTACTGCACCCACATCATCAAGGCACACCGCACCAACCAGCCCTTCCGCCTCAACGGCAACGTCCGCAACGACGGCCTCATCACCAACCTCACCCAGGGCTGCTGCGTCGAGGTCCCCTGCTTCATTGACCGCATGGGCATCTACCCCACGCGCGTCGGCGCCCTGCCGCCCCAGTGCGCCGCCCTCAACCAGACCAACGTCACCGTCCAGGGCCTCGCCTGCCAGGCCGCGCTCACGGGCGACCCCGAGCTCGCCTTCGCCGCCTGCGCCCTCGACCCGTTGGCCTCGGCCGTCTGCACCCTCTACGAAATCCGCGAGATGACCCGCGAAATGCTCGCCAAAGAGGCCGCGTGGCTCCCCCAGTTCGCCGGCAAGACCCTCGCCGCCCGCAAGCCCGTCAAAGTCACCGCGGCCACCAAGGGCATCGAGGCCCCATTGGACCCCGCCCTCGCCATCGGCAACCGCTTCGGCCAACTCGCGACCATGAAGGTGAAGAAAGCGAAGAAGTAAGAAGCTGCTGCGGGGGAGGGAACCCTTTAGGAAAAGGGCTTCCCTCCCCCGCACCCCCTCCTTCCGAAACCTTCTGAACTACCTGTCCGGGAGCGGCCGGGCCTCCTATAGCCCACGAAGTGGGCGACCGAGCCGTAGCCCAGAGCCTGCCCTGAGCGTAGCGGAAGGGGTGACCGCAGGGAGCCCTGTGAACAAGCGCCCCCTACCCATCAGCCCCCGAAAGGGGGCGTGTCACAGCCCTCACGGTCATTGACTCCCATAGCGCCACCTGCTATGATGCCCACGGGCCGGGGACTCGCGCGCAGGCAGGTTCACGCGTGATCTATGAGTGGGATCCGGACAAGGCGCACAGGAACCTCCAGAAGCACGGCGTGGCCTTCGACGGGGCGGCTTCGGTTTTCCTCGATCCAATGGCTCTCACCTTTGCCGACCCCGACCACTCGGAAGAGGAAGACAGGGAGATCACGATTGGCCTCTCCGGCAAGGGGCGCGCCCGTGACCGCCTAGACTCAGGCAGGTGGGGCGTCGCATCTTCAAATGCCAATTGCCTGAGAAGCCGGGTGGGAACCACGTTCCCTCTCGACCACAATCTGAAGGGCATTCTCCCATGCGCGGCATGCCAACTGTCCTCTGGTCGTTGAGCACGGTGGTCGGCGCGCTGGCGGCAGAGGTCGGCGCCCAGGCGCCAGCCTACAGGCTGGAATACCTTCCCGTCCGCCAGGTCGAGTGCACGCTCTCCGGCTCGACGCGAATCCCCGGGATGTCGGTGAAGGAATGGGTCTTCTTTCATCTGCACCCGCCGCAGACCCCGCGGCAGCACATCGCGCTGTCGCTGGAGCCCGACGGGCGCGAGGGCTGGGCAGGGGGGCCGGTGAGCCGGCCGCTGGTGTTCTTCCGGCGGGTGAACCCGCAGCCGGTGCCGGACGCGGAGTGCACGTACAGGCTTGTCTTTCGCGGCACGATCTCGGAGACGCTGCTGGTGCCGCTGAAGGAGGGCGCGCGGCCATCCCGGACGCCGGCCCTCACGCCGCGCGAACGGAAGCTCTATACCGAGCGGACGGACCTGCTCGACTTCGATTCGCCGGCCGTGCGCGCCTGGCTCGACCAGGCGGACCTCCATCGGCGGCCGGGCGAGCGCGACCTGGACTTCGCGCGGCGGGTCTTCCTGAGCATGCGCACGACCTTCCGGTACGGCCCGACACCCGCCCGGAGCGCCCGGGCCTCCGAGGTCGCCCGCGACCGCAAGGCGGTGTGCGTGGGGCTGTCCAGCGCCTATGCCGCGGCCCTGCGCGCCAACGCCATCCCGGCACGAGAGCTCAGCGTGAAGATCGTCGCCGAGAATGCGAACGTCGGCGGCACCGAGCTCGGCCACTCGACCAACGAGTTCTTCGCGGAAGGGATCGGCTGGGTGCCGGCCGACCTGACGGGGTGCGTGACGAATTTCGGCAACGAGGCCGAGGCTCTCTCATACTTCGCGCACGACCGCGGGGACCACCTGATCGTGGCCACCGACGACCCGACCGTCGTGGTGGACACCGTGCGTTTCGGGTCCAAGGAGCCCCTCCCGCCAGCGGATTTCCGCGCATCGTTCCAGACCCGCGTGCCCGATCGCAAGCAGGGGCTCTCGTGGGGCCTGGAAGTGACGGGGTCGGGCACCGGCAAGTGGGAGCACCAGGACCGCTGGACCGTGCGCCAGTGCACCGACCCCAGCGCGTACGAGCGTTGCGAGCCGCAGGGCAAGCCGCAGCCCGCAGCGCTCCCGGCCATCCTCGTCTGGAGCGACGAGTCCGGCTGGCACCTCCGCACGCTGTCGGACGGCAAGCCGCACCACTTCCAGATGAAGGTGATGGCCGAGTATGACCTGGCCGCCGGCGAGCGTGCCGCCGGAACAGGGGCCGACGGCAAGGATAAGCCGCTGGTCGCCGCGGGCTACCAGAGGGCGACGGAGGGCCACGCCGACTTCCAGTGCCCGGCCCAGGCGAGCGCGCTCCGGTTCTCCCTCTCGATTGACCGCCAGAAGAACCCCGAACAGGTCTGGATCGGCCGGAAGTCCCTGCATCCGCGCCGCTCGCCGTTCACCCTCGCGGCGAAGCCGCGGCACGCGCCGTGAACGGCAATCTTCAAAGCTTAACCTGAATCCTGCGTGATTGGAGTGCCCTTGCGGGCAAAGACCCCCAGAAGACAAGGAAAGAGGTGCCAGGCACGAATGGCGTGAGATTGGGCCGCTTCTTCGTCCCGAAGGGACGCCAGGGGGTTGCCGGCGGCTTCAGCCGCCGGAAGCAGGGTCCACCCTCATGCCCCAGCCCCGAAGGGGCGGCAGAAAGCCGTCGGCCTCGCCCGAAGTCCATGTTCTGCCGCCCCTTCGGGGCTCAGGGGGAAATTGGGCATCTCTTTCCGGCGGCTCAAGCCGCCGGCAACCTCCTCTCGCCCCCCTGGGGCTGGGTCATCCGTGCCAGGGAGGGTCTCGCCACAGGAATTCGGCTAACTTCACGCCACTCGTCCCAGGCACCTCAGGGAACTCCGGCAAGGGACGCGTCGTCTTCGTGTTCCACTGTGAGCGAGCGGATCGGCTCCGGATCATCAGCGCACGCAAGGCGACCCGCAAGGAGAGACGACAATATGAACAAGCACACGGCCCGCAAGAACGACGGCGATCTCCGGCCGGAGTACGACCTGTCCCAACTCAAGGGGCGCGTGCGAGGAAAGTACTACAAGCGGGCCATCTCGGGCACGAACCTCGTCTTGATAGAACCCGACTTGGCCGAGGCATTCCCCGACACCGAATCGGTGAATCGGGCGCTGAGGTTGCTGCTCGACGTCGCGCGGGCGAGCTCCACCGGCACCAGGACACGGAAAGGCTCCACCGGCCGCTCCGCCCGCCGGCGGGCGCCCTGTCATCTGGGCTGATTGCGGACGCTCGCTTGCGCCGCCGCCCGGCCGCCTGGCGCCACAGCGTCCGAGAGCAAGGAGAGGCGTGATGTCAGCCGGCGACCTCGACGAGGACACCAGCGTCGAGAACCTCCTCGCAGGGCATCCCTCGGGCGAAAGCCAGCGCTCCTTCAAGCGCTGGCTCGAACAACAACAGTGGAAAAGTGACACATGAAGACCTGCCCCCAACGTCCAGGTCCATGGCCCAGCAGATTGCGCAAGGAAGCCGACTATGACAAGCAGCGCCTCGGCACCCCCCGGATCGCCTCCTAGGCCTCGGCAATGCTCATGGTGCAACGCTCCGATCAAGGAGGATGTCCCTGAGGAAGGGGGAACATGCGCCGAATGCAGCAGACTCAGCAACGGCTTTGGCTGGGCCAGGTTTCTGGCTCGCCTTTTTGTCCTCCTCCAGATCGCTCTTGGGATCCTCCTCATAGGGGGTTTCAATGTGTGGCGGGACCGGAAGTTTAGGCCGTTGCCCCCGGGGCTCTGGCCCCGTGTGCGCGCCAAAGATATAGTGGACTTCCTTACCGGCGGCAGCCATGTTGGCCTCTTCGTGGTGATTTTGTTCCTCGTCAACCTCACACTGATGTTCTGCTTTCGACTCAAAGCAAGGCGAAAGCTTGTCGCGTTGAGGAACAGGCGCACCGCCAAGTGAAGAGCGGTTGAGTCGCGGTGGGGTCAGGTCGTAAGAAGCAAGTGTCTTGTGCCGCCGTGATCCGCTTGACACCCCCCTCGTCATTGTATATACTACGGATAAACCTTGGGCATTGAGGAATGCGCGATGGCAAGAATTCAGAAGTGGGGCAATAGCCAGGGGATTCGGTTCCCGACGGAGGTCATGGAGCAGGCGGCGATCGCGGTCGGGGACGAGGTGGAGTTGAGCGTGCGGCGCGGGGAGATCGTCGTGAAGCCGGCGCGCCCCGTCCGCGGGAAGTATCGCCTGAAAGACCTGCTGGCCCGCATGCCCGCCGACTACGCTCCCGCCGAGGAGGACTGGGGCAAGCCCGTGGGCAAGGAGGCCTGGTAGGTGTCACGCTACACTCCCAGGAAAGGGGATTTCATCGCCCTGAGCTTCGACCCGCAGTCGCGGTCCGGCGCCCCGAAATGCCGCGTGACGGGCGCTCGCCGAACCGCACTGCAAAACGAGGGCCGAACAGCATTGTGCTTGTCCCCAGTTTCGCGCTAGGTTCGTCAAACCGCGGCTTGCCGACGTGGCTTTGGTGCCTTATTCGTCTAGGGCATTTGCCCAATTGAGGGAGAACGAGCGCATTCCGACCCCCATCTGTTCAAAGGAGGAGCGGCCGTGACAAGGCTGCCAGTTGCTCTCGCTTCCCTTGTCCTCGTGGCCTCTGGGTGTGGGGAGTCGCGCAAGGACACGGTTCCGCAGGCGTCCTCCGCGCGCAGCGACGCGGAGACCGAGGAGACTTCTGAGGCCAACGGCTGGGACAGAGCCGGCTGGGGCGGGGGACCCTTGGAGAACGTGAAGCCGGGAAAGCTCTTCGTGGTGAACCACACGGACCCGCCCCAACAAGGGCCGTCGGTTCGCATCACGATGAACCAGAGGGCTCCTGGCGTCGTGTCGGCAGGGGCTCCAGGCGCAGCCTACTGCTTGGACATGGTCTTCGATACCTCGAGTCTTCGCATGTCCGTTCAGGAGCATACGGAGGGCTCCGAACACATCTGGCTAGGCACCCTGAAGTTTGGGGACGAGGCCATTGAGAGCGCGCCGGGCTACCCCCTGACCTTCAAGTGGAAGAAGGGCAAGGGATACGTCTACCTGTGCGGCAAGGGGTACTTCACCTACAAAGGCAAGACATTTCGGTTCGGGTTCGGTGATTCCGTTGACATTCAAGTCCCCAGGATGAAATCGCAGGACCCGCTTGAGCGAGAGGCTGCCGCACAGGCGCTTGGGTGGCTGGCCGGGCCTGGGCGTAGAAGGGACAAGGCGGTCTCCGCACTCATTGGTGCTCTGGACGACAAGGCGATGGAAGTCCGAAGGAATGCCGCCGAGTCGCTCGGCCGGGTCGCTGACCCGCGGGCAGCTCCTGCTCTCGCCCGCCTGAGGAAAGCGGAAGGCGAATCGCAGAGCTGGGTGCGCGACGTGGCTGAGGAGGCCCTCGGGCTGATCAGTGTGAAGCAGGCGGCCAAGAAGCTGCCCGATCCTGGCGCTTTTTCGATCCTTTCTGAAGCTCTCAAACACGCGTCCTCCCATGTCCGCGAAGCCGCGGCGGGGGCGCTGGGTGCCGCCGGTTCGAGGGCGAGCGCCGTCCTCCTAACCGCGCTGAAGGACAAGGATGCTGGAGTCCGTGAGGCTGCCGTGAGGTCCCTCCAGCGTGCCGGCGATACGCAGGTCTTGGAGTCATTGAGGACCGCCCTTGCATCTGAGGAGGACGGCGACGTCACGGCGGCCCTCAAGGAGGTCATCCAGGGCATCGAGCAAGCAGCGTCCGGCGTCAAGGAGAGGACGCCGCCGGGTCAGGCGAGATGATCCCGCCGGAACATGCGGTGCCTGGCACGAATGGCATGCGAGCCAGAAAAGGGGACATTCTCAATTCTGTTCGGCCCGAGAGTTGCTTAGGGCATGCCGCGGGCCACTGCCGAACCGGCTTTCGAAGCCAGGCCGCGCGGCGGGAGAAACATGAAGAAAAATTAATTTGTACTTTTTTGGCCGTTGT